>Ga0214473_10008609_pt1 | contig 12062 bp, 10 predicted proteins | sample RVTome_7_FD_203509 | JGI IMG/M metagenome (GOLD analysis project Ga0214473, IMG submission 203509) | Soil microbial communities from uranium-contaminated site in the Upper Colorado River Basin, Wyoming, United States - RVT98D197 | ecosystem: Environmental > Terrestrial > Soil > Contaminated >...
CAGTCAGCGAATCCATGGAATGGGTGGACATCAACCCGTGAAAGGAGAAGAGAGAATGAAGGGCAAGACTTTTAAGATCGGGATCATTTTATTAGCCGTTGTTGTGGGAGCTGCCTTCACCAGCGCGGCATTCAGCCAAACCAAGGAGTTACCCCTGGTCCGGGCGAGCCATCAGCCATGCATGCACGCCTTACCCACCGTTTTGGCCACGAACTTCGGGTGGTGGGATGAAATTGGCATCAAGGTTACCTTCCATTACTTCGTGTCCGGAATGCCCCAGGTGGAGGCCGGTGCGGCCGGGGAATGGGATGTGGGGGCCATCGGCACCGTGCCCTGCCTCTTTGCCGGAATCAAATACAAACAGCCCTTGATCGCCATCTCCAACGATGAATCGGTCACCAACAACCTCATGGTGCGACCCGAGATTTTCGACACTTGGCTGAAAGACCCCAAGAGGGATCTCAAGGGTAAGACCTTTCTGGTTTCAACTATCTCTACCGGACATTACGCCGTCGTGGCGTACCTGAAGAAGATCGGTTTGACCGAAAACGATGTGAAGATCGTCCACATGGAGCAGTCGGCCATCCTCTCTGCGTTCCTTTCCGGTCAGGGAGATGTGGCCCAGACTTGGGCACCCTTTAACTACATGATGGAAGAGAAGGGGATGAAGGTCCTTTCCCACGGGAAAGACGCCGGCGTGGTAATCCCCGGCGGAGTCGTGGCCACCAAGAAGTTTGCCGATGAGAAACCGGAACTGGTGGCCAAGTGGCTCGAAGGGTATATGCGGGGATTGGACTTCATGATCGACAACCCCCGGGAGTCGGCCAAACACCTGGGGAAATATTACCGGGAGAAGTGCGGGATCAACCTTTCGGACGAGGTCTGCTTAAAGGAATTCGAACTCCGGCCCCTCTTCCGCACCAAGCAGCAGATCAAGATGTATGAACGGAAGGGTGGAAAGATGAGCGTGGTGGACAAGTGGATGGATGACCTCGCCCAGTACTTCGTCGAAGTGAAGAAGATCGACAAAAAGCCCGATCCCAAATCCTACATTACCGACAAGTTTTTGAAGATGGTGGACCAGAAGGCAAAAAAATAGATGATGCGGTCTAACCATGGGGTGGTGTCGGAGGCCGCAAACTGCGCGGTCCCGCACACCCCCTGACCGTTAGATCACCGAGGAACTCTCTCCATGGGAATGTCACCTGAAGATATTGACGACCTGAAGACCGCGAAGGATCTGCTCGAAAATCCAGGCATTGCAGCCAAGATTACCAATCTGGTTGGAACACCGATTGAAAAAGGTTTTGAACTTCTTCCTGCCAATTGGCGCGAAAAGGTCGGCGTAGTTACTCGCAACGCGTTAATGGTTGCCTTGAAAGGCGCACTGTTTACGATGGACACCAAGGAAAAAGAGGCCCTCCCTCGCTTACACAAACTTGCGGCAGCGATTTCTGGCGGTGTAGGGGGAGCGTTTGGCCTGCCCGCTCTGGCCATCGAGTTGCCCGCGTCCACAACGATTATGATGCGCTCCATAGCAGACATCGGTCGTTCACACGGCGAGGACTTCGCAACCAATCAGGCTCGTATGGCTTGCCTGGAAGTTTTCGCGCTTGGCGGGACAAATAAGAAGGATGATTCTTCCGAATCTGGATACTTCGCTATCCGGGTCGCGTTAGCACGGTCGGTGACTGAGGCTGCGGAGTATTTAGCAGAAAAGGGGTTTGTTGAAGAAGGGGCGCCGGCACTTGTCCGGCTTATCGCGGTCATTGCTGCACGTTTCGAGATTCAAGTGTCAGAGAAAGCCGTAGCCATGGCCATTCCTGCTATCGGAGCATTCGGAGGAGCATTAATCAACCTTCTATTCATCGATCACTTCCAAAATATGAGCAGGGGCCACTTCACCGTAAGAAAGTTGGAGAGGAAGTACGGTCCAGAATTGGTTCGCAAGACTTATGAGTCCCTTTAATCTCCATGTCTATCTAACTTACGCTTCGAGAGGGGCCGCCCGCAAGCGGGCGGCCCCTCAAGCTGCACGTGTGTGCCAGGCATGGCACAGCGCGAGCGAGGTGAAAGACCTCGTACCAGGTTTTCGCGGAGCCGAGGGTTAGGAGAAGGGCAAGTCGAAGAGCCCGAGCTTGTCGCGGGGGGGCGTCATCGTGAGGTGGGGTCTGAAGGAAGGCCAATCCAAAAACGTGGGGCGACGATTCCTGTTCATGGAGGATGGGCCATCGGGCGGGCGCCAAGGCACAGAAAAAAGAAGCACGGTATTGCGCGCCCTGCGGGGGCGGGGGTTGGTTTTGAAAGGAGAAAGATGATCGGAATATCTACTTCCTGGAGATCGGAAATTTCTGATAACGGCCCTGAGATTATCCAGGCGATTTTGGATCTGGGCGTTGAGGGAGTGGAATTGGAGTACCGCATCACCGCCCCGATGCTCAAAGAAATTCTTCCCCTCTTGAAACGAGAGGGAGTTTCTGTAACCAGCCTGCACAATTTTTTCCCCCTGCCCGAAGGACTTCCAAAAGAAAAGGCCAGTGGCGATGTTTTTTCTCTATCCTCCCCGGACAGAGAAGAAAGGGCGCTGGCTGTGAAATACACCCTGCGGACGATGGAATGGGCGGGGGAGTTTGGAGCCAGGGCAGTCGTCTTACACCTGGGGAAGATCCCGATGGACGACCCCACGGGCGATTTGAAGAAGCTTTATGACCAAAAGAAGATTCAGACCGAGGAAGGGAAAAATTTTATTAATGAGCAAAAGGAGATTCGAGCCCGCAAGAGCCGGAAGCACCTGGACGCGGCCCTGAGGAGCTTAGAAAAATTAGCCTTGGAGGCCGATCGACGCCGTATCTCATTAGGGTTGGAAAATCGAATTAATATACAAGATTTCCCAGACTTCGATGAATTCAAAACTCTGTTTAGAGAATTTTCTGGGGGCCCGGTGCGCTACTGGCATGACCTCGGCCATGCGACCGTCCAGCAGAACCTCGGTTTAGCAGACCAAAGGGAATTTTTGGAAAACTTTTCTCACCTTCTGGTCGGCGTCCACCTCCATGGATGCAGGGGATATGATGATCATTATGCTCCGGGAAGCGGGGAAGAAGATTATTCCCTCCTACAAAATTTCCTGCGGCCGGACACGCTCCTCGTCGTCGAAACCCACCACCGGGCCTCGCGGGAGGAACTGCTCCAAGGGCTGGAATTCTTGCGCACCAGAGGAATCTCCTGATTCTGACGAATCTTCGGCTGGAAGTTGTGTCCTTCCGGCGGCAGGTGGCGAAGAAGCCCCTCCGCAGAAATCCCCGTGCCCGGATCGCCAATCCTATTTCCTCCCGAAAGTATTCTCTTGATTTGCCGATAAGATAAATAATGATGGATGCGACGCAGCCAGAAGCAATGGGGAGCTGGATATTGGGCATGACCCGGGCACGACTCATGATCCGCTTTTTCCTCAAGAGGTTGATTCTCAAGAACAGGGATCTAATATTCAGAGAAGCCCAACAGTTCCAGGGATTTTTGCAGCTGTTTTTTAAACCGAGAAATACCGATGCAGAATGGACGAAGGAGGAAAAAGAACAGGTCAAGAATTATTTGAAACGTTTATCCTTATACGTTCCGATTTTGATCATTTTTGTTCTTCCGGGGGGCTCATTGTTGTTGCCCATCCTGGCAGAAATTCTGGACCGGAGAAAGCGTCGCCGGGCTGCCCCAGTTCTGTCCGTGGGGTCAGAAAAAATGGATGGTTCCTGTATTCTAGCGGGCACTCTTTCGAAAAAGGTCTAAAAAAATTTGCTATTTATCTTTTCCTTGATTATAATCAGCCCGGCTTTCGATCGTCCCCCAGAAAATCCCGAGGCGGAGGACAAGCGATGAAACCGTACTGCCCTCTTCTGATGCGATTTTCGTTCCTCTGGTTTTTCTTTATTCTAATCATCCCTTCACTCGTGAGAGCAGATTTTTCGCACACGGTCAAGCCCGGAGAGTCATTATTCCGCATTGCCAAAAGGTTCCAGGTTGCGGTTTCCCAGCTTCAAGCGGCCAATGATCTGGGGGATGAAAAAATCTACCCCGGTCAATGCCTGGTCATCCCCGCAGCGCCGCCCAAAGCGGGGATCCACTCGACCGTGAAGAAATCAGCCCAGGCGGGCACCGGGCAAACGGGCGATGCAGGACCGGATGTTCCCGAAACGCACATCGTCAAGAAAGGGGAAACGGTAACGAAAATCGCCCGGCGGTACCGCCTCCAGGTTGCGGACCTGGAGCGGATCAATCCGGTATCCGGGAAAAAGCTGAAAGCGGGACAGACCTTCTACCTGCAGCGGCCGGGAGAAGCCGGGGAGGAACTCGAGGCCGTCCGGGGAAATTCAGGGGTGGAGGATAAAGCGGAACGAGCGGCGTTCGCCCGGGACCCGATCCAGGACAAAGGATTCTTGCTGGACGAGAAAGACCCGCAACTCCTGGTCCGCGTGGCGAGCCGCTTCTTGGGATTGAAGTCCAGTCGCGGGGGAAGCACCCCCAACGGGCTGGATTGCTCGGCCTTTGTTCAGAGGTTTTTTCGCCTCCTGGGCATCGATCTCCCCCGCACCGCCCGAGAACAATTTCAGGTCGGTTACCAAGTCGCTCGCGGAGCACTGGAGATCGGAGATCTGGTTTTTTTCAAGAGAAGTAAAGCCATCCGTCCCACTCATGTGGGAATTTACATCGGCGACGGTCGATTCATCCACACCTCTCTGCGAAAGCAGCGGGTTCATATCGACAATTTAGACTCCCGTTATTTTGCGGCCCGCTTCATCGGAGCCAAACGGCTTGAGGAGGTCAAGCGATCGCCGGAACCTGAAGAATGGACCCGCAATCCTGCCCTGCCGGGAGAATGATCCTGCGATAACCCCCTTACCCGTTTCCCATGCTTTAGAGAACTCGGCAAGAGCTGCCTTTCCCATGGACCCGCTTTTTTTAGTGGGGGCCCAAAAAGTCTCCGGTTGACCCGCCGGGCGTTTTGTGCTAAATCACATCGAGGTATTTTCAGAGAAATGGAGACAGCCGGAGGAAACCATGCCCAAGCGGATCATTCAAAATCTGGAAGAATTGACGAAGATGGTCGGGCAAGAGGTTGGGGTTAGCGACTGGCATCCGGTGACGCAGGAAGCGATCAACATGTTTGCCGACGCCACCCTCGACCACCAGTGGATTCATGTGGACCCGGAGAGGGCAAAGCGGGAGTCCCCCTTCAGGGGGCCCATTGCCCATGGATATTACACGCTGAGCTTGGCCCCCTACCTTTTAGCGAAGGTCATGGATGTAATCGAAAAAAAGATGGCGGTAAATTACGGACTCAATAAACTGAGGTTCACGGCTCCGGTCCCCATCCCTTCCCGGGTGAGGCTGCGGGCCACTTTGGCCCAGATCGAAGAGATTAAAGGAGGCGTGCAGGCGACCTTCAATTTGAATTTCGAGGTGGAAGGAAAGGAAAAACCGGCCTGCGTGGCAGAAGCCATCTATCGCTATTACAGCTAATCAGGCTGTCGGAGGAGGAGGCCCTTCCCATCGACTGCCCGGATGGACTTTTTTCTATCCGTGGGTCCAAAGCGGGAGGAAACCCAGCAAGGTTCAGGGTCGTGGGGGGATGAGATCCGCTTAATTTTTGGATCGGATCGGTTCGATTTCATTGCGCATGGGCGGAAACTTTACGGAGACGCTGGGTCAGTATTTAAGACGGGAGCGAGAAGCCCGAAGCGTTTCCCTGGAGGAGATATCCAGAGGCACCCGCATCAGCCGGCCCTATCTGGAAGCTCTGGAAAGGGACGACTTCCATTTCTTCTCAAAACGGGAATATACTCTCGGATTCCTCAGGGGATATGCCCGGTATCTCGGATTGGATCCGGACGAAATTTTGAAGCGCTACCGCTTTCAACTGGAACTGACCAGCCGCAAAGAAACCTTTGAGCAAATCCCCCTTTTCTCGACCCCGGTTCCCATCGCCGAAGAAATTTCCAGTTCCGAGAAGGCTCCAGCGGGTCCCTCAGCGAAGGACCGGAAGCCTTCGCGTCGCGGATTTTTCATCCAGCTGGTAATTATGCTCGCGGCCATAGGCTTTACCCTCTATTTCCAACACCTCCTAAAACAGGCGGAAAATAAGCAAAGGTCCCCGGGACCCGGAGGAAAAGGTTCCGGCGAAAAGGAGGTGATTCTTAACTTCAAAGCATCCGGACCAACCCAGAGTATCCCTCGGGATGCTCAGGAGCATGCGGAGAAGTACTCCAAGGCAAGTCGCTCGGCAAAGAATCCTTCCACCGGGAAGGAAGGTGAAGAGCGGGAGGATGGGGAAGTGGTCAAGGTCCCACATCGCCAAGCGCCCCCATGAGGCAGCCGAATGTTGATTCTTAGGTGGGGGGTTTTTATAATAACCTTCTTTATAAAGGTTCTGGGATTTCAAGGAGTCTATGAAGGGTGTCTGGGTTCAATAGCCTGGGAAGAAGATTGATCAGGCTATGACTGGGTGCTTGCGGCCAGCGCGATTTTTTTACGGGTCATCCCCAAGGTTCCCCCGTGTGAGTAAGACAGTGGGGGTATGGGTGTTTCTTCGGGGAAACTTTACCACCTTTTTTCCCTGGGTTACCGGCATGCTGATTCGTATCTTGCCCACTTTTCCCTTGGTCATTTCCTGGAAATAAAGGGTTGCAAAAAAACAATAGACGGTACAGGGATTGTGTCAGCTTTGCCACAATTTGCCACTCCCCAGACCGATGGGAAGATTCAGCATTCTGGAAGGTACGAATGGCTAAGGTAAAGGACTCCATCTATTAAATATTAAAGTGCTTTATAATGTGGATGATTTAATAAAAAAATAAGATTTTTTGTTTCATGGCATTAAAATTGCTAAGGATTTAATCTTAAAATAAGAATGGCACACAAGGAGCCGATATAATGTTATTTCAGACGACGATTTTGAATACAGTTAGATGCTCGGGAATTGGCTTGCATACCGGGGCACATTGCAATTTGGAGATCCGGCCTGCCGGCCCGGACCGGGGTATTGTTTTTATTCGCAAGGATTTACCCAAACAAACCAGGATACGGGCGCATATCGATAATGTAGTCGATGCGACCCTGGCGACCACGTTAGGCGGGGATGGGGGCAAGGTTTCGACCGTCGAGCATCTTATGGCGGCCTTCGCGGGGCTGGGAATCGATAACGCTGAAGTGGAACTGGACGCCCCGGAAGTGCCCATCATGGATGGCAGCTCTGAACCTTTCAATAATCTTCTGAAAAAAGCCGGCATTTGCGCTCAGAATAAAGTCAAGAAATTCGTGATCATCAAGCGGCCCGTAACGGTTACCGAGGATGATCGCCAGGCAACGCTTTTACCCAGTAGAGATTTTAAGATTTCTTACACCATCGATTTCAAGCACCCGCTCATTTCCAACCAATATTATCTGATCCAGATCTCCAACGGAAACTTCGAGCGCGAGATCTGTTCGGCCCGGACTTTTGGCTTTCTAAAGGAATATGAAATGCTGAAAGCCAGCGGTTTTGCCCGGGGAGGGTCGCTGGACAATGCCGTGGTACTCGACGAGAGCAGGGTAATCAATGAAGGGGGACTCCGGTTTTCAGACGAATTTGTCCGGCATAAAATCCTGGATTCGATCGGAGACCTCTGGCTGGTCGGTGCCCAAGTGATCGGCCATTTCATCGGGTATAAATCCGGCCACACCCTCAATCATAAATTGATCCGGAAACTTTTGGCCCATGAGGATTGGTGGGAATTTCTGGAAGTAGCAAACGACGAGGAGCTTCAAAAGCTGCAGATTACCCCCCCCACCCACAGTTTTTTGGGCTAAGGAACGGAAATTTCGTTCTTCCGGAAGGAAGCCATGCGTCCAGGAGGGGAAGTCCCTTTCGCACGAAGTTCAACTGCCCGAACTGCCGGCCAATCTTAAATCATCATTGTCTTTTCCGGTAATCCTGGTTAAAATGTTTCAGCTCTTCCACAGGGGCTTGACCCGTAGAGGACTTGGAAGGGAAGAAAAGCGGGTGAATCCTAAAAAGGTAGAGAATCAGGGGCAGGGCAAGAGCCAGGAGCAGGGGCGGCGACGCCGGGAGTTGATTATTATTTTCTTCCTCCTGGGTCTGATCGGGCTCCTTTTCTACCTGCAGATTCATGTTCCTTTTTGGGGCGACCAAATCCCGATCGCCAATAATATCCTCGTTGTTTCCCTCATCAGCCTGAACATCATCCTTCTGCTTCTCCTGGTTTTCCTGATCCTGCGCAATGTGGTCAAGTTGATTTTTGAGAGAAAGAGAAAGGTCCTGGGGTCGAAGCTCAGGACCAACTTGGTGCTGGCCTTTATTTCCCTCTCTCTGGTTCCCACCATTCTCTTATTTTTCATCGCCACCTATTTCATCACGAGCAGTATTGAGAGGTGGTTCAGCATCCAGGTGGAGAGCTCGCTCCAGGAATCTCTCGTCGTGGCACAGCTTTATTACCAAAATACCTCCAATAATGCCCTCTATTACGCCCGGCAGATCAGCCAGGGGTTGATCCAGCAGCGGTTGCTGGAAAAGGCCAATCAGGTTTTTCTCCCCAATTTCTTACGGACGAAACGTACGGAATATAACCTCGGGGCGGTAGAGGTTATTTCCGATCAAATGGAGAAGCCCCTCCTGATAGCGGGACCGGATCTGCCCCCGGCCAGCTTCCCTCCGCTCGAAAGCAAGGTTCTACAGGAAACCTTGGAGGGCAAGGAGACGACGAAGATCCAGTCGTTGAGGCAGGGGGATCTCATCCGGGCCCTGGTGCCCATTTTTTATCCTCAGACCCCGCGGGAAATCGTTGGCGTACTGGTTGTAAATTATTTTGTACCCCGGAGTCTGGTCTCCCGGATCACAGAAATTTCGACCGCCTTCGAGGAATATAAGCAGCTCAAGGTGCTCAAAGACCCCATCAAGTTCAGCTATCTGACCACTCTTTCGCTCGTCACCTTGCTGATCATTTTTTCCGCCACCTGGTTTGGCCTTTTCCTGGCCAAGGGCATCACCGAACCGATCCAGAAGCTCGCCGAAGGGACGCAGAAGATCACCAAGGGGAACCTGGATTTTCAGATCCCCAAAACTTCGGAAGATGAGCTGGGGGAGTTGGTGGATTCCTTCAACCAAATGACTCAGGATCTAAAGGCCAGCAAGAATCAGGTGGAAAAGGCCCACGCCGAGTTGAGCAAGGGCAACATCGAACTGGACCAAAGACGGCGGTACATGGAGATCGTTCTCCGGGATGTGGGGGCGGGGGTCGTTTCGGTCGACCCGGCGGGGAGAATCCAGACGATCAACCGGTCCGCCGAGAATATCTTGGGCGTCCAGGCCGCCAGTGTGCTGAAGAAGGCCTACTCTGAGGTCCTCCAACCGGAACACCTGACTCTGGCGGAAGAATGGATCAAAGCGGTCAACCGGGCGGAAAATCATTCGATCACCCGGCAGATAAAACTGAACGTCCGAAACGAAACCCTTACCCTGCTGGTGAAAGTCGCCATGTTGCGCGATGAAGAAAACCACTACCTGGGGCTGGTGGTGGTTTTGGACGACCTGACCCAGCTGCAAAAAGCGCAGCGGGCGGCTGCCTGGCGGGAGGTCGCTCGCCGCATCGCCCATGAGATCAAGAATCCTTTGACTCCGATCCAGCTTTCGGCCCAGCGCCTCCGGAAGCGTTATTTGGGTCAATTTGTGCAAGACGGGGCGGTTTTCGATGAATGCACCCAGACGATTGTCACCCAGGTGGAAGAATTGAAGAACCTGGTCAATGAATTCTCCAGCTTCGCCCGTATGCCCGCGGCCAACCCCGCCCCCAATAACCTCAACGAGATTATTCGCGAGGCGATGGTCCTGTACGAAGAAGGCCACAAGCACATTCGCTTCGCCTTCAATCCGGACGATAAAATTCCGACCTTTAACCTGGATAAGGAACAGATGAAAAGGGTGATGGTAAACCTCTTAGAGAATGCAGTCGCCGCCGTGGATGAGGTCGGGGCGGAACGGAAAGATGGGCAGATTATGATCGAGACGCAACTCGATTCCCGGATGGACCTGGCCCGGATTGAGGTGGCGGACAACGGATGCGGGGTGTCGCCGCAGGATAAACCCATGCTTTTCGAGCCCTATTTCTCCACGAAACCCTCGGGCACCGGCCTGGGGCTGGCGATTGTGAATACGATCATCTCCGATCATGACGGCTATATTCGGGTGAAGGATAATCTCCCGCGGGGCAGCCGGTTTATCATCGAGCTTCCCATCAAATAGGAACCGGCAGGGTAGGAAGCGAGCGTAGGATGGCCAAGCAAATCTTAGTGGTGGATGACGAAGAACGCATCCGGCAGTCATTGAACGGCGTCCTCAAAGATGAAGGATACGAGGTGGAGGAGGCCAAGGACGCACTCCAGGCTTTAAAACAGATCGAGAGTGATCCGCCCGACGTCGTGCTTTTGGACATCTGGATGCCGGGGATGGATGGAATGGAGACTCTGGAGCGCATCAAAGCTCAAACTTCCAACCTGCCCGTCATCATGATCTCCGGCCATGCCAACATCGAGCTGGCGGTGAAAGCCACGAAATTGGGGGCCTATGATTTTATCGAGAAGCCCCTTTCCCTGGAGAAAGTCCTGCTCGCGGTGAACCATGCTTTGCTCTATTCCAAATTGGAGCAGGAGAACCGGGCCTTGCGGCAGCAAGTCCAGAGAAAATACGAGATCGTCGGGAACTCTCCGGAAATTTTGCATCTCAAGGAACAGATCAAGATCGTGGGTCCGACGAACGGATGGGTCCTGATCGCCGGGGAGAACGGAACCGGGAAAGAACTGGTTGCCCGGGAGATTCATCAAACGAGCTTGCGTGCGGGCAAGGCTTTTGTGGAAGTCAATTGTGCGGCCATCCCTGAAGAGCTGATCGAGAGTGAACTCTTCGGCCACGAGAAGGGTTCTTTCACCGGGGCCCTGACCAAACGCCGGGGGAAATTCGACCAGGCCAACGAGGGGACCATCTTTCTGGACGAAATCGCCGACATGAGCCTGAAAACCCAGGCGAAGATCCTGCGCATCCTCCAGGAACAGAAATTTGAACGGGTAGGGGGTGCGGAGATGATCTTTGTGGATGTGCGGGTCATCGCCGCGACCAACCGGGACCTCCGGGGGGAGATTCAAAAAGGCCTCTTCCGCGAAGACCTTTACTACCGGTTGAACGTCATCCCCATCACGGTTCCGCCGCTGCGGGAGCGCAAGGGCGATATCCCCATCTTGGTGGAGCATTTCATCGGTGAGTTTTGCCTGGAGAATAACAAAGAAATGAAAAAAATCTCGCCGGAGGCGATGAACCTGCTGGTCTCCTATTCCTGGCCGGGCAATGTTCGGGAATTGAAGAACGTGGTCGAGCGCATGGTGATTATGACCCGGGGGCCCATGATCGAGGCCAAGGACGTTCCGGACCCGGTCCGGGAACAGCCCAAGGCCCCGCTGGAATTTTCCTTCCTGGAATTCAATTTGCTGAGAGATGCGCGGCGGGAGTTCGAAAAGCGGTTCCTCATGAAAAAGCTCGGGGAGAACGACGAGAATATTTCCAAGACCGCCGAGCTCATCGGAATCGAACGGAGCAATCTGCACCGCAAGATCAAGAGTTACGCCATCGAGTTGAAAAAAGGGGTTTAAAATAGAACCGAACGGGGGATGAAAAAATGAAATGGAAAGTGCTGGTCAGCCGCAAAATCCCGGAAGAACCTCTGACCCTCTTGAAAGAACAGGCCGAAGTGATGGTGAATCCGGAGGATCGGGCGATGACTCCCGAGGAAATTATCGCGAATCTTCCGGGGAAAGTGGGTCTATTGGCCGCGGGAAGCGATCCCATTTCCGCCAAAATCCTGGAGGCGGGACGGGATCTCAAGATCGTGGCCAATAATGCCGTTGGTTTCAATAATATCGACCTGGCCGCCGCTACGCGGTTGAAGATCGCGGCGACGAATACTCCGGAGGTTCTGACGGATACCACTGCCGATTTAACCTTTGGCCTGATGCTGGGGGTCGCTCGC
>Ga0214473_10008610_pt1 | contig 12061 bp, 7 predicted proteins | sample RVTome_7_FD_203509 | JGI IMG/M metagenome (GOLD analysis project Ga0214473, IMG submission 203509) | Soil microbial communities from uranium-contaminated site in the Upper Colorado River Basin, Wyoming, United States - RVT98D197 | ecosystem: Environmental > Terrestrial > Soil > Contaminated >...
TTTACTCCTAAGTTTTGGAGAGGGGGTGTTGCTCTCTATCCTTCTACTCTTCCACTCCCCTGTTTACCCTGCCTGCCCGCCTCTGGCGGGAGCAAAGTCGTAGGGCCCTGCTTCGCCGTGAGGTGAGTCTTTTACTCTATATGGTAAAACTCGCCCCAGGCTCGTGAAAGTGCTAAAATACGGGCAGAATGAATACAGACTTAACCTTTATCACAAACGAGCCGGACGCCAGCCTCTTAAACCGCTTCAAGGTTTTAATCAAAGATGCCCGTTTTTTTGATAGTTTGGTTGGCTATTTTTACACCAGCGGGTTTTACAAGCTCTATCCGGTTCTTGAGAAAACCGAGAAAATCCGTATTTTAATAGGAATCGGCACCGGTCGCGGGACTATAGAGAATATCAAAGCCGCAGAAGAACAACTTGCACTCACTTTTTCCCATGCTGAAGCTAAAGAGGAATTTTCAAGCCTTATTGCTTCCGAGCTTGATGAATCAGAGGACGCCGAAAGTATCGAGGAAGGAGTGCAGAGGTTTATTGACTGGATAAAAAACGGAAAGCTGGAAATTAGGGCATATCCTACTGCCAACATCCACGCCAAACTCTATATCATCACCTTCAAAGAAGGCGACCGAGACATTGGCCGGGTTATCACCGGTTCAAGCAACTTCTCTCAAAAAGGCTTAGTCGATAACCTTGAATTTAATGTTGAGCTTAAAACTGCGGCCGATTACAAATTTGCCCAAGATAAGTTTAATCAGCTCTGGAAGGACGCGGTTGATGTATCAGAAAAATACATTGAGACGGTTAATAACAAAACTTGGCTAAATAACACCATTACTCCCTATGAGCTTTACCTCAAATTCCTTTATGAATACTTCAAAGACCAAATCAGCCAGACCGGAGATGTTTTCTACAAATATACCCCCGTTAAATTCAAAAAACTGGAGTATCAAGAACAAGCAGTCCTAAATGCTAAAAAGATACTAGACGAATATGGCGGTGTTTTTATCTCCGACGTAGTTGGTTTAGGTAAAACCTATATCTCTGCAATGCTCGCCAATCAGCTTGACGGCCGAAACTTAGTTATTGCCCCGCCAGTTCTTTTGGATGAAGATAGCCCTGGTTCTTGGCCGAATGTTTTTTCCGACTTTAAAGTCTCCGCCGACTTTGAATCTTTAGGAAAGTTAGAAAAGCTAATCGAAAGGGGTACGGACAAATATAACAATGTTTTTATAGACGAGGCTCACCGTTTCCGAACCGAAGATAATATTACCTATGAAAAACTCGCTCAAATTACTCGTGGCAAACGGGTTATTTTGGTTACGGCTACCCCTTACAACAACTCGCCCAAAGATATCTTGAGTCAAATAAAGCTATTTCAAAAACCCAAGAAAAGCACCATTCCCAACCTCCCCAACTTGGAAATTTTCTTCTCAAGTCTTGAAAAAAGGCTCAAGGGTTTAGACCGTCAGCGAAACCGTGCCGAATATCTCAATACCGTCAGAGACAATGCCAAGGAAATAAGAGAAAAAGTCCTTAAATATCTGATGGTCAGAAGGACCCGCAGTGAAATCATCAATTATTTTAGTAAAGACTTGGAAAAGCAAAACCTCAAATTTCCCGATGTAGCCGATCCGGAGCCGATTTTATATCAGCTCGACCGCGAAGAAGATGCGATTTTTACGACAACCATTGAATCGATAACCCAAAAATTCAAATATGCTCGTTACATGCCCCTTACCTATTACAAAGGTGAGGTGTCTCAAGCAGATAAACAAGGCCAGAAAAACATAGGTAAGTTTATGAAAATCCTCTTGGTCAAACGCTTGGAAAGTAGCTTCTTTGCCTTCAGAAACACGCTCGATCGCTTTATTGCTTCATACGAGCGGTTTTTAGATGAGTTTGAAAAAGGCAATGTCTATGTCAGTAAAAAGCATATCAATAAAATCTTTGAGCTTTTGGAACAGGACGACGAAGCCGCGATACAAAGGCTAGTAGATGAAGATATGGCTCAACGCTATAAATCAGAAGACTTTGAGGAGTCTTTCAAGGTTGATCTTGAAAACGACTTGGCAATCTTGCGGGACATCGCCAAACTTTGGCGCCGTGTCAGTGGGGATCCAAAACTGGCCAAGTTTATAGATATTCTCTCGTCTCGTAAAATCTTAGGTGAGAATAAACTTATTATTTTTACCGAATCTAAAGAAACCGCCCAGTATCTTGAGAAAAACTTAAGTACGAAATTCCCCGAACAGGTGATTTCATTTCATGGTAGCTCATCCGCTAGTGTGCGCGAGAAAGTGATTGAAAACTTTGACGCTGGGGCTCGTTTTCCGAAAGACGATTACCGGATTTTAATTACCACCGAGGTACTTTCAGAAGGCGTCAACCTTCACCGCTCCAATGTGGTTATCAACTATGACATTCCTTGGAATCCAACCCGTCTAATGCAAAGAACAGGACGCATTAACCGTGTTGATACGCCTTTTGACAAGATTTATACGTTTAATTTCTTTCCCACTAAGCAGTCAAATGACCAGATTAAACTCAAAGAGGCGGCCGAAGCCAAAATCGAAGCCTTTATTGAGTTACTTGGCGCCGACGCAAGGCTTCTTACCGAAGGTGAGGAAATTAAATCGCACGACCTTTGGGTTCGCCTAACTTCCAAAGAAGTTATTACCGGTGAAGATGAGGAAGAAGAAAGCGATCTTAAATACCTCTCAATTATTCGCGATATTAGGGATGGTAACCCAGACTTGTTTGAAAAAATTAAAAGACTGCCTAAAAAAGCCCGCACCGCTCGAATTGACAAGGATGATGGTAAAACCAACTCCCTGCTTACTTATTTCAGGAAAGGAAAACTACAAAAATTCTTTAGTGTAGATAGTGGCGACTCACTCGAACTTGACTTTATTTCAGCCGCCAAAAAGTTAGAGGTAGCCAAAGACGCAGGGCGCGAGCCGGTAGGAGAAGATTTTTATAAACTGCTTTCGAAAAATAAAGAGGCTTTTGTTTCAGCTACTACCGAGGAAGCGCAGGAAGTCAAAGGCAAACGCGGTCGGGATACAAGCGCCCAGCTACTCAATATTCTCAAAGCTCGGGAAGTCAAAGATTTCAAAGGCTATACCGAAGAAGACGAGCTTTATCTTCGTAATGTTATGGCCCGCTTGGAAGAAGGAGCCTTGCCAAAGTCTACTACTAAAAGACTGCTCAATCGCTTAAGCGAGGAGCTTGCAAAAGGATTTAACCCCTTAAAGCTGTTATCGCTTTTAAGGCTGGGTATCCCTAGTGAGTTTTTCAAAGAAACATTAGCTGAAAGCTCGGCACAAGTAGCCGGACCAAGAGAAGTCATTTTATCTGAATACTTAATCGCAAAGAGCAAATGAATGATAACGCGGCATTAAATCTGATTAGGAACACTTTTGAAAACTCCTTTGATAGGGAGCGTTTTTTAATCTTTGCCAAAAATCTCTTTCATTTCTTAGATACCGACACCTTTATTTACAGGGGCAATTTAATTCCCGACGCTTACGACACGCATATAAAAACACTTGAACGACTCGGTAAGTATGAAGATGTTGACGGCCATAAAATTGAAGTTTTAGCAGTTTGTCTAAATAAACAAAGTTCGCTTGAACGGGCGCGCACCCTGCAAAGGAACTTCATTGCCTGGTATTTAAACGGCAGTCGCGGCGGAATTACAAAAGACGCGGCTCTGGTGGCTTTTTATACCAAAGACTCGGATGACTGGCGGCTCTCCTTAGTAAAGATGGACTACCACCTAGGAGAATCAAAAGCCGGCAAGATAAAGGCTATCACCGAACTTACACCTGCTCGCCGTTTTTCTTTTTTGGTTGGTGCCAGCGAGAATACCCATACCGCTCAAAAACAGCTTCTGCCGATAATTAAAGATACTGAATTTAAGCCAAGGCTTGCCGATCTTGAATCCGCTTTCAGCGTTGAGGTTGTTACCAAAGACTTTTTTGAGAAATACAAAAAGCTCTTTTTGGATACCAAAGAGGCATTAGACACGCTGGTTGCCAAGGATGCCAAAATTAAAGCCGACTTCCAAGAGAAAAACATTGATACCGCCGACTTTGCTAAAAAGCTTCTTGGTCAAATTGTTTTTCTTTACTTCTTACAAAAGAAGGGTTGGTTTGGCGTTAGCCGAGACAGCGATTGGGGCACGGGCCCAAAAGACTTTTTGCGCCGTCTTTTTGAAAAACAGCTTGCCGAATACGATAATTTTTTCAACAACATCTTAGAACCCCTTTTTTACGCGGCATTGGCAGTTGAGCGTCCGGATAATTTCTACAGCCGGTTTGACTGCAAAATTCCTTTCTTAAACGGAGGTCTTTTTGACCCACTCGGAAACTACGACTGGGTACATACCGATATTCGCTTGCCGGATGATCTTTTTTCAAATAACAGAAAAACCAAAGAGGGCGATACCGGAGACGGCATTTTGGATGTTTTCGACCGCTATAACTTCACAGTCAAAGAAGATGAGCCCTTGGAACGGGAAGTAGCGGTTGATCCGGAGATGTTGGGAAAGGTTTTTGAAAACCTTTTGGAAGTTAAAGACAGGAAATCAAAAGGCACTTACTATACCCCGCGTGAGATTGTTCATTATATGTGCCAAGAAAGCCTCATCAATTATCTTTTGACCGAGCTTAACGGCAAAGTTAATAGGGACGATATAGAAACCCTCATCCGCTTAGGTGAAACAGCCATAGAGCATGACAAGGTAGTTTTGGAACACGGAGAAGAAAAAGGCCGATATACCTTTAAGCTTCCCTCAAGTATTCGCAACAATGCCAGCCTTCTTGATGAGAAGTTAGAGAAAATCCATGTATGCGATCCGGCGGTCGGGTCCGGAGCTTTCTTGGTCGGTATGATGACCGAGGTAATTAGGGTTCGAAGCGTTCTCACCAATTACCTATCCGATAACGACCGCAGTATTTATGATTTCAAGCGTCACGCTATTCAAAACTGCCTTTACGGGGTAGATATAGACCCCGGAGCCGTTGAGATAGCCAAACTTCGTTTGTGGCTTTCTTTAATCGTTGACGAGCAGGATATCAAGCAAATAAAACCCTTGCCAAACCTTGATTACAAGATTATGCAAGGTAACAGTCTCCTGGAAGAATACGAAGGCATTAAGCTTTTTGACGAAGGAATAGTTACAGCCTCTCCTCTTGATAACACCAAGCAGATTGAGGAAATAAAACAAAAACTAAGCGACCTTCAAAGAGAATTTTTCAAACTTCATTCGTCCGGTGAATTAAAGGGTGCTAAAAAACAGCAAATTGATATGGAACTTAAAAAGTATAGCGACTGGTTGAGCAAACTTACTAAAACTCCAAAAGTTAAGGCGGATAACAGCAGTTTGTTTGACCAGTTTAGTCAAGCTAAACAAAAATCCGATGAATTAAAGAAGCTTCATAAAGAGTTTTTTGAAACAGCCAACAAAAGGGAGAAAGACGAGATTAAAAAGCAAATTGAAGCTCTTGAATGGGAATTGATAGAAGCGACACTAAGGGAGCAAAATAAATTATCACTTCTGCCGGACATCGAGCACTTCAAGAAAGCAAACATAAAGCCATTTTTCCTTTGGAAACTAAATTTTAGTGATGTGTTTGAGAAAAATGGAGGTTTTGATGTGGTTATAGCCAATCCGCCTTACTTAAGTGCAAAAAATATTGAGAGCTCTTTGAAACCTGTTTATGAAAAAATCTACAGGACCCCAGTAGCTCATTATGATATCTACGTTATTTTCTTCGAGAGAGGATTAGATTTATTAAAATCTAGAGGTATTCTGACTTTTATAACAAGTAATAAATACTTCTCGCAAAAATATGGAGATAACTTAAGAAAGATTTTACTAGAAAATTCTCTACAAAAAATAATAAACTTTAACTTTAAAGTTTTTGAGGCCACAGTTGATACTGCGATAACAATAGTTAAAAAGACAAAACCCGATATTTCAAACGTCATTGCTGTTTTGGATTTGAAAGAAAACATAGACGAACGATCTCTTAGAAAAGATGGCTTAAGTTTTATATTTGACGAGAGTTTATTTAGGGATATAAAACAAGAGTTTTTTACGAAACTTCCGGAGCCTTACTTCCGACTGGATGTTGGAGAAAAAGATACGGAAATATTTAATAGACTAACCTTACAGTCGGTTCCCTTATTCAATTTATGTCATGTAATTTACGGGTTAGTAATCCATAATGCTGACAAAGGAGTTAAAAAAGCTGATTTTGTTTTTGATAAAAATAATGACGCTTTTAAGTTATATACAGAAGGTAAGTATATCAATCGTTGGCGAGTTAAAAAATATAAATATCTGAAGTACTCCCCAGAAATCCACAGAGAGCCTCGCTATCCTGAACTATTTGAAAACCAGAAACTAATAGGAAAAAGAATTATTGGTAGAAAAGGATTTTCTTTTCTCTTTGATGACAAAAGTACGTATGTTGATAACACTATACATATAATAATCCCATATCACCAATTACCAAGAAATAAGTATAGGCAATTAAGCAATACTATTACTGATGAGAACGTAAAACTCTCGCTTTCCTTCGATCTTAAATATATTTTGGCACTAATTAACTCCACTCTATTTAAATGGATATTCCAAAAGTTTTTCGGCTTTGGGATAGATGTATATCCTGTCCATTTAAAAAACTTACCTATTAAAATAATTTCCAGAGATGAGCAGACAAGATTCGTGTCGATGGTCGAAGAAATAATTTCTGACTTACAAATCGACTTTAATAAATCTCTGAACATAGAAAAGTATGAAAAAGAGTTAGATCAAATGGTTTATAAACTCTACGGTCTTACGCCAGAGGAAATCGCAGTTGTTGAAAAATAATGCGTTTTAATTATGTTGATAGGTATAACGAAAAGCAAAATCGAAGGATATACGGATGAGAACCTCTTTACTGAAGAAGTAGTAATCCCCTTATTTGAAGGGTTAGCAAGTTTTGCTGGGTATGATAAAAACGGCCCAGTAAAGATAGAATTTTGGGGTAAAGATAAAAGACTGGAAGCGAAAAATGGTATAGATGTAATGTTTGGATACAAGGATCACTTTGATGCAACGAAGCACATCGGAATTCAATGTAAGATTGAAAATATAAGTTTAGGTTCAAATGCATCATTAACGAATAGCATTGAAACTATTAAAAATCAGATAGATAAGGCTTATAAATATGCTTTTACAAGTACGCTCACTTCTAAAGAACCTACAAAAATAAATGGCTTCTATCTAATAACATCAAAGTCAATATCACCGGAAGCCCGAGAATTTTATCGTGAACTTGGTTTTGTAAACATTGAGTTTTTGGACTCTGACAACCTTATATTTCTAATAAATAAATTGTTTCCTGAAAATCAAATCAAATGAACATTACAAAAAAACATAGTTTTAATAAGGCAGAGGATGTTTCAATCATTCCTTTTTTAGAATTTTATTACGCGTCTGTAAAAGAGGTTTCATTTTTGGCTATATCCGAAGACGGAGAGAAAAGACCTGATTATTTTATAGACGTTGATAATTGTTTAGTTGAGGTTAAAGAAATTCATGACAAGGACTCCAATCAAAAACATGCACAGTGGGGTAAGATTGCATCTAAGTTACAAAAGGCTGTTGATAATAATAAGTTGATTAGCAAAGTAATAGGGACTTTTCTAGTTAATACTCCTGAATTATTTAAAACTCCAACTGAGCAGAAGGCATTTGAATCCGCTTCTAGCCAGGTCTTGCGTGCAGTGATTGACAATAAGAAAGTGGTCAAGGTTTTTGGTGCCGAGTTTGAAATAAACAAAGTAAGCAATCAAGAGAGCGTGGTTGTTTTTGGAAGTCACGGTGGTGGTGGTTCTATAGACCCAGCAAATATTGTTTATCAAAATATCAAGGATAAAATTGCAACGGCTAATTACCAGTTGGGGAATCCTCCACGGGAGATACGGCCAAAAAAAAGAATATTGCTTCTGGTAAATAAATACTATTTCCCGCTTTGGAATTGGGATTTATTCAAGGCTATTTCCAGAACCTATAAAGAGTTATTAACCTATACAAACATTGACGAGATTTGGTATCAGTTTGAAACAAAAGATAAGGGATTTGTACATAAGCTATTGTATCGAAAGACTTTCTTTGAACAGTTCGAGACTTCAAATTTTACAGATTACAACAGCGATGACTTAGTGCTTTTTGGTAATTGGTTTTCTGCCATGTCAGAAATGGGAGAAGAAGAAAAAAACAAACTGCTTACTGCCTTGAAGCATTTTTTGAGGGATAAAAGACCTTGTCACATTTTCCCGAATAGTCAAACTCGCGAAGAAATGATTAGACTTGGACTTTGGCTTGTAGAAAAGGAATCATACAACGACACAATATGGCTAATTGAGCAATTTATTACAGATAATGACCCCCCAGTACCAGAAGATTATAAAGATGATGAAAAATTTGATTACCATAAACAGGTTTTAAACAATGAAGACGTAAACATAATTACAACAGTACTGGGCCATCTTGCATGGGTAGTCCAGAAACTTGCAGTGAGAAAAAATTATATTGTTAAGGCCCTGGAGTTTACCCAAACCCTTCTTGGCCACCCCAACTTATATGTTAAGCTACAAGGCGTAATACCCTTGGTTGAGATAGCGGCACGAAGGCAGTGGTTAGAAGAATACGACAAGGAAAATACTACAAAATATTATAACGAATTTAAAAAGGTATCCTTTAACTTATTAGATAAGTATTCGCAATACAAGACTTTTGCAAACTCATTGACTCATGTTTTTTATTACTTCAAGGATATAAATACTGAAGAAGCAATTAGGGTTCTGAATAAACTCGAAAATGCTCGTGAAGCAGCCGCTTTATTTGTATATTTTGGAATATACAGAGAAAGACATTATAAAGGCAAGGTTCCATTTGACTCCAAGCCATTAAAAGAAAAGTTAATTTCAACAATAAAAGACGAACAGGAAAAGTACGAAGACTTGCGCGGGAGTATAGCTTGGAATTTTTGGCGCATACTTGCAGAAACACCAGATGAGTTTGATACCTTAAAGCCATATATAGATTTATTTTTCAACCTTCCATATAACAAAAGATATTACAGTAGTCTTGAACGGATAATTGAAGAATGGATTGAACGTAAGCCAGAAATTTGTATATCTTGGTTTACCAACTCCATTGAGAAACTTCTCGATTATGTTGATAGCGATGAAGCTATAGCTCGCAATACATGGATTGAGCCTGAGAAGGCTTTACAATATGTTGCCTCTAATGACCCATCGATGTTAGTTAAGGTGGCCGAAAAATTAGTTAAATTATGGAAACTTGGAGCGTTTGTAGGAAGTCCTAAAGGAATCTTTGAAACGTATAAAATGGTTCAGAGTACAGCCTTAAAAAACAAGATTAAGGATCAGTTTAAATTGTGGTATGGCGAAATGAAAACAATCAACCCAAAGTTAGAGGAGGTTTCTTGGGAATAATAACTATGGATAGAAAGTTTTGCTCAGCTTGCAATCAGGAAAGTGAAGTTGTCAGTTCAGTACCGATAGACAAAGGGGTTCGATATGTCCTTTCGTGTGGCCATAATTTTATTGAGATCAATCTCAAAGAAACTATAAAAGTAAGTGAATTGTTTGGTCTAAGAAAGACTGGGGAGCCTCACGAAAAGTATAAACGGGGAGATAAGCCGCCAAACATAGATTACGCAAAAAAATTTGTTGAATATGGAGACATAGACTACGAGGCGGCAATTGTACTATTCAACATTCAAAACAGAGATTATGACTTTATGAATCAGGCCGCCTTTCTTTGTGCTCAAGCGGTAGAAAAATATCTGAAGGCTTTTTTGTTCTTGAACGCGCCACAGCTCTATCCTGGCTTATCCGGAAAACAGGTCTTAGTTGAATTCAGAAAGTTAAGTCATGATCTCGTAAAAATACTTAACGAGTGTGTCAAAGTTAATAAAGACCTCGTAGACTTTAGGACACAAATAGAGAGTATCAATAAGTATTCTTTATTGAAATATCCTGATATTGAAGATGAAATGGTTTACTCAAGTGATGGCTTATCTATCAGTAGTGATCTTTTGAAGAATGTAAAACAAATTGGTGATTTTATAAAGGAAAGGTTTATAGAAAAATTATGAAGAAAAAACAGAAATTTTTAGCTCCAATATACGGCTTGAAAAAGACACCAAAACAAAGCATTAAATTAGACAAAAGCATTCTAATAAGAGCTGTTGATCTTCTTACAGAAGAGAATAAATACTTTGAAAAATTCGGCTTAAAAGGAAGTTACGATGCGGTATTGGAAGTTAACTATGAGTTTAATTCAGACAATCCTAGCGAACCTTTCCCTGGTCTTTTTATAAATTTAATCAATAAGATAGATGCGTCTTTAGTTGTCTATGGAGATGGAGTTGTAGGAGTTGCGGGAGTTGCCCCAGCGCCTAAAGAAGAATTTTCGGGGGGAGGCATTCTCTCCTCGTCAGCTAGGCCGCGATATGAAGAAAAATTAGATAAAGAGATTGATGAAAACTTTGCGGTCTACTATAAAAAATTCGTAATAGCCTATGATATGCGACCAGTAGCCTTTGATGTGTACAGACGAAGTTGTGATAGGTTCTCTAACAATGACAGGACTATTGATAGCTGTACTGTTCTAGAGAGTCTTTTTGTCCCTCTGGGTGAAAGGTCTAAAAAATCCTTTATTTTAAACGGGCTAAATATACTAATGTTTAGCACCGATGAAATTAAGACCATCGACGACTTAATTGAATACCGCAATGTTATTATTCATGCGGACAGAAAAAGGCAACTTAAGTTGTTGACAGGATCAAAATACACATATAAATGGTTCGAGGATGTTTTTAAGTTAATACGCAGAATTCTTTACAAATACGTTGATAATCCTTGGAGTTAAAGTGGATCACGGGGATTATCTGATAATTAAAAATGATAAATATACTTGAAAGACAATTTGATAGGTTGGCGAAGAAAATTAAGGAAAGGTCAAGCGCGCTTCTTAAGGGACTAGGTGCTTATTTCAAGCGCCTTCTTTTTCCGCTATACCTTTTTCCGATTAAACTCATCACTTATTCTGATTGTTAACCACTCCGGGAGTGATATAAGTAGACATACCTGAATTTTTCTCCAAATTTGACCCCATAGGTTTTTCAGAGTAGGATTTAGTCGCTGCCCGCAAGGGCAGTTTATTATTTTTGGAAGGAGGTGACTAAAAATGGAGAACGAAGAAGCAAAGGCTGAACAACAAAAAGTCGAGCAAGGCCCACAACCTTCTGATGCACCCGTCAAAAAATCAGGCAGAGGAAAGAAAATATTATTAATAATTGGGGGCATAATTTTGCTTCTCATAATTTTAGGAAGCAGGGGAGGAGATAAAAGCCAAAAAACAGGTCCTTCGGCAACTGCAACTCCTACGCCGCCGGCTATGCAGATTACCGGAAAACAACTGGCTGACGATTTCGACGCAAATCAGGTAGCGGCTGAGGCTAAATGGGAAGGTAAATTGGTAGAATTTAGCGCCGAAATCATAAATATTACCGATACAGGGCTATCTTTTTCTAACGTAGCGTCCAAACAGTTTTCTCTCACGCAAATTAGTTGCAAGATTGCCGACAAAGAACAACTAATGTCCCTCAAAAATGGACAGGTGGTAACAGTCCAAGGGGTAGTTGGCAAGCAAACAATCGGGGTGATAGACCTAAAAGATTGTAAGGTCGTAAAGTAAAGAGGCCTTGAGGTTATAAGGGCAGGTTCTCGCCTGTTAGGTGTAATAGTTTTGCATTTTCTCAGAAGATTCCACCTTGGGGGAGGAATAGGCCTTTCGACTGACTCAGAACAAGTTCGCCACCCCGTCGGACGTGGTAGGCCCGTTTGACGGTCCACCTCGGGATTTTTCCCCTTCACAAAATTATATTCCCCGCTTACATTTCCTGGGGCGGGACATAATACGAATCCTCGGGGTTGTCAGGTTTACAAGGTTTATCGTCATAGCATT
>Ga0214473_10008611_pt1 | contig 12060 bp, 8 predicted proteins | sample RVTome_7_FD_203509 | JGI IMG/M metagenome (GOLD analysis project Ga0214473, IMG submission 203509) | Soil microbial communities from uranium-contaminated site in the Upper Colorado River Basin, Wyoming, United States - RVT98D197 | ecosystem: Environmental > Terrestrial > Soil > Contaminated >...
GCCCAGCAGAGCTGGGCGGTATTCAACAGGTCTTTTTTATAAAGGGATTAGCCGATTTGCTAACTCCTTGAAATTATTTGGCGTCCCCAACGGGAGTCGAACCCGTGTTGCCGACGTGAAAGGCCGGTGTCCTTGGCCTCTAGACGATGGGGACCTCTTCTTCAATTCGGCATGCGGAACTCGGAATGGTGAATTATCCTTGAGATTTCTTTTTGGGTTGATTCCGCAATTCGCATTCTGAATTCCGAATTTGAAATGGTGGGCCGTACTGGACTCGAACCAGCGACTCTCTGCTTAAAAGGCAGATACTCTACCTCCTGAGTTAACGGCCCGTTATATTTTCAAACTAATGCCCCATGCCCGGAGGGCGCCCAAGTAGTATGAAAATAGTCATCGGTTTTAGCTAAAGGCTACGGTTAGGAAGCCCGTTTCGTTTAGGGGCGGACGGCTACGTGCCTGCACGCCGAAGTGACTGCGTTTCGGCACGCAGGCGTGAATATCTTAAACCAAAGGACGTAACCGATTGACGATACGGGCATCGTTGCCGTGACCGTTGGACGAGAACTTTATTTTCTAATTAGAGTCTGTTCATAAAGTCCGTTATTCCGTCATGCCGGACCTGATCCGGCATCCAGAGACTCTTGAAAGGACTGGATTCCGGCTTCCGCCGGAATGACGATCCTTATGAAAACTGTAGTTTATGGACAGACTCTAATTAATGCCCCATTCCCGGAGGGCGCCCTCGAACCATGAAAATCCCCCCTCGCCCCCCTTTTTCTAAGGGGGGTAATGATCTCCTCCCTTTGGCTATCATTTTCCTGTCGATCAGACAGGCAAGGGAGGTTGGGAGGGATTTTAAGGTGTTATTTTCTAATTAAAAAGTAATATATCACATTATTATACAAAACAGGAATTGTTTTGTAATCTTTTTCTCCTTAAGCTGTTTTTCTCACACTGATTTCGGTAAAAGGGTTTTTCACTCCAATCGTCTCATTCCGCTCCGAGCCCACTGAAATCATGGCAATTCTCGTGTCGGTCAGTTCCTCGATCCTTCGGATGTAGCGTTGCGCATTCCGGGGAAGACTCGAGAAATCTCTTATGCCCCTGATTTCTGTCTTCCACCCATCCAACTCTTCGTAAACTGGCTCGGCAGAATTCAGAATCTCCAGACTGGAAGGAACGTGATGAATGATTTTTCCGTTCACCCGGTATCCGACGCAGATCCTGATTTTGTGGAAACCATTCAAGACATCCAGCTTCGTCATCACCAATCCCCCCATCCCATTAATCCGGATCGAATGATTGACCACTACTGCATCGAACCACCCGCATCTCCTCGGTCTCCCTGTGGTAGCCCCGTATTCTCCTCCTTCTTCCCGGATCTTATCCCCCAAGGCATCTTTCAGCTCGGTGGGGAAAGGACCTTCTCCGACGCGCGTGGTATAGGCTTTTGCCACACCTATCACTAAATCGATCATCGTTGGACCGATTCCTGAACCCGCGCAAGCGTTTCCCGCTACAGTATTGGAGGCTGTCACAAAAGGATACGTCCCATGATCCAGGTCAAGCAAGGCCCCCTGGGCGCCTTCGTGAAGAACGTGTTTCCCATTTTTGACTGCTTCGTAGATGACCCGGGAAGTGTCCGTCACATATCTCTCAACCTGCTTCTTAAATCCCAGGTACTCATCCATGATCTCCGAAAACTCAAAACCCTTTTCTTTCAAAATCTCTGCCAGATAGATATTTTTCTGCAGAAGGTTCGCCTCCAATTTCTTCTTGAACACTTTTTCATCCAGGAGGTCAACCATCCGGATGCCGCACCGGGCCACTTTATCTTCATAGGCAGGCCCGATCCCCCGGCCCGTTGTTCCAATCTTGAAGCTCTTTTCCCTGGCCACATCGATCTTTCGGTGATAAGGAAGAATAAGGTGGGCCTCCTCGCTGATCGCCAACTGGGAATCCTTCTTAAAAAAACCTCTTTTCTTCAGCCCCTCGATCTCTTCGATCAATACCGCAAGATCCAGGACAACCCCGTTTCCAATGACACATAGTTTATCGGGATAAAGAATTCCTGAAGGTAGAAGATGGAAGACAAATTTCTCATCCTTCAGGTATACGGTATGACCCGCATTGTTGCCTCCCTGAAACCGGACGACAACATCCGCATACTGGGTCAGAAGATCGACGATCTTCCCTTTTCCTTCATCTCCCCATTGGGCTCCTACAACGACGATACCGGCCATGTTTTGCTAACCTCTCCACAGATGGGTATTTTTCATCAGCCTGCTAAAGTTCAATTTGGCGGACCGAGATGATATTCGGCAATCTCAGAATTTCCCCCAACACTCCCGGTGGCAGGGGCGCGTCCAGATGAAGTAATGAAATCGCATTACCGCCCATCTGGTCCCTGCCAAACTGCATGGTGGCAATATTGATGTTCCGGCTTCCCAGCCCATTCCCGATATTTCCGATGACACCCGGCTTGTCATAATTATTCACGAGAAGGATGTGTCCCTCCGGAATCGCTTCAATAAAGAAATTGTTCAGCCTGACGATCCTTAACTCTTTTTTCCCGAACAGGGTCCCCGCAATGTAATTCTGTTCCATTTTGGATTTTGCCGTAATGGCAATCAAGCTTGCAAAATCTTCCCCCCTCTCGCTGGTAGACTCCGTCACTTTGATTCCCCTCTCTTTTGCCATGACTGGGGCATTCACGTAGTTGACGGTCTCGCCAACGAAAGGAGTAAGCAGTCCTTTTAAGATGGCAATGAGGATTGGTTTGGTTCCGTAGTCAACCAGCTCTCCCTGATATTCAATCCCTACCTCTTCAATGGCATAGTGGGAAATCTGGGCAAGAAAACTCCCCAGTTTCTCTCCCAGCCGGATGTAGGGTTGCAGGATAGGGAGCATATCCGGGCTCACCATCGGGATATTAACGGCGTTGCGAGCCTCCCCGCGAACAAGGTAGTCAACAACCTGCTGGGCGACAGCGATGGCCACATTCTCCTGGGCCTCACCCGTCGAGGCTCCCAGATGGGGAGTAGTGACCATTTCCTCCAATTCCAGAAGGGGATTGTCGATGGGCGGCTCCTTTTCAAAGACGTCTAAGGCGGCTCCAGCCACCTTACCCGATTTAATGGCTTCGTAGAGGTCTCTTTCATTGATGATCCCGCCCCGGGCACAGTTGATCAGAATGACACCTTCTTTCATTTTCGCAAAGGCTTTTTTATCGATCAGGCTCCGGGTTTCTTCCAGTAGGGGGGTGTGGATTGTAATAAAATCCGACCGGCTTAGTAATTCATCAAAGGAAACAATCTCCACCCCTTTCTTTTCCGCCGCCTCCTCTGAAATATAAGGATCGTAGGCAATCACCTTCATCTTGAGCGCGCGCGCCCTGTCTGCGACGATTGTTCCGATGACTCCTATCCCAACAATCCCGAGCGTTTTATTATAAAGCTCCACGCCCATGAACCTCTTCTTTTCCCATTTGCCCGCTCTCATGGAGGCCGTGGCCTGGGGGATCTTTCTCGATATGGCAAGCATCATGGCAATCGTATGCTCGGCTGCTGCAATTGCATTCTCCTGGGGAGTATTCATGACCACGATTCCTTTTTTCGTGGCCGAAGGCAAATCGACATTGTCGAGACCGATCCCGGCCCTTCCGATCACCTTTAATCGATTGGCTGCCTCGATGATCCCACGGGTCAGCTTCGTTTCGCTTCGAATGATGATTGCGTCGTATTCCGGGATGATCTTTTTCAGCTCCTCAGGCGAAAGACCGGGTTTCACGTCCACCTTCAAGGTTTCGGCCTTCCCCAATATCTCCAGTCCCTTTTCGGAAAGAGGATCACTTACCAGCACCCTTTTCATCTCTTCCATGCCGTCTCCGATAATTTATTGTTTCGCTCATCTTACCTTTATCATGACACTGTGAAAACCCGAATCGCATGAACCCGGACAGGCCGGTCGGAAAGGCTTCGAGGCGAACCTTTAATCGAACCACCACCTTCAAACCGTTTCGTTACCAGAGGTTACTTGTAGTGAATTCCTCCCGTTTCCCCTAAATCTACCAAAAACCGCCATTCGAAGGCTTGGAGAGCGGTTTGTCCGGGTTCATCTCTGCAACTGGGGGAGGTATCAACCCATGAACATCTCTTCAGCAGCCTTCACCCCCGCACCAAGCTGGAAATGATGCCCCATCTCCTTCAAAAGCATCTCCAGGGCTGAAATGACCATAATCATATCCAGTCTCTCATAATATCCGAGATGGGCAATCCGGATGATTTTCCCCTTGGCCCGGTCCTGGCCTTCTGCCACTGTAATCCCGAACTTCTCAAAGAAGAGGTCCTTCAATCTCTCCCCATCCATTCCTTCGGGGATCTTGACCGCTGTCAGGGCATCGCTGGGCGAGTCCGGGGCATAGAGATCGAGGCCCAGGGCCTTGACCGCAGCCCGGGTCGCAGCGGCCAGCATTTCATGGCGCCTAAAAACTCCTTCCAGACCCTCCTTTTGAATCATCCGGAGCGACTCCCTCAGTCCCACGAAGAGTGAAATGGCGGGAGTGTAAGAGCTCTGGTTCTTTTTCGTCGACTTCAACTCTTTCTTGAAATTAAAGTAGTACTTTGGAAGATTCGACCTCTCAGCAAACTTCCATGCCTTATCACTCAGGGCGGCAAATGCCAGCCCCGGGGGCAGCATCAGTGCCTTTTGAGAGCCGCTGATGAGCACATCGACTCCCCATAAATCCATAGGAATATCGAAGACCCCGATTCCGGTGATGGCATCCACGACCGTTACCACATTCTCATGTTTCTTCACGATCTCTGCAATCTCTTTTACGGGATGTTTTACCCCCGTGGAGGTCTCGCTTGCCTGGGTATAAACCGCCCGCACCGAAGGCTCGGACTGGAGGATCTCCCGGACCTTTCCGGGATCGGCGGCCTTGCCCCATTCAACATCGATGGGGATGAATTGAATCCCGTAAGCCTTGCAAATCTCTCCCCATCTTTCGCCGAACTTCCCCCCCCGGATAACGATAGCTTTGTCTCCGGTTGAAAGGATGTTCGAAACCGCCCCTTCCATGGCCCCGGTTCCGGAAGAAGTAAGGATCAGCACCTCGTTCTTCGTCTGGAAAAGGTATTTAAGCCCTTCCCGGATCTCGGCAAAAATCTCTTCGAAATCGGGCTCCCGGTGGTGCATGATCGGTTCTGCCATCTTCAGGAGAACTTCCGGCGGGAGCATGGTTGGCCCGGGGGAAAAAAGGTATTTCTTCTCCATAAAAGCCTCCTCAACAGATCAAAAACACATAATATTATGGCATTATGTGGGGTGTGTCAATACTTCCTCGTGAGATTTCTGGAAGAGTCTTGAAATCTCAAGAGTGTGCAAAGTGGTTTTTCAGAACTCTCTTCACCTTATTATCCCGATGAACGGAAGATTGACTTTTCTTTTATTATCATATAATTTTTGTTTAAGAATAATTGCGGGATGGAATACTCCTTGGATAGGATGATCACTAAAACTTTGGCTGATATCTATCTCCGGCAGGGTCATCTCCAGGAAGCTTATGAAATCCTTACAACGCTTTCAAATGAAGACCCGGCGGATCTGGAACTCTGGATAAAACTGGAGGACGTGAGTCAGAGGCTGAAGTCCAATCCACCCGTTCTCCACCAGCAGGAACGAAGTGCCGAAGAGAGAATTCGGGTTCTGGAGACATGGCTGAGAAATATTCGTAAACGGAGAAGTGAGTAATGGGCATTCATGAGATCCGGCAGAAGCGGGTGCGTAAGATGATGGACCAGTCTCATCTCGACGGGCTCTTTTTCTCGAGCCTGGAGAACATTCGCCATCTCTGCGGTTTCACAGGAAGTGACGGCGCCTTCGTCTTAAGTCAGGGGGAATCTTTCTTTCTTACCGATTCCCGGTACTGGACTCAATCCGAGAAGGAAGTCAAAGATACCCAAATTGTCAGGTACAAAAAGAAGACCGATGGAATTCTCTCTCTCTTGCTGGACAAAGGATTCAGGAGAATCGGGTTTGAATCTAACTTTCTCCCTTTCTCCCTTTATCACTTTCTTAGGGAGGGACTCCCTAAGGAGGTTGAACTCATCCCTCTGGGAGATGAGATCAAGAACCTGAGGGCTGTCAAAGATGAAGAAGAAATCGTCCTGATCCGAAGGGCCATTGACATCGCATCGAAGGCTTTCGGACATATCCTGAAAATGGCCAGGGAGGGGATCGTCGAGCGAGAACTGGCCTTTGAGATGGAATTCTTCATGAAGCGGGAAGGCGCAGAGGACATTGGATTCAACATCATCATTGCCTCCGGAGAGAGGTCTGCCCTTCCCCATGGCAGGGCAAGTGATAAGAAAATTGAAAAAGGGGACCTGATCCTGATTGACTTTGGCTCACAATATCAGGGGTACCATTCCGATCAGACGCGGACAGTGGTTTGCGGAGCTCCTTCACCGGAGCAGAAAAAGATTTATCAGATTGTGAAGGATGCACAGGAAAGGGCCATTGAAAAGGTCCGGCCCGGAATACCCATCCAGGAAGTTGATTCCGCTGCGAGGGATTATATCCGACAAAACGGATATGACGAGTACTTCGGTCACGGAACAGGCCATGGCATCGGTCTGGCCGTTCACGAGGACCCTCCGGTTAATCGAGAAAATAACGACCTGGTTCAGGAAGGAATGGTTTTCACAATCGAGCCTGGAATCTACCTCCCGAACTGGGGCGGGGTCCGCATCGAGGACATGGTCCGGGCAGCGTCCAGCGGAGTGGAAGTGTTGACGTACCTCCCCAAGGAGTTAGTAGAAGTTTAGCAATCATTAAATTTCACCGCCCCCTCGTTCTTTACACTTCTAAACTCTTTGTTGGCCGAGGGCCAGGGGTTCTTAAGGAGAATCGGTATCTCCCCGATTCTCCTTAAACAAATCCTTCTCCGTGATCTCTGTGTGCTCTGTGAGAGACACAGTGTTATTTGGTTGCGGCTATGCCGCGCTGTGTCTCTGTGGTGAAACAACATTTTTAGCTGCCCCTGTGAAAAACCCCTTGACAATCCCGATCGGTATCTTATATTTTTAGTTCATCCGGGCGGGCATAGCTCAGCTGGTAGAGCATCGGCTTCCCAAGCCGAGGGTCGCGGGTTCGATCCCCGTTGCCCGCTCCATAATATCAAAAGGTTATGCATTGATGATGTAACCTCTTTTCCGTTAGTGTTCATATTAGTCGTTCCGGTAATCCAATCCTCAAAACTGTGTTTCCAGTTCCACAAAACAGGATTTACTTGCCGTCCGTGTTAATCATTGCCTACCTGATCTTGACTCCTAATCTCAGAGAAAAATAGTTTTAGTATGAAGGACTCTCCCAGAGCTCCTTTTTGAAAGATTCCTGAAAGCGAGAATTGACAGACATTGCAAAAAAGTGTAAATTTCCACTCGTAATCTTTAGAAAGTGGAAACGTTCGAACAGCCTGGCTGATGCTTTCTTACGATCAATGGAAGGGGGCTCAGGTAGAACCCACCTAATCCATAGGCAGCCAGTGCCGAGAAGGGAGACAACACGATGAAGCCGAGAAAAATGAGAGATCGAGTCCATTGGATGGGTGCGGTTGACTGGAATCGCCGCTTGTTCGATTCGCTGATCCCCCTTCCGGATGGTACAAGTTACAACGCCTACCTTGTCCGAGGGTCCAATAAAACTGCTCTGCTCGACAGCGTCGATCCGACCATGGAACATATCTTAATGAATCAATTGGCGGACGTTCGTAATGTTGACTATCTGGTCTCTCATCATGCTGAGCAGGATCATTCGGGCACAATTCCTTCAGTTTTGGGCAAATATCCCGCAGCCAAGCTGGTTTGTTCTCCAAAAGCGAAGGACATGCTCGTCGACCATCTCGACGTTAAGGCGGATAGAATCCAAACCGTCGGGGACGGCGAAACGATTTCCCTGGGAGATCGGACACTGACATTCATCCATACGCCATGGGTGCATTGGCCGGAAACCATGGTCACGCACCTTCCAGAAGACAAGATCCTGTTCACCTGCGATTTCTTCGGGTCTCATTTGGCGACCTCGGAGCTCTATGCCGGGGAGGATCAGTACATCTACGAAGCTGCAAAACGTTACTATGCGGAAATCATGATGCCGTTTCGCAAGACGATTCAGAGCAATCTGAAGAAGATAGAGGGCCTTGATTTCGACCTCATAGCTCCAAGCCACGGCCCCATCTACGATAAGCCGAAGTGCATTCTGGACTCATACAGGGACTGGGTGTCAGACAGGGTCTCGAACCTTGTCGTGATTCCATACATTTCGATGCATGGAAGCACGGAGACAATGGTTAACTACCTCGTGGCCAGCCTGGCAGAGCGCGGCGTCCAGGTTCAGAAATTCGAACTGTCGACTACCGACATCGGGAAACTCGCAATGGCCCTCGTTGACGCAGCAACGATTGTGATCGGCACGCCCACAGTGCATTTTGGGCCGCATCCCAGCGTCTTTTCTGCCACTCACCTGGCCAACGCCTTGCGCCCCAAGCTGAGGTATGCAGCAATCATTGGTTCTTACGGGTGGGGCACCAAAGCCGTGGAGCAGCTCTCTGAACTGATCCCCAATCTCAAAGTGGAGGTTCTCGGTACGGTGTTGTGCAGGGGACTCCCCCGGGCGGCGGATTTCTCCGCACTGGATGGTCTTTCTGAAAAGATCAGGGAAAAACATTCTCAGATATAAGGGACACCGAACTGCGTCCAGCCGAAGTCGAAAACTATGCCGCTTAGCTCCGTGGCATCCGACACGGCTGAAGCATCATGCTATCCTTATCTTTCAAGTGGCAGCTATTCTCAAGGCAATTCAAAAAAAGGAGGCAACAGATTAGATTCATAGATTTCATCAACGTCCCCATGTTTTGTTCTTTTTGACGGAAATCCGCAAACCTTAGAAGAAACGGATCTCGATGCTTTGTAGAATCTCAAGTTCGTTATATGGATCTTTCTGATGGCTTTCTGTAGTTCCTCGCATATGAACGAGACATTTTGTTCCAAAGCTGATCCCGCCAAAGAATATCATGATTTCAAGTGACAAGAGTACATCGCATTCGCTCCATTATGTAAATGCCAACGCACTGTATCTTACAATCGGTTTCAGGGAGAGCTTTCTATCCGAAGGTTCTTCGGTGGATTCGGAGCATCGCCTGGTCCAATCGCCTGGCCTGAATCGGCGTTGACCATGAGGGAAGATTCATCCACTGCCTCAAAGTCCGAACCTTTCACCTGCCCCAATTCACTGACCAAGAGGTCGTTATTCCACCCTGGATCCGGTGCACCGGAAATATACCACGAGGAGCCGTTATCGGCCAGGATCATTCCATACGTTTTCAATGCTCGAAGGATGACCTGAACCTCAGGAGAAAAGCGAGAAATGTCGAAATTGGCCTTCAGCCTGAATCGCTGCCCCATTGGAGGATAGTTGAGCCCGGTGAGGCTGGAAGCGTAGTGGCGGGCAGGCCATAGAAAGGCTTTTCGTGTCTGGGGGGCGGTGAATCGAATCGCATGCCGAATTTCTCCCGAGCCCACTTCCTCGTAGCGCACAAGCCCGGGAAGAATAGGAAGTCCTGCTGCGTCGGCAGATGTCCATCCGCTGGGTCTTAATGCATTTGATCGAAGGTTGAAGATTGCACCTGAGCCGGCGGTCCAGCTTCCGTCAGGTTGAGGATAGGTTGAGAAGGTTTCGTAAAGCATACAGTTGTCCCGGTCAAGGACCAGCACGTGGCGATCACCCGTCGACTGACTTCCCCCTTCGATAGGGGCGTTGGGTGGAATGGGGTAGGGACCGGGGTCGCTTTCGTCACTATAATCGAAAGTGATGCTGACCTTTGGCTGGGTCCCGGATACGATGATAAAGGGTATGCCTATCGGACCGCCGTCCCACGTTCCTGAGCCAAAGTCCGGGTGAACAATCTTACTTGCTCCAATGCTTGAAACATAGGCCGCCGAGCTTGGATGAACCGGTAGTTGATCGATAGTCGCGTTCCAAACATTATCCGGCGGAAAGACTTGGCATCCGGCCAGAGTTGGCCCTGTTTGGGCCAGAGTCCGGACAACCATCGGATTCAAAGCCAAGATCAAAGAGATACAGACGGTAATCGAGAGTCTGCTTACCGGAACCCTGCAAGGAGTCATTACCCCTTCTCCTTTCACACGACCTTTTTCTCTAATTAAGTGCAATAATAATGCCACCATAAACACAGAAGATCAGCTGCAATAATTCCTCTTGATGTTTCAATTCAAAATGAGTAGACTCTTTCCTCAGGGAAAGGAGCGAGCATGGAAGAGAAGATCACTTACTTTGAGAAGGCGGGGAAAGAGAATACCGCCGACGTTCTCCGGATCGTTAAGGAAAGGGCACGGGCAAGAGGAATCAAGAAAATTGTGCTGGCATCAACCCGGGGAGACACTGCCGGGACTGCTGCGGAGGCATTTGAAGGGACAGGCATTCACTTAGTGGTTGTCCCGTGGCAGTACGGCTTTCGTGATACCCAGCCGTTTCCTCAGGAAGTCGTGGTCGAGCTTCAAGGGAAAGGGCATCAAGTCCATTTCGGGACAATGCTCTTTCACACGGAGGAGCTATATGGGATTAAGATCCCCCAGGTCATGGCGAACCTTCTCCGTATCTTTGGGCAGGGGATCAAGGTGTGTGTCGAGATCATCATGATGGCCTGCGACGGAGGTTGTATTGAGGGAGGGGAGAAAGTCATTGCCGTGGCAGGCAGCGGGGCTGGAGCAGATACGGCAGTCATTGCCACCGCCTCCGCAAGCACCCAGATGAAGGGACTTCGCGTTCACGAAATCATCTGCAAACCCCTCTGAAATAAGGGAGGGACCTGTTTCTTTCCCTTTTCATCCTAATTCCCGCAGCGAAGGCCCGCGGAGCCATAACCACACTGCAAAGGCAAGTGCCACGACTGCCCCCAGGGCTACCGCAATGGGTTCATTGGTTACCTCTGCCACGGCCCCTGACAAGAGTGCGCCGATTGGAAAAGTGCCAAAGAAGCTTACCATGTAGATGCTCATTACCCGCCCTCGCAAATGATCGGGCACCTGCAGTTGTACCATAATATTAGCGGAATTTAAGACGATCATCGTTCCCCACCCGACGCCGCTGAGCACCAGCAATGACAGAGGCAGCCAGCGAATAAACGACCAGACCAGCAGCAACACCGGAAAGATGAGGATACCCAGTGTCAGCATCTTTCCTTTGACCTTGGCGCGAGCCAATGACGCAATCATAAGGGCGCCGATGAGCGAGCCTATGCCACGGGCTGACAGGAGGAACCCGTTGGTCGTAGAATCTCCCTTCAAGATGTTCACCGACCAGGCAGGAAGAAGAGTCGCAGACCCCATTCCGAAGATGGTGGCTACTGTGACCACAATTATCAATATACGGATGGATGGATGATAAAGGACATAGCGGAGTCCTTCTTTGAGATCATCGAGGGCCGTCCCCGTGCGCTCCCGTGGTGGCTCTGCCTTGATGCGCATCATGAGCAAGGCTGATATCACAGCAATGAATGTTATGCCATTGATTGTAAAGCACCATGCAGGGCCGAAGGCCGCATAGGTGATACCGGCAATGGCGGGGCCAATGGTTGACCCCAGATTGAACATTGTGGAGTTGAGCGAGATAGCGTTGCTTAGATTCTTCCGTTCCACCAACTCGACCACAAATGCCTGACGGGCAGGCGCGTCGAAGGCATTCACTACCCCAAAGCAAAAGGCCAGCAGCAGGAGGTGCCACGGTTGAATATGACCGAGGAACGTCAATATGGCCAGGGTAACGACAAGAATCATCATGGTCGACTGGGTCATCAACAGGAGGGTCCGACGGGGCATGCGATCAGAGATTACCCCTCCAAATAGTGTGAATAACCAGACGGGAGCGCCGGATGCAAAGCCGATATAACCTAAAAAAGCGGGGGAATGGGTCAACTCAAAAGCTAAGAAGCCTTGCGCCGTCATCTGCATCCATGTCCCGATTAACGAGGGCGCTTGG
>Ga0214473_10008612_pt1 | contig 12059 bp, 12 predicted proteins | sample RVTome_7_FD_203509 | JGI IMG/M metagenome (GOLD analysis project Ga0214473, IMG submission 203509) | Soil microbial communities from uranium-contaminated site in the Upper Colorado River Basin, Wyoming, United States - RVT98D197 | ecosystem: Environmental > Terrestrial > Soil > Contaminated >...
GTCTTTCCGCTATCTGACTTACCGACGATGGAAATGATGGGAATCATCTTTACTCCTTCAATGCGGATTGCGGAATGCAGATTTCGGAATAAAATCTATCCAAATTCCGCATTCCGAATTCCGAAATCCGAATTCGATTAGAAGTTTCGATCCAGCAATTGCACTTTGACTTTCTCCCCTGCCCTGACAATCTCTTGGCTTTCGGGGATGACGATAAGGCCATTGGCCTTCACCATGGATCTCAATATTCCTGAACCCTGCGGTCCTGTGGTCGTGACGCAGTAGCCGTCGTTTTCAAATGAGACCATGGCTCTGACAAAATGCCTTCTCCCCAGCTCTTTCCGAACCTCCTCCTTTAGAACAGCCTCGATGACAGGCCGGAAGATCTGCCGATGGCCCATCATCTTCAGAAGCGACGGCCTTACAAACTGTTCAAAGGTGATCATGGAGGAAACAGGATTTCCCGGAAGGCTGAAGGCTGGTTTTCCATCAAACATCCAGAATGCTACAGGTTTCCCTGGCTTCATCGCGACTCTCCAGAATATCATCTCCACGCCCAGTTCCTTCAGGACATCCCTGACGAAATCATAATCCCCTACGGAGACACCCGCTGACGAAATAAAAACATCAGACCGAAGCCCCTGAAGGACCTTCTCTTTAATCTCATCTTTTCGGTCTTTCGCAATCCCCAATTGAATCGGGATCGCCCCGCACTCCCTGACCTGGGCTGCCAATGTATAGGAATTGCTGGAGACGATCTTCACCCCATTTAGGTTTTCTCCAACATCCACCAGCTCCTCGCCGGTGCAGAGGATGGCCACCGATGGCCTTTGATAAACCGAGACGAATGACCTTCCCATAGAAGCAAGCATCCCGATTTCTGACGGACGAATCAGGTCTCCGGCAGAAATAACGCGGTCTCCTCTCCTTACATCCTCCCCTGCCCTTCGTATATACCCGCCGGGAAAACCAGTCTTCAGGATGAAGACAAAACCGTTTCCTCTCTCCGTCTCCTCAACAGGCACAACCGCATCTGCACCTTTTGGGATGGGGGCACCGGTCATAATTCTTATGGCCTGACCTTTCTGAACTATTTTTTTAGAAATGAATCCTGCACGAAGATCTTCAATCACTTCTAAGCGGACAGGGTTCTTTTCAGAAGCATCCCGAATATCTTCATACCTGACCGCATAACCGTCCATCCCCGAATTATCATAAGGGGGAAGATCACGGGGGGCAATCATATCCTCAACAATCACCCTCCCTAATGCTTCCAGAATAGAGACCTTTTCAAAACCTAAGGGCTGTATCTGCGAAAGGGTTTTATCTAAGGCTTCTTCTACAGTGATCATGGGCAACCAATATAACATAAATCACGAGCCATGAAAATGGAGAGGAATTAAATCTTTCCGACGGAATAATCTTGTGATATGATAAATGTGTATTGTCTAAAATTATTGAAAGGAGATTTCGAATGGCACTCATCACAGCGGAGCAATATGAAGAAAGTTTGAAGAAAAGAAGACCAAGGATTTTTATGAACGGGAAGAAGATAGAAGATGTTTTCGAAAATCCAAACCTTCGCACTGTCATCGAGGCAAATAAAGCGAGTTACAAATGGGCTCTGGATCCAAAATATCAAGAAATCATGACGACCATTTCGCCCTTGACGAACGACCGGGTGAACCGATACCTCTATGTCTGCCGGAGCAGAGAGGATCTGACAGCCAAGGCCATTGCAGGAACTTTTGCCTCTGAAAGGCTGGGAACCTGTATCTACCGATGTCCCGGGCTGGATGCCTTTCATAGCCTTGCCAGCACGACCTGGGAGATGGACAAGAATCTCGGCACAGAATATCACAGCCGGTTTACCAAATATCTCAAGTGGGTCCAGGAGAATGACCTCGCTGTCTCAGGCGCCTTGACTGAACCGAGGGGAGACCGTAAAAAGCGGGCCATTGACTGGCCGGATCCCTTTCTATCCCTTAAGGTTGTGGGGAAGAAACCGGATGGGATCGTTGTCCGGGGAGCAAAGATCAATATCAGCGGAGCCTTTGTCAGCCACGAACTGGTTGTCCTTCCCCAGTCTGCAAAGAAAAAAGAGGAAGGGGACTACGCTCTTGCCTTTGCCATTCCTTCTGATGCAGAGGGTCTCACCTATATCTGTCAGTACTCCCCTTATTCAGCGGAAAGAGAGATGGCTGAGGACATCTTCGAACTGGGAAATCCCCTGTTCGGCCAGAGAGAGACCGCCATGGTCGTCTTTGACAATGTCTTTGTGCCCTATGAGCGGGTGTTTCACCTCGGAGAGACCGACTATTCCACGAAATTTGTCGAACGCTTTGCCAAGACGCACCGGATGACCTGTGGAGGAACCTGTAAGGTTGGCTTTATGAATCTTATCATCGGAGCCTGCAAACTCCTTCAGGAATATAAAGGTCTTGAAAAAGCACAGCATATCAATGACGAATTGACGGAGATGGTCGTTCTCAGGGAGACTGGAAGGGCCTGCGGACTATCTTCAGCCAATCTCGGAAAGGAGGAGCCCAAGGGTTCGGGTGTCTTCCTCCCTGATGAGCTGATGGGGAACGTGGCAAAACTCAATATCTGTGATTCCTTCTGGCGGGTCATGGCCCTGGCAGGAGATATCGGGGGAGGCCTCATCGTCACCCTGCCTTCTTTGAAGGAACTAAAAAATCCCGAGACGAAAAAATATGTTGAGGAGTTTTTGGGATTTGGCAGTGAGGTGCCGACCGAATATATCATGAAAGTGACCAAACTTCTTCAGAACTGGACAGCCGGTCAGCACGGAGTTGGCACCTGGCATGGAGCAGGCCCGGTGATGGCCCAGAAGATCATGATCCAGAGGATGACGGATTACGAGCACGAAAAAAATCTGGTGAAGGAAACCCTTGGCATTTTGGATGGTAAGAACAGATGAAAATAACCATATTATGTGAAAATTTAGTTGGGAAACTGGTTGGAGCAGGAGAGCATGGATTCTCTGCCTTCATCGAAATGGAAGAAGGAAACTACCTTTTTGATACGGGAAGCGGTCCTTCGATTGTGGCAAACTCCCTCGTCTTTAACAAAGACCTTAGAAGTGTCAAAAAGATCTTTCTGAGCCACGGGCACTTTGACCATTCGGGCGGGCTGCCTGAGGTCCTCAAACTGAGAAGTAAAGTGGATGTCCATATCCATCCGCATGTTTTCCTGGACAGGATCGCCGTCCACAAAGAAAATGGAGAAGAAAAGAAGCGATTTGTGGGGATCCCGTACAAGAAAGTCTACCTCGAATCCCTGGGGGCTAACTTTATTTTAAATTCAGATTTCATAGAGGTCGAGAAAGGGATATTCTTGACCGGGGAGGTGCCAAGAAAAACCCTCTTTGAAAAATCGGACCCAAGGCTCTTTTCCGAAATCAATGGGAAAATCGCTCCGGATATATTCCTGGATGACCAATCTCTTATCCTAGATACGGAAAAAGGACTCATTCTGATCCTTGGCTGTGCCCACTCGGGAATGATTAACATCATTCATCATGTGATCCATAAAACCGGAAAAGATAAATTCCATGCAATCCTTGGTGGAACCCACCTGGACTTTTTAACGCCGGAGCAACTTGAAGAATCCATCAAGGCTCTCAAGCAGATGGAGATCGAAAAAATAGGCGTCTCACATTGCACTGGCATGAGAGCTGCCTTCAGACTTCAACAGGAATTCAAAGACCGCTTCTTCTATGGATGTGTGGGAAGTGTTTTTGAGTTGTGAATCGGACAAAATATGTTTGAATATCAATTACTTACATTTCTTCCACATAACCCTACATTTGAAGGAAACATGGCGGATGAAAGGGAGTTCGATGAAGCCCCTACAGCCAGAATAATCGATCTCTTTGTGACGGAGACATTAGGACTGAAGAAAGTTGCATAAACGGAAAGGATGCAAAAAATGATAGTTGCAGGAATAGATGTGGGTGGCAAAAACGTTCATATCGTGATTAAAAAGGATGGTCAGATCCTTGGGAAGGGAGCTTCACCTACCGGAATCAAAAAGGCGGAGGCGGTCGAGGCCTTGTATGATCAGGTGCTCAAACAAGCAGGCTTGACGAGAAAGGATGTGGAGCGTGTGGTGGCAACAGGAAGCGCCGCCAAACGGGTTGCCTTTGCCAATGGCTCTATTTCGGATGTGGCCGCGGATGCCCGGGGGGCAATCAAACTGTTTCCCAATGCGAGGACAGTGATCGATGTGGGAGCTGAGGAAGGTCGCTCCATCAAGGTAAATCCCGAAGGAAAGGTTTTGGATTTTGCCATCAATGATAAATGCGCTGCCGGAACAGGGACTTTTTTGGAAGCCATGTCAAGGGCGCTGGAGGTCTCTGTAGAAGAGATGTCTAAGATTGCATTCGATTCGACCAAGGCCATTCCGATGAACGCCCAGTGCGCTGTCTTCGGAGAATCGGAAGTGGTCTCTCTCATCCATCAGAATACCTCCAAACCCGATATTTCCAGGGCTGTCATGGACGCCATTGCGGGTAGAGTCGGGGCGATCGCCCGAATTGTCGGTCTGGAAAAAGATGTTGTGGTTGTCGGAGGGATGGCTAAAAATGCCGGCTTTGTCGATTCTCTTAAAAAGAATATCGAGATGCCTGTCTCCGTTCCTGATGATCCTGATTATATGGGTGCATTCGGTGCGTCAGAAACCACTCTCTCTGGTATTCTTGAAGAAGAGGTGAAGGCAAAGGTTGTTGAAAGAGAAAGCCTTTCAGAAGGGAAAGCCTATTAAGGAGAAGGAGACAATGGCTCAGAAAGGAAAACCTGTAGAGTTCTGGAGATGGCCTGAAAGCAACTGGGTAAATCCGGATATCGATTGGAAAAAATGTAAATTTATCACCGCCGGAGTCGATGTGGGCTCTGTCAGCACTCAGGCGGTGGTCATGGTGGATGGTGAGTTTTTTGCCTTCGGCAATACCCGCACGGGCTCGGACAGTCCGAACAGCGCCATCAAGGGAATGGGCTATACCTTAGAGAAGACCGATATGAAAATCGATAATATCGACTACTGCATTGGGACCGGCTATGGCAGGGTCAATGTGCCCATGGCTCAGCAATCCATTACCGAGATCTCATGCCATGCCCGTGGGGCCAACTTCATGTATGGACCTGAAGTGAGGACGGTCATGGATATGGGCGGACAGGACTGCAAGGTGATCAATGTTGATGATAGGGGCAAGGTTCTCAATTTTATGATGAACGACAAATGCGCTGCCGGAACCGGACGTGGCATGGAGGTCTTTGCAGACCTCATTCATGTTCCTGTCTGGGAAATCGGCCCCCGCTCTTTCCAGATCCCGAAGGAACCTCCCCCGATCAGCAGCACCTGCGTCGTCTTCGCTAAGAGCGAGGTGGTGGGACTTCTCGAACAGGGCGTCCCTGAAAATGAGATCATGGCCGCTTACTGTTCTGCCATGGCACATCGGATCATGGAGCTTCTCAATCGTCTGGGCGTGAAAGAAAGGTTCGTCATCACCGGCGGAATTGCAAAGAATGAAGGTGTGATAAAGAGGCTGGAGAAGGAACTTGGGGTTAAGACTGCAGAGCGTGCCTGGTATAAGAAGGAATATATTGAACGGGGATACCCCTTTGATACTCAGCTTGCCGGCGCCATTGGGGCAGCCCTCTTCGGAAATGCCCTGCTGAAGATGGGAAAGGCGAAGAGCGCCAGAAAAACCTAACATCCGATTTCGGATTGCGGAATTCGGAATGCGGATTTAATTTAAAAGGAAAAATATGATAGCCAATTACGGTTTTAAGGATGGGTCAGGCGACTGGTACGTCACTTTCGACACCGATAAGTGTAACGGTTGCGGAAAGTGCGTGGAAGTCTGCCCTGAAAAGGTTCTGGAAGTCGGCCCGGATGAGTTTGACATATTCCGTGAGGAACCCGTAGCATTTGTGAAACACGATGAGCGGAAAAAAGTGAGGTATTCCTGCGCTCCCTGCAAGCCAGGATTTGGAGAAAAACCAGTGTCTTGTGCCGGCGCCTGTGAATTCGGGGCCATCTCCCACTCCGACGGCTGGAAACTCCAATATTCGCGCTAAATAGAAAAGGGGACAGGCGGCATGACCAGGAGTTGGAAGACCTGTTTTAAAATCAGAATCCAGGAGTCAGAATTCAGAAGTCAGTAGTTCATCGTTCATTGTTCATCGTTTATAGTATGAGTCTGGAAGAACAACTCAAAAAAGAAGGCTGGGAGAAACGCTTCACCATCGATGAGCCGCGTCTTTCGGAGATGGTGGAACAATATAAAGAACTCGGTTTTGAAGTCCTTCTCGAGCCTGTCGATCTCTCCTCGGAAGAATGCACGAGTTGTATGACCGCAGACCCCCAACGCTACAAAACCATCTACACCCGCAAAAGATAATCTCTATTTTCCTTTTTTCGAAACAAATGTTGAAAGGCAGTCGGCAAGGGCAATGTAAAAGAGGTTGCTGGTCGACTCCTTCATTTTTTTGCAGAAGGAGGGGACCCATTGGCTGAGAAATCGATTAAAAAAAAGGATTCTGGTTTCCCCGAGGGCTAGCGCCTTGTCTTTTTCCAACTTCTCCAGGGCTTCCATTTCCTTGTAAATCAAATAGTACATGAATTCCAATTCAACCGCGATATGGTCTGGAAGTTCCTTGAAGTCCTTATCCATGACTATCCCTGCCTTCTCATAGATCCTGACCACTTCGATTGTGGAATCACCCATCACCCTTCTCCCCCCGTCCAGATAGACAGAACCATAGGGAGGGGCTTTCAGTTCGAAAGGGCCAACAAAGAGTCTGGCATATTCAACAGCCAAATCTTCATTGCTGTATTTCTGGATTGTTTCCTCCATTGCAGCGGAAAAGATTGCTGCATCAGGACATAGGGTGTTAAGAAGTGACGTAAGGGTTTTAAAGACCTTCTCTTCAAGATAGATCTCTTTTTTGGGTAAATAAAAACAGGCCGACAGGAGCTTATAGCAATCCCCTCTCTTCCTTTCAAATAGAATAGATTCGTTTATGTCCAAGGTCTGCCTCTCGATCTTTGCGTACAGAAAGGGATGGGGCTATTGCGAATCATAGCCTCATCCTTCCTTTCACATACAACGTGAATAAACCCCGTTAGAAATTCCAGTGGGGGCATTAAACCCCGCTGCAGCCGCCGGCCCATAGGGCCTCTGGCCCGGAGGGAGCAGCAGGGCATTATTTCTAACGGGGTAAAGGTTTCAAGCTTTTTGGGCCGCCCCCTTGAAATTCCGTATGTAGTAAATATTTGGCTTCGTGCCCTTCTCACCGGGCTTTAAAATATCGCCCTTATTATTTTTCAGGTTAGCGGGCTTATGTTTTTTAAGGAGCTGACTCGCCTCGCTGTTCTTATCTTCGAGATCTCCGAAAACACGCGCCTTTGCCGGACAGGCTGTGACACAATAGGGCAACTCCCCTTGAAGCACCCTGTGCTCGCAGAAAATACACTTTTCCACTACGCCTTTCCGTCTCACATCCGCATAATCGGAATGCTTATACAGGGTGCGATGGGGTGGAATGTCACCAGCCCTCTTTGCCGTCTCTGCGCCAGATGGGGTGCAACCCTTGATGAGCTCTTTGTCATCCCTGTAAAAGAGATGGGTATCATCACTATCATCATTGAAACTGATCACACTGTAAGCGGCCTTGCCTTCAGTCACATCCTTTGTGCTATAAGGGCAGGCCTCCTGACAGAGACGGCATCCAACACACCGTTCCTGGTTGTGAATTGTCATCCCGTTTTTATGTTTATGCATGGCCTTGGGCGTCACAGGGCATGCCTTCACACATGGGGCATCTGTGCAGTGATTGCAAAGAACCGGGATGGCCGCAAATTTTACATCGGGAAATTTCCCCTCTGTCTTATAAATAAAATCTGCCCAGTTAAAGGTCTGCCCTTTTCTTCTATCCTGGGTATTGTTCTCTGTCTTGCAAGCAATAGCACAGGCTCCACAGCCAACACACTTTTGCAAATCTATGACCATTCCATATTGGGACATGGATCGTAACCTCCTTTCTTTATGCTTATGCCTTTTCGATTTTCACACCAGTAAATCCGCCGTTCCTTGCCGTGCTACCCGTCAGACGTTCATAGTCATCTGGCATCAAATCATTGTTATTACCGCCCCTGGGAAGGAATTTCTGATAATCTTTTGCCGCAACCTTCCCGTAAGCCCAGTGCCCCTGACCATAGCATTTGGTCACTGTCCCGGAACGGACTCCTTCCCAAAGTTTGACATTGACGATAATGCTTCCGGTTTGAGAGGTCACCTTCACTGTATCTCCCGTTTTAATTCCAAGCTTTTTGGCATCGACGGGATTGATCTTTAACACATCATCCCAGCTTTCATCTCCCACATCGACCTTCTTAAATTCCTGATACCAGGGTGTATTCTGACTCCTCCCCTCCCTGTTGAGCCTGGATTTATAGTCGATAAAGGTAAAGGGATATTTCTGTTCGTCTCCCCATCTCTTAGGTCGCTCGTAATGGGGAACAAACGCCTCCTCCCCTTTGGCAAGGTAACCTGATGCGTCGAGGATATCATCAATGGTGGTCTTATGCTTGTCAGCATGCTCTTTCAAGGCTTTTTTCAATGTCTCGCTGTAGAACTCGAACTTCTTGGTGACTGTCCCAAAATTTCCCCATAGTTTTTTAAAGGTATAGGGTTCAGAGTTATAAATACCCTTCTTCTTGAAGTCTTCCCATCCATTAAGCTTATCACCTTTTAGAGGTTCTTTGGGGGCCCAGACAGGTTTACTCACAATCTTTGCAGCAATCTCTGCGAATTCCTCTGCGTTCGTCGGGGTTTTTCCGGTTTCGGGATCTTTAAACTCCTTTGAGAAATAGTCATAAATGTTCGGAAAACCTTTAGCCTTTAACTTCTCCGCCAGAAGCCACATGATTTCTGTCTCATCTGCCTTAACATCCCACATTTTCTTTACTACAGGCTGCTGGATGGACATATGGGCGTAAAGGTTCGCTTTGTTTGTCACAATAGACAATTTCTCTGTAGCATGGTGCGCGGCAGGAAGCACGACATCAGCAAACTGCGTCATCTCAGCAGGGTTGGTTGTGATATGGGCATAAAATGGAATCTTGGCCATGGCCTTATCCCACCGATCAGCACCTGTACAGGAGAAATTGAAGTTGTTCCAGTAACCAATGGCCGCTTTAATGTCATAAGGGTCGTTTGCCAGAATGGCATTAGCGACATTGTTGGTAATAACACCGCTCCCTGCCCTTCCAGCGGCTATGGTCGGAAATGCCTTCGTCCCTCTCTGATCTATCTTTTTCTGTGTACCACCTTTCTTTGCCATCTCGTCGAGATAGGCGTCGAGTTTTGGCATGCTATCTTGTGGAACGCTTGGATTTCTTAATGTACCCCCTTCGTGGTCAATAGATCCGAGGAGTCCGTTCAAGGCATGGATTGCAAAGGAGGGATAGGCCCCCCTTGGGCTCATCACAGGACCTGGACCCAGCCATACAGCAACATAGGGAGCTGCCTTCCCCATTCCTCTGGCCACCCGGATAATTTGTTCCTTGGGTATCAAGGTGACTTTTGCCGCCCATTCAGGTGTTCTATCTTTAAGTTCTATGTTCCACCATTTGACCAGTCCATGGGTATATTTCTCTACAAAAGCAGTTTCATCAACAGTCTGTCCCACTTTGAAGATATTTTTACCATCCTTAAAATCTCCCACGAACTCCTTGCTCCAGAAACCTTCTGTAAGGATGACATGGGCAATCGCTGTTGCAAGAGCGCCATCTTCTCCAGGCTTTACGGGAAGCCATTCCTGGGCCTTTGCAGCGGAGGCGTTTAATCTGGGGTCAATAACCGCTACAGTTCCCCTGTCCAGAATGTCTCCGAATCTGTGAATGGTGATAGGGACCTCTCTATTCGAACTGAGCGGGTCGCAGCCCCAGATGACGAGGTACTTTGTCTTTGCGAGGTCATAGTCCCTGTAACCCCAATACCCCTCCGTATAGTAAGGACCAAATTTCTCGGCCTCTGCACAGATCGAACTATGTGAAATATTATTGGGTGAACCAAACATCTTGGGTATTGTCCCATAGGCTAAGGCTTCTGTAGTCGGGGAGTATCTTCCCCTAAAAAATAAAAATTTATGGGTTTCATTATTTTTTCTAAGCTCCATCATCTTGTCTGCGATGATATCCAATGCTTCATCCCAGGATATTGGGACAAATTTCGGGTCAATCCCTCTCCCTTTTTGAGGGTTGGTCCGCTTCATTGGAACCTTCACTCTATCAGGGTCATAAAGCTCTTGAAGCATTAAATGTCCTCTTGGACAAACATAACCATGATTGGCCTTGCACAGTTGATTCCCTCTTACCTTAACTGCCCTTTCGCTCTGGACAAAGAACTCAACAGGGCACCATTGGGTACACCCCTGACAGGTTGAGGGTATCCATTGACCAGGTTCGGTTCCACCCATTCCCATCTTCTGATCCTTGCCATTGGCAAAGGCGTTCAGCGTCAGACCGTTTAGGGCAATGGATGCTCCTGCCGCTACACCTACCTTCAGAAAATCTCTTCTCCTGATCTCCATTTTGACCTCCTTATCTCAGAAATAAAAAGGGGGGCATAGATTTCTCTATGTTCCCCCCTAAAGAACTCAAGAAACTGCTAACATAATAAATTTTTAAGGTCAAGAACTTCTTAAAAGTTTTTTAATCCTCCCCTCCATTCGCCACCCGGCCATCTCGAAGAGAGATCGTCCTCGATGAAAAAGCGACATTTTCCGGGTTGTGGGTAACCATGATGATCGTCTGTCCCTCACTGTTGAGCGATTTGAATAACTCCATGATCTCCTTTCCATTCTTAGTATCCAGGTTTCCGGTCGGCTCATCCGCAAGAAGAATGGGGGGCGCATTGACGAGAGCCCTGGCGATGGCAACCCGCTCCTGTTCTCCTCCTGAGAGTTGATCCGGAAGCCTCTTCTCCTTCCCTTTCAAACCGATCCTGTCCAGTATCTCCCCGGCCATTTTATTCTGTTCCCGGTTTGATCTTTCCGTGATCGAAAGAGGAAGCATCACATTTTCGATGACGGTGAGATAGGGTATCAACTGGAAGGATTGAAAGATGAAGCCCAGATACTCTCTTCTGAAATCGGCCAGCCTCTCCAGAGGAAGTTGATAGATGGGGATATCATCCACCACCACCTCGCCGGCCGTGGGATGATTGAGCCCGCCGAGAATCGTGAGAAGGGTCGATTTTCCCGAACCGGAAGGGCCCATCACAGAGATAAATTCTCCCCTCTCGATATGGAGACCTACATCGACAAGGGCGCGCACTTTTTCTTCTCCGCCTTCGTAGGTTTTAGATAGGTTTTTAATCTCAATCAAACTCATCATAAAATCCGTTTGAGGAGCGTTTAACTTGAGGTTTGAGGATCACCTTCCCTGCCTCCCGGCAGGCGTGTTTGAGGCAGAACCTCTTTTGCCTTTAGCCTCAAGTCCCCGGAAGGGGACGCTCCTCCAACCTCTACCCTTTTAAAGCGCTCTCAACGCCTCTGTGGGATCCATCTTCGAGGCATGGAGAGCCGGATAGACGCTCGATAGGACTCCTACCAGGGCTGAAAGAAAGATCGCCCCGATGGCTAAAGACGGGTCAATCACCCATCTGACGTTCTTCATCCCAAGGACCATCGGCCCGACGAAATGGGAGATTCCAAGCCCCAGGAGATACCCTGTAATTCCCGCGACCAATCCCACGATCAGCGCCTCTAAAAAGATGATTCTCATGATATGGGATTTTCTGAACCCGATAGCCCGGAAGATCCCGATCTCCCTCTTCCGTTCATTAACCGATGCCATCATATTGGTAAAGACGATCAGGGCCCCGATGAGAAGAACGATGATTGATATCCCGATGGAGAACTTTTTAAAATGGTCGAGCGCCTCCATCTTGGTTTGTAGCGTCTGTTTGATGGCCGTTACCTTGGCATGGGGCAACTTCTTTGAAATCTGATTCACGATCTCTTCGATCG
>Ga0214473_10008613_pt1 | contig 12059 bp, 6 predicted proteins | sample RVTome_7_FD_203509 | JGI IMG/M metagenome (GOLD analysis project Ga0214473, IMG submission 203509) | Soil microbial communities from uranium-contaminated site in the Upper Colorado River Basin, Wyoming, United States - RVT98D197 | ecosystem: Environmental > Terrestrial > Soil > Contaminated >...
CATTGGGCTGGGGCATCTGCTGAAACACTCAATCATTGCATCGATCGCATCATCACTTAGTTCAGCAAGGAAGCTCGACTTCCAATAGTTGAAAGCGCCTTTTGGATAGCCGGCATCGAGCATTCCGTTAAGCTCACAGTAAGATATTGGGCCAACAGTATCCAGCAAAGGAGATCCGAATTCCTTGAGCGGCTGCAGCGCTTTTTCGCCCTCTGCGAGCGAGCCACAGTGACCGGTTACCATCGCCGCCAGCTTAGCTCCGTCGGGCGAATGAATTAGGCCACCGAATACTGTCAACTCATCCGGCAGCGACGCGGTGAAATCGCGGAAGAACCTCAACACGTCTCGAGCCCGGTCAAATGGATGCGCGACTAGACCACCCTCGATCGTGGGTCCCACAGGATGAAGCCGATATTCGAATGAGGTGGCGACGCCGAAGTTTCCTCCTCCACCTCGAACAGCCCAGAAGAGATCGGGGTGCTCGTCTTTATTCGTCCGCAACACCTCGCCTGCGGCTGTCACGAGTTCGACGGCTCGCAGATTATCAAGTGCGAGGCCATACTTTCCCATCAGCCAACCCAGTCCACCGCCAAGAGTGAGCCCGGCAATTCCTGTCGAAGACACCACACCTCCAGTAACCGCCAGGCCGTGCAACTGTGTCTCGCGGTTAAGCTCTGCCCAGGTGACTCCACCCTGGGCCAACGCTGTTCGCGTTTCGGGGTCAACCTCAATAGCTTTCATCGTTGCCAAATCGATCATTAAGCCATCATTGATGGTCGCTCGACCCGCGGGGTTGTGGCCGCCGCCACGGACCGCCACCTCGAGCTTCTGCTCTCGCGCAAGATTGACGGCACCGACAACGTCAGCAGTGCGCCGGCATTGGGCAATTAATAGGGGACGCTTGTCGATCAAACCATTATGGACTTTCCTTGCCTCATCGTAACCCGCATCGCCGGGCTGTAGTAATCGCCCAGAAAACCTGCCGGCAAGCTCATTGAACGCGGCGGCCACCGATGGAATTGGCTTCATGGCAATTCTCCTTCAGAAAGGTTGGTGAAATGATGAGTTTAAAGCTGAAGTCAGCGTATCACATGCTACTTCATCAACCTTAATACGCTGTTCAATGGTTTCGGTAATTGCCGTGGGAAGGTGCTCAGGTGCTTTCGCGCTCAGGGACTTGCTTCTGCTTATACCGTAAATACAGCGCTCCTGAATTTTGACGTGCAATCTCCTGCCTGCGCGCTTTATTGGCCAGACGCAGACGCACAACCCCAGCGCGCATACTCATTCGATTTTCTTTCGTTGAATTGAGCGCAAACCATGAGCAAACTGCTCAGATGCTGTGTGGCAAATTTGTGACGTGAATAGCTGACCAGGGCGCGACAGTAATCAGTGCTGCGTATTTCCATCCCATAAATACCTCCACGGCCGCCTGACTCTACTGTTCGCCTGCGCCGAGCAAAAGCAATTCAAGCAGTGAGCAACATGCTATCGAGCCGTCTGGTGCAATAGCGTTTGTTAGGCGGCCACGACTCACGTCATTTCTTGCTTTGTATGCGCAAGTCACTCAACGCGACTAAGCTTCCAGCGCGTTTCACTGGCCGGGCCAGATGATGTCGCCACGCCGTTCCCGGTGGGAATGCTGAGGTCGCTGTTTTTCTGGGTGAGCCACAGTGTTGTTCCCTCGATCCGCAGTTGTAATTTCGATACTCCGCCTGCCATAAAGTTCGGAGATCGTGCGACCATCGGGTGGAGGGTTAATGTTGCTCCAGCTAGTTCGTAGGTACCCGAATTGGCGACGAAAGAATCGTATGCTTCGATCTTTTCCTCGTTAGTGGGGCCCTCTCCTTTGAACAGACTGCGCGGTTGGTTCCCTGGAATCCACATTACGCTGTAATGCTTCCGGGTAAATATCATCAGCCCAGGCTGCGGATTTGGCACATTTGATGCGTCCGCGCCGGTGACAACAATCTCTGTCACCTTCCAGGCCCCTTCGATGCCTTTCTTTGTTGAACTCTGTGCCGATACGACGGTGGTGCATAGTACGAGTAGCGTCAGACCGTTCAGTATTCGAAACATGCTTAACCTCCTCCAGCTTAGTAGCTCTCTCGATGCTGTCGAGCCAACTTCTAGTCAGGTAATAGCGTCTCGTGTCGCAACACAAGGGAACCCACGCATAATACGCCGAGATTTACCGAATCTCCAGATTTCCGCAAGCCTACCGCTATCGACTGATTGAGGTTGCGGAAGTGTGAGCTGTTACCTCCACATTCGAGGGTAGCGAGAGAATACACAGTCGGTCGCAAGTTCGAGTCCTGCTCGGCTCAGATCTCAGATACTAAGCAAAATTAAGCGGGTGGCTGATCGTCAGCCGCCCGCTCTTGGTTGAGCTATTAGTTTGCCGGAAGTAGATTTGCCGGAAGATTAGTATCCCCGGTAGCCGTCCCGGTAGCCGTTAGCAAACCCCTGACGGAAGTACTGCTGATATATAGCTCGGCTGCCGTAGCGCGAGTTGTAATCAACCGACGCATTGCCGTAATCGCCCTCATCGCGATACTCAAGGCGCTCGCCACGACTGCGGTCCCGTCGGCCCTCCTTGATGCCCTCGTTGTAGCCAGCGTTTAAAGCTGTCTGCCGGCCTTCGGCGGAAATGCCATATCCAGAACCGCCATATCCATAACTTCCGTATCTTTCAATTTGGCGTCTCTGCTGGCGTTGCGCTTGACGCTGCCGACGCATTTGTTCACGTTCCCATTGACGCTGTTGTCGGTAATAGTCGTTATTACGGTATTGTGCCTGGGCTGTCGTCGCGGACATGAACCCAATGCCCAACAATAACGAGATGCCCAGGATTATTCCTCCGATGGTATTTTTGAAGTAGTTTGATCTCATATTTTCCCTCCCGATGGCCTTCTCGCAATAAACATGCCGTTGCCAGGAGGCGGAAAAAAGCGCGATTCAGCCGCTATTTCACACCAAATCGTGTTGGGGAACACGACAACTGTACGTTAGCGTGTCTCGCTGAGAAACGAGCCGCAGCGTCATAATTAGAGGATGAGGCGCAGTCTTTGTGGCAGTTTTGTGGCGGAGAAATCGATGAAATCGGCGAAGGTTGCCTGCTGCTGTGCAGGAAGGGCAAGAATTTCAAGCCGCGAATTATCGAGCGGCTGGATGTCCAGGCTGGGCTCCAACCAAATCAATCGCGAATTGGGCCATTGATGGGTGTAATTAGAAGTGGGACTTAGGAAGGAAATACCACAAACTTCAGTTTGTGGATCGTTTAGGTTCAGCCTAAAAAAGTGAGCGCCGGCTTATCTATACTCGATCTAACCGAAGGAGGGGAGAGAGGGCGCTTTTTAGGCTAAACTTAAACATCCCCTAACTGAAGTTAGGGGTCTTCCTCAATACCGGATCAAGTGCCGCCTTTAATTGCACCTGCCATTGCCATTGACTTACTGCTTCAGTTGGACTAGAAATACGCTACTCTCGCGACTCTGATTATTCAACTTAATGGAGGAGGCTAGTATGCGTCGAGGATTATTTCTGTCTCTTTTTATCCTGAGCATGGCGGTTCCATCCGTCCTGGCGCAGGATCCTGTCAAGGTTGATCCTAACCATTACATGGTAGAGCATGAGAATTCGCGCGTGCGCTTGCTGCGAATCAAAGTTGGCCCTGGCGAAAAGACCCCTATGCACAGTCACCCGGACAGCGTGACAATATTCCAGACGGACGGACGGGTTAAATTCACCTACCCCAATGGCAAGACTGAGGAGGTGACTTTTAAAGCTGGCGATGCGAGATGGACTCCGGCGGTGAAGCATGCCGGTGAAAACCTGAGTGATCAACCCCTCGAATTGATCCAGGTTGAGCTGAAGGGTATATCCGCTCAACGCAAGGCTACCCCTAAAAAGTCAACGAGCAGCAACAGCAACACCACGCAGTAGAAAAGTGAACTCGCTGCGACATTCAAAAACACTGGCAAATTACTTTCAGGTAGGATTTGTTTATTTGACACAGTTTCCATTCGGCTGAGAGACTACCAGTGTTCTTGAATTAATTTATCAAGTTCGCGCGCAAGAGTTTGTCGAAACGTTGTGCTAAGGACGCGCTGGCCGAGATGAAGGTAATGTAGGCGGCCCCTGCGATGATTGCGGTGACGGCGAGGGCAGTTGTGGCGAAGGCTGCGGCGCAGGATGCACAAACACTATCGGTTCACTTGCTGTAACTCCCTTTCCCTCTTGCACTGTAACAGACTGGTTAGGTTTGATATCTCCGATGATGTCCTTCTGCCCGCCTGGCCAGGTTATCTCCAGACCCACCGTGACCCCTTCCTCGGGTTTGCCTAACCCGAAGGTGAGTGGCAATTCGCTCTGGGAACAGTAGCTCGATCCCGTTCTCACCATTGCTGACATGGTTCGGCCCTTAGAAGTTTTCACGCGTACCTTGGCTCCTATAGCGTCGCGGTTGGCTCTTGTTCCGATTGCCTTAACGCGCACTAGATCGTTCTGATTTGCATTGTCATTGCGCAAGAGTCGTGCGGGTCCATTGTTGGTCGTAATCAGCAGGTCGAGGTCGCCGTCATTATCGTAGTCTCCGTACGCTGCGCCGCGACCCACAATGGCTCGGCTCAAAGCCCGACCTAGCTTTGTTGTCGTTTCTTCAAATTTCTTCTTGCCTTTATTTAGAAAAACGTGGGGCGGCTGAGCGTACCTGACGTTTGGTTGAACCACACTTATGTCATCTGAAACGTGTCCATTGGCCGCAAAAATGTCCAGCAGACCATCGAGATTGTAGTCGAAGAAAAAGCATGCAAAGGTGAGGGAGCGCGCAGACATCTTCCCTATTCCCGACAATGGCGCCTCATCAGTAAACAGGCCTGACCCATCGTTGTGATAAAGCGCCATACTCTCGTTAGTAAAATTTCCTATTACCACACTCTGCCGGCCAGAACCGTCGTAATCAGCCGCGTCTACGCCCATCCCTGCTCGTGCTGTGCCGGCCTCGCTAAACGCAACGCCCGCCACGACAGCTACGTCCGTGAACGTTCCCTTCTTATTATTACGATAGAGTTTGTTGGGCTCGGTATCGTTGGCTACGAAGACATCCAGCCAGCCATCACTGTCGTAATCCAGCAAGGCTATGCCCAATGATTTCCCGAGAGGATCACCTACACCAGCGCGTTGGGTAACATTCTCAAAAATCCCGTTGCCCCGATTATTGTATAGACTCGCGCTCTGCCCCTTATACGACTGCGGCGTGCAGTAAGACTTGTTCTGGCCATCCAGCGTACAAAATTGGTCTGTTTCGACTGACCATTCGACGTAATTGCCCACAAAGAGGTCGAGCTTGCCGTTGTTGTCATAGTCGAACCAAACAGCACTCGTGGAAAACCCGGGATCGCCGACACCTGCTTTTGCAGTGACATCAGCAAACCTGCCACCACCTAGATTGCGGAAGAGATGGTTGGGACCAAGACACGTTAAGTAGATGTCGTCATTTCCATCATTGTCATAGTCGGCTATTGCCACACCGATCCCGTACATCTCGACCGCTAGTCCTGACTGCCTGGTAACATCAGTAAATGTGCCGTCCTTATTATTGTGATACAGGGCTGGGAAGGACCTGCGCTTCTTGTTTTCCGGCCAATCCATTGAATTCACAAACAGAACGTCTTGCCAACCATCATTGTCATAGTCCAGGAACGCACAACCTGCGCCTATTGTCTCCGGCAAATACTTTTTGCCGAACGCGCCACTGTTATGTTTGAAGTTTATGCCGGCCGCGGTAGTCACGTCGGTAAACTCGATCGGGCCGGAGGGTCTCTCCGGGCTCGGACTCGGAGACGGTGAGGCAGCGGTGCTGATTTCAGGTGGTGACCCAACTGCGGCTGGGACATTTGAAGAGGAGTTCTTGCAAGCTGTAAACAGAAAAACTAGATAGACTATTAGACAACACGTAATAAAGTAACGCATCAATAGCGGTTTTCTCCTTAGACAAATCTGCCTCCTGCTCATCAGGCAGTGGCACGGGCTGCAGCCGTGCGGCGCGACTCCAGCCAGAGATCTATCAGCATAGCGGTGGGACCCACCAGGAACAGAGCATAGAGAGGAGCGTAAATCACCTGGTTCAATCGCAACAACATCTCGACCAGGGCAATACAGAACGCCACCACACATTGCGCACTCTTGGATCTCACGGTGGTTTTAGGATCGGTGATCATGAAGAAGACGAAGAGCTGGTACATCGGTCCGGTTATGGGAGCAACCTCAGCTTGCCACGGGTCTCCGGTGATCCAGCTACGCAAAAATGCGAAAGCGAAAAACGACGCCACGTAGACGGCGCTGATGTGGAAACGGCGTGCTCGCCAAACGATCACGGAGCCCAGGATCCAGATCACTATTAACGGCCATTTGTAATTGCCCCACTGAATGCTCAAAGCGGTAACTGTGTCAGATGCCAGAAAAAGCAGCACGCATATCCCAAAATTCGAAGGGTTCCAGATGTGCTGACCGGTCAATACACCACTGCTGGACCGCGTCTTCACTCGCAACACATATTTCGACATTATTGAGACCACGCTACACAGAGCGAAGGGCCACACGGCAGGGGAGCGTAGCAGAATGCCCACGCTAATGCCGGTAATATAGGCGCTGGCCAGGTTGATCCACTTCTTGAAAAAGATTCTCCCCAACACCATTTCTGTGACTAACGCCGAAATGATCGCCAGGGCAGTTTTGTCGTAACCCTCAAGGATGCCGTAGGAAACGTGACCAACGAGCAGGATACAGGTGATAAATATAGGCGGCACATAACGGAAGTCCAGATGGATCTTACGACGGGGGATTTCCAGTTGCCGTGATAGTACCGGTTCGCTCGTCAGCTGGCTCATTCGGTTTCCCTTATCTTGTACCGATGTCCGGCCACGAGCGTTTCAATAGTTTCGACCTTTCCGGAGGGCCAGCGAACCTCGGCCTTTTCCAGCCGGGGCTGTCTACCAAGGCCGAAATGAAGACGACGTTGGTTCTGTGCGCAGAAACCACTGCCGCCCGAAACCTGCTGTACCTGTTGTTGGCCATTGCGGAATAGCCGGACCTCCGCGCCAATAGCGCTGCGGTTACTCGCGGTCCCTTCCAACTCGAAGTCGATCCATTGGTTTTCCGGAGTTACATTGTTTTTGTAGATAAGCAGTGGGCCCCGTTGGTTTGCCACTACTACATCCAACACTCCGCGATTCCACAAATCCACCAGAGCAACCGCGCGTCCATCGTAGGTGTCGGACGCTCCTACTGCCTGGGCGACGTTTATGAACTTGCCAGTACCGTCGTTGAGCCACGCGCGCTTTTGCTGGTAACCCGACAAGCTGCGCCCTTCCATCGCAGGCCAGTGGGCAGCATCGGAAATAATGGTGGAGTTGCCACCCGCGACTTTAGAGAAGTCATACCAGTAATTGGTGTTGCGGTTGGCCGACACGTAACCATTCACCAGATACAGATCCAGATTACCGTCATTGTTCAAGTCGCCAAACTGAGCACCAAAGCTCCAACCACCAAGCTCCACTTCCATTGCCCGCGCCAGATTCTGATATTCAAGTGAATCACCAGAGCTTCCGTCTTTAGGCACCCAGAGGTTATTGCCCTGAATGAGCACCCCTTCCTCGGAGATGTTTGAGACGTAAATCGCGTACTTGCCGATATTCAAGACGTCTCCGACAGCAGCATTCATCCCGCTTTTTGGTGAAAAGCCCACGCCCGCTTCCCTGCCCACCTCGCGAAACCGCTTGCCGTCGTTGATATAGAGTTCGGAAATGCCATAGTCGTTGGCTATGAAGAGATCGGGATGGCCAGAGCGTCGCAAGTCTGCGGCGACTGCGGCGAGGGCCCAACGGCGCGTATCAATTCCGATCTTCTGGCTGATCTCCGCAAATTGACCATTGCCAAGATTGTGAAACAGGTATTTGCGGCCACCGTTTTTTGCGTACTCGAAGCTCTCCGGCATCATTTTCGTGGTTTTCAAACGCCAGAGATCGACGTCTTCTGCGTAGTAGCCACCGAGGAAGAGATCCAGGCGTCCATCGCTGTCATAGTCAAACCAGATCGCCGTGTTTGCATTCACCCATGATGGCAATGACGCCTTTTCCGTGACGCGCGTGAAAGCCCGTCCCGCATCGTTGTGAAAGAGTTCAGGCCGGCCCCATTTGTAAACAAAGAGATCCTCGTAACCGTCATTGTCGTAGTCTCCCCAGACGGCGCCCATTGAGACGCCGGTGCCAACTTGATTGAGATCGGCAACACCCATCTTGGCGGCAACATCGGCAAACGAGCCATCGCCCATGTTTCTGTACAGACTGTTGTAGCTACCCTCACCGCTACTTGTAACGTAGATATCTGCCCAGCCGTCGCGATCAAAGTCGGCAACGGAGACCGCCGCTCCCATCGAAGCGACTTGCGGCATGATGTGATCCAAGCGGGGATCCAAAGTGGGCGCCTTATGAACGAAGTTTATTCCCGAACTCCGAGCAACTTCTTGGACAAAGAATCCGTAGCGAGCGAGTGCTGCTTCAGCGTTGAGGGTTCCTGCCTTGATCTCTCGTCCGGCAGACAGGCGCCGGATCGCTAGCGGAGTCGCCAGCAGTGCTATGAAAATAGCGGTGACCAGGATTCTTGCAAACTTCATTTTTTTCTATCGAACACGAAGCGCGTTCTGGAAGACTTCCGGTGTTACATAACGTGTGTGGTACTTTTCCCAGTCCTGCGGAAAACGACGGTACACCCATTCATCCTCCAGCCGGCCGGGCGGTGTCACGTACTGCTGCTTCGCATGATATGGCAATGGCAACACCGTCTTGGAAAAAGTAGAATTGTAATCGCCATCCTTGATCCAACCGTCGCCCACGATCACATAGTCGCGCACCCAACCGGCAGGTGGCTCCGGTGTTGCTGCAAACCGGAACGACATCTCGTCGCCGGCATTCATAATAACGTAGCGATCATCCACATTTGCCAGAAGCTCTCGAACGTCTCCAAAGCGTGTGTAGTATCCGACCAGGTCACGCCAGCGCTGTTTGGATCCAGAGAGTTGATTATAATTCGGAACTTCTGGCGACGATTCATTCGCTTGGTTGATTACCGAAAAACCGCGATAGTGCAGGTCGGCGGAATCCGGGGCCAGCCTGGTGATCTTCGGCGCAGTCTGCGGCAGTCCCTCTGCCCACTCTAATGCATCCCAGAAAATTTCCAAATTGGTTCTCAACCGCAGACGTCGGGGTATGCCTGGAGGAAAGACGTTAGTCAGATCGAAAAGGCATATCTTCTTTCGTCCCGCGGGAAATCCCAGGTTTGCCTGCGCGACAATCCATCCACCCCGTCCATCCGGTACTTCCAGGGTCAATGGTTTCACCTGCTCACCTCGTCCCTGGCTGATGGCAACATTAATTGAGGAGTCGGTCGGGTGCATCCATCCCTGCGCGATCAGCCAAAGTGGCCCCGATTGCGGCGTCTCCGAACCCAGATCCACTTCAACGAAGTGGTCGCGTGCTACGCCTTGATATTGACCACGCTCGAATGTGTCCAGGTATTTTCCATCAAGAGTCTTCACGAAGGAGGTAACGTCCTGACCTCGGTCATCAATTGCTTGAGCTATTGGATGAGGGGACGCTACAGTTGTGATGGCCAGCTTTGCCGGGGGAATGACGAAACGTTCGTCAACAAAGATCTCCGTCCCCGCGGGATGATCTACCGTCATTAGGGCAAGGTGATCGTAATAATAGGTTTCCCAAAGTTCGGCGGTAATGCGGAGATCGTAGAAGCCGTCGCGCGGAACAAGCTGACCGCGCGAGATCTTGTACCACTCCTCAGTCGCCTCAACGCGCGCGGTACCCAACGTATTTATTCTTAATCCAATTGCCGAACTCCACGGTACAGCATCCTTCACAAACTCCATCTGTGCGCCGTTAAAAGCAAAAAGAAACGGACACGAGCCCTTCAGGCGTTGTTCGGCGACAATCTCCTGATCTGCCTTCAACTCAAACTCAGCGCGGACAGAACCATTTGGCCAGACGATGCGAACAACATCAGCGCCCGTCTGCTCACCCAGCCCGAAATGAAGTAGGGGACCAGTGATTGGTTGTTTCTGCACAAGCAAGCCCGACCGCATTTCCATCTCACCACCAACGCCGAATGAGTTAATGCGCTGATCGCCAACGGCCTGTCTGGCGCGTGGCCGGATGATCTGCCAGTGGTAGTTCTTTGTGGCGTGGTTTATCGCCGCAATCGCCTCACCCTCTTTTGAAAGTCCCAACAGGTCCAATCGGCCGTCGCCATTGAGGTCGGCGGTATCAAGTACCCGAAGCGGAGAAACCGATTGCTGCAGTAGGCCAAAGTCTCCTTTTTCATCTGCTAACCAGATCTGAGTTCCGCCAGTGGACGATGTCAAAAGCAGATCGACTCCGCCGTTGTTATCCACGTCGGCCACATGCAGGCTCAAAGGGCCTTCGAGGAAATTAGTGGTGTTATTTACCTGGGCGATTTCCGCGGACTTCCATTCCTGACCTTCATTGTCGTCTGATAAGCGAACTAATTTGCCGTCCGCCTGAACAGCTAACAGATCGAGCACGCCGTCATTGTTGGCATCGGCTACGTTTATTGTTTTTATCGTGAGGAAGTTGGGCGTTGTCCGCTCGGTAAACTGCCCGCTGCGCTCATTACTAAATACATGCAGCCGATTTGCCTCATCAATAACGGCGGCATCCGGATCACCATCTGCATCGATGTCGGCCCAGGCGAAACCGCGCAAACCGGACACGTTTCCAAAAGGACGATTCTCTGCGAAAGTGCCATCTCCATTATTTCTTAAAACGAGGGGCGGACCCTGATCGCTACCAAGCACGATATCCAGATCGCCGTCTGCCTCAATGTCCGCGGCCCATGATCCGATGTAGGTACCATTTGTGACTGATGGCGGCAACTTCGCCACTCCGGTTACGTCAGCGAAGGAGTTGGAACCATCCTGACGCATCAAACGCAAGCCACCATGACCCGCTAGTACAAGATCGCTCTTGAAATCGTAGTTAAAGTCGAGCGTGGAGATCCCTTCCGGACTTGGCGCCGCAATTGATGGTCCTCCCGGGAAAGTGAAACTCGCACCTGTGGCCAAATGGACCTCACGGCCATTTGCAACGGCTACAGTTGGTGTGCCTTCGCCGCTGAGTGTGAGTGCGCCAATCCATTCCCATTGCCCATCCTGAATATTGGACACGGGCTTCGTTTCGAATGTAAGTGTAGTATCTGCTGCCGCGGGAGCGAACGACGGCGACTCCAGTTTCAGGAAATGAGTGAATGGCGCCGCTTCTTCTCCGGGAGGTGGCTTAACGGTCGCGAGCATCCGCCTATATGCTGGAACCCGCACCAACACATTACGCAGGAAAACAATTTGTGTTGCGGCTGCACGTGGATCCGGACCATTTGCAGCTGCCTCGACTGCTCGTAATTGCTCTTGAACTTCGGCCGGCCATGTTGTCGATGCGGAACGTATCTGACTCAATGTAGAACGAAGCGTGTTGGAGTCTCCGGTCCGGGCCGCAACACGTGCGAGTTCTAGCAGCGCTGCAAGGTTGCCAGGCTGAGCTGCCAAAATCTTTTGCATCAAGGCCTGATGTTCTGCAGCACTGTTTTCACTTCCCTGCCGTTCGATCTCCTCGGCTAGACGATACATAGCGAGTACATTAGTTGAATCGAGTTCTGCTGCTTTCCGCAGTGCTGTGATGGCCTCCACCGTCTTCCCGCGACTGCTTTCTAGAAGACCCAACAGGTAATAGATGCGATTGTTATCTGGAGCGAGTTGTTGCGCCTGTTCCAGCCTCTCAGCCGCGGCGTCGAAGTTACTTTGGCGCAGGGCCAGGATGCCCCAGTTTACCCAACCTGCGGGTTCGTCGGGCACAAGTTCTGTAAGTTGTTTGAGTTTGGCATCTGCGCGCACGTCATCGCCTACCTGAAGTGCTGCGAGGCCGACATAGAAGGCCGAAATAATTTCGAGGTACTCTCTCGAATTCTTATCGATGGTG
>Ga0214473_10008614_pt1 | contig 12056 bp, 11 predicted proteins | sample RVTome_7_FD_203509 | JGI IMG/M metagenome (GOLD analysis project Ga0214473, IMG submission 203509) | Soil microbial communities from uranium-contaminated site in the Upper Colorado River Basin, Wyoming, United States - RVT98D197 | ecosystem: Environmental > Terrestrial > Soil > Contaminated >...
GCGTATGGGCGAGCTCGTCCATCCCCGCACCGAGCGCGCGCTCCACCTGACCGGCGCCCTGCGCGTGCACGGTCACGGGGAGGTCGTGGGCGTGTGCGGCGTCGGAGATCGCCATGAGCTCAGCGTCGGACGGGGTGGGGCCGGCGTCGGCGTTGAGGGAGACTTTCACGGCGGTCGCGCCCGCCTCGGCGAGCTCGCGCACCGCGTCGGCCGCGTCCTCGGGCCCGCGGACCTCGCGACCCGTCCCGTCGGGCGCCCACGAGGCGTGCATCGGATAGCCGCCGGGAGCGGTCAGCATCGGCCCCGTCGCCCGGATCAGCGGTCCGTCGAACGAGGGCATCTCCGACAGGTCCGCGAGCGGGAAGATCCGATCCGCGGGCCACGCGAGATCGCGGACCGCGGTGACCCCGCCGATCAGGACGAGCGCCGGATCGGAGAGCTCCACGTGCACATGTCGGTCCGCGACCGCCGGCAAGAGGAACCCGTCGACCTCGATCTCCTCGTCGGCGAGGTCGATGGACGTCGCGGGTCCCGCGTAGGTCACGACGTCGCCCTCGCAGACGACCTGAACGTCGTCCAGTACCTGCCCGGGACCGAGCCATCCTCGCGGGGCACGGATCGAGAGTCGTGTCACGCGCGGCACGATACCCGTTGCGTGTCCGGCAACGGTCGCGCTGCACGCCGCGTCCGAGTACGGCATGCTCCGGGATCATGACGCGCTACGACTACGTGATCGTCGGGGGCGGCTCCGCCGGCAGCGCCCTCGCGAACCGCCTGAGCACGGATCCCGCGACGAAGGTCCTGGTCCTCGAGGCGGGACGGATGGACTCGATCTGGGACGTCTTCATCCACATGCCGGCCGCGCTCGCGTTCCCGATCGGCAGCAAGTACTACGACTGGAAGTACGAGTCCGAGCCCGAGCCCCACATGGACGGGCGCCGGATCTATCACGCCCGCGGCAAGGTCCTCGGCGGATCGAGCAGCATCAACGGCATGATCTTCCAGCGAGGGAACCCGCTCGACTACGAGCGATGGGCTGCCGACCCGGGCATGGAGACGTGGGACTTCGCGCACGTGCTCCCCTATTTCAAGCGGATGGAGACCTGCCTCGCAGCCGAGCCGGAGGACCCGTACCGCGGGCACGGCGGCCCGCTCGTCCTCGAGCGGGGGCCCGCGGCGAGCCCGCTGTTCGAGGCCTTCTTCCAGGCGGTGCAGGACGCCGGCTACCCGCTCACCGAGGACGTGAACGGCTACCGCCAGGAGGGCTTCGCACCGTTCGATCGCACCATCCACCGGGGGCGGCGTCTGTCTGCGGCGCGCGCCTACCTGCATCCGGTGATGAGCCGGAAGAACCTCGACGTGAAGACCCGCGCCTTCGTCTCGCGGGTGGTCTTCTCGGGAGAGCGGGCGACCGGGGTGGAGTTCTCGCAGGGCAAGGGCGGCGCCACGCAGCGTGTGGATGCGGGCGAGGTGATCCTGTGCGGCGGCGCGATCAACACCCCGCAGCTGCTCCAGCTCTCGGGCGTCGGCGAGGCCGGCCACCTCAACGCCCTGGGGATCGAGGTCGTGCAGGACCTCGCCGGCATCGGCGAGAACATGCAGGACCACCTGGAGGTGTACGTCCAGCACGCCTGTACGCAGCCCGTCTCGGTGCAACCAGGGATGAAGATGTGGCGGCGCCCGTTCATCGGTGCCCAGTGGCTCTTCTTCCGACGCGGTCTCGGCGCCACGAACCACTTCGAGGCGGGCGGGTTCGCGCGGAGCAACGACGATGTCGCGTACCCGAACCTGATGTTCCACTTCCTCCCGATCGCGATCCGATACGACGGCTCGGCGCCGGCGGGAGGCCACGGATACCAGGTGCACATCGGTCCCATGTACTCGGACACGCGCGGCTCCGTCCGCATCACGAGCACGGATCCGCGGGTCCACCCCGCCCTCCGCTTCAACTACCTGTCGACCGATCAGGATCGCCGTGAATGGGTCGAGGCGATCCGGGTGGCGCGCTCGATCCTCGGGGCTCCCGCCTTCGAACCCTTCAGCGGCGGGGAGATCTCGCCCGGTCCGTCCGTCGAGAGCGACGGGCAGATCCTGGAGTGGGTGGCCAGGGACGGCGAAACGGCGCTGCACCCCTCGTGCACCGCGAAGATAGGCCCGGCGACCGACCGGACTGCGGTGGTCGACCCCCTCTCGATGCGGGTGCACGGCACCGAGGGGCTTCGTGTGGTGGATGCAAGCGTGTTCCCGTACGTCACGAACGGCAACATCTACGCGCCGGTGATGATGGTAGCCGAGAAGGCCGCGGACATGATCGCAGGGAACACGCCGCTCGAGCCCGAGAAGGTGGACTACTACCGGCACGGCGCCGGGATGCCGCTGCAGCGGCCCCGACCCTAGGCCACGCCGGCTTCGCGCAGCTGCTTCAGCTCCTTGCGGAGCTCGTGCACCTCGTCGCGCAGGCGAGCCGCGTACTCGAAGCGGAGGTCCTTGGCGGCCTGGTGCATCTCTTCCTCGAGCCCCTGGATCAGCCGCTCGAGCTCGTCTGATGGCATCTCGGGGCGGGCCGCCTTCTTCCGGCGCTCCTTCTTCGGCGTCGTCGCGGCCTCGCCGCCACCCCGGAGCGACAGCAGGATGTCGGTGACGTTCTTGCGGACCGTCTGCGGGTCGATGTCGTGCTCGATGTTGTACGCCATCTGGATCTGGCGGCGTCGCTGGGTCTCGGAGATCGCCGTCTTCATCGAGTCCGTGACGCTGTCGGCGTACATCAGGACCGTGCCGTCGACGTTTCGGGCCGCGCGGCCGATCGTCTGGATCAGCGACGTCTCCGAGCGCAGGAATCCCTCCTTGTCGGCGTCGAGGATCGCCACGAGGGAGACCTCGGGCAGGTCGAGGCCCTCGCGGAGCAGGTTGATGCCGACGAGCACGTCGAACTCCCCCAGCCGCAGATCGCGGACGATCTCGATCCGCTGCAGCGTGTCGACCTCCGAGTGCAGGTATCGCACGCGGATGCCCATCTCGACGAGGTAGTCGGTGAGATCCTCGGCCATCTTCTTCGTGAGCGTGGTGACGAGGATCCGCTGATCCCTCTCGGCGCGGCGGCGGATCTCCTCGATCAGGTCGTCGACCTGGCCCTTGGTGGGGCGGATCTCCACCTCGGGATCGATGAGCCCGGTGGGGCGCACGATCTGCTCGACGATGTTGCCGCCGGACACACGGAGCTCGTAGGGGCCCGGCGTGGCGCTCATGTAGACGATCTGGCGCGCGCGCTCCCGGAACTCGTCGAAACGCAGGGGCCGGTTGTCGACGGCGCTCGGCAGCCGGAACCCGAACTCGACGAGGGTGGACTTGCGCGACATGTCGCCCTCGTACATCCCGTGGAGCTGCGGCACCGTCACGTGCGACTCGTCGAGGACGACGAGGTAGTCGTCGGGGAAGTAGTCGAGCAGCGTGAACGGCGCCGTGCCGGCGTGGCGGCCGTCGATGTGGCGGGAGTAGTTCTCGATGCCGCTGCAGAACCCGATCTCACGCAGCATCTCGAGGTCGTAGGTGGTCCGCATCCGGAGTCGCTCCGCCTCGAGCAGCTTGCCCTGGCGGTCGAGATCGGCGAGCCGCTCGGTGAGCTCCTCCTCGATCGTGACGATCGCCTGCTTCATCCGGTCCTCTGACGCCACGTAGTGCGAGGCCGGGAAGGTGGTGTGATCGACGATGTCGTCGCGCACGACCTCACCCGTGGTCGGGTCGAACATCGAGATGCGCTCGACCGTGTCGCCCCACCATTCGATGCGGTAGCCGGCTTGGTCGTAGGGCGGGAAGACCTCGAGCGTGTCGCCGTTGAGCCGGAAGGTGCCTCGCGCGCGGCTGACCTGGTTGCGCTGGTACTGGATGTCGACGAGCCGCTGGATCGCGACCTCGAGCGGGATGTCGGTTCCGCGGTAGACCCGCAGGATCTGCCCCTCGTACTCCTCGGGAGAGCCGAGGCCGTAGATCGCCGAGACGGAGGCCACGATCAAGACGTCGCTGCGGCTGAGGAGGGCGGCCGTCGCCGAATGCCGGAGGCGTTCGATCTCCTCGTTCACCGAGCTGTCCTTCTCGATGTAGGTGTCAGTGGTCGGGAGGTAGGCCTCCGGCTGGTAGTAGTCGTAGTAGCTCACGAAGTACTCGACCGCGTTCTCGGGGAAGACCTCGCGGAACTCGTTCGCGAGCTGCGCCGCGAGCGACTTGTTCGGCGCCATCACGAGGGTGGGGCGCTGCACGCGCTCGACGAGATGGGCGATGGTGAACGTCTTGCCGGTGCCGGTCGCCCCGAGGAGCGTCACGTGCGGATCGCCGCGCTGTACGAGCGCGGTCAGCTCATCGATCGCCTGCGGCTGGTCGCCGGCGGGCTGGAAGTCGGACACGACCTTGAACGGGGGCACCCGCCAAGTCTAGGCGGGCTCGCCGACACGGTCAGAGGTCGAGGAGGAACGACCTGACGAACGTCTCGGCGTCGGAGTCCTCACCGCGTCCCGGCCCGATCCCGACGACCTCGAAGAACCTGCCGCCGGCGACGAACACGCGCATCGCGAGGTGCCTCCCGTCGGAGGTGACCGAGATGCCGAAGCCCGGATGTCCGGCGTCGACGAGGTCTGCCTCCTCATCCGCGGTGAGACCCACCAAAGGGCGGATGCTCCGCGACCAGACGTCGGACAGGATCCGTCGATCAGGGGCATGGGACACGGGCGCATCGCTCCATACGACCCGCAGGCCGTCGGAGAAGAGGGCCTCGTGGGCCGCCCCGAGCTCGGTGGAGATCTCGCTCACGGCGGGGGTTGCCGGTCCGATCACTTCGAAGGTGCCGTCGGGTGCGAGGAACCGCTCCCACCCCACCGGATGCGGCGGCGTCACCCCTCCCGGCTCCGGCGCGGGGGCCGTCACGTGGAGGATCAGGCCATGGAACGGGATGGCGCCCATCGCGAGCACGAGGAGGGCAGCCATCCAGAACCACCAGGATCGGCCCGGCCCGCCAGGACGACCGGATTTGGTGGGGGGCGGCGCGGGAAGGTGAGCCATCACGCGGCGTTCGTCACCGCCCGGACGGTGGTTCCCTCACATCCTCCCGGCGGCGATGACACGGTCGAGGAACCTGCGTGTCTCTTCCTGCTCCGGCGCGGAGAAGATGCGCTCGGGTGAACCCTCTTCGAGGATCCGCCCCTCGTGGAGGAAGGCGACCCGGCTCGCGACGTCACGCGCGAACCCCATCTCATGGGTCGCGATCACCATCGTCATGCCCGTATGGGCCAGCTCGCGGATCGCATCCAGCACCTCTGCCACCAGCACCGGATCGAGGGCGCTCGTGACCTCGTCGAGCAACATGATGTCGGGCTGCATCGCGAGAGCCCGGATGATCGCCACGCGCTGTTGCTGGCCACCCGAGAGCCGATCCGGATAGTCCGCCGCCTTGTCGTCGAGGTCGAAGCGCGCCAGCAGCTCGTGGGCGCGGTTCGTGGCCTCCTGCCGCGAGAGCCCGAGCACCTTGGTGGGCGCGAGGGTGATGTTCCGCAGCACGGTCATGTGAGGGAAGAGGTTGAACGATTGGAACACGATGCCGATCCCTCGCCGAACGGCGTTCTGATCGACGCCTGGAGCGGTGATCTCACGGCCCTCGATCCAGATCCGGCCCGCGTCGATCGGCTCGAGGAGGTTCAGGCACCGCAGGAGGGTGGACTTGCCCGATCCGCTCGCGCCGATCAGGCACGCGACCTCGTGGTCGTCCATCGCCAGGTCGATCCCACGCAGCACCTCGAGTTCCCCGAAGGATTTGAAGACGCCTTCGACACGGACCGCCTGGCTCATACGCTCGCCATCCGTTGCCGGCGCTGCCGCTCGAGCAGCCAGTCGGTGAAGATCGTCAGCGGGATCGTGATGATCAGGAAACACAACGCCGCCCCGAGGATCGGCGTGAAGTTGAAGTTCCCCTGCTGGAAGATCTGGCTCATCGTGAAAGCCTCCGGGAGGGTGCCCGCGACCACCGCGATCAGCGCGGTGTCCTTCTGAAGGGCGAGGAAGTCGTTCATCAAGGGGGGGATCACGCGCCGGACCGCTTGCGGGATCACGACGTGTTGCAGGGTTCGCCATCGGGACAGCCCGAGCGCGCGGGCGGCCGCCGTCTGACTGGGATGCACCGACTCGATGCCGGCTCGGTACACTTCGGCGACGTAGGCCGAGTAACCGAGGATCAGGCCGACCATCCCCCAGAACGCGCTCTGCGTGGGCAGGCCAGGGATGCCCAGCGTCGGTACGCCGAATCCGAGGAGGTAGACGACGAGGAGGGTCGGCACCCCACGGAATAGGTCAACGTAGATCGTCGCGAGGAGGCGGAGTGGGAAGAAGACGGGCCCGCGCAGGGAGCGGAGGATCGCGAGCAGGAGCGCCCACGCCAGGATGATCGGCTCCGCGATCATGAACCACAGGATGTTCCGCCGGAAGGCCTCGAGGATGTCGGGGAAGCTGTCCCTGAACTGGGTCCAGTTGAAGAAGCTCTCCTTGACGTCCGGCCAGTACGGCGAGCTCGTGACGAGGTAGACGATCGCCGCGGCCACGACAAGCGTGCTGACCATGGCGATCAGGACGCCCTTCGCGCCCTCCTGCCGGAGCGGTGCCAGCAGACGGGAACGCCGGCCCTCGGCGGGAGGGCCGGCGCTCGTACCGTCGTCTGTTGGGGTCACCTCGACCTCACGGTCGGTCCGTCACTTCGAGAAGACCGGCACCTCGCCGACGTTCGTCTTCTCCGACAGCCATTCGGTGGTGATGGCCTCGAGCGAGCCGTCGGCCTTCATCTCCTGCAGCGCGAGGTTGATGCAGGGAGTGAGGGTGCTGTCCTTCGCCTGCACCGTCCCGAAGTACTCCCCGCCCTCGACCGCGTCGTTCGGGAACTGGGCGAGCACCGTGCTGTTCTTGACCTGCTGGACGAACGGGTCGGCGATGTACAGGGCCGTCGGGTAGTCGACGACGATGCCGTCCACCTGGCCGGCGTTGAGCGCCGCGACCGAGTCGGCCAGGGTCTGGTAGACGCCCGCCTCCGCACCGATGTAGCTCTGGATCAGGTCGTAGCTGGTGGTCCCGATCGGCGCCGCGAGCGTGAACGCGGCCAGCTCCTCCACGCTCGTGGCGTCGGTGATCGGCGTCTTCTCCACCACCACGAGCGCTTGATTCACGTCGTAGTAGCTCTCGCTGAAGTCGGCGGCCTGCGCGCGTTTCGCCGAGTACGAGATCTGGTTGATGTCGAAGTCGAAGGTCTTCGGACCGGGCGCGTACGACTGCGCGAACTTCACGACCGTCCAGGTGACCTGATCGTCGGTGAATCCGAGCCGCGACGCGATCTCATAGGCGACAGCGGACTCGAATCCCTCGCCGGTGGTCGGATCGTTGATCTTCCAGTCGGAATCCTTGTCGGACCCACCCTGGAAGTAGGGAGGGTACGCCGGGTTGTCGGTGCCGATCGTCAACACGCCATCTGCCACGAAGGTCGCGCCCACTGCGCAGTCGGCCGCGGTCGCCGGCGTCGCCGAGGTCGACGTCGTCTCGCTCGCGTCCGCGCTCGGGCTTGCGGGCTCGCTCTCCTCGGCGCACGCCGCGGCGACCACCGCGAGCAATGCCACCCCCAGCAGGAACTTCCGCATCGTGGTTCCCCCTCCGTCCCCTTCGTTGATCCAGGCTCGGCGGAGCTTCACCGGCCGAGGTCCGAAGCCTACACCGGCCGCTCCTCACGCTACCGGCGCGACTCCCACCTGAACGTACGCATCGCGACGACGATGCCGATGGCGAGCCAGAGCGCCATCACCCCGACGTCAGACCAGGCGAACGATCCGGTGCCGAGGAACGAGTCGCGCATCGTGTCGAAGAAGTGCCTCACCGGGAAGATGTCGGCGACCGTGTTCACCCAGCTGGGCGCATCGTCGCCGATCGGCACGAACACGCCCGACACGAACAACAGCGGCAGGATGATGCCGTTCACGATCGCCGGCGCGGCCTCGGCGTTCGGCACGATGCCGCTCACGGCCAGCCCGAGCGCCGCGAAGCACCCCGCCCCCACCAGCAGCGACGCCACGAACCGCACGAGGTCGATCCCCGTCGGCACCTGGGCCTCGTAGGCGATCACGCCGAAGGCGACGGTGATCGCCACGAGCAGGAAGCCGATCAGCATCGCGTGCGTCACCCGCGCGCTCAGGTAGAGCCACGGGGGCATCGGGGTTCCACGTACGCGCTTCAGCACACCCGCGTCGCGCGCGACCACGACCCCCATCGCGAGGTTCGTCTCGCACGCGGTGATCACTCCGAACGTCGCCATCGCGGCCACGTAGTACGTCGAGTTGTCGAACGACGTCCCGCCGATCACGGTCTCGCCCTGCCCCAGCAAGGTAGTGAAGACCACCAGGAACACGAGCGGGAACGCGAACGTGAACGTCGCGGCGGCGGGGTTCCGCCAGAACGAGCGGTTCGTGGCCCGGAGCTGGGCGGCGAGCAGGGCCCCTGCGCTCACGGCTCCCCTTCCTCGCTCTCGGTGAGGTCGAGGTACACATCTTCAAGCGACGGCTGGGTTACCTCGAACACCTCGAACGAGAAGCCGCGCTCGAGCGCCCAGCCGGCGACCTCGTGGGCCATCGTCGTCGGGTCCTCGGCCCGCAGCAGGAACGAGCCGTCGGGAAGCGCCTCCTGTCCCCATTCGGGGACGGCCGGCGCGCCCGCGGGCGCGCGGTAGCGGATGCGCGCGAGCATCCGGTCGCGCCCGGCGATGGTCGCGGGCGATCCCTCGGCGACGATCTCGCCCTTCGCGATCACCGCCACCCGATCGGCGAGGGTCTGCGCCTCGTCCATGAAGTGCGTCGTCAGGAAGACCGTCTTGCCGAGCGCGGCGAGATCTCGCACGAGTGCCCACGCGCCTCGCCTCGCCGCGGGGTCGAAGCCGGTCGTCGGCTCGTCGAGGAACAACAGCTCGGGATCGCCCGCGAGCGCGACGGCCACATCGAGCCTTCGGAGCTGCCCTCCCGAGAGCCGTCGCACGCGTGCGTTGGCCTTCTCGGCGAGCCCGACGAGTTCGATCACCTCGCCCGCCGGGCGGGGACGCGGGTACGCCGCCCGGTACAGCTCCACCGTCTCGCGCACCGTAAGGAACGGATCGACCCCGGTCGACTGGAGCACGATCCCTACCCGCTCCTTGAGCGACCTCTCGCTCGCGGCCGGATCCCGGCCGAAGACCCCGACCTCACCTTCGGTGCGCGTACGGAACCCCTCCAGGATCTCGACGATCGTCGTCTTGCCGGCGCCGTTCGGACCGAGGAGCGCGAACACCTCTCCCCGGTCGACGTCCAGGTCGACGCCGCGGACGGCCTCGAGGTCGCCGTAACGCTTTCGGAGACCGCGGACCTCGACGACCCGTTCGCTCACACCGATCCCGCGCCGAACCCGGCGGCTTTGTCGACGAGGTTCCGGAGCGGCTCCCCCCGGACGAACCTGCCGAGGTTGTCGACGAACAACTCGACCGTTGCGGACTCCCACCCGTCGAAGTCCCCGCAGATGTGGGGCGACACGACGACGTTCGACAGACCCCACAGCGGCGAGTCCCCAGGCAGCGGCTCCTCCTCGAACACGTCGAGCGCCGCGCCGGCGATCGATCCGCCCCGGAGCGCCTGGACGAGCGCCGCCTCGTCCACGGTGCTCCCCCGTCCCACGTTGTAGAAGCGCGCGGTCGGTCGCATCGCCGCGAACGCCGCCGCGTCGAACACGTGACGCGTGCCCGGCGTGCCAGGCAGTGTGTCGAGGACGTGGTCCGCGCGTCCGAGCGCCGCACGGAGGTCCTCGGGCCCGAGGATCCGTCCGAACACGCCGTCGTCCCGAGCGGATCTTCCGACCGCTTCGATCTCCATCCCGAGTGCCCGAGCGCGGAGAGCCGTGGCCCGCCCGATCGGTCCCGGTCCCACGATCAGCAGCCGCGCGCCCGCGACTCGGTCGCGACGGCGCTCGTCGTCCCAGCGCCCGGCGACGGTGTCGCGGATCGACACGGCGAGGCCCGTCGCCGACGCGCAGATCGCCGCGATCGCCCACTCCGCGATCGGCTCCTCGAACACCCCGCGCGCGTTCGTCACCGTGACGTCGCTCTGGACGAGCGCCGGGAACAGCAGACCGTCGACCCCGTCGCTCGCGGTGTGGATCCACCGGAGGCGCTCCGCCAGGTCCCAGGCGCGCTCGAGATCGTCACGGAAGGACTCGTACGCGAAGATCGCCTCCGCGCCCGGCAACGTCTCGGCGAGCGACGACCCGTCCGGTTCGAACCGCAGGTCGGCGAGCGGGGCCGCCGCCTCGATCCCGGCGGGCGGCTCGTCCGAGGACGCGCCCATCACGAGCAAGGCCCGCCGGACGCTCACAAGGGTTTCCGCCCCGAGAACCCACTGCGCTCGCCGTGGAAGTGGCCGACCCGCTCCTCTCCCAGCCGCCAGCATAGGAACACCCGGCGCCCCTCGCGTTCGGCCGGGAAGTCGACCAGTCCGCTCTCGGGGTCGCGCAGGAGGATGCCGCGGGCGGCGAGCTCTTCGATCCCGGCCTTGAGCACCTGCTGGTGCGCGAACCAACCGGGCGCGGCGACCCCGCCGCCGTCGACCTTGACCGCCTCCTCGACACGCTCGCTGGCGCGGATCAGGCCATGGCGGGCCTCGCGGATCTTGGGGAGGAGCTCGCGCAGAGCGTCGAGCTCGGCGTTCGCCTCCTCCGCAGAGAACAGGCGCTCCTCGGGAACGCTCACGCGGCCTCCAGCGTCGCCGCCAGGTCCCGCAGGTCCGTGATCCGCGCGCCGGCATGGTTCGGGAACCGTCCGCGGCGATCGATCAGGACTGGCGTCATGCCGAGCGCTTCTGCCGGCCACACGTCGAACTCGGGGTTGTCGCCCACGTAGGCGGTCTCCTCGGGGGTCACACCGGCTCGCGCGAACGCGAGCTCCCAGATCGCGGGGTCGGGCTTCTCGATCCCCACCGCCCCCGAGATGACCCGCACCGGGAACCGGTCACGGACCCCGAGCCGCGCCAGCAGGTCCTCGAGCCACGCCTCGAAGTTCGAGACGACCCCGAGGATCGCTCCGCTCGGGGACAGCGCATCGAGCGCAGGAGGTACATCGTCGAACAACGCATAGTTCCCGAGGTCCGTGAAGGTCGCGTAGATGGTGTCGCGAAGACCATCCCGTCCCGGCAGCTCGAGGGCGTCGAGCATCAGCTCGTAGACACCCTTCCAGAACCGCGCCGACCGCTCGGGACTCGTGGTCCACAGGTCGCGGTCCCGCGCGGCCTCGCTGAACCGGTGGAACACCGTCGCGGAGGCCGCCACCACCTCCTCCGGCGCGCGGACGTGTCCCTCGCGCGCGAGGACGCGCGAGAACAGCTCCGGGAACGACGGGGCCGGATGGACGAGCGTCTCCCCGGCATCGAACAACACGGCTCGGAATCGCACGACCGAAGGATACCGGCGGGAAGGTTCAGCTCCCGGTGTGGGCTTCGGCGTCGAGGCGCGCCCACAGCTGCTCGACCTGCGCCGCGAGCTCGTCGAGCGAGCCCTCGTTGTCGATCAGCACGTCGGCCTGACGGGCCCGCTCCTCGAGGGGTCGTTGTGCCGCGATGCGGGCGCGAACGTCATCCTCCTGCATCCCGCGAGCGACGCTGCGCGCCACCTGGGCCAGCGGCGACACCGACACCACGACGACGACGTCACAGTCGCGATGCGTGCCCATCTCGATCAGCAGGGGATTGACGAGCACGACCACCCGTTCGAGGTCGAGGTTCGCCTGGATCGCGTCCGCGGTCATCCGGCGGACCGGCGGGTGCACGATCGACTCGAGGTCGCCGAGCGCCTCCGGGTCGCTGAACACGATCGACGCGAGCTTGGGCCGATCGAGCTCGCCGTCGGGTCCAACGATCTCCTTCCCGAAGCGCTCGACGACCTGCCCGAACCCCTCGGAACCGGCGCGAACCGCGTCGCGTGCGAACGCGTCGGCGTCGAGGATCACCGCGCCGCGCTCCTCGAGCATGCGGGCGACG
>Ga0214473_10008615_pt1 | contig 12056 bp, 9 predicted proteins | sample RVTome_7_FD_203509 | JGI IMG/M metagenome (GOLD analysis project Ga0214473, IMG submission 203509) | Soil microbial communities from uranium-contaminated site in the Upper Colorado River Basin, Wyoming, United States - RVT98D197 | ecosystem: Environmental > Terrestrial > Soil > Contaminated >...
TGCCGGTCTTGATGGGATGGATGGCGGCCGGCGTCGGAGACGGAGGCGAGGGCGGTGTGGCATCACCAAAGCTCTGGATCCTGATGGCGCTGTTCGCCGTGTGGCAACTGCCACACTCCTGGCTGGTGGTTCTGGCCCACCGGGAGGACTACAGGAGCTCGAACCTGCCGAGCATGCTGCGGGTCCTCTCGGTCGAGCAGTTGAGAGCGCTGGTCCTGGTCTGGGTAGCGTGCTTCGCGGTCCTGACGCTCTGCCTGCCCTTGTATCGGGTGATCCTCTCCCAGATCGCGGCATGGGCTCTTCTCGCCAACGCCCTGGTCCTCGCCTCGGTCCTCGGCGCCTCTCTTCGAGGCGGCGGCGAGGGATATCGGAGCCTCTTCCGGTGTCTCAACCTGTCGCTCGCCCTGATGATGAGCCTGATCCTGATCGAGGGCATCGCTCTCTCGCGCATCGGCCACCTCTGAGCCCCGAACTGGCCTAGACTGCCCGGGCAACCCGAGGAGGAGTACCCCGAAATGCCGAGAGTCACGCTGATGGGAGCGGGAAGCGCGGTCTTCTCCCGCCAGCTGATGATCGACATCATGCTCGTCCCCGACCTGGGTGGCGGCAGCTTCGCACTGGTCGACATCGATCCCGTGCGCCTCGAGATCGCCCATCAGCTCGCCGAAAAGGTCATCGCCCTCACCGGCAGGAACTGGTCGGTCGAGGCCTCCACCGACCGGCGCAAGGTGATGGCCGGATCCGACTACCTGATCAACTTCATCGAGGTGAGCGGGCTCCAGACGGTTCGTCTGGATCACGAGATCCCCATGAAATACGGGATCAAGCAGTGCATCGGCGACACCATCGGCCCCGGCGGAATCTTCAAGGCGCTCCGCACCGGGCCCGACTGGCTCGACATTCTCCGCGACGCGGAGCGTCTCTGTCCCGACGCCCTCGTGCTCAACTACACCAATCCGATGTCGATTCTCACCCTCGCCGCGCTTCGGGCAACCAGGATGAAGGTCGTGGGGCTCTGCCACTCGGTGCAGGGAACCTCCGAGCAGCTGGCCCGCTACGCCGGCGTACCCCATCGGGAGATGCAGTGGCGCTGCGCCGGCATCAACCACAACGCCTGGTTCACCGAGCTGTCGCACGATGGAGAGGACCTCTACCCCCTGCTGAAGGAGCGGGCGCGCGAGCCAGCCTTCTTCGATCAGGATCCGGTTCGCTTCGAGTTCATGCTCCAGCTCGGCTACTTCGTGACCGAATCCAGCGGCCACTTCTCCGAATATCTCCCCTACTTTCGCAAGCGGGACGACCTGATCGAGAAGTACGATCGCGATGGGTATCGGGGGAAGACCGGCTTCTATGCGACCAACTGGCCGGTCTGGCGCTCTGCGCTCGACGAGTACGCGCAGAAGATGATTCGCGGCGAGGTCGAGATCGAGCTCCGCCGCAGCTTTGAGTTCGCGTCCTACATCGTCGAGGCGATGGAGACCGGCGCGCCGGCCCGGATCCACGGCAACGTCCTCAACAGCGGTCTCATCGACAATCTGCCCCAGGATGGCTGCGTGGAGGTGGCCTGCCTGATCGACGAGAACGGAGTCAGCCCCTGCCGCTTCGGCCGCCTGCCGACACAGCTCGCGGCCCTCAACCAGGCCCACATGGCCGTGCACGAGCTGGCGGTGACCAGCCTGCTGGAAGGTGACCGCGAAGCGGCCGTCCACGCCCTGATGCTCGATCCGCTCACCGCGGCGGTCTGCTCACTGGAAGAGATCCGGAGCCTCTTCGACGAGCTCTACCAGGCGGAGCGCGAGTTCATCCGCGTCTTCTGATCGGTCTTGACGAGGAACGGCGGACGACATGCAGGAATGGCCGCTCTTCACCACCACGCTGACCCTTCCCTTCTTCCACCGCTTCCTGATCGGGATGACCATCGCGGGCGTCGTGGTGTTCTTCTGCCTCTGCTTCATCGACGCGGGCTACGGCCAGTACATCGGCAGGAGATGGGGCAGAGCCGTCTCCAACCGCATCGGCTGGGTGCTGATGGAGTCCCCGGTAGTCGTCCTCTTCTTCCTCTACTGGATCGGATCCGATCGAGCCCTCGCCGCCACCCCCCTGGTGATGTTCCTCCTCTTCAATCTGCACTACTGCCAGCGCACCTTCGTCTTTCCGCTCTTGATTCGCGGGAACGACTTGATGCCCTGGTCGATCATCCTGTTCGGGATGCTCTTCAACGCGGCGAATGCCTACATGCAGGGGGCGTGGATCTTCCATCTCTCGCCGGAGCACCTCTACACGCCGGGCTGGCTCGCGACGCCGCAGTTCGGGATCGGGGTCGTCCTCTTCCTGGCGGGCTTCGCGGTCAACCTTTACTCGGACCGCATCATCCGCAGGCTGCGGGCGCCGGGCGACTCCGCCTTCCACATCCCGCGCGGCGGCCTCTTCGAGCAGGTGAGCTCCGCCCACTACTTCGGCGAGCTGATCGAGTGGGTCGGGTGGGCGATCCTGACGCTCTCCTGGTCGGGCCTGGTCTTCGCGCTCTGGACGTTCGCCAACCTCGTGCCCCGGGCTCGCCGCAACCACCGCTGGTATCTGGAGACGTTCGGCGAGGCCTACCCGCGCGGCCGAAAGCGGCTCATTCCGTACCTCTACTAGCGGCCGCCTCGGCCCGGCTCGGGTAGAGGGGGAGGGGCTCCCAGCCACAGGGGCAGGCGACCAGCTGGCCAGTGCCCGAGTAGGTCACGTACAGGTGGCCCTCGCCGATGCAGCAGTTGGTGGGCTCGCTGTGCTGGGGCGTATCGAATCGGTCCTTGAGCCTCCCATCGCTGCCATAGACCAGGATCGCGTCTCCGAGGCTGCCGCAGATGATCAGGTCACCGTCGGCCGAAAAGCAGAATCCGTCCGGAAGGCCGGCGGGGAGCACGCAGAAGACCGCGGGCGCGCCGAGGCCGTCGGGCCTCCAGTCGTACACGAGAACGTTCTGGGAGAGGCTCTCGGCCACGAAGAGCCGATCGTCGGGCCCGAACCCGATCCCATTCGGGAAGCGCTTCACCTCGGCCAGCTGCTCGGCGTGGCCCAGGAGATCCGTCCGGTTCACCCTGCCCGGCTTCAGGTTGGCGAGATCCTCCCAGTTGTGGGGATCGGTGAAGTAGAGGAGACCGTCCGGTCCGAAGCAGAGATCGTTGGGGCGATGGGGCGGCTCCCCTGGAAGATCCACGGCGACGTCCGACACCTGGCCGTCGGCTGTGACGCGCTGGATGCGGCCGGGGATCGCCTCCTCCGAGAGCCAGACCCCCTCGGGCCCGGCGTTCATCCCCCCGTTGTTGGCGACGTAGAAGGCGGCGTCGGGGCCGAGGGTGGCCCCGTTGGCTCCGCCTCCCGTCCGGGCGATTGTCTCGACGCGTCCGTCGGCATAGCGGCTCAGCCGGGCGCCGCTGATCTCGGTGAAGACGACGACCCCGCCACCCATGTAGACGGGGCCCTCCGGAAACTCGAGCCCCTCGGCGAGCACCTGCGGCTTCCAGTCCATCTCGTCATCCCCTTCCGGAGGCGTCACCGCGCCTGCGACGAGGTCCACAAGGGCCAATCAGGGTCAGCAAGTCAGGCCGGCTCTAGTGAGGCCGCTCGAGAGATTCGAACACATCCAGGGCGGACTCGATGTCGGTCCTTCGCGGTTGCCAGCTCAGGAGTCTCTTGGCGAGACCATTATCGAAGAGGTGATCCCGAAGCGCAATCTCCAGATGTTGGGGGGCGAGCGGTGAGAGCTTCAGCGCGGAGAGCCACTTGACGGCGAATCGAGCCAGGGTTGCGTTGACTTCGATCAGCCTCGGCTTCACCCCCGCGCGCGCATAGAGGGCGAGCGCCACCTCTCTCAGGGTCGGAACGTCGTCGCTGCCCAGGTTCATCACGGCGCCCCTGGACCCCGGGCTCTCCAGAGCCAGGAACATCGCCTCGCAGACGTCCCTCACGTCCACCATCTGCAGCTTCGTCCTGCCTCCTCCGGGAAGGATGGTCGCCTTCCCGCTCGCGATCGCCCTCATCTGGGCGAGCAGGAAGGGCTCGTTCTGCCCAGGCCCGTTGATGGTCGTCGGTCGGAACACGGTGACGTCCATTCCCCTCTCCAGATACCCTCTGCAGAGAGCCTCTCCCTCGACCTTGTCCCGTCCATAGGGGGAGATGGGGTTCAAGGGAGCGTCTTCGCGGCAGGGGACCGGGACCGGGGTCCCGTACACCTCCACCGAAGAAATGAAGACGAATTTCTCGACCCCCTGATCGAACGCCGCCGAGAGGAGACGGGCCGTTCCCGTGACATTCACCCGCCGCATGCGCTCCCGATCGGGCTCGAACTGCGCGAGGGCGGCCGCCAGGTGGAGGACGGCATCGCAACCCCGCGCGGCGGCTCTTGCGGACTCGAGGTCGGTGATGTCGGCGATTCTCTCCTGAAAGGACTTGTGCTCGCCGCCGAATGGCCTTCTGTCGAATCCCCGCACCTCGAAGCCTCTCTCCAGGGCGGCTCGAACCGCCTGCCTTCCCAGATACCCCGAGCTTCCGGTGATCAGGATCCTCACGGCCCCAATCCTAACATCGGCGACCGCTCCGATGTCCCCGCTCCCCCGGCCCGCTCGCGAGGTGGCGGCATAGCGCGTCTTCAGCTTCACTCAGCCCCGAGCCGGATCCCCGGACGCTCTGGCAAGGCGCGGATGCACTCGCCATCGGAAAGGACGAACCATGGAGCTCCTCAAGAAGCTCGCCGAGACCCCCGGCGTCCCCGGCCACGAAGACGCCATCCGCGCCCTCACCAAGTCGGAGCTCAGGAAGGTCTGCGATAGCGTGAAGACCGACGCGCTGGGCAACGTCATCGGCTTCCGGGGAGCCAAGGCCCCGAAGGGCAGGAGAGCGACCGGGCGGAAGGTGATGGTCGTCGCCCACATGGACGAGATCGGCTTCATCGTCCGCCATGTCGAAGAGAAGAGCGGATTCCTGCGCATCCATCCGATCGGGGGATTCGATCCCAAGACGCTGATCGCGCAGCGCGTCATGGTCCACGGGAAGAGGAAGCTCTGTGGCGTGATCGGCTCGAAGCCCATCCACATCATGACCCCGGAGGACCGCAAGAAGCTCCCCGAGCTCGAGGAGCTGCACGTGGACCTCGGGCTCCCCGCCAGGACGGTCGCCGCCAACGTCGCGATCGGCGACATGGTGACGCTGGAGCAGAGCTTTCTCGATCTCGGCGAGTGCGTGACCGTCAAGGCCCTCGACGACCGCGTGGGCGTGTACGTGATGCTCGAGGCCCTGCGCAAGCTACGGCGTCATCAGGTCGACATCTATGCGGTGGGCAGCGTCCAGGAGGAGGTGGGCCTGCGCGGGGCGACCGCGAGCGCGTTCGGCGTGGCTCCGGACATCGTGATCGCTCTCGACGTGACGATCGCCTGCGACGTCCCGGGCGTCTCCGACGACAAGAAGATCTCGCGCCTCGGCGAGGGGGTGGCCATCAAGATCATGGACAGCTCGTTCATCGCGAGTCCCAAGCTGGTCAAGAAGTTCCAGGAGATCGCCCGGAGAAGACGCATCAAGCACCAGATGGAGATCCTGCCGCAGGGAGGCACCGACGCGGGGGGCGTGCAGCGGGCCGGCGGCGCGGTCGCCGCGATGACGCTCTCGATTCCGACGCGCTACGTGCACTCGGTGGTGGAGATGGCGCACAAGAAGGACATCCAGGCCGCCATCTCGCTGCTCACCTCCTTCCTCGAGGTGGCACACGAGGGAAGCTACGAGCTCTGATCGGAATCGGCGGTCGCCGCGCCGGCGACCCGGCGCGATGGGGAGAAGGGGAGTAGGAGTCGGCGATGGAGAGAGCCAAGGTCGGCGACGTGGAGGTCATCTCCCTGACCGACGGGGGGATCCGGATGCCCGCGGAGCAGATCTACCCGGAGGCCGGGAGCCGGATCGAGAGCTACCGGCACCACCTGACCGACGACGGTCAGGCGCTCATGCAGGTCAACTGCTTCCTGCTTCGCGCCGACGGCCGCACCGTGCTGGTCGACACGGGAATGGGCCCGGAGGCCAGCGGCGGCCTTCTCTCCGAACTCCGAGAAGCCGGCGCTGAGCCGAAGGACGTGGACTTCGTGGTCTTCACCCACCTGCACGGAGACCACACCGGCTGGAACATCGAGCGCGAGTCCGAAAAGCCGCGCTTCGGCGCTGCGCGCTATCTCGTGTCCCGCGCCGACTGGGAGCACGCCCGCGCCGCGACCCCGGAGAGCGCCTCGTTCCGCCGCGACGTCGCTCCGCTCGAGGCGCTCGGCTGCCTGGAGCTCGCCCTGGGGGGGCGTCGGATCACGCCCGCGCTCTCGACCGTCGCCACGTCCGGGCATACGCCCGGCCATCTGTGCATCGAGATCTCCTCCCGCGGGCAGCGCGGATGCATCCTCGGCGACCTGGTATTCACGCTGGCGGACGTCGCGGAGCCCGGCTGGCGGGTGGTCTTCGACGGCGATCACGCCGCTGCCGCCCGCACGCGGCTCGCCACTCTCGAGCGCCTCGAGTCCGAGCGATCGCTGGTCGGGGCCGCCCACCTGCCGGGACCCGGCCTCGGCCACTTCGCGTCGGTCGAGGGGCGGCACACCTGGCGCGCGCTCGGCGCCTAGCGAAGGAGGGCGTCCTGGAGGCTGATCTCGAGCACCATGCGGCTCGATGACTCTCAGCTGGAAGAGAGGCTGGGCAGGGTTCTCCTCGATCCGCCCGGTCCCGTCGTTGCCGGGAGCTTCGGCACCTGGAGGATCTCGCTCACGGTAGGGAACCTCGGCATCGACGAGGGTGGGACCATCAAGCTCGCTCAGCGATACGCCAGCGACTGGCAGACGCCGCAGTTCGACCGGCCCGGCGAGCCGGGCTACAGCACCGTCAGAACGACCGGGAAGGCGAGCCTTGCGCCGCGCTTCGAGACCAAGGGACACGTCCGCCCCTGGATGAAGTGCCTGACCATCGACGTGTACGACGGAACGCTGGCGCCGGGCGATCTCGTGACGATCGTGCTGGGCGACCGCTCGCGCGCGTCGCCCGGCATTCGCGCCCAGACCTTCGCCGAGTCGCGCCACGAGCTCCGCGTCCTGGTCGATCCGACCAACGCGTGCGTGGTCGAGCGAGTGCCGAGCTCCCCGGTCTTCCCCATCGTGGCGGGCGAGGCCGCCCTTCTGGTCGCGATCGCGCCGACGCGAGCGGCGCTGGGAGAGCCGGTCGAGGTGTGGGTGAAGGGGCAGGACCGGTGGGGCAATCCATCGCCCTGGACTCGCGATCTCATTCTCGCCTGGGAGGGCGAGGGCCGAGTGACGATCGATGGCCGGCGCCTGACCTTCGCGACGCCGGGCAGCGGCTCGGTCCGCGTGTCCTCCGGCGGGCTCGAGGGCCGGAGCAACCCCGTCACCTGCCCCGCCACGCCGCCCCTCTTCGGACGCTACTGGGGAGATCTGCACGCGCAGACGGAGACCACGATCGGAACCGGCAGCGACGAAGAGTACTTCCGGTTCGGCCGCGAGTGGGCCCGGCTCGATTTCATGAGCCACCAGGGCAACGATTTCCAGGTCACCGATCGGGCCTGGTCGAAGCTTCAGCAGACGGTTCGCCAGTTCCACGAAGAAAACCGATTCGTCGTCTTCCCAGGGTACGAATGGTCCGGCAACACATCCGCCGGCGGCGACCGCAACGTGATCTACCGGGGTGAGGGCGAGCCGATCTTCCGCTCCAGCCATTGGCAGGTCCCGGAGGTGCCCGAGGACGAGAGCTCGCCGGCCCACCCCGCGAGCGTGCTCTTCGATCGCCTGCTCCGGCAGGTGGGCGCCGAGGGCGCCATCGTGGCCGCGCACGTCGGCGGGCGCTACGCCGACGTGAAGCGATACCACAGCAGCGACCTCTGCCGGCTGGTCGAGGTGGCATCCTGCTGGGGGGTGTTCGAGTGGCTGCTCTGGGACGCGCTCGAAGCCGGCCAGATCGTCGGAGTGATGTGCAACAGCGACGGCCACAAGGGCCGACCGGGAGCCGAGGGGCCGGGCGCCGGCGAGTTCGCCATCGCCGGCGGGCTGACCTGCGTCCTGGCGCCCGCACTGACGCGCGACGCCGTCTTCGACGCCCTTCGCGAGCGCCGCTGCTACGGCACCACGGGCCCGCGCATCGATCTCTCCTTCCAGATCGACCGGCGGCCGATGGGCAGCGTGCTGGAGGTCGACGGAGACGTCATCGCGAGCGCGTCGGTCAGGACGGCTGCTCCCGTCGAGTCCCTCGCCCTCCTGCGGGGTCGGGAGCCAGTGGTCGTGGCGCGTCCGCCGGCCTTCGACGACCTCGCGCGGTCGCGGCGGGTGCGCGTGCGCTGGGAGGGCGCTCGCACCCGCGGCCGGGGACGGCGCGTCACCTGGAGCGGTCTGATCCGCACCGAGGGGTCGCGGATCGAGCGGGCCCGGACCTTCGCCTTCGACTCCGCGGCCGACGGCATCACCGGGCAGACGGATCGCGAGGTCCAATTCCGCTCCCACACCACCGGCGATGCCGACGGCATCGACCTCTGGCTCGACCGGACGCAGGGCGGCCGGATCGCGTTCGACTCACCGGTCGGGAGCTGCCAGGCCGCCCTCGACGAGCTGGCGCCCGAGCGAACCTGGAGCTTCGGCGGCATCGAGATGCGGGTGACCATCCAGCGCTACCCAGAAGAGGTCACGGAGAGAGAGCTCAGCCTCAGGGTCGCGCTCTCGCCTCCGGCCGGCCAGAGGACGCCCTACCTGGTGAAGGCGACGCAGGTCGACGGCCACATGGCCTGGTCGAGCCCGCTCTACGTCACCCGGCAGGGATGACTCGAGTGCTCAGCGGGCCGCGGTGAACCGCAGTTCTCCGCGAGTCACGAGCCAGCACCCGCAATCTCCGCCAGCGTGAGCGTCGCTTGCGGGAGGGCAGCGATGGTGCCCGCGCGCCCCACCAGCTCCATCAGATCCCGGGCGCCGGCGAGCGGGGTCATGAAGTACGACCGCACCTGCCCGGGAGGCAATGCCGAGAGAAGGCACACCTTGGCCCAGGCGATCTCTCGCGCGAGCTGGTAGGCCTTGTGCCCTCCCATCACGAACTCCGCCCGGATCCGCTCGAAGATCTCCTCCACGGACGTCGCTTGGTTCATCCAGCGATCGAAGACCTCGCTCCCGTGGCCTTCCGAGCACTCGGCGATGGCGGCGATGGTTCCGCCCCGCCTCGCGATGCGCCGCCCGGCGGTCACCGCCTTCTGCGCCTGATAGAGGTCGACGTCCTTCGGATGTCCGCCGGCCGACGCGATCACCAGGTCGGCGGCTTCGGGAACCTCGACCCGGTACATCGCGTCGACGATTCGGGCGCCGGCGAGAAAAGCCTCGACGGCGTGCCCGGCCGTCGCGCGCACCACCTCCTTCCGGGAATTCATCACCACGCTGAGCAGGAAGTCCACGCCGGCCATGCGACCCACTTCCTCGATCTCCTGCCGGACGGGATTGCCCTCCCATCGACCGGGCCCGGCTCCTTGCGCCTCCATCATCGAATGGTTGTGCCGGATCGACTCAAAGTCCGCGATGCCCGGGTAGATGCTCTTGGCGCCTCCCCCGTATCCGCAGAACTGGTGAACCTCGACGTCACCGACCAGGATCTTCAGCTCGGCCGACGCGTAGGCCCGGTTGATCCTGATCTCCTGTCCGAGCGAGGTCGTTCCGATCGAGACCAGCTCGGCCTCCCTCCCCGCCTGATGGCTCAGGATCCGCACCGGCAGGTCGCCGCGAGTCGCCTCGAGCTCGCGCTCCGTGAGCGCTCGGTGCAGGCCCGTCGCGACGATCACCGTGACGTCGGAGAGCTCGACGCCGCCCGCCCGCAGCTCATCGAGGATCGGCGGCAGGAGCTCGGCGTTCGGGACCGAGCGGCTGACATCGTCCACCACGATGGCGGCGGTGCGACGGCCCCGCGCGAGATCGCGGAGAGGCGGCGAATGGACCGGCGCGGCCAGCGCACCTTCGACCTCCGCCCGGAGGTCGGGCACGCCCGGCATCTCCCGCGGCTGGTAGACGCCGACGAGCTTGTCACCGGGGAGGTCGAGCACGACCTCACCTCGGCCGTACGGAAAGCCGACTTCCAACGTCAGCCTCTGGCGATGAAACGCGCGAGCGCCTCGAAGTAGAGCTCCCGCCCGACCCATCCGATGTCGTTGTGCCCGGCTCCGGGAATCATCACCAGCTCCTTCTCATCGGTCGCGAGCTGCTGGTGAAACGCGACGCCATGCCGCAGCGGAATGATCTCATCCCACTCGCCGTGGATCTGGAGCACCGGCAGCCGGATCGCCGCGAGGCGCTGAGCGTGCGCTTCGATCAATCCCGTGATCTCGGCGTCCGATGCGGCGACTCCGGCGCGCTCCCGAAGCCGGGCGAGGTCCGGCGCGCCGCTCTCCACGATGAGCCCGGCGAGGCGCTGGGACGCGGCGGCGGCGAGCTCGGCAGCGGGAAGGCTGCCGAGACTCCGGCCCATCACGAAGCGCCCGCCCGCGAAACCCTTCTCGTCGAGCAGCGCGTGGAAGCCAGCGAGCACGGGATGCGCATCCGCGATCAGCGAGGCGAAGCTCGGAGCTCCGTCGCTCCCGCCGTATCCGCGATAGTCGGCGACGAAGAGGCTCGCGCCGATCCGGTGGTAGAGCGGGGCGATCCCGTCGTAGTCGCTTGCGATCTCGCCGTTGCCGTGGAACAAGAGAAGGGCCGGCCGCGAGGGGTCGAGCGGATAGAAGCGACAGGCGACCCGCACCCCTTCTTCGACCTCGACGCGATGGTCCGTGGATCCCGGAGGGGGACGGCTCACCTGGCGCCTTGGATAGAAGAGACCCTGCGCGAGACCCCGTCGGTCGAGCAGGGCGTAATCGGGGAGGCTCTGCAGATCGCGCATCCGTTCACCTCACCGAGGCGCGATGCGAGCGCCAGCCCGAATCGCATGGCCTCTCTCGCAGACCCCGACCACGGTGGCTCTCCCCTCCCCCGAGCGCCGCGTCCGCGAGGCCTCGGAGCGGCTTCCTGGAGAGGAGATAGCCCGTCCGGGCCTCCTCTGCCGGCCTCCGCGAGACGCAGTTTGCCTGCGAGGGGTCGAGGAGATATACCCGTGCCTGAGGGCGGGCCCTCGGGGCGGCAGAATGCGGCTCGAGCCGGGCGCCGGCCGCGAGCTTGCCCTTGTGCCAGGAGCAGCCCAGAGAACCCGGAGGACGAGGCGCGATGAGCGGTGGGGAGCACATTCACGAGCTCGCAGCCTGGAGCGGAAAGGCCGAGTCGCCCGCGATGCACAGGATCCTCGAGTGCGCGATCACGGACGAAGAGGCGCGCTTCCTGCTCGACCTGCCGGCCAGGGCGGCGGATCTGGCGGCGAAGTACGGAATGGACGAGAAGGCCGTGGAGGCGAAGGTGCTCGATCTGGCGCGCCGGGGGCTCGTGGTCTCGTCGCGCAAGGGGCTCCGCTTCCCCCGCAATCCCTCGACGCTGCACGACAACATCCTCTCCAGCGCGGAGGATCAGATTCCGCCCGAAATGGGAAAGCTCTGGATGGATCTCTACGACGGGGAGGGATGGGGCGAGGAGATCGGGCGGGGAATGGCCGCCTTCGGCGTCACGGCGCTGCGCACGATTCCCGGCCTGAACTCGGTTCCTGCGGCGGTCCCGCTGCTGCCCCACGAGAGCATCGCGGCGATCATCGAGGCGAACCGGGAGCTGATCAGCCTGCGTCACTGCTGCTGCCGCAGGGGCGCGAAGAAGTGCTCCCACCCGACGGAGGTGTGCATCCAGTTCGGCCGGCGGGCGAAATACGACCTCTACCGGGGCAGCGGCAGGAAGCTCACGGTGGAGGAAGCGATGGCCGCGGCCCTCGAGGCATCGAACTCCGGACTGGTGCCCACCGTGACCAACATGTCGGCGATGCAGGCGCTCGAGTTCATCTGCTTCTGCTGCGGCTGCTGCTGTCTGGTGATCAACCCGGCCTCCAAGGTCGGGGCGACCAGGAAGATCCTTGCGCCGAGCCGGTTTGCCGCCAGGGTCGACAACCAGAAG
>Ga0214473_10008616_pt1 | contig 12055 bp, 7 predicted proteins | sample RVTome_7_FD_203509 | JGI IMG/M metagenome (GOLD analysis project Ga0214473, IMG submission 203509) | Soil microbial communities from uranium-contaminated site in the Upper Colorado River Basin, Wyoming, United States - RVT98D197 | ecosystem: Environmental > Terrestrial > Soil > Contaminated >...
GAATCCGAAGTCGGAGGATGGGCGCAAGCTGGCAGGAAGTGAACGTGGCCCTTCAGCAAATAATGCTCGACTATGCGGGTTCCCTCCGGTACGAAAGTATGCTGAGAGCCGGGCGTCAGCAACTCATCAAGGTGAAAGAAAAGGCCCTCGAAAGCCTGATGGCAAGGAATCCCCATGAATTGATGCATTGCTTTGAGGCGCTGAATTTGCTCGATATCGGAGAATTGATCTTTCTATCCGTTTTCGAGAGGAAAGAGACGAGAGAAAAGTATTCCCGCCTTGACTATCCATTCACCAATCCCATGTTCAATGGCAAGGTTCTGGTCTGCAAGAGGGTGGATGGCAGTCCCGTTGTGGAATGGAAAGAGATCAAGTGAAAAAATACATGATTGCTAACCCCAAAATACAGGCTTTCCCTCATTTACTTTCCTGAGAAACCTTTGGCGCTCTGCTCCGCCATGCGGTCAACCTCTCCACCCTCTCGTGGTTTGACAGCATTTCTCGTAAGGTGTAGATTTCTTTCAATTGGGAATCAGTCCCCCCTCCCCTTCATCCCTCCCACGCCTGCGTGCCGGAACGCGGCGCTTCGGGTGCTTCGGCGTGCAGGCACGGTGGGGAGGGGAGATTTTCGACAGGCACTGACGAAATAAATGACTCAGAAGATATTAAACCGTGATTTCGTCCTGGCTTTTTTTGCTCAGTTCGCTTTTACATTCGTTTTCTATATCCTTGTCCCTACGATCCCCCTCTATCTTTCGAGATGGGGATCTACAGAGGTAGAGATTGGTCTTCTGGTTGGAAGTTTTGCTGTTTCTTCAGTGGTCCTCAAACCTTTTGTTGGAAGAGCCCTATTAACAATTCCCGAAAAGAAATTTATGATCGCAGGGGCCCTTCTCTATGCTCTCACCTCCGCTGCTTATCTTTTCGCTCCCCCTTTCTGGCCTTTCTTGATCGTGAGAGTCTTTCAAGGAATTGGATACGCATTCTTCCTTACCGCCTCCTATACATTGGTCGCCAACATTAGCCCCGAGGCCCATCGAGGACAAAGTCTCAGTTATTTTTATTTGGCCTTCAACCTCTCGGGTGCCTTAGCTCCGGCCCTCGGAATGTTTGTTATCAACCACTACCCTTTCACCCATCTCTTCTTTGTTTGCTTGGGCCTATCGCTGTGCTCAATCTTCGTCACGACTAAATTGGGAAGGAGACAGATCGCTCCATTGGATCATTCCTCCATCGAAAAGGGTTTCTTTCTCAGCCGCAAAGCTTTTCCACCCTCTATCATCAATTCCCTTTCCTTCTTCATTTGGGGAGCTTTAGCCGCCTTTTTTCCCCTTTATGCGACAAATCATGGGGTGGCCAATCCAGGGCTTTTCTTTAGCACTTATGCCCTGACTCTTATTTTAGGTCGTGCTTTGGGCGGGAAAATATCGGATCTCTATAGCAGAGAAAAGATAATCCTCCCTTGCCTTACCACTTATATCATTTCGATGGTCATCCTCGCTTTTTCCAAATCGCTACCCCTATTTATTCTTGTTGCAGTGATCTGGGGGATCGGGCACGCTTTTCTCATGCCCGCTTTGGTGGTGTATGCTCTTGATCGTGGAGGTTCTCCAGGTCCAGTGATGGGAACCTTCACAGCATTCACTGATTTGGGAATAAGCCTGGGGCCAGTGATCATGGGCATCGTCATCCACACGGCCGGTTATCCGATCATGTTCCTCTGTCTAGCTCTCACGGGTGTAATCAATCTCAATTATTTCTATTTTTTCGTGCGAAAAAAGGGAGGACCCTTTTGATGATGCACGTTTTTCCCCGGTCATCGTTACAAGTCTTTCTTGATAGCGGCTTTACTGCGGGGAATAAACTTTCCTCCGCCGGGGACGCCGAAGAACTGGCCATTTGAGCAGATGACTTTGCCTTTACTCATCGTGACGACAGGATAGCCTTTTAATGTGAATCCCTCATAAAGCGTGTAGTCGACATTCATGTGAAGTGTTTCAGCAGATAATGCAACTTCCTTGTCCGGGTCTATAACCACCAAGTCGGCGTCCGACCCGGCCATAACAGCCCCTTTCCTGGGGTAGAGTCCGAAGAGCCTGGCAGGTCCCGTGGAAACGACCTCCACTAAACGTTCCATTGTCAGGCGACCTTTTCCAACACCTTCCGACAGTAAAAGGGGCAGCAGGGTCTCCACGCCGGGTCCCCCGTTAGGAATCCTGTCAAAGGACCCCCGGCCAAGCTCCTTCTGAACGGTGCGGAAGGGACAATGATCCGAACCCACTACCTGAAGGCTGCCGTCGGCCAGGCCCGACCAAAGGGCACTCTGGTCCTCAATCCCACGGAGTGGCGGAGACATCACGTAACGGGCACTCCTGAAGCCCGCCTCCTTGTATTTATCCCGGGTCAGCAGAAGATACTGGGGGCAGGTCTCAGCATAAACCGGCAACCCTTTCTGCTGAGCTTCCCTTATCTCAGCCAAGCCCCGGGCCGTGGAGAGATGGAAAAAGTAAAGACGGCTATTTGTCTCGCCGGCCAGCATGATCGCCCTGCTGACAGCCTCAGATTCGGCGAAAGGGGGCCGGCTTGCCTCATGATACATTGGCGCAGTCTTGCCTTCCGAAAGCAGCGTGCGGACAAAACGCCGGATGAGGTGCATGTTTTCCGCATGAACACCCACCATCCCTCCCGCTCCCGAAACCGTCTTAAGGGCGGCATAGAGCTCCCCGTCATCCAGAGCCAGCTCCGGGTAAGCCATAAAGAGTTTGAAGCTTGGATAACCCTGATCGATCATCACCGGTATTTCGGCCATGGTTTCGTCGGTGAGGTCCGTGATCCCCAGATGCAGGCTGTAATCAATACAGACTTTGTCCTCTGCCTCCAATCTCCGTTTGGCTGCGGTTTCTTTAAGGCTCTCGCCTCTGGACTGAGTGGCGAAATCCAAAATTGTTGTAACACCTCCGAAGGCCGCCGCCCTGGCCCCGGTAAAGAAATCGTCGGCGGAAACCGTACCGCTCACAGGCAACTGCATATGGGTATGGACATCAATGGCTCCGGGCAGTACATATTTCCCCTCGGCGTTAATAACCGTGCTTACATCAGCCCCGATAGCAGGCTCAACTTTGACGATCTTGTCTCCTTCAACCAGTACGTCGACCTGGCTGCGAACACCGCCAAACACAACTGTCCCACCCTTAATCAAGAGGCTCAATGCTTTCCATCCTTTGCTTAGAAAATAGCATAGCGCATAGCGTATTTATCCAACCCTTGATCCCGAGAGTATGTTCTTACGACACCACCCATCCCCTCCCTAACCCTCCCCTTGAAGGGGAGGGAATATTACGGCAGAGACATGAGGGGAGGATTCACATAGATTATCTCAGCTGGGCGATCTTGTTGTCGTAGGCTTTGTATTTCGCATACTCTTTTTCCCAGAAATCCATGCTTTTCATGGCATCCAGGTATTCCATGGAGTATCCGAAGGGCAGCCAGTCTTTCTCCTTCTGCTTAAACAACCGCTCTTTAGCTTCGCTCTTCCGGAAGTCATAGATATGTTTCCCATTTGCCTCGATAAAGATATCTCTGTACCAGCGTTCCAACACAAAGTCTTCAATCTCCAGGGTGCGCTTCGCCAAATCATCCAATACGGAGTTGTAGCGGTCCATACCATCAGTGGCAATGGTAACCACGTTGTCATCGGGGCCAAGGTGCAGATATTTGGCCATCTTAATGGCGCCCAAAATATTACATATACTGGATACGCCAAAGAGGTCCCTGAGCGATTCAGCCCTCTCCGGCTTTACGCCTGCCTTGACCAGTATCTGGGTTCCGTCATGCAGCAACTTCAGACCCCGGACGCAATCTTCATCTTCTATGAGCATTACAAAATCCGTGGTCAAAACATTATGAATCAAGGTGCACATCTTATCGCCTATGCCTTCGATGCGATGCTGTCCTTTGCCTCCGGTGGCCAACGTGGAGCACTCGTAGGGCTCGAGGGCCACCACCTTTGCTTCGGGAAAAACCCTTTTAATCTGATCTCCGGCAGCAATCGTTCCGGCTGAGCCGGGGGCGGAAGTGAAGCAGGCAATTCGCCCGTTTCCGACGCCCTGCACCGCTTCAATGGCCGAATGACCGGTAACATGGCGGTGGAAACGGTAGTTGGGCATCAGTTCAAACTGCGCCAGGGGCTTATTACGGGGATTCTTTTTAAGTTCATGCGTTCTTTGCAGAGTGAGGATGACATCCGATTCCGTACCGGGTGTCAAATCCAGCTCGGCACCGTATTTCCGGATACGATCATACCGTTCCTTGCTCATGTTGTCGGGCATGATCACGATGGCCTTGTAGCCCATCAAACGGCAGATGTAGGCCACACCGATCCCAAAGTTGCCGGTGGAGGGCCCCAGAATGGTGTGCTCGCCGGGAATGATTTCTCCTTCCACGCAACCCTCGATCAGGGTGGCATAGGCCGGACCGACCTTATGTGAACCCGAGGGGAAATAGGTTCCCAGCATCACAACGATGCTAGCGTCAACACCTGTAAGCTCTTTGGGTAGAACGATCTTCCTCAGATTGGCCGCTTCGCCTTTCCAGGTGATATTGAATAGATTGATGGGATCCATTTCATTTTCTTTAGCGGCCCTTAATGCTCTTTCCCTGATCTCGGGGTTGATCTTCTCCGGGTGAAGCATCTCTTCATAGGTCGGACCGAAGGGTATTTTTGCACTGCTCATCTGATTTTTCTCCTCTTTGATTCCCAACTACCAGAACGAGTCATGCCCACCCCGTATCGGAGTACGGGGTAAACTCCAACAGGTATCCAGACATCGTCCCGGTGAAAGCCGGGAACCATTTCAAATTACTGGATTCCCCCGTATCAAGTACGGGGCAAGCTTAATCAAGCCCGGAATGACAAACTACACAAGGTTTGTATCTTCATGGATATTGCACTGACCTGAATGATTCGAGTCGTTCGTCGTCATTCGTTCCATTCGTGTTTTCTAAGCAAGGATCTTTTCCAGTTCCCTGAAATCGGGCTGCACACGTATGGGTCCGTCCGCTGCTTTAAGGGCGTTTTGAATATCCTTTAGACCGTTTCCTGTTGCAATGGTGGCTGCCGTTTCCCGTCCTTCAATCATGCCCTTTACCAGGGCCTTCTTCAAACCGGCCAAACCCGTGACACCGGCCGGTTCACCAAAAACACCCTCGGCAGACCCCAAGGTTTTCATGGCGGCTAAAATCTCCTGGTCTGTCACTGTTATCCAAGCGCCATTGGAGAGTTTGACCGCATTTAAAGCCTTGACAGGATTTCTGGGAACACCGACAGCAATGCTGTCTGCCAGGGTGTTTTCTTCCGCGGGCTCCAGCGGCTGCGACTCGGCCCAGGCAGTATAAAAGGGACAGCATCCCTCCGCCTGCACCCCGAGGATCCTGGGTATTCTTTCAATTAACCCCAATTGCAGCAGATCATAAAACCCTTTATAAACTCCCCCGATCGTACAGCCATCGCCCACAGATACTGCCACCCAGTCCGGCACATCCCAGTTCAGTTGCTCGGCGATCTCCAGAGCGACGGTTTTCTTTCCTTCCACCAAGTGGGGGTTAATGGCACAATTCCGATTATACCAGCCGAACCGTTCGATAGCCTGCTCAGACAGCTCAAAGGTCTGGTAATAATTACCCGACACACTGATGACCCGGGCTCCATAAATTAATAGCTGGGCCACTTTTCCTGCAGGGGCCCTCTCAGGAACAAAGATCACTGTTTTCACGCCCATTCTGGCTGCGTTGCCCGCAAGGGACGACGCGGCATTGCCGGTGGAACTGCATCCTATGATCTCCATGCCCTTTTCCAAAGCCTTAACTACCGCAATCGCAGAGGCCCTATCCTTGAGAGAGCCGGTAGGGTTCAATCCGTCATCTTTTATGTACAGTGTCTGCAACCCCAGTTGGCCTGCCAATCGGTTTGCGGTATATAAAGGCGTCCAGCCTACTCGCAGGGTCCGATCCAGATTCTCATCCCGCACCGTCATGAACGGGGCATACCGCCACATGGAGTAATTCCTATTTGCTGCCAGAGAGCGGGCGGTGACTTTCTTCTTTATTCTTTTATAATCGTAGACAATATCTAAAATCCCTTTAGACCCGCATCCGGGACAGGTATATAAATCCAAATCAGCTTGGTATTCTTCTTGGCAGAGAGTGCATTGATAGCCTAAGACGTAGTTCATTAAGAATCCTCACTCGACAGAATATCGCATAGCGCAGAGCGCAGAGCGTAACGACTATCCAAATATATTTGAGATTTTCCCATTTAATCCCCTCCCCCTTCGATGCCTGCCTGCCGAAGCCTCGGCGCAGGCAGGGGGGAGGGGGCGGGTGGGGGTGGACCCTTCGACAAGCTCAGGGCAGGCCTGTGGTGAGCCTGTCGAACCATCCCCCCTCCCCTTCATCCCCTCCGCCTACTCCGCCGAAGTAGCCTCAGGCTACGTAGGCCGGGCACCGAAGGGAGGGGAGATTTTGGGGAGACATTTCAGAGAAAGTTAGAGACAAATTCTCAGATTTTATTTTGTAAGTATCTACACCTCGTCCGGAACTCCGCCCGGGAATCCCGCCAACGGCGGGACTTCGGGGCAGTCGGTTTTTTTTTGTAGGGTCGGCGTCCCCGCCGACCGGACCTGGCAGGCGAGACGCCTGCCCTACGTTTCAATGTCCTTTTCCCGATATCGACAATCTTTTGTCGATATCAATTCCCTAAGCGCCTAAAGGCAATATCTTTCTCATTTATAGGGCGTATCGGCCAAGGGCAAGCAGAATCGGACTCTGCCGTCGTAACGGTGATAGGCCGAGGCTACTGCCGGGGCCGTTGGAATGGTGGCGATTTCCCCCACACCCTTGGCTCCGTATGCAAGGGATGAACGATTCTTCCCGATCAGGATCACCTCCACCTCCGGCATATCGGTGGAACGGAAAATTCCCAGATTACCGAACCGGACCGTGGGAATACCCTTCTCCAGTGGAAATTGTTCTCTCAAAGCATAACCCAGGCCCATGGCAATCCCCCCCTCTATTTGCCCCTCCACTGCCATGGGGTTGATGGCACTGCCCACATCATGGGCGGCTATAACTTTTTTGACCTCGCCCTGATTGTCCAACAGAACGACCTGTGTGGCATAACTGAAAGCCACATGGTTTACCGGATTGGGCTTCTCCGAATCAAGCGGATCTGTTTGCCCAGTATATTCTCCGAGATACTCTTTTCCCTCCAACTGTGCCAAAGAAAACTGCTCCATATCCCTCGCCAGTTGCCGTGCCGCCTGCCTGGCGGCTTCTCCGGTAAAAAGGGTTTGCCGGGAAGCCGTAGTGGTTCCGGCGTCCGGGGTTAAGAAAGTATCCGGCGCACCCACTTCGAACTTTTCAGGCGGTAATCCCGTCCCTTCGCTAACCACTTGGATCAGAATGGTGGCCAAACCCTGACCCACACATGCGGCGCTTGTAAGAACGATGACCTTGCTGTTTCGTATCGCAATCTTGACCCTGCCCGTATCCGGCACTCCAACCCCCAGGCCGGTGTTCTTTATAGAACAAGCGATACCTGCGAAATTGCTCGTCTGGTAGATATCTTTGACGGCAAGCAATGTCTCCTTAAAAGCAGTATCCGGGCCGGCCATCTGTCCAGTGGCCATGGTCATTCCCGGTTCCAGGGCGTTTCGGTAGCGGATCTCCCAAGCGGAAATACCCAGCTTTTCTGCAAGGAGGTCCATGTTCGTTTCACATGCGAAGCAGACCTGGGGAACCCCGAAGCCCCGAAAAGCGCCGGAGGGCGGATTGTTGGTATATACGGCCCAACCGGTAATGTCCGCGTTGGGAACATGGTACGGCCCGCCCACGTGGGTGCAGGCCCTCTGCAGCACCGGCGCGCCCAAAGAGGCGTATGCCCCGGTGTCGGCGGTAATCCTGGCAATCAAGGCAGTCAACCTCCCCGCCTCATCGCAGGCAGTGGTTATCTCGATCTCCATGGCATGTCGTTTGGGATGGACCCGTATGCTTTCCTGTCGGCTAAGCGTTAGCTTCACCGGCTTTCCAGTATGCATGGCAAGCAGCGCCGCATGGTGCTGCACGCTCAGGTCCTCTTTGCCCCCAAAGGCACCTCCCACCAGCTTGCTCACCACCCTCACCTTCTCCGAAGGCAGTCCCAGTATCGACATGATCCCGTGTTGGTCTTCGTATACACTCTGACTCCCAACATAGACCGTAAGCCCACCCTCCCCCTGCGGAACGGCCAGGGCGCTCTCCGGTTCCAGGAAAGCCTGCTCGGTGAACGGGGTATGATAGGTTTGGGTGACCGAATACTTGGCCTCTGCCAGGGCCTTAACAGGATTGCCCCGGTTAATCCGGGTGGTACTCAGCAGATTACCCTTGGAGTGAATTCTCGGCGCACCATCGGAAAGGGCGAAAGCGGCGGTGGTCACCGGCTCTAACTCTTCATAATCCACTCTTATCAACGCCAGCGCCTCGCGGGCGATTTTCTTAGAACGGGCCGCCACCAGGGCCAGCGCATCGCCGATATAGTGCGTTTCCTCGCCCACCCCTACGAGGACCGGCCAGTCCTTAGAGATGAAGCCCCAATACCGTTCTCCCGGCACATCTTCAGCCGTCAGCACCGCTTCCACCCCCGGGTAGGCGCGGGCCGCCGACACATCAACGCTCTTTACCAATGCCCGGGGATATTTGGCCCGCAGCACAGCACCGTAAAGCATATCATTAAGAAACATATCATCCACATACTGGCCTGTTCCCAATACTTTTTCCCGGGCGTCGATTCGCGGTAAGCGGGTTCCGACGCCCCCATGGGCTGACGCTTTGATCTGCATTTCCCCGCGCAGCACTTCTGCTGCCAAGCTTATAGCCCGTTCGATCTTCACATATCCCGTACACCGGCAAACGTTGCCCCGGATCGCTTCCTTAATCTCCCATGCCCCTGGATCGGGTTTTTTGTCCAGCAGCGCTTTGGCGCTGATAATCATGCCCGGTATGCAAAAGCCGCACTGCACCGCACCGGCTTCGGCAAAGGCCCAGGTGTAAGCCTCTTTTTCACTCTCTGACAAACCTTCCACGGTCGTAATCTTTTTGTTGCTCAGCTTGGCCAGAGTCAAGAGACACGCCCGGGTGGCCTTGCCGTCCATCAGCACCATACAAGCGCCGCAGGCCCCTTCGCTGCAGCCGTTCTTCAGCGAGGTCACTTTCATCTCGTCACGCAGAAAATCGAGAAGGTTCATATCCTCTTCTGTATGGTAAGGGGTTCCATTAAGGTCTATTGTAAACATAGTTCAAAAAGGCACTTTGAACTATGAACTATAACGATGAACTGTCTTTTGTTCATCGTTCATCGTTCATCGTCCATCGTCCATCGTCTCTCGTCTTTCGTTCATTATTATCTGCCGCCCATCAAGAGCGTCATCACGGCTTTGGCTGTGTGCAGACGGTTCTCGGCCTCGTCAAATACGATGGAACGGGGGCCGTCAATGACCGATTCTTCAACTTCATTGCTTCTGTCGGCAGGAAGGGCATGCATATACATGACTTCCTTGTCAGCAAGAGCCATCTTGCCTTCGGTGCATTTCCAGCCCTTCTGGGCTTTCAGGCGATCGTCAACGACAGTGGTGCTTGGGTCGGTTACCCAGCTTCCCCAGTTTTTGGGAATCACAATACCCGCGTCTTTGTACGCTTCCTCCTCATTGTGGGTAATCATTACGGTACCGCCGTATCTCGCAGCGTTGGCCCTCGCTTTTTCAATGACCCAGTCGGGCAACTCCCAGCCCTTGGGATGAGCAAGAACGACATCCATTCCATAGCGCGGGAAAAGAAGAATCTGCGACACGGGGATGGAGACAGGTTTTTTATGGCTTTCGGCATAAGCCCAGATGATGGAGACTTTAACCCGCTTCAAGGCGCCGATCTTTTCCTTCATCGTCATCAAATCGGCCAGAACCTGGAACGGGTGATAGAGATCGCATTGTAAGTTCATCACAGGGGCGGTGGACCACTTTGCCATTTCGTTCAGATACTTGTTGCCGATACCCCAATTGCAGTACCTGCAAGCGATGGCATGGCCGAATCTCGACAGAATAATGGCCGTATCCTTCGGGCTTTCGCCGTGGGCAATTTGCATGCTGCTGGTGTCCAGATAGTTTGCGTGTCCACCCAACTGGGCTATCCCGGCCTCCATGGAGTTTCTGGTTCTGGTAGATTGCTCAAAGAACATGAGAAACATGGTCTTGTATAGCAGGTAGGGGGTGGGAACGCCCATGGCGAATTTTTTCTTGAAGTCAAAAGAGACTTCCAGTATTGTGTCAACTTCTTCTTTGGTGAAGTCCTCAACATCAATGAAATGCCTGCCGCGAAATATGGATTGCATCGTTAAGTCCTCCGTGAATAGAAAATAAGAGCGTTTGTCTAAAGGTAACGATGCCAGTTTCGTCACTCGGTTACGTTGTTGGTCCTAAGAACTTGACGTAACCCTCTGACGTTAAACGGGTTTCGTAAACGTAACCTTAACCCAAACACTCCGAGTATTCTCATGGTTTGACGGTCTCCCCAAGGCCATAAGGGGTTACCAACTTTTTGCTATAAGCAGCCACTTTATGGGCGTACCGTCTGACATACAATTGCGGAATCACGGCATAAATGGCTGCGGAATTGACCAGCTCTTTTTTCCAGGTCTTTTCATTCGGAGCATGGGCCTGATCTTCGTGGCCGGGGCCAAAACCGACGCACGGAATACCGAATCTCCCCATGATGGAAACACCGTTGGTGGAGAATGTCCACCGATCAAGTACGGGCTCCTCTTTAAATAAACCTCTAAAAGCGTCGGCCAAAGTTAAGCACACAGGGTGATCCTCTTCAATCAACCAGGTTGGAAAGTAAGCGTCGGCAGGATAGACAAGACCCGTATAAGAAGGTCGTTCATATCTGTACAGGGTTACTTCAGCGTCCGCCGCTTTTACGGCAGGAAGATTCTTGATCTGCTCAACGGCGTAATGAGCGTCTTCCCCCACGGTCAGTCTTCTGTCTACAGAGATCCAGCAACTGTCGGCAACCGCGCATCTTGACGGAGAAGTGAAAAAGATTTCCGATAAGGCCAGGGTGCCTCTCCCTAAGAAGTCATCCCCAGTGAGTCTGTCATTTAAGTCTTTTAATTGAAGAAGTATGGGAGCCATTTTGTAAATGGCGTTATCGCCGCGCTCAGGAGCCGAACCGTGACAACTCAGGCCCTTTGTTGTTACTTTGATTTCCATTCTGCCCCTTTGCCCCCGGTGAATCCTGCCGTTGGTCGGCTCGGTAATCACCACAAATTCCGGCAGAAGCTTATCCTCGGTGATCATATACTGCCAGCACAAACCGTCGCAGTCTTCTTCCTGCACCGACCCGACCACAACGAGGGTATAGTCACCTTCCAGGCCCAATTCTTTGATGATCTTTCCCGCATAAACCGCAGAGGCCATGCCGCCTTTCTGGTCACTTGCCCCGCAGCCGAGAATAATTTCATCATTTTCATACCCTTTGAAGGGATCGTAATTCCAGTTTTCGGGATTCCCCACGCCTACGGTATCGATATGAGCATCCACAGCAATCAGGTGCTTTCCATGCCCGATGGTTCCCCCGATATATCCCCCTATATATCCTAAGATATTTCCCATGGGATCAATGATCGTTCTATCAAAACCCACCTTTTCCATCTCTTCCTTGATTCTCAAGATAACTCTTTCCTCCCGGCAGCTTTCACTAGGGAGGGCAATCAGGTCTCTCAAAAACCGAGTCATTTCCGGCTGGTATTTTTGGGCTAACTCCAGTACTTTGGTGAAAACTTCATCCAAGATATTTTCCCCTTTTCGCGGGAGCGCAAAAGCACAAAAGGTTAATAAGTGAATGAGGAAATAAGTTAATACTACAGCGACAGATCACCAAGAACCCCACGCCCACCCCTTCGACTTCGCTCAGGACAGGCCTAACCCTCCCCCTGAAGGGGAGGGGATGTTATGGGGTTTTTCCCCTA
>Ga0214473_10008617_pt1 | contig 12054 bp, 7 predicted proteins | sample RVTome_7_FD_203509 | JGI IMG/M metagenome (GOLD analysis project Ga0214473, IMG submission 203509) | Soil microbial communities from uranium-contaminated site in the Upper Colorado River Basin, Wyoming, United States - RVT98D197 | ecosystem: Environmental > Terrestrial > Soil > Contaminated >...
CGTGTCCGTAGACAGCCCGCCCCGCGCACAGCGCGTCGCTCACCCCGTCCGCCGTGGGGTTTCCGTTCTCCGCGCTGTATTCCCCGGAGACGAGCGAACCGCTCCGCACGATGCCCTGGCCGCGGGTCGTGTCCACGGCCGCGCTCGCGCGCGCGACACGGTCGTCCCGATACACCTGCGAGTTGGTCGTGTCGTCCAGATCGGCGCAGTCGTACTTGCCCCCGCGCAGCACCCAGTTCCACACGTAGGTGCGGATGGCGAGCGAGCCCGCGCGCAGGGAGTTGTCGTGCCAGGACGAGATCCACTCGTGCGGGAGGACGCCCTTGATGTAGTCCTCGAGCGCGATCACGTCGATGCGCCCGGAGCAGCTGGCCGACGCGCCGTCGATGCTGCGGCGCCAGATGCGCACGGTGGTGGGGGGCGCGCCGAGGGCGGCCCTGGCTGCGGCCACATCTCCGGCCGGCGCCTCGGGGAAGGGTACATGGTCGATCTCGCCGCGCAGAAATGCGGCGACCTCCGGGCGCAGGGCCGGATCGTCGGGATCGTCGCGGTGGCTCCGCGCCGCGGCCCGCGCGGCCATGAACGCGTCGATCGCGGTCTCGGAAGGGTGCTCGGGGAAGAGCGCGACGTCGGATGCCGTCGCCTCGTCCGCGGCGACGACGATGCCGAGCCGGTCGAGCGCGAAGTGCTGGGGCGCCTCGACATGGAGCACGTGCTCGCCCGCGGGCACGGTCACCGCATAGCGGCCCGCCCCGTCGGTCCACGTGACCCGCTCGAGCCCCTCGACCACGATCCTCGCGTCGACAATTGCATCGCCACTCATGGCATCGGTGACGACGCCATCGATCCGGCCCGTGCCCTCGCCCGCGGCGGACAGGCAGCCGCCTGCGATCAGCGCGATGGCCCCGACGAAGCACGCCCGGCTCGTCCGCCTCATGTGCGCCTCCTCAGCCGCGCCGCCAAGAGGGCCACGAGCAAGAGCGGCGCCCACACGGGTTGCGGTTGCCCACGACCTCCGACGGAGCAGCCGCCGGTGAGGCTGTCCACCTCGCGGGCGCCACGCATGGGTCCCCCTGACCGGTACCCGGTGGAGCCCGGATCCGGCGGCCCTGCATCGCCCATCGCAGGGTCGCCGGGTCCGGGGGTGCCACCGTCGGTGCCTGGGGGAGGCTCATCACACGGCGCATCCGCGCCGTCGCAGTCCTGATCGATCCCGTCGCCGCACACGTCGGCGGCGCCGGGGTGCCTGGCCGGGTCGGCGTCGTCGCAGTCCGCGTCCGCGGTCGAGCCGTCGCCGTCCGCGTCTGTCGTCGCCCCGGCGGGCCTGACCCGCACTTCCATGCGCACGTCGTTGGGCCCGAACCAGGTGACGCCCTCCTGCACGAGGCCGAACGTGTCGCTCACGACCGTCTCCGTGGTCAAGGCCGGCGCCTGAATCATGAACGTGAACCGGCCGACGGTGCCCGGCCCGTACGTGCTGTGGTCGGGCGGGGACGCGCGGTGGTCGTTGTTCCAGTTCTCGGCGTCGAAGAAGGGGCTCGGGTGGTCGTTGGGCATGGTCGTGCCCAGCAGCGTGCGCGTCAGATCCCATGTGGCGCTGCCAGTGTTGCGAAGCTCGACCCAGACCACGGCGCGCTCGCCCGAGACCATCTCGGCTGGGTGGTCCTTGCCGACGTACTCGGCCGCATAGGCCGGCCCCGGCGGTGCGCCACGGACGAGGCCCATGTAGCGATCCCAGTCCCATCCGCTCCCGGGATCGGTGTGGGTCGCGCCAGGGACTTCGTTGTGACCCAGGATGTGCGCGCGGTCCTTGGGGACCCCGTACTTGTCACAGATGTACCGCACGAGGTTGGCGCTCGAGCGGTACATCGCGTCGGTGTACCAGCGACCCGGATCGGCGACATAGCCCTCGTGCTCGATCCCGATGCTCCGGCGATTGTAGGTCGAGTTGCCTGCGTGCCAGCCGTTGACCGACTCCTGGAGCATCTGTGTGACCTCGCCGTCCGAAGAGCGGATCACGAAGTGCGCCGACACGTTCGACGACGGATTCTGGAACCAGGAGATGGCGCCGGAGTAGCTCCCTTGCGTTGTGTGGACGATGACGTACTGGATCGACTCGCCGAGCCGGCTCGAGTAGTTCGAGGAATCGGCCGGGACCCAGCGCGCGCCGGGGTATTGAGCGCCGACGTAGGCCCGACGTCCGGCAGGGCGGTCGGGCAGCGTGATGGCTCGCGGCGCGAGCACGATCACGTCGCCGTCGTCGGCCTCGTCCCGCACGCCTCGTTCGAGCCAGCCGAGCACGTCCGCCGCGTAGCTCGCGCGGGCGCCCTCGTCCTCGAGGCCGGAGAAGTCGGCGAGCACGTCCATCCACGCGCCGGGATCCTGAGACTCGGGCACGCCGCCGCGCCGCTCGGCGAGCCGATGGAGCACGGCGGCGGTCGCCAGGATCCCCAGCGCAGGGTCGGCTGCGATGATCTGGGCGGGAAGGCCCAGCTCGTGCTCGGCTAGGGCCACGGGGTTCGGCTCGAGCCAGGGACGCAGGCCACCGACGCCCACGACCTCCGGTCCGTGTTCCCCGTCGGCTTCGGTGCTGGGCGTCTGCCACCGCGTCTCCGCGTAAGAGAGCGCCAGGGTGAGGTCGGCAGGCACGCCCCAGACGCGCTCGCCCTCCGCCGCCGCCTCGCGCATGGTGGAGAGCCCCTCGGTGCGAGGCGTCGGGGAAGTGTCCAGGGTGCAACCGGACGCGGCCACCAGACCCATCAGCACCCACGGGCGCACCTTCATGGGGGTGCCCTCCGCAATCACCGTGCCCGGCCCGAGCGGGTGTGCAGGGTCCGGCCTGCGGACTCCCCTCCGCACCGATCGGCCCGACCCTGCTCGCTTCCTGGGATCTCCAACAAGAAAACAAAACAATAACAGTGCGTTATGTGTGTCGGGACACGGTGGCGCGCCTGTCCAGGATCAGGACAGGCCGTAGCGGCGTAGCCTCTGGCCCAGGGTCGTGCGGCTGATGCCGAGCTCCCGGGCGACCTGCGTGCGATTGCCGCCCGTGCGCTCGAGGCAACGACGGATCAGAGCCTTCTCGAGAGCCTCCACAGCGGCCAGAAGTGTCCCCTCACCGGAGGCGGCGGCCGCGGCCGCGGTTCCCTCCACCGCCGCGCCGTAGCCGCCGGCTTCACGGATCGATGACGACAGGTGCTCCGGTCCGACCTCGCGTGCGTCGGCTGCGATCAGCTCCCAACGCTTCACCTCGGCTGCCAGCTCTTGCACGTTGCCGGGCCAGTTGTGGCGCTCGAGGCACGCCCAGGCCGCGTCCGAGACGCGACGGGGGGCGCGCGGCGCGGCCCGCACGAGGTGATCGACGAGGAGTCGCAGGTCCGTCCCCCGATCGCGAAGCGGCGGGAGGGACACGGGCAGTACGTGAAGGCGGTAGAACAGATCCTGGCGAAAGCCCCCCGCGTGCACGAGCTCCTCGAGGTCCCGTCGCGACGCTGCCACGACTCGAACGTCGGCACGGCGCGGCGCGGTGGCGCCCACGGGCAGGTAGCTGCGGTCCTGCAACACGCGAAGGAGCTTGACCTGCATCGCGGGCGACATCTCGCTCACGTTGTCGAGAAAAAGCGTGCCGCCCTCGGCGGCGCCGAAGAGTCCCGACGAGCTCCGCAGCGCGCCGGAGAACGCGCCGCGCACGTGACCGAAGAGTGTCGATTCGAGCAGCTCGTCGCTCATGGCCGCACAGCTCTGGGCGACGAAGGGCCGTCCCGCGCGCGGGCCGTGGTCGTGCAGTGCCCGCGCCACGAGCTCCTTGCCTGTGCCGCTCTCGCCCAGGACGAGCACCGTCGCGTCGCTCCGGGCCACGTTGCGCAGACGCTCGAAGATAGCCCTCATGGGCGGCGACTCGCCGATGATGCCCCAGAGCCCCGGCAGCTCGCCCTCCGCACCGGCGATACGCCGGCGGTGATCCTCTTCGTGGGCGGCGATCTCGGCGGCTGCGGTGCGCAGGACGGCTCGGACGATTTCGATACGGTCTCCGCGAACAGCGGGCACGTGTCTCACGGCCTCGGAGGGATCGGAGAGGGCCGGGTCGAGGTCCCTCAGCCGTGCGGCGAGCTGCGCCGGATCGGGCGCCGGACAGCTGCCCAGGCCCGTCGCGAGGAACCCCGACGCGACGACGTGGGCCAGCACTTCCGCGCCGAGCGCAGCCGGCTCGGTGACGACGGCCAGGCCCAGGTGACACGGGAGGGCGGCCCGCTCCACCATTTCGCCCACGGCGCGGTACACGGCGTCGCAGCGCGAGAAGCCTTCGCGGCTGAACAGGGAAGCGCGGCACACGTCGCTCGACGACAGGGTGACGCCTCCTCGGACATGGGCGAGGGGACCGCGCTCGCCCACCACGAGGAGCTCGAGCCCGAAGGCCTCCCGCAGGATAGCCCGGGCGACCTGAAGGCTCGGCAGGCGGTCGAAGCGCTCGAGACTGTCGATGTCGGCGGTCACTTGGCTCTGGTGCGCCCGGGAGGGAACGAGTGGCCGGGCTTGTCTCTGGGGCCTGCGCCTGCCATGAGGTAGCGGTCGAAGCGTACAGCTCGCACGGCGCCGATGGAATGGTGGATGGAGCATGGGTGGCTCGTGGCGATCGCGATCGCCACACTCGCGGTCGCGGCCGTGGTTCACCACGCCTTCTGGGTCCGGCGGCTTACCGTGCTGGTCGAGTATGCCGAGCTGGACCGCATCCCCACCCCCGACGGGTCGGCCATCGAGCTGCGGCGTCTCGGGGCGGGCGGGCCGTCGGCAGCACCGCCTGTCCTGATGGTTCACGGTCTGGCCAATACCCATCGGGGCCACGATCCCGAGCCCGGCGTGTCCCTCGCCCGTCGACTGCACGAAGAGGGGCGGGACGTGTGGCTTCTGACGCTACGATCGGGGCGGCACGACCTGCGGTGCGCTGAGCGCAAGCTCGTGCGCTACGATGCCATGCTGCGCCACGATCTGCCGACCGCGCTCCGGCACGTGCTCGAGCGCACACGCGCCCCGGCGGTCGACTACGTGGGCTTCTCCATGGGCGGGATGCTCCTGTACGGTGCCGTCGGCCGCTTCCTGCCGGCGGAGCAGCTTCGCCGCGTCGTGACCATCGGCTCCCCCTTCGCGGTGCGCCCGCCCTTCGCGGCCCTCCGGCTTCTGGGTCTCTTGCCCGCGTTCCTCGTGCCGACCCTCCGTCTCCGGGTGCTCGCGCGGATGGCGGCCTTCGCCGTCGACTGGATGCCCACGCCGCTGCACCGACTCATCTACAATCCGCGCAACGTCGCCCCCGGCGTCACGGGACGGGCCATGATCAACGCCATCGCAGATGTGCCGGGCGCGCTACAGGTGGACTTCCTCGGGCACCTGGCTGCGGGCGGCGTGCCCCTCGTGGACGGCGAGGACCCGAGGCCGCGCCTCGCCGGACTGAACGTCCCGGCTCTCTTCATCGCGGGGGCGGACGACCGGCTAGGCCGCCCCGAGCAGGTGCGGACGGCCTATGAGGCGTGGGGCTCGGCCACCGGCGCGTTCAAGGAGCTCGTGGTGCTCGGGCGCGCCGGCGGTACGGCGGAGGACTATGGTCACGGCGATCTCATTCTCGGCCGAGACGTGGCCCGCGACGTGCACGAACGGGTGATCGATTTCCTGGCCGCGGAGGACGAGCTCTCCGCCCGACCCGCACGGTCGGAATAGGGCTCGGCGGCAGCGAGGCCCTGCCGCACGGGCCGCTACGGTGCTAGCGTGCCGGCTTCGATGGGCTGGGAGGCTTGGACGACGCTGGCGGTGACCGCGCTCATGGTGCTCGCCATGGCGCGCGGCTGGGCGGCCTCCGATCTCGTCCTGCTCGGCGGCGTCACGGTCTTCGTGACGCTCGGCATCATCTCGCTCCGCGAGGCCGTCGCGGGATTCGCCAACGAGGGGATGCTCACCGTCGCGGCTCTGCTCGTGGTCGCCGCGGGGGTCCACGAGACCGGGGGCTTCGACACGGTCCTTCGGCCAGTGCTCGGCCGGCCCACGAGCCTGTTCGTGGCCCAGCTGCGCATGATGCTGCCCGTGTCCTTCGTGAGCGCGTTCCTCAACAACACGCCCATCGTGGCGATGATGGTCCCGGTCGTGACCGACTGGTCTCGCAGATCGGGGCTCGTGGCCTCTCGCCTGCTGATCCCCCTGAGCTACGCCTCGATCCTCGGCGGGACCTGCACGCTCGTGGGCACGAGTACGAACCTCGTCGTCTACGGCCTCGCCCGCGAGCACGATCCCGACATCGCGATCGCCTTCTTCGACATCGCCTGGCTCGGCCTCCCGGCCGCGGTCGTCGGCACGCTCTACGTGCTCCTGACGTCGCGGTGGCTCCTGCCGGATCGGGCGGGTGCCATGGACATGATCGAGCGGCCCCGCGAATACACGGTGGCGATGCGGGTCACAGCCGACTCGCCCATCGTGGGTCAGACCATCGAGGATGCTGGGCTTCGCCATTTGCCGGGTCTGTTCCTCACCGAGATCGAGCGCGAGGGCGAGACCATGGCCGCCGTGGGCCCGCGCACGCGGCTCCACGGCGAGGACCAGCTCCTCTTCGTGGGGCGCGTGGACTCGGTCGTGGACCTGCGCAAGATCCGCGGGCTGGTTCCCGCCACGGATCAGGTCGACAAGCTCGCCGAGCCGCGGCCCAACCGGCGGCTCATCGAGGCCGTGGTCGCGGCCGAGTCGGATCTCCTGGGCCGCAGCGTGCGCGACACGGGCTTCCGCACGCGATTCGGGGCCGCCATCGTGGCGGTCCATCGCAACGGCGCCCGCGTCGGCGGCAAGGTGGGCGACATCGTGCTCTCCGTGGGCGACGTCTTGCTCCTCGAGGCCCCGCCCGCCTTCCTCCGCCGCTACCGCCACGACGCGAGCTTCGCGCTCGTGACCGAGGTCGAGGGCAGCGCCCTGGTCCGGCACGAGAAGGCGCCTGTGGCCATCGCGCTCCTGGTCGCCATGGTCGCCGTCAGCGCCCTGGGCCTCATGGATCTGCTCACGGCTGCGCTTCTCGCGGGGGGTGGCATGCTCGCCACGCGCTGTCTCCGCGGGGCTCAGGCCCGCTCCGCCCTCGACCTGCACATGCTGCTCACCATCGCCTCGGCCTTCGGCGTGGGTGCGGCCCTCGAGCGGAGCGGTGCGGCCGCGGCGGTCGGCCAACTCATCGTCGGAGCGGGCGAGCCGCTCGGCCCCGTGGGCATCGTGGCGGGCATCTACGTCGCCACCGCGCTCCTCACCGAGCTCATCACCAACAACGCCGCCGCCGCTCTCATGTTCCCCATCGCAGCGGCCGTGGCGGGGCCCGCGGGCATCGGACTCGCCCACGTCTCTCTCGTCGTCATGATGGCGGCGTCCGCCAGCTTTGCGACACCGGTGGGCTACCAGACGAACCTCATGGTGTACGGCCCAGGCGGATACCGCTTCGGCGACTTCGTGCGCTTCGGCCTACCGCTCCAGCTCGCGCTCGCCGCGGTCACGGTCGGCGTCGCCTCGGCGCTCTGGCTCTGACTCGGGCGACTTGCCCGCGGCGCCGGCCGCCCCCACGTATGGCGTGCGCCGGGAGCGCCGGTGCCGGAGGGTAGCAGCGTGATCGTCGTGACCAATCGCATTCCGGTGGCCCTCGGCCACGAAGCCGCATTCGAGGAGCGGTTTCGCGATCGGGCCCACCTCGTGGATCGTTCACCCGGTTTCGTGCGCAACGAAGTCCATCGGCCCCGGCCGGTCCGCTTCGACCACGACAAGGGACGGTGGGTGGAAGACCCGTCGGCCGCTGCCTTCTACGAGGTCAAGACGTGGTGGCGGACGTTCGAGGATTTCGTGGCCTGGACGGGCAGCCCCGCGTTCGCGGAGGCCCATCGGAACCGTCCACCCGCCGAGATGTTCAGCGGGCCCAACGTCCTCGAGGTGCACGAGATCTTCCTCAGCACGGATGCGCCCGGCGGACGGGAGTAGCCGCAGACAGGCGCTGCGCGGCTCAAGTCAAAGCGAGAGCGATCTAGTCGGCCTCTTTCAGGCGCTTCGCGAGGGCCCGCATCTCCTTGCGTTCCTTCTCGCTCACCTCCGGGAAGCGCAGCGGCAGCGCCTCGAGGGCCTCGACCACGACCTTCGCAACGGCGAGCCGCATGTAGCGTTTGTTGTCCGCCGGGATGGCGTACCACGGCGCCCAGGGTCGCGACGTCTCGTTGAGCGCCGCCTCGTAGGCCTTCATATAGTCGTCCCACCGGGCCCGCTCCCCAAGGTCGCCCGAGGAGAACTTCCAGTTGGAGTCGGGCTCCTCGATGCGGTCGAGAAAGCGCTTCCGCTGCTCGTCCTTGGACACATGGAGCCAGAACTTGAGGATCACGGTCCCGTTGCGGGCGAGGTGCCGCTCGACGTCACGAATCGACTCGTAGCGCTCAGCCCAGAGCCTATTGACCTTCTGCTCCCATGGGAGTCGTTGGCCCCCGAGATACTCGGGGTGGACCCGTACGACGAGCACCTCCTCGTAGTGGCTCCGGTTGAAGACCCCGATTCGGCCCCGCTCGGGAAGCCGCTGGTAGATGCGCCACAGGAAGTCGTGGTCGGTCTCCTCGGCCGAAGGCTGCTTGAACGAGTACACCTGGCAGCCAGCCGGATTGATCCCGCTCAAGACGGCGCGGACCGTACCGTCCTTGCCCGCGGCATCCATCGCCTGGAACACGAGCAAGAGCGCAAAGCGATCGTCGGCGTAGAGCTTGCGCTGCAGCTCCGCGAGCCGTGTGACGGCTTTCTCGAGCTGATCGGCCGCCTTCTTCTTGCTGGGGGCCTTAGCGGGCGGCTCGGTGGCGCAGTCGCGCACGCGAAAGGACCCGTCGAAGGGCACGAGGTGCCGGGAGTCGGGGGGGGTGAAGGACTTGGGTTTCATCGCGCCCGAGCTTAGGGCCCGGGAATGGACGAGTCCACCGTCTGCGGCCGCGCACGCCGGGCGGCTCGCGGCTTTCGTCCTCCCCGCGACGCTGCGAAATACCTCGGGTATTCCTCGCTTCGCGCGGGGTGCCCGGGGCGGAGTTGCGCTTCGCAACTCCGGGGCCCCCGGGCCGGCGGGCGCGCTCGCGATCCGCCTCGGCCTTCGCGACCGTCCCGATCGACTCGTCCATTCCCGGGCCCCTACCACCGGACGTCCGGCTAGGTGGTGGCTCATCGCCCTCGGCCGACACTGGGCGGAGGATTCTCACCGCAGCGAGCGGAACCGCAGCGGCTCGGCCACGTTCTTGACCTGGGCCGCACGCTCCTCACCGAACTGCTTCGCGTCCCCGTGGGCGGCAACGAAGGCGTCCATGCAGAGAATCTCGCCGCGTTTCGCCACGCCCTGCAGGCGCGCGGTGTTGTTCATGCCCGAGCCGAACGCCGTGTAGTTCTCGTTGGGTCCGAACAGGCCGACGACGGCCCGGCTCCAGCTCAGGCCCGTGGCGACGCCGACCGGCTCCTCGAGCTTCCTGAGCTGGGGGAAATCCGCCCCGGAGCCCAGCGACTCGGTGTGCTCGCGGACGCGCCGCGCCGTCTCCGCCGCCCGGCGGCACGCCACCTGCGCCGGAATGTCGTGGAACGGTGGGCCCCACAGGCCGATGATGCAGTCGCCCACCATCTTGTCGAAGACGCCTCCGCTGTCCCAGATGAGATCGACCGCAGTTTGGCTCCAACGGTTGATGAGCTTCCCGACCAGCGCGGGGTCGACGAGCACCTGCTCGCTCAGTCGCGTAAAGCCGGAGATGTCGCAGTACATCATGGCGATGCCCTGCTCGGACGGCGCGAGGAACCGCCGCTTGTAGTCTTCCTCGTTTAGCAGGCGGTGCACGGTCGCCGGCGAGAAGCACAGCGACAAGTGCTTCCACTCCTTGTTGAAGTCGACGATGCGCTGGCGCAGCGTGTCGGCGAAGCGCTCGAGCAGGTCGCGGTCGAACGTGTCGAACTCGCCTTTGCGGTTGGCGACGACGAGGCGACCGAGCACCCGCTCGTCGCGGATCCCGTTGATGAGCACTTCTTCCCTGAAGCGCGTGATGCCGAACCGGGCGAGCAGGTCTCGCGCCTTGCCGCTGATCATCTTCGCGGCCTGTGTGCGAATGAACTCGTCCACCTCCACGTCCCGCACGAGCCGCGAGTCGTGGGTGAGCTCGCCCTCCTGGATGATCTTGTAGTGCAGGCTCACGCCGGCGACATCCTCCTCGTGCCGGAACACCAGGAGCAGATCCTCGAAGTGCACGTGGTCGCGCAGGGCATCGATGGCGCGGTCGATGCCCACGTCGAGAACGGGCTCCTTGAGCGCGTTGCTGATCAGGCCCAGGGCCCGGTGTTTGCGCCGAGCCTGTGCGATGGCGGCGAGGTAGTTGTCGAGCTCCTCGCACCACGTATCGATGAGCACGCGAGCGTCGCGCTCGGCTTGCCCGTCGAGCTTGCCGGCGAAGGACACGGCCACGGTGCCGAAGAGCTCGCCAGCCACGTCGAGGTGCTGGCCGAGAACCGTCAGGCCGCGCTCGAAGAGCATGTACGGTTCGCGCCGGTCCGTCACCTCGGCGACCGTCTCGATCTTCGCCGGCATGGACTCGGCTGCCCCTTCGGACGGGAACGCCCGCAGCTGCAGCGTCTCGTCGAAGGTGCGGACGACCACGGCCTCGGCCTCCACGTGGTCGATCAGGATCGGCATCATGAGGCGCAGCGTGTGCTCGAGCGGCAACCTGTCGCGCACCGCCTGCTCGAGTGCTCCGTCCGCGGCCGTGTTGAGCTCCCACCGGGCCTCGAGCTCGGCCACGCGGGCCTCGAGCTCGGCGACCCGACCCGCCAGATCTTCACCAACGGTCGTCATCGTGCTTCGCAGGATAGCGCCAATAGCCCGGGCGCGGGGCGGGCAATCCTCACCGCGGCGGGCGGTGCCGCGTGTGGAACCAGCTCCGGTAGCTCTCCATTCGCGCGCGCTGGTCGCGTGGCGCGTGGCGGCGGCAGGTGGATATCTCGGCGCTCCCCTCGGGCGCAGCCCAGCGCACCTCGATGCAGTCGTTGGGGTTGTAGGCCATCTCGAATCCGGTCGCGCGGTCCACCACGTCCGCGAGCGTGAGCTCCTGCGGCGATCCGTCCGAACGCATGTAGCGGAAGCGGCGGCCGGCGAGGTCCTCCGAGAGCTGTTCGCGCAGTCGCGTCGCCGTCGTGCTCGCGTCGGCGGGCGTGAGCCCGTAGCGCGCGGGCGCACGTTCCACGGCAGCGGGAAACCCGAGCACCGCGTCGACGGAGATGAGAAGGCGCATGTCTCTCGATGGCGTCGAGTAGTCCTCCCAGGCACCCGCGGTCTCGAAGATGTCGTGACCCGTGGGCATGGGCACCGTGGGCCAGCCGCGACCGTTCATGTACTCGATGCCGTTGTCGATGGACACGATGCGCCTGGCGATGGACTCCTCGAGGGCGTCCGCGAGCGAGCGCATCATGGCCGCGGGCTCGAGGGGACGCGGGTTGATGAGCGCCTCCATCCGGTCGTAGAAGTCGTCCATCGTTCCCCGGTACTGCTCCGCCGAGTAGGGAGCGTGCACCGTCGAGCGCGCCAAGTCGTCGTTGTCGAGCGCGCGCATGGTGCCCGAAGGGCGGTCGAAGACCAATGGACGCCAGGCCTTGAACCCCGCGCCCACGTCGGTGGTCTCCGGCGTGAACAGGAAGCTCCCGCGCCAGAATCGCCTGCGCCCGATCGTGCCGTCGGGCTGGGCGTCCGCGCCCATCAGCACGCCATAACGTGTCGCACCCTGGGGCACCCAATCCGCCACGACGAGCAGGTGCCCGTAGGGATCGGCGTACACCGTTCCGGGCCTGAGGGCCTCGTGGGTCAGGGCCACGGGGTAAACGTCGGTCCGGTCGTCGCGCGGGACCGTGCGCGCGCTCGCGGAGTGCACGCCGTCGCGCACCGTGCGCACGTACTCGGTGAAGGACCGCACATCGTCCCAATCCTCGCGCGCCACGAGGTTCGTGTTCGGCTCCCCGCAGGAGGGTGGCCGCCCGGCCGCGCCACGGCTGCACCGCCGGAAGGCA
>Ga0214473_10008618_pt1 | contig 12053 bp, 12 predicted proteins | sample RVTome_7_FD_203509 | JGI IMG/M metagenome (GOLD analysis project Ga0214473, IMG submission 203509) | Soil microbial communities from uranium-contaminated site in the Upper Colorado River Basin, Wyoming, United States - RVT98D197 | ecosystem: Environmental > Terrestrial > Soil > Contaminated >...
AGGGCCTACGGACCAAGTATCCGGAAGCCTTTGCCAGAGAGTGCCACAACGAGGCCGGTCCATGCATAGCCGGCGTACTGATGGAGGGGAGCGCCTGATACCGACTCAGGTGGAACCTGTACGGTGGTGCAGGCGCGCTGTACACTGCTTTTCTGTGGCACTAGGCCCCGGTGTACATGTCGTTGGCGACTGCGTGAAACCACGTCTGATCGTCGACGCGATGCCCGATGGCTGTTACGCGGCCGCCGAAACGTAGGGCTGCTCGGCACCCCGAGAGAAGGCGATTCGCGGCCCCAAAGCGGCATCAGCAGTAGTTCAGTGGGAAGAGCGGGCACGACCCGAGGAGGAAGAAACATGGCCCTTGGAAAGTACGCAGTCGACTACGAACAGCGCATCGACTATCCTCGCCTGCGCCGGGAACGGGTGGAGAAGGTCAAGGCCCAGATGGCCGCCGACGGCATCGGCGCCATCATCACCTGGGACCCCGATAACATCCGCTACATCGCCTCCTACTACGTCACCACGCCCATGCGGGCCTCCGAATACCAGGCGGCGTTCATCGCCCGTAATGGTGAGCCACACCTGATCGGCGGCGGCACCCCCTCCGAGACGGCCCGCAGGATGCCCTGGCTGGCCGGCGTCCAGCCCTCCTACGGCATGCCCCGGCTCTCAGCCCGCGATTCCCACGATCCCCTGCTCGCGGCCTGGGTGGGCGGAGTGGCCAAGCTCATGGCCGACTACGGGGTGGAGAAGGAGACCCTGGCCGTGGATGGATCCACGCTCCAGGGGCTTTTCTTCGAAGCATTCTCTCGAAAAGGGATCGCCTGCGTGCACGGTAAGCCGGTGATGGACTATGCTCGTATGATCAAGACCACCGACGAGGTCGAGCTCATCAAGATCGCCTGCGCCAATGCCGAACGGGCCCACGCCGCCGTGGCCGACGCCATCCGCCCGGGAATCCGGGAGTGCGACCTGGTGGGCATCGGCATCAAAGAGCTGTACGCCGAAGGTTGCGACCACACCGAGGACCTGGTTTGCATGAGCGGCGAGAACACCAACCCCTACGGGTGGACCTTCACCGACCGCATGATCCGCCCAGGCGACCTCATCTACGTCGACGTCGACGGCGCCTCTTACCAGGGATATAAGACCTGCATCTATCGCACCTTCTGCTGCGGCAAGGCCACCACCGAGCAGAAGGACCTCTTCACCGAGGCCAAGGAGATGCTCCTCGCCGGCATGAGCGTCGTGAGAGACGGGGCCACCGACCACGACGTCCTCGCGAAGTGGCCCGATTCCCCGAAGTACTGGGGATACGAAACCTGGCCGGAGGTAAACCCCTACGCCTGCGGTCACGGTCTGGGTCTCACCCTCCACGACCGGCCCATGATCCTCTTCTCCCATCGGGAACTGGGCATCGCTCCGCACACGCTCAAGGCGGGCATGGTAATGGCCTTCGAGACCTATACCGGCAAGAAGGGTGGCAAGCACGGGGTGCGGATAGAAGACATGGTGCTGGTCACCGAGACCGGTTACGAACTACTATCGAAGTTCCCGCAGGAACTGATCGAGTGCTGGCTGCCGTACTAGCCACAGCCCATAGGAGAGGAATCATGGACGACAAGACCGACGGATCCGCGGCACTGGAGAAGATAAGAAAGATCGCACTGATTGGCGGCGGCACGATGGGTCACGGCTGCGCTCAGGTCTTTGCAGCCGCCGGTTACGACGTTGCCCTCCAGAGCCGCAAGGAAACCACCCTGGCCAAGGCTCTGGAGACCATGCGCGCCAACCTGGTCTTTCTCGCCGAGCGCGGAGTGGGGCGCAGTGAAGATGTCGAGCCCACTATGGCTCGTGTCCACACGACTCAGAGCATGGAGGAGGCCGTCGACGGCGCCGGTTTCGTGCTCGAGTGCGTCTACGAGGACATGACGCTGAAGCAGGACCTCTTCCGGACGGTGGATCAACTGACCCCATCCGACGTGGTCCTGGCCACCAACACCTCGGTGATGAGCATCACCGAGATCGCCGGCAAGTCGGCCGGCCGGGAGCGCATCGTCGGTACCCACTGGTGGAACCCCCCCTTCTTGCTCCCTCTGGTCGAGGTGGTGCGCACCGAGGACACCGCTGCCTGGGTGATCGATCTGACCATGAAATTGATGCGTAAGATCGGCAAGAACCCGGTGTTCGTAAAGAAGGATGTCCCCGGATTCGTGGCCAACCGCCTGCAGCATGCCCTCTGGCGGGAAGCGATCTCGATAGTCGAGCGGGGCATCGCCGATGCCGCCACCGTGGACGAGAGCATCAAGTGCAGCTTCGGGATGAGACTCCCCGTGTTGGCTCCTTTGGAGAGCGCGGATATGGGTGGTCTCGACCTCACCCTGGCCATCCATAGTTACGTGCTCAAGCACTTGGAGGACTCCCATGAGCCGTCGCCACTTCTTCGCGAAAAAGTGGAAAAGGGCGAACTGGGCTTCAAGAGCGGAGGCGTCGGCTTTCAGACGTGGACTCCGGAGCAGATGAAAGCGACCCGAGAACGGTTCTTGGATTATCTTGCCCGCGTGGCCGCGTCCTCGAATCCGCCGAACGCGGCACCCTCGTGCGCCGGGAGGTGAAGGTATGGCCAAGTCGGTTGTAGCGATCTCGCAGGGGACCGACCCCGAGAAAATGGTAGCCGAGATCTTCTCCCTGCTGGGCGGTATCGAGAACCTTATCAAGCGCAACAGCACCGTCGTCCTCAAGCCTAACGCCGGCCACCCCGCGGCCGCCGAAACAAGCGTGAACACCAACCCCGCCGTGGTCGCGGCCGTCATCAACGAGATCAAGAAGGCCAAGCCCAAGGACATCATCGTGGCCGAGTCCGCCGCCGTAGGCTGCGACACAATGAACGTCCTCGAGGTGAGCGGTATCGGTGCCGCGGCTGACGACAACGGCGCTCGCGTCATAGACATCAAGAGAGAAAAGGATCTCATCAACCTGCCCATCCGTGACGCCCGCTCCAATCTGAAGAAAGTCAAGCTGCCCCGTTTCTTGCTCGAAGCGGAGCACATCGTCAATCTGCCCATCTTCAAGAGCCACGCCAGCATGGTCTTCACCTGCGCGCTCAAGAACCTCAAGGGAGTGGTGCAGGACGTCGCCCATCTGCAGATGCACCAGACCGATCTGGCGGCGGCCATGATGGACGTCTGGTCGGTCATTCGGCCCGATCTCTCCATCGCCGATCTCATCCGCCCCGCCGAAGGCTTCGGTCCCCATACCACCGTTCCCATTGATTTCGGGTGCCTGGTCGGCTCCAAGGACCCGGTCGCTCTGGATGCCACCGCTTGTCGCATGGTCGGTCTTTCTCTGGACAAGGTGGCTTATTTCACGGCGGCTTCGGAGCGGAATCTGGGCAACTTTGAAGAAGAGCTCATCGAGGTAAGGGGGCGGACCACCCAAGAGGTCTTCAAACAGCTGTGGTTCCCGTACCTCGAGGGTTTCGACACCTGGCCCCAGTACAATTTCAATACCAGCGGCGGCTGCTCCAGCTGCGAAGCCCTGGTGGCGTTCAGTATGGAGAAGCTGAAGGCCCTGGGCGAGTACGAGAAGAATGCCGGCTGCACCATCGTCATCGGCCCCAAGAGAGACGACGAGATGCCCCAGGGCGTCGACCCCCACGACGTCATCCTCGTCGGCGACTGCCTCAAGCGGTTTAGAGGGAAAGGCGTCGGCCACTGGGTGGGCAACTGTCCTCCATTCGAGTCGCATGTGCTGTGGACCATCATCGACCGGGCCGATCACTTCGAGGCAGAACCGGACGTCCGGGAGCGTATGGCCCGGGACGAAGAGCCTTGGCGCAAGTTCGTGGAGCAGCTGGTGGCGGAGAAGCGCGCCCAAGGTGCGCCGGAAACAGACCTTTGAGGGTGAAGTCCAAGGAGCTGGACGCATGGAAGAAGTGGTGATCGTAAGCGCCATCAGGACCGCCATAGGCCGGTTCGGGGGTGCCCTCTGTAACGTTCAAGCGCCTGAACTGGCCACGCTGGTGCTGGGTGAGGCCGTCACCCGCGCCGGGCTGCAGCCAGAGCAGATCGACGAGGTGGTCATCGGGCACGCGCTGGTGAACGGTGAAGCCCCGAACGTGGCCCGCCAAGCCGTCCTCATGGCAGGTTTTCCCGCCGAGATACCGGCCCACGGCGTCGAACGCCAGTGCGGCACGGGGCTGCAGGCCATCTGCGACGCGATGATGCAGATCCAGACGGGCAACTCACAGATCGTAGTGGCCGGCGGCGTGGAGAGCATGAGCAACATCGAGTACTACCTTACCGGCGCCCGCTGGGGACTGAGGTTGGGCTCGCCACCGTTATACGATCGCTGGGAACGGGCCACGGAGGTCGTATCCACCTACCGTTTCGGACGGGTCCCGTCGATGCTCCACACGGCGGCGAACGTGGCGGAGAAGCTGAGCATCTCTCGCGAGCGCCAGGACGAGTTCGCCTTGCGCAGCCAACTCAATGCCAAGGCGGCCATGGAGGCCGGCAAGTTCAAAGACGAGATCGTGCCGGTAACCGTGCCCCAAAAGAAGGGACCGGCTCTGGTATTCGACACCGACGAGCACCCCCGCCCGGACACGACCCTGGAAAGCCTGGCCAAACTCAAACCCTTGGTGGGTGAGACCATCACGGCGGGCAACTCCTCGGGGATGAACGATGGGGCTGCGGCCTGCGTCATGATGTCGAAGAAGACGGCCGAGAAACTCGGGCTGGAGCCCCTCGGTTACCTAAAGGCATGGACGGTAGCAGGGGTGCACCCCGCGTACATGGGTCTGGGGCCGGTGCCGGCGGTGCGCAAGCTGTTGGAGAAGACCGGCCTAAGCCTGACAGACATCGACCTCATCGAGTTGAACGAGGCCTTCGCCGCTCAGGCGCTGGGGGTCCTTATGGAGCTGGGCATCACCGACCATAGCAACGTGAACGTCAGCGGCTCGGGGATAGCGCTGGGGCATCCGATCGGGGCGACAGGAGCAAGGATCATGGCCACGATGCTCCACGAGATGAAGCGTCGGGGGGCCCGCTACGGCTTGGAAACCATGTGCATCGGCGGAGGCCAGGGTATCGCCGCTCTGGTCGAACGCAAATAGAGAGCGCGTGCGGCGACTCGCCGATACAGGAAGGGATAGGCATGCACGAGAAGATACGAACCGTATGCGTGGTGGGTGCGGGAAACATGGGGCACCAGATCAGTACGCTGGCGGCTATCAAGGGCTTCGAAACCTACTGTACCGACGTCTCGCGCGCGCAGTTGGACAAAGCCCAAGCCTTCGCCGACACGTATCTCCCCGGGCGGGTGGCAAAGGGCAAACTCAGCCAGGCGGAGGTCGATGCCGCGCGAAGCCGGCTCCATTTCACGCTCAGCCTAGAGGAGGCAGCTTCTTCCGCGGATTTCGTCATCGAGGCTGCCCCGGAGAATCTCGAAATCAAGCGGGCATTGTTCGCCCAGCTCGACGCGATCTGTCCGTCACATGCCACGTTGGCGACAAACAGCTCCTCCATCGTAAGTTCCTTGATCGCCGATGCTACGGGTCGTCCGGAGGCGGTGTGCAACATGCATTTCTTCTTCCCCGCGCTCGTAATGAACATCGTCGAGATAGTCAAGGGCCCTCTCACCTCGGAAGAGACTGGGCAGGCAGCCGTGGACATGGCCCTGGCTCTCGGCAAGACCCCCGTCGTCCTTAACAAGGAGATCTACGCGTTCATAGTCGATAGGATCCTCTACGCCATGTTGAAGGAGGCCTGGAACCTTGTCACCTTGGACATAGCCTCACCCCAGTCGATCGATATAGCTGTGGAGGGGGCGCTCGGTCACCCGATGGGGCCTTTCCGAATCATAGATATGACGGGCGTAGACGTCATCTACGACATATTCCAGGGCCACTTTGAAGATACCGGGGATCCCGACGAGGCGCCGCCCCAGTTCGTTGTCGATATGGTCAAGGCGGGCAAGCTAGGAAAGAAGAGCGGCGCAGGGTTCTATGACTACTCGGATGTGCCAGAAAAGGCGTGAAGAGCGCAGGGGGTCGGCATGCAACGAACCTGGGATCTCGGTCTGATCACGATGAGGCTGGACGAAAGCATTTGCTGGGTCCAGTTCAATAGACCGGACAAACTGAATGTCCTTTCCCCGGAGATGCTCGCCAACCTGGAGGAGGCTCTCTCGACGTGCGAGGACAGCGACGACGTTCGGGTCGTCATCCTCACCGGGGATAGCAGGGCGTTCGTCGCCGGGAACGATGTCCGCCTCATGGCGGACGCGGGCGTCGTGGAAGGACGCCATATTTCCGAGATCGTCACGCGGGCGCAGGAGAAGCTGGCAGACCTGCCCAAACCCACCATCGCCGCCGTTGCCGGCTACGCGTTGGGCGCCGGTTTGGAGATCGCCTTGTGCTGCGATTTTCGAATCTCGGCCGACAACGGGGTGTTCGGACTGCCGGAGATAAAATTGGGAGTAATACCTGGAGGTGGAGGCACCCAGCGCCTCCCTCGACTTGTCGGCCTCTCTGTCGCCACCAAGATGGTTATGCTTGGAGAGACCATCACAGCCGCCGAGGCGGAGCGCGTGGGTCTCGTCGATAAAGTGGTCCCCCTCGATTCGCTGGCCGCCGAGGTCAACGCCTTTGCCGGGGAGCTGGCCCAGAGACCCCCTCTGGCCCTGTGGGCGGCGAAGACGGCCCTCCGCGCAGGGACGAACGGTTCCCTAGCCGACGGTCTAAAGCTTGAGCAGGCGATGTTCTGCGCGCTCTTCGGCACGGAGGACCAGCGAGAGGGCATGGCTGCTTTCCTTGAGAAGCGAAAGCCGTCGTTCAAGGGCCGCTAGGCCGGAGCCGAGCTCGAGAAGGGAACGCGTGGCCGACAAATTCTACAGTCAGAGAAACCTGAGGTTCCTTCTCTACGAGGTGCTGCGGGCCGAATCTCTTACGGAGTACGAGTACTACTCCGACCATGACAGCGGGACATTCGACCTGACCTTGGAGACGGCCGCCCGGATCGCGCGGGAGACGCTGTTCCCCTACCTCGAGGCAATGGACCAGAACCCGCCCGACTATGTAGATAGCGTTGTGAAGGTCCACCCGGCGGTCAAGCCGTTCCTTCAGGCCTGCGGGGAAGGGGGCTGGATCTGCGCCGGTTCGCCCTACGAGCTCGAAGGGCAACAGTTGCCCATAATGCTGACCTCGGCAGTGCGTTTTATCTTCATGGCCGCCAACTATTCCGCCAGCGCGTTTCTTATCCTCACCAGCGGCGCCGGCCGTCTCATCGAATCTTTTGGGACCGAGGAGTTGGCGGAGACCTATTTGCCAAAGATGTACTCGGGCCACTGGCAGGGGACCATGGCGCTCACCGAGCCCCAAGCGGGCAGCTCGCTCGCGGACGTGAAGACCCAGGCCGTCCCCACGGAGGAGGGCTACTATCTCCTCAAGGGCGAGAAGATCTTCATCTCGGCCGCGGACCACGACGCGGTAGATAACGTGGTCCACCTCCTCTTGGCCAGGATCGAGGGTGCTCCCGCCGGGGTGCAGGGGATCTCGCTGTTCGTCGTCCCGAAGCTGCGGCCCCGGCAAGACGGGTCCCTGGAGCCCAATGACGTCAACACCCTGGGGATCTACCACAAGCTGGGGTACCGGGGTTCTCCCATCGCCCAACTCAGCTTCGGAGACAGGGGTGACTGCCGGGCGTACCTCGTCGGAGAACCGCACAAGGGCCTCTCCTACATGTTCCAGATGATGAACGAGTCAAGGCTGGAGGTGGGAGTGGGGGCAGCGGCCATCGCCTCGGCGGCCTTCTACGCCTCGCTGCAATATGCGAAGGAGCGGCCCCAAGGTCGAAAGCCGGGGACCAAGGATCCCACGCTACCCCAGGTGCCGATAATCGAACACGCCGACGTGCGGCGCATGTTGCTCTTTCAGCGTGCCGTGGTCGAGGGAGCCTTAGGGCTTATCCTCCAATGCGCCAAGTACGCCGATCTGGAGAGGGTCGGCGAAGGCGAGGTCAAAGAACGAGCGACCCTTCTACTCAACCTTCTTACTCCGGTCGCCAAGAGCTACCCCAGCGAGATGGGGGTCGTTTCTGTGAGCCAGGGGCTTCAGATCCTTGGAGGCTACGGGTACTGCGACGAGTTCCCGCTGCAGCAGCACTACCGGGACATGCGGATCCATCCGATCCACGAGGGGACCACCGGCATACAAGCCATCACCTTGCTCGGACGAAACGTGCGCGCCGAGAAAGGGAGAGCTTTTCAAGTCTACCTGAAAGAGGTCGAGCGAGCGGTTGCCGAAGCCGGAGACATCCCTGACCTTGCTCCTTACGCCGAGCGGTTGGAACAAGCATTGGTGACACTCAGGGACGTTACCTCCAAGGTGCTTGCCTCCGCCGGGGACGTGGGAGAAGAAGTCTTTCTGGCAGATGCCACCCTCTATCTCGAGCTCTTCGGTCTCGTCACCATAGGGTGGCAGTGGTTGTTGCAGGGGATAGTCGCGACGCGGGCGCTGGCGGAAAGTGTGGCCGAGATCGAGTCCGCCTTCTACCGGGGCAAGTGGGCGACGCTAAGGTACTTCTTCCACTACGAACTGCCCAAGACCGCTCCACTCGCCCGGCGTCTATGCGAGACAGATGGGCTCACCGTGCGTTTGGAGCGGGCCTGGTTTGATGATTGAGACGAGTGGAAGCGCTACCCTGAGGTATCCCCTGGATGGCGCGCCCGCAGCGGGCGGCGCGCTCCAGGTCCTGCCCGGCATTCACTGGCTGCGCATGCCGCTTCCGTTCAAGCTGAACCACGTGAACCTGTGGGTGCTGGAGGATGGCAACGGTCTAACGTTGGTAGACAGCGGCCTGGGTACGGACGTCACCCGCGGACTGTGGCTGAAAGCATTGGCGACGTCTCTGCCGCAAATGCCGGTGAAGCGTTTGCTCGTGACCCATCATCATCCCGATCACAGCGGTCTGGCTGGGTGGCTAAGCACCGAGCACGGTGTGCCGCTGTTGATGGCCCCGGATGAGTATGCGGCCGTGCGGTCCAGACAGGAGCAGATGAGAGGCTTCGACGTTCGATCCTTGGAGGCGCAGTTCTCACGGCACGGCATGGGTGCTGTGGCGAGTAGAGCGCTCCTGGAGCAGGGCGACTCTCGCACCGTGTGGGCGACCCTCCCGCCGAGCTTCACCCCTTTGGCGGAGGGCGACAGCATCGAAATTGGCAGCCACTCCTGGCGAGTGATCATCGGCCAGGGTCATGCGCCGGAACACGTTTCCCTGTATAGCCGAAGTGCCGATGCCCTGATCTCGGGCGACATGGTGCTGCCACAGATCTCCCCCAACATCGGCTGCTACCAGTCGCGCGGAGATGACAACCCGCTGGCGCTGTTTCTCAGTTCGGTGAACCGACTGGCCCAGCTGCCGGCCGAGACGCTGGTGTTGCCCTCTCACGGACGCCCGTTCTACGGCCTCCAGGCTCGCGTAGCCCAACTCGATAGGCACCACGAGGACCGTTGCCGCGCTATGCTCGACGCGCTCGATACCCCGCGCAGCGCCAGCGAGTTGCTCGAGGTGTTGTTCGGCGGGGACCTGGACGCCCTACAGACGGTGCTCGCCATGTGCGAAACCGTCGCCCATCTGACCTATGTTGAACAGCGTGGAGACGCGCGACGGATCATGGGTAGCGACGGAATGATCCGTTATGTCGCTGTACCCTCGCGCGTGTCACAGGGCCCGTAGGCTCTCCGGCTTCAGTCGCGCCGCCTCTCCTGTCGCGAGGATCTGGTCGAGAACATGGAGCAGCGCCTCTTTGTCTCTGGGAAGCGTTCCTCTCAGAGGCAAGTAGTTGGAGGCGTGGTTCGTGCGGAACACGGCGCGCGTCACCGCGAGCGCGGCGATCATCTGCCGGAGTTCCAGGAGCAATCCGAGCGGCGTCGGCATAACGAAGTCGCCTCTTAACGCGCGCTTAGCCATGTGGGTCTCCGGCTCCAGCATGAGTGAAAGGATCCCGATGTACTCCGGGTCGATGGCCGAAAGCGCTCCCCCGGTGGCCGACGCGTGCTCGGCCGACCGGGCTACACCGGCGAGCCCCAGGATGGCGGTGACCGAGAGGGCAAAACCCACATCCTTGGCCTTGCGGCAGGCCTCGATCTGCTGCCCGACGGTCACCCCCTTGCTTACCTCCGCCAGCGTCTGCTCGTCTCCTGACTCGAGACCGAGATAGAGTAGTTCCAGACCATGGGCCCGGATCTCCCGGAGCTCCTCTGTCGACAAGCGCAGCAGCGAATGAGCGTTCGCATACGCGCTGACCCGGCGGACATTGGGCAGCTCGACGCTCAGAAGATCCAGCAGTTCCACCATGCGGCGCGCAGGCAAGGCAAGAGCGTCACCGTCGCACAAGAAGACCCTGTCCACCCTGTCTTTGGTGTACGCGGGTAGCTCCCTGACGTCACGTTCGACATCCACGAATGGTCGAACACGGAACGGCTTGTCGAGGTAGGAGCCGCAGAAGGAACAATCCCCGTGGGAACAACCGTACATGACCTGAAGGATCAGGCTCGCCGCCTCGCTCGGGGGACGGATGACGTCACCGTGGTAGTTCACACGAAGCGTTTCACCAGTTCGTCAGTCAGCGCAGCGGCGTTCTCCGCCGTGACACCGAGGCGTCGGCACTCTGCCTCAGCGTGAGCTCGAAGGTGGGGAACTTCCATGTCGCCCAACCCCATGAACACTCCCAAACGGCGCCCGACCATGTATGTGCGCTGCGATTCGGGCTCCAGCGCGAGGAATCTCCGCACTTCGGAAACCATGGTCTCCCGGTTTGTGGCCAAGTTCCCGTTCAGATCCTGGAATAGATTCACCGTATGATCGCTCATGAGCTCACAGGGTATATCTCCCACGTGCTCGAGAAAGAGCAGGATCTCCTGGGCCGTCTCCATGTCTCCGGCTTTCTCGAACCGCCCCTCCGCGACGTCTTCCGCCAACGGAACACGGTCGGGAATGGCCAGTGTCCTCAAGCGCAGATAGTCGGGCACCACCTGGCGCATCAAGTCCGCCGTCTCGATGGCGTTCTCCCTGAGGAGCCTCCGACCCCCCAGCCCCGGCATGTAGTAGGCAGACAGTTCGATCCCTGCCTGCTTTACCCGAAGCCCCGCTTCGACGTGCATCTCCTTGGTCGCCCCTTTCTGCATGAAGGCCAGCACCTCATCCGATCCGGATTCGAAGCCTACGTGGATCCTCCCCAGACCGGCGGCCTTGAGTTCGGCAAGCTGCTCCGCGCTTAGCCTGAGGATGCTCTGAGAGCGCGCATAGCTCGTGATACGCTCGACCCAAGGCAGCCGCTTCTTGAGGTGAAGCAGAATCTGTAGGAGATCCTCGTAGGGCACGCCCAGGGCGTTGGCGTCCTGAAGGAACACCGTCCTACGCCTGACTGCGAGTGACTGCGCATGGGCCACCACGTCTATGTCGCGGAGCACGTGTTCGAGCGGTCTGCGGCTGAACCGTTGCCCCTTGTAGACCGGGCAGAACCTGCACCTGTTCCACGGGCAGTTCCGGGAGACCCTTACGTAGAGACTGGCGGCCTCGCTGGGGGGACGTATGGGGCCCGTTTCCACCCCCTGATACTCTTGATCTTCCCTCACATCCTCGCCATTTCGATCGCCTTCTGGGGACAGGCAAGGGCACAGTCGCTGCACCCCTTGCAGGGGGACGGGTCCGCCATCGGTGCTTCGTAGGGAGCCTCCTGCCGGAGCAACTTACGAGAGCATGCCAGCGCGGCAGCGCAGATGCCTCCGTCACAGTTCTCGGGACAGCATCTATCGTAGTTGACTATGGCCATCTTCCCCGGCATGTGTCTCCTTGGTAACGGGTCTTAGAGCGTCTCTGAGCTCGTCTTCCAGTTCTTCCAGTTCCTGCCACATTACCGGCGGGACGGAGTGAGCAGGCCACCGCGCCTTCAGCTCGGCGATCTTCCGTTCGATCTCGTTTGCCTTGTCTTTGTTCACGTTATGCCCTTTGGCTGTGCCCTCCATGCCTGCGCCTCCGCCCGCCAAGGGG
>Ga0214473_10008619_pt1 | contig 12053 bp, 12 predicted proteins | sample RVTome_7_FD_203509 | JGI IMG/M metagenome (GOLD analysis project Ga0214473, IMG submission 203509) | Soil microbial communities from uranium-contaminated site in the Upper Colorado River Basin, Wyoming, United States - RVT98D197 | ecosystem: Environmental > Terrestrial > Soil > Contaminated >...
CTCTCGCTCGCCATCTCTCCTCCTTGGGATCCGCTGCACTTCCGGACCTCAGGAGGATGGGGCACCCCTACGCCGCGGGAAACATGGATTCATCGGACGCTTACGTCGAGACGGCGAACTCGGATCTGGAAAGCATCTGTCAGATCGGAGTGGTGACCTTTGATGATGGGGTAGTGAGGTCAGAATGGGCGTGCCTCGTTGATCCAGTGGACTACTTTGACCCCCTCAATGTGAGTATTCACGGTATCGATGAAGAGGCAGTGGCCGGAGCGCCTACCTTCGACCAGGTCTACGGGAAGCTGAAGCCATTTCTTTCGGATGCGATTGTAGTATCGCACACCCATTTTGATCGCGTTGCAGTTCAACGTGTCTGTGAGAAGTATTCCTTGGAAGAGATTAGCTGTACTTGGCTTGACTCCGCACGGGTGGTGCGCCGGGCGTGGCCGGACCGGTACGCACGCGCAGGATACGGGCTGGAGAGCGTGGCAGCGGATCTCGGAATAAGCTACAGGGCGCATGACGCATTGGAAGATGCCCGCGCAGCAGGACTGGTCGTGCTTCGCGCCATGCAAGAAGCAGAGTTGTCGATCGCAGATTGGATTGTACGGGTGCGGTCCCCAATTTTCCCGACTCCGTCTGCTGCTGATTACCAGCCAAATCCTGAGGGACCGCTCTTTGGTGAGGTTGTTTGTTTCACCGGAGCTCTGACCATACCCCGACGGGATGCCGCGAGCTTGGCTGCAGCCTCGGGGTGCTCCATTGGAAAGGGCGTTACAAAGGAGACGACGCTACTAGTCGTTGGTGACCAAGACGTGCGGAGGCTTGCAGGCCATGAATTGAGCAGCAAACAGAGGAAGGCGGAGCAGCTCATCGCAAGTGGTGTCAAGATCCGGATTCTAACAGAGGCGGATTTTCGCAGAATCGCACCGGAGCTACGTAAAGCCGAATGAGAGCGGGTTGAACTTCGAGCACGAAATGCTGCCACATAACAATGATTTGGAACAGACACGCCGATCCGCCTCGACAGTATCGGGCGCTGGCTTGGGGCTCCGTCGCGGTTAGCTGAGCGGGCGCCCGCGGGGCGTGCAGTTCAAATCAAGCGCGTTAGCCGGCACGGATTACGGATGAACACGACGGGGTTGGTAGCTCCTGCCTTAGCCAAGCGGATACGAACTGAATTATGAGAGCTGAACCAAGAGTGAATGTCGCCAGGCTTCGAATCTCAATTGATGGGATTGAGCCGCAAATCTGGCGGGAGGTAGTTGTACCAACGAAGAGCACGTTGCACGCGTTGCATCGGGCGATCCAGATCTTGTACGGTTGGTTGGATTACCATCTATATGAACTCGAGTTTAGGGGGCAGCGGTTCCAATTCCCGGATGATGAATCGGATGCGGAGGATTCGACAAAGGCCAAACTGTCCCAGTTCGGGCTATCACCTGGTGACCGGCTCACCTATCGCTATGATTTCGGCGACGACTGGGAGCTCCTGATTGATATTCTAGAATTGGTAAACGGAGCAGACCCAGCTTGGATGCCATTCCTCGTGGATGGAGAACGTAGCGGGCCACCAGAGGATTGCGGGGGAGTGCACGGATACGAGCGCTTGACCCGCGCACTTCGGATTTCCTTTGAGGATCTGGACGGTGATGATCGAGATTTCGTTGAATGGGCTGGAGATTTCAATCCGGACGAGTTCGGCGTCAGACAGGCCCGCCAATCACTACTGTTGATTTCGGCCTGGGGTGCTTTGAAGCGGAGGTAGTTGTGGCCTGTGTGGAAGTTCGCTGGCAGTGTGCCGGCTAACAATGATTTGCAGCAGACACGCAGAATCGCCTCGAAGGTTTCGGGCGCTGATTTGCAACTTCGTCTCGGCCAAGGGTGCGGGCGCTGGCGGGGCGCGCAGCTGAAATCAAGGGTGTTATGCATCTTAGTACCGCTATGCCGAAAGCTCACGCCCGTTTATTATGAATAATCTGAAGGTTCCCAAATCGATTGCCGAAAAGCTCGGATACTATGTCTACGTGTACGTGAATCCCATTGACGATGTGGTGTTTTACGTTGGAAAAGGGAAAGGAAGCAGGGCACTGGCGCATTTGAGGAAATCCGATAGGGATGTGCACAAGGTGATCCGTGAGATTAGAGCCGCGGGTCTGGAGCCACGTATTGACATCCTTGCGCATTCCCTACCCGATGCCAAGACGGCACTGAAGATCGAAGCTGCTGCGATCGACCTATTGGGGATAAATAATCTTACCAATTCGGTGAGGGGGCACGGTGTGCAGTACGGCCGCATGCCGATTAATGAACTAACAGCGCATTATGAGCGTCGTAAGGCATCAATCACCGAACCGTCAATTCTAATTCGTATAAACCGGCTATACCGTTATGGAATGACCCCCGCTGAGTTATATGATGCGACCCGAAGTGCGTGGGTGGTCGGTGCCAAGAGAGAAGAGGTCGATCTTGCATTTGCAATTTACGATGGTGTTGTGCGAGAGGTCTACAGTATAACGACTTGGCTCCCTGCTGGCTCGACCTTCAATTACCGGTATGGAGGAAGGTCGTGCGATAGAGGGTCACGTTGGGAGTTCGTGGGTGTTCTTGCCGAGGAGCGACTCCGAGAGATGTACCGGAATCGATATGTGGGTCATTTTTTCCCCCCGGGGGCGCAGAATCCAGTCAGCTATGTGAATGTGAAGTAGGACACTTCTTGCAAATATGCATAACAATGATTTGGAGCAGTCACGCAGCTTTCGTCCAATGTTGGCGGCGCTGGCGGGAGCCGGAGCGTCTGCTGGCTTGGTCGCGCGGGGCGGGGCGTGCAGCTCAAATCAAAGGATGTTATGTGGCCATGGTGCAAATTGCGTGAAGGTACTGAATCAAGGGTGTATACGGTCTGATACTCAAACGGCCTGGGGTGAATGATGACTCTTTCTGTTGTAGCGCGAACCGCAGCAATATTTTTCTGTTTGATGCCACTCGCGCCGGTCAAGCAGGAGGCGGAGCCCCCGGTTGCATTCCCCCGTCTGATCATGTTTTACGGGGATTTGTTGCCCGAGCCGCTGTTCGCTGACACCTTTGAAGATATTGGACGCATCTTGATATCTGGTGGTGCGGTGTACGGCGCGCCTCTGGAGGACCGGCCGTATATCGAACTAAAGCTTTTTTGGCACAACCCGACTTGGGAGCCTTACGCCCAGGACCCAGACAAGCGAAAGACGTTAAGGCCAGAGGATGCGGATAGGACCTGCGTTCTCTTTGATTGCAACGGTCGCTACTACCCTGCCTTTGGCGGTGAGCCTGGGGTCATGTTCGCTGAGGTGTATGGCGAGAATGGCAGACGGTTAGCCAATATCGTCTTGGATACAGAGGCGCTGCGAGTACTTGAGCGCATTGGCCTTCCGATGTCATTGAAAAGTAATTGAAGGCGCATGGCCAGGCGATTACCAAAACGATGGTCGCTAGCGACAAAAATGGCCACATAACAATGATTTGCAGCAGACACGCAGATTCGCCTCGGAGGTTTCGGGTGCTGATTTGCAGCTCCGTCTCGGTCAAACGGGCGGGCGCTGGCGGGGCGCGCAGCTGAAATCAAACTCGTTAGGAAGCGGGAAAATACTCTGGACGTTCCTGGCAATGTGAACCGGCAAGCTCGATCTTGACCTACGAGGATCCAATGCCGTCAAATTTGGACCGCTACAAGGAGGATCTCAACAAGCTCATTTCAACTGGGCAGACGCTTGAATGGGCAATGCAGTACGAGTGCATGCCAGCGGATTTCACCAAGCGACTCCAGAAGCAAACCGGAGAGAAAAAGGCCAAGGAATTTGTTAAGGCTCTGCCTCGATTCGCAAAATTGTACCAGGCTTGGTACTCTGAGGCCAAAACAGTAATCAGGCAACTTCTACCTGATCGGTTGGAGGATTTTGTTCGCCACTATGAGAAGCCGAAGCCCCGTAAAGATATTACCTACGAGAACTACCGCATCGACGACTACCTGCAGGGTTTGAGTGTTACTCGTGGCTATGAAAAGACGAAGGTCGTTGGCCAGGACGCGGCCATTCCCCAGTTCCAGCAACAGTTGGCAATCCTGGAGGCGGTCAAGAATCGGTTCGAGAGCTCATTGTTCGACATCAAACAGTTAGTTCAAGCAGACCTTTTCGATTCAGAGCTCGATGCGGCGAGCGCATTGCTGAAGGCTAAGCACTTTCGTGCGGCAGGTGCTTTGGCCGGAGTTGTCTTGGAGAGCCACCTTGGACAGGTGTGCGAGAATCACAAGATTGCAATTCGAAAGAAGAACCCCACCATTGCTGACTTCAACGATGCCATGAAGCAGGCTGACGTTGTTGAAGTCGCACAATGGCGGTTCATCCAGCATCTTGCGGACATACGTAACCTCTGTAGTCACAAGAAGGAACGAGACCCCAATGTGGAGGAGGTTGGAGAACTTATCGCCGGAGTCGGCAAGATCACGAAGACATTGTATTGACGTATTTGACTGTTTGATTGTGAACCCGCTTCCTAACAATGATTTGAAGCAGACACGCAGCTTCGCCTCGAAGGAAGCGGGCGCTGGCCAGGAATTCGCCGCGGTCAGGCGGACCGGGCGCTGGCGGGGCGTGCAGCTTAAATCAAGGGATGTTAGGAAGCTTCCGTAGCATGCGGCTCGTGACACGCGTGGTGACTGGTGATCGAAAATGTGGGTTGCTAAAGGACAATGATGACTCTCGCGATTCATCCAGAGGCCGCCGAACGTGTCCGGGAACTCGTGGCCAACACAATGGCAAAGGTGTCAACGCAAGGCAAGCAGCCCCAAGTTGCCGCTCCAGCGTACCAACCTGAATACTACGTTGCGGGGCGAATTGCCGAGAAAGATGTCATAGGCGGAATTGTAAGAACCCAGACAGATCGATTCGGTAACGAGGTTGGGCGGGCCTTGGGCGATGACGAGGGAGAAGTCCATCTACATGGGGATGCGCATGAGACATTCGCGAGGGCCTGTGACGTCATCTGGAAGCAGAAGTCTGTACGGCATGCAATCTCAATTCAAACGGTGCGGAACTTGGTGTTTGATTGGGTCTGCAACGCCCACCGAGGAAGCACAACGAAATCCGTCGTTGAGTTCGTGCTTGGCAAGTGTGAGGAGCTAATAGACGAATGGGAAGTAATCCTTCCAATCGCCGGCCTTCATGTTGAGGCGCCTTTTGCTATCGGCCGCGTCGGATTCAAGGACCTATCGAAGGCAGAATGCGCTCAGTTCCGCCAGGCCTCGTTGAGCCGCGAGGGGGCCAACCTCAGCGTCCTAGAACGTTTGCACGACAAGTTGGAGCGCGATTACCAAGGCAAGGCCACAGCCAGAGTGACCCTGCAAGCAGAGCGCGAATTCGCGATTGAACAGGCCTTTGGGCAGTCTGAGCTTGCCCTCGCTGCTCTGCGGCTTGTTTCGATAGGTGCTTTTGCCCCAGAGAGGCCGACGATCATGGACTTGGTCGGGCGCGAGCACGTGCCGTCCTCCGCGTACTTGTTGATCCGTTCGGGTGCTTTCGTCGGGCCGAGCAAGTCCGTACAGTTCGCGCCTGACATGACTCCTTTCATCGTAGACGTTGACATGATACAGACGACACTGCCCGCAATGATTGGTCACTGGTCACGCGCCCTAAAGAGCGGTACGACAACCAAGTTTGAGGAGGACGCGTTTAGAAGTATGCTTCTGTACTCGAGAGCAACGACATACCGCAACATTAGTGAAAAGCTCATCCACATTTTCGCGGCGTTGGAGAGCCTTCTGTTGAGGGACGATCGTGAGCCGATTACGGCCGCCGCCGCTGATCGACTGGCGTTCGCCGTGGGTCACGACGGTCCGAGCCGCATGGGTGTGGCTAAGAACATGCGGGAAGCGTACTCGATGCGCAGCAAGTACGTGCATCATGGTGCTGAGCCCTCTGCTGACAGTTCTGACCTCGCGATCCTCGAGCAGTTCCTAGTGAACGTGTCGCAGTTCTACATAAACTTGAGCGAGCCTCTGCGAAATCATCAGGACCGAGTGCAGTACATCGACTGGTTAGAGGCTCGCAAGTATGAATGAGTCGCTGGGACAGGCTCACTAACCCGATCCGTGGAGGCGGTATCCTACGCGGAGATGAAGCTTCCTAACAATGATTTGCAGCAGACACGCAGATTCGCCTCCACAGTATCGGGAGCTGGCTTGGAGCTCGGCCGCGATCAGAGGAAGCGGGCGCTGGCGGGGCGCGCAGCTGAAATCAAGGGGTGTTAGAACGCTAGACAGGATTGAACAAGTATTGTTTGGAATTGGGTTAATTCTGATGAAATTTCAGCGATTCATCCGGGCGTTGAGTCTGCCTTTTCTCATCACGCTGTCGAGTCAGGGTCTCGCCGCCCAAGTGTCTGTTGGAGAAGAACGTTTTCGCGTGGGCTCTCCGCCCGGAGTTGAATTTGGAAACGTGTCTGGGATTGCAGTACTTGAAAGTGGCAGAGTCGTCGTTGCCGATCGCTTAGCCTCGGTCCTCCTTGTATTCGAGTCTGATGGCACCCTCACAGCTCGGGTGGGTCGGGACGGGAATGGCCCGGGGGAACTGATCATCCCGTGCTGCGTGCGGACGAGTCAAACTGGAGATGTGTGGGTGCGTCCTGCTGGCACACCATCTCGCTTTGACGTGTTTCATGAGACGTCTAGCGGTCTGGCGTTTGACCGCCGAATCAGGTACTCCCCGCCTGGACGCACCGGCCACTCGATGCCTGGGATTAGCGCAGATGGCAGCTTCAGTGTGAGGCTGGTGTCGACTGATGAAGATCGGATGCAGGAGCTATGGAGATTCGGACCTGGCGGCGAGACCATTGGTCAAGTCGAATTGCCCGATCTACCGCCAGGAGACTCTGTAGGGCCGGTGATGGTGAAGTTCGCCGGTTCCCAGATGCAGCTACCCTATGGAGTGCCATATCGGCCACTTCGACTAATCGCCCTTGATCGAAGCGGTGGATTTGCAGTAGTAATTACATCCTCGTATCGCATTCGAGCGTATGACGCCGCGGGGATTCCGAAATGGACTGTTCAGCGAGAATCACCACCCCATCGTCTCAGTACCGACGAGCGCCGAGTGGGGGAGGAGAGCTTGCAGAGCATCAGAGATTACGTGGCACGAGGGGGCGGCGACACAAGATCACTCGTTCTCCCCGAATACCTGCCTCCAATCTTGCGTATCTGGTTCGATTCCCATGACCGGCTCTGGGTACAGGCCTCCAGAAGTTCAGCGGCTGACTTCGAGGAGGCGGATGTCTTCAGGCCTGATGGTAGCTTCGTAACCAGAGCACGCTGGCCTAAGGGTATCGACCTAACATGGGGCGCAATCAAGGGCGCGATGGCATGGGGCGTGGCGTCCGACGAGTGGGACGTGGACTACCTTGTTAGAGTCGACTTCGAAGGCGGCCAGCTTGCGATATCAGGTAACTAATGGGCATGCCCATTCGGTCGCCCATGGAGGAAATTCTAGCGTTCTAACAATGATTTGCAGCAGACACGCAGACCCGCCTCAGCAGTACCGGGCGCTGGTTTGGAACTCCGCCGCGATCAGAGAAGCGGGCGCTGGCGGGGCGCGCAGCTGAAATCAAGGGATGTTATACGGCTGCAACAAACAATGGTCTGGACTGGAGGTATCGAAGTGATTCGTAACCGAATAGCGTTAATGCAGTGCGGTCGTCTCGCTTGCGCTCTAATAGTGGCAGTTCCGGTGTGGGCGTGTAGAGTGGACAAACCTGTGGTGCAAGGCAGCGAGGTCGCATACAATGTTCGGGACAGCTCAGGCGTTAGGATCGTTGAGTCATCGGTTGAAGCACTACAAGGTAAACTTCCCTGGGTGGTCGGTGAAGCTCCTGAGTTTGAGCTAGGAGGCAGTGAGGGCAGCGTTGGCGCTCCATTCCACAGAATAGCCGGGATTGCCGCGTTGGGTGAAGGGGGCTTCGCAGTAGTCAACGGTGGCAGTTCCGAAATTCGCTGGTTTTCTGGGTCTGGGGACTACCTCCGAAGCTTCGGGAGCAGCGGCGCTGGCCCGGGCGAGTTTCGGGACCCATTGCTTGTTCCGCAGTTCAAGGCCGATTCGCTGCTGATATTTGATAAGTCACGTAGGACTTTCACGCGAGTCGCAGCCGACGGCTCAGGTGCGCGTGCTATACCGCGCGACATACGGGGCTTTGGCGGGACACCTCAGGCTGCATTCGGCGAGCACGCCCTGTTCAGCTCAGCTGGCGAAATGCTCTGTCCTGAGAATCAGGGATGTAACGTTCGGCATTTTCTCCGATCCATAGACTTAAACGGACCAAAGGGAGATACGCTCGCGGTCCGCACGACCCGGTGGCTAATTTGGCAGAAATCCGGGATGGGCACATTTCTCGGCAGCCCCCTAAATCCAAGGAGTATGGCTACCGCAGGGCCCCAGGGTCTGGTTCTGGAGGGTTTCCCTGCGTTTGAGTTGAGGCAATTCAACGCAGAAGGGCGGCTGGCCGGAATTTTTCGGGTGCAGGCCGAGCGCGAGCCGCCCGAGATCGCGGTAGAGAAGTATGTGAACAGCCTCTCGGACCCTGAACTCGGACGAGAGATGTTCGGTCTACTTGGGTTGCCGGACTCCGTTCCCCCCTTTCAGGCCGTTCTGGTGGACGAGGAGGGGTGGTACTGGGCAGAGTTGTTTGCGTCGGAACAAAATGGCGGAGGGACGTGGTTAGTCTTCGATCCTCAAGGCCGGGCACAAGGTCTAGTCGAATTGCCACCCGGACTGGAGGTCCACGCGGTGGGAGAAGATTTCATCCTGGGTACCTGGAAGGACGAACTTGGTGTGGAGTACGTAAGACGGTACTCACTAGACCGGGACATTTCGTGACTTGAACCGGGGGCCAATGGTGGACGGCCCTGCTAGATCGAACAGCCGTATAACAATGATTTGGAGCAGTCACGCAGACACGCCTCGGACGTGTCGGGGCGTGGTGAGAGGCGGCTCCGGTTGATGTCGCAGGAGCTGGACGGGCGCGCAGCTCAAATCAAGGGATGTTATGAAGCATCAGTTGATGCAAGCAATAGGAATGGGAATGAAACTGACAAAATACAGCAGGGCCCATTCGTGAGGTTTGTTCAAGCAAGTCCTGTGGTGGCGCTGCTCGCCATTTTCGGCTGCGGTGAAGCGCCTCCCATCTCACAGGACGTGGTCCCGGTAATCAGTTCGGATGCGCAGATCTGGGATGCGGCCACGGCATGGCGCGTCGACCCGATCCCAACATTAGTTATTGGAGTGGAAGATGGAAATGCCGCCCAGGAGTTCTACAGAGTCCGGAGCGTCATCCGCCTTGCAGACGGGACCTTCGTGGTTGGGGATGCTAGTTCCGGAGAGCTCCGATTCTTCGACAATGATGGGCAGTTTCTTTTCGCTGCTGGAGGAAGGGGTAGCGGACCAGGTGAGTTTGCCGAATTCTCATCGCTTCGAATGTGCCGAAATGGCGACCGAATCATCGTTGAGGATAACGGGGCGGACAGATTTCATCTATTCGAGACCAGTGGTGACCTTGTCGAGACGGTCGCAATTAGTTCTGAGGCTGGGCGGCCCCCCAACATCATCGGCTGCTTTGCGGACGGGAGTCTGCTAGCTGTGAGCGGAGGTGGGGCTTTGCGAGGGAATCCTGGGGATGTCATTGAACTGACCACGACATATCACCGGTATTCGGATCATGGCGTGTATGCGAATGCGATCGCAACTGTTGCAAGCCGACCGCGGTATGTAAATGAGGTCGGCGGTCGAAGGCAGTATCCGTTTATACCCCTTACTGCAAGTCCGGAAGTAGCAGCAGGCAGTGACGCCATGTTTCTATCATACGGGGGCGGTGCGGTAGTGTGGATGTATGACCTTGCGGGTAGTCCAATTGCTGAATACCGATGGAACCCCGATGGGAGAGCAAGGGTTAGCGATGTTTGGAGGGAGTATACAGAAGAGTCCCTGGGCCATATGGGCCAGGAGGATCTACAGATGTACCGACACTTCTACTCGCTGGAGCTGCCTCTGCCAGAGTATATACCCGTTGTAAATGGGTTGAACGTGGACCCTGAAGGAAATGTGTGGGTTGAGCGTGTTACCCCGCCTGGACGCTCGCATCGGACCTGGACAGTATTGAGCTCAGAGGGTGTCCACTTTGGTGATGTGGATTTTCCTCCAGACGTAGCGGTTCTTGAGATCGGACTGGATTACGTCATTGGTCTACACATTGATGAACTGAACGTCGAACGAATTCATGTGTACTCGTTGCTAAAGCCAAGGACCGATATGTGACGCGGGCTTGCTGTGGTGCGGCATCGAGCGTTCCGAAATGCTTCATAACAGGCGTTTGCAACAGTCACGCAGACGGGAGCTTGCGCGGTCGGGGCATGGCACCGCGGCGCCGTCCATTGGCTCGCGTGCGCGGGGCGAGGCGTGCAGTTGAAACGCAAGGCGTTATACCGCGGTAGTTTACATGTTGACCGGCATACCGCTGATGTTGCTGACCGGTCATGGGTAGGGTAATGAACGTCAAAATCGAAACGGTTGTTGAGGCGCTGGAATATCCCGAGGACTGGGAATGCTATCTCGATCGGGCTACCGGACAACTCGTGGTAATTACAGAGAATGAGGAGCCGTACCTCGATCGTGACGGTGAGGTGGCGTTGGATGAGATCGATGACCTGCCGCAGTGGCAGCGCGATTCAATTGCTAATGTACGGCTCGCCTTGGAATCGGCGGACTTGGTTCCGGTGCCGAGCAAGTTTGATCTGCATGAATGGGAGATCATGCGTAGCTTTTCGAACTCATGCCCTGAGCCAATCCGTCGAGATCTGCTGGACGCGATCCACGGGCGCGGCGCATTCCGCACCTTTCGTCGGACGGTGGACAGGCTGGGGGTGCGCGAGGACTGGTTCGCCTATCGTGATGAAACGGTTCGCCGGTTTGCGGAGGATTGGTTGCTTGAGAATGGCTTCGAAGTCACTGAGCAGTAGCCGTGCAATGACCATCTGGCTAGCGCACATGGAGTTATAGCCATGAGTGAATGGGTGGACCTCATGCTTGACGGCCTTGTATGCCAGCGGTGCGGGCTTCCTTTGGAAGATCCCAATGGTCATCCCCGTTCGTGCGGCTCCTGCCTGGAGTTGAGTGACGTTCCTGAGGTCAATACGTGGAACAGTGAGCTGACTTCCCTCGGGGACGGGAACGCCGCTGACGATGACCTTCTATTCTGAACAGGAGGGTCTCGGTTCGGGTGGATCGGGTGTAGCAAAGGACCGCGGTATAACAGGCATTTGCTACTGACACGCAGACCCGCCTCGGAAGTATCGGGCGCTCGCGGAGAGCTGGCTGCGATCGAGCACGCGGCACCTGGCCAGGCGCGCAGCAGAAATGCAGGATGTTAGAGCGCCTTGTCCGCGATCACTCGGCCTTTCTCTCCATGATAGGCCAGCCAAGGAGGATGTATATGACAAGAGTTGTGGCCGTGGTGGGTCTAGGGTTACTCCTGGGATGCGGTGAGCAGCAAGTAATGAATCGAAACTGGATGAACGCTAGAGATTCCACGGGGTTCGCGGAGTTAATTGTGCGAAGCCCGTGCCAAGACTGTCTTACAGAGGAACCGGTAGCTGTATTGGGTTCGTCCGATGGACTTGGATTTGTAGAGGAGACCGATTGGGGTCTCGAGGACCACCTCGGTCGTTATTGGCTAAATCAGGACGAGATCCTGAAGGTGTTCAATCCGGATGGATCCTATCTGGGAACGGTGGGGCGATCCGGCGGCGGACCGCTGGAATTTCAATACCCGCTACCGGCGGGTGTGGATTCAAGGCGGAACGTTCAGGTCGCAGACCCGGGAAATGCGAGAGAGAGCCGGGTTAGCGATGACCTACTCCTAATGGAGGAATTTCCATTCCTGAGCGGCGACATCCACTCCGTGACGTCCTTTCCGAAGTCAAACCGCCTTTTTGTGAGTAGCACAAAATTCGCAGATTCCACCATGAAGCTGATGCACGTCGTGGA
>Ga0214473_10008620_pt1 | contig 12053 bp, 10 predicted proteins | sample RVTome_7_FD_203509 | JGI IMG/M metagenome (GOLD analysis project Ga0214473, IMG submission 203509) | Soil microbial communities from uranium-contaminated site in the Upper Colorado River Basin, Wyoming, United States - RVT98D197 | ecosystem: Environmental > Terrestrial > Soil > Contaminated >...
GGACCCCCTCACCCACCGAGACGTGGTCCTGGATCACCACCGCGCGGCTGCCCGGCTCGGCGACCACCAGGACCCGAGGCTGCGAGAGCGTCGCCATCTCCCCGTTGGAGACGAAGACCAGGTGCAGGGGGTTCTCGAGGCGCGCGCCGCTGGGAATCGTCACCACCGCACCGTCGTCGAGGAAGGCGGTGTTGAGCGCAGCGAAGGGGTGCGACTTCTGCTCCGTGTAGCGGCCGAGGTGGGCCTCGAGGAGGGCGGGGTTCTCGCTGCGCAGGCGGGCGAGGCTCTCGACGCGCAGCTCCCCGGAGAGGATCGGAGAGGAGGAGAGCTCGGGCCTGAAGCGACCGTTCACGAACACGAAGAGGCTGCACGCGAAGACCGGAAAGGAGATCGCCTCCACCGCCGCGCGCGCGATCGGCGGGTGCTCCCGCGAGGCGAGTCGGAAATCCGCAGCCGCGATCGGAGCGACGTTGGTGTAGCGCCATTCCTCCAGGCGAGTGGTGGGGAACCCGAGCGCGGCGAAGTGGGTGCGCCCCTCCTCGCGGAGCCGGCGCAGGTGTGCGGGCTCGGCGGCGCCGCTCTGCCGGTCGAAGCCGGAGGTCTGGCCGAGCAGGCGATCGCGGGCGATTTCGAGGGGATTCATTGGACGGCGGCGGCCTCCGCACCGGGGGGCGCCGTCTCCAGCCAGCCGTATCCCTTCTTCTCCAACTCCACCGCAAGGCTCTTGTCGCCGGAGAGCGCGATGCGTCCCTCGGAGAGCACGTGAACGCGGTCGGGAACGATGTGGTCGAGCAGGCGCTGGTAGTGGGTGATGACCAGCAGCGAGCGCTGGGGACCGCGCAGCGCGTTCACGCCGGTCGCGATCACGCGCAGCGCGTCGATGTCCAGGCCCGAATCTGTCTCGTCGAGGATGCAGAGCCTCGGCTCGAGGAGCAGCATCTGCAGGATCTCGTTGCGCTTCTTCTCGCCGCCCGAGAACCCCTGGTTGATCGAGCGGTTCATCAGGTCCTCCGGCACCTCCACCATCTTCATCTTCTCGCGGACCAGGGCCAGGAAGTCGATGGCGTCGAGCTCCTCCTCCCCGCGATGGCTGCGGATCGCGTTGAGGGACGCCTTTAGGAAGTAGTGGTTTCCCACACCGGGGATCTCCACCGGGTACTGGAAGGCGAGAAAGATGCCCTCCCGGGCGCGCTCCTCGGGCTCGATGCCGGTGAGATCACGGCCGTCGTAGAGGATCTCGCCGGCGGTGACCGAGTAGCCCGGCCGCCCCGCCAGCACGCTCGCGAGGGTGCTCTTCCCCGAGCCGTTCGGTCCCATCATGGCGTGGACCTCGCCGGGCCGGATGGTGAGATCGATCCCCTTCAGGATCGCGGCTTCTCCCGCCTTGGCGTGGAGGTTCTTGATCTCGAGCACGATGGTCTCCTAGCCGACGCTTCCTTCCAGGCTCATGCCCAGGAGCTTCTGGGCCTCCACGGCGAACTCCATGGGGAGCTCGCGCAGGACCTCCTTGCAGAATCCGTTCACGATCATCGAGATCGCGTCCTCTTCCGAAATGCCCCGCTGCTGGCAGTAGAAGAGCTGGTCCTCGCCGATCTTCGAGGTGGTGGCCTCGTGCTCCACCGTCGCGGTGGAGTTCTTGACCTCCAGGTAGGGGAAGGTGTGAGCTCCGCACTTGTCGCCGAGCAGCAGCGAATCGCACTGCGAGTAGTTGCGCGCTCCCACTGCCTTGGGGCCGATCCTCACCAGCCCGCGGTAGGACTGCTGGCCGTGACCGGCGGAGATCCCCTTGGAGATGATGGTGCTCGTGGTGCCCGCCCCGATGTGGATCATCTTGGTGCCGGTGTCGGCCTGCTGGTAATTGTTGGTGAGCGCCACCGAGTGGAACTCGCCCACCGAGCCCTCTCCCTGGAGGATGCAGCTCGGGTACTTCCAGGTGATCGCGGAGCCGGTCTCCACCTGGGTCCAGGAGATCTTGGACCGCCGGCCCAGGCACTTCCCCCGCTTGGTGACGAAGTTGTAGATGCCGCCCTTGCCTTGCTTGTCGCCCGGATACCAGTTCTGGACCGTCGAGTACTTGATCTCGGCATCGTCGAGGGCGACCAGCTCGACGACCGCGGCGTGAAGCTGGTTCTCGTCGCGCATCGGCGCCGTGCAGCCCTCCAGGTAGCTCACGTAGCTGCCCTCTTCGGCGACGATCAGGGTGCGCTCGAACTGCCCGGTCTCCTGGGCGTTGATGCGGAAGTAGGTCGAGAGCTCCATCGGGCAGCGCACGCCCTTCGGGATGTACGCGAACGAGCCATCGCTGAAGACCGCGGAATTGAGGGCGGCGAAGAAGTTGTCGCCATAGGGAACCACCGATCCCAGGTACTTCCTGACCAGCTCCGGACAGCGCCTGACCGCCTCCGAGAAGGAGCAGAAGATGATGCCGTGCTTCTCGAGCTCCTCCTTGTAGGTGGTCGCCACCGACACGCTGTCGAAGACGGCGTCCACCGCCACGCCGGTCAGTCGCTTCTGCTCATCGAGGGGGATCCCCAGCTTCTCGTAGGTCCTGAGCAGCTCGGGATCCACCTCGTCCAGGCTTCCGAGCTGCTTCTTCTTGGGCGCCGAGAAGTAGTACATGTCCTGGTAGTCGATGGTGGGATAGCGGATCATCGCCCAGGTGGGCTCGTGTCCCTCCTCGAGCATCTTGGCGAAGCGGTGGTACGCCTTGAGGCGCCACTCCAGGAGCCAACGCGGCTCCTCCTTCTTGGCGGAGATGATGCGGACGATCTCCTCGGAGAGGCCCTTGGGGATGGTCTCGGACTCGATATCGGTGACGAAGCCGTATGCGTACTCGCGCTCGGTCAGCTCCGCGAGCTCAGTTGCGTTCGACATGGGGACCTCCGATCTCGGCGGGATCCACGTACAGGAAGCGGTCCTTCGGGGGGCCGACCAGCTCCCGCAGCGTCACGTGCCTGAGCGTCTCGAGGATGGCCTGGTTGATCCGCTGCCAGGGATCGCGGACCGAGCAGCTCGTCTCCTGCTCGCAGCGGCCCGGGCCGGCGCTGCACTCCATCAGCGCGATCGGCCCTTCCAGGGCGTCGATGATCTCGGCGACGCTGACCTCCTCGGGGCGACGCGAGAGTGCGTAGCCTCCCTTGGCGCCGCGCTGCGAGGTCACCAGGCCTCCGTGGGCCAGGGCCTTCAGGATCTTGCTCACCACCGGAAGCGGGAGCGAGGTCGCCTCGGCCATGCTGCGGGCGTTCTGGCTGGCCCGGGTCTCGTCACCCGCGAGCTGGGCGAGGAGCACGATTCCGTAGTCGGTGAGCTTGGTGATGCGGAGCATGTCGACCTCGTGAGCGATCTCGCGCCGGGACGATATCGGACCGGAGCGGTCCTGTAAATATAGTACCAAAAGAGTTTTATTTGAATCGATCTGATTCCCCCGGGGGGTGGGGGAGGACGCGTGGGATCGATGCCAGCGCTCAGAGCTCGATGTCGCCGAAGCGCGCCAGTGGCAGGAGCAGGCCCTGATTGTCGTGGCACCAGGAGAGGGGCGGCGACTGCATGGTGCCGAGCGAGCAGATCCTCGATGCCCCGAGCTCGAGAAGGGCGCGGGCCAGCTCGCGCCTCTGGTCTGCGAAGCCCCCGACTCCGACGCTGGCCAGGTGTCGCCGGAGCGGCTTCAGGGCCTCGACCAGGCCGGGCACCCCCGAGACCGGGTGGACCCGAACGAAGCGATGGAGAGGGGCCGGCCTGATCAGGGCGTCGGCCTCGGCCACCACCGTCCAGCTGGTTCCGGCGCCGCGGTGGAGGATCACCGGCGCGCCGCTCGCGGCGCGCATCTCGGCCAGGTCGCGTTCCCGAGCGATCGCCGCGGCGGCTGGGGGAGGAATCGCACCTCGGGGCCAGCGCTCCTGGAGATCGCCGAGCGCTCGCGCCAGGTCGGAAGCGAACGCCGCGGCTTCGCCCTGCTCGCGATCCTCCACGAAGACCGCGAGCGGTGAGAGGCAGCCGAGCTGGTCCCAGAGGGCGACGTCCTCGGCGAGTCGCGCGGCCGCGTCGGGGGAGGGGTCGGCGCCGACGGCGGCCACCGAGAGCCGGTGCGCGTAGCTGACCAGCCTTCGCGGCGGTCGCACCCGCGCCGCGACGGCGGCGATGGTCTCGTCGGAGCCGCTCGCCACCACGCAGTCGGCGTCGAGCAGGGCGTCCACGCACTCGCGGTCGCTTCCCGGGAAGCCCGTGATCTCGATGCACGCGCCGAGCTCCGGGTCCGCCGCCGCCACGGAGTCCGCCACCAGAGCGGCCGTGACCGGATCGTGAGCCGAGGTCTTGGCGAGAACCGGCGAGCGGAGGAGCAGCGGAGCCAGCAGCCCGAGCAGGGTGGGAGAGGGCAGCGAGCCGGCCAGCAGCACCGAGGTGACCTCGAATCCGGAGACGCACCTGGGGGCGGTGCCCTCCAGGGCGTCGATCCCGCCGAGCTCCCGCTCGACCAGAGATCGGAGCGCGCCTCCTGTCCATCCCGCGAGCGCCCGGGCCATGCCGGCCTCCACCATCGCCGGTGCCAAGCCCGTGGCGCTGGCGAAATCGGTGCGCAGAGCGCGCCGCATCCGCGAGTCCGGATCGCGCCAGGAGTCGAGCACCGATGCGAGAGAGCCGAGGATCTCCCGGGCTCGGCGCTTTCGCAGTCGATGGCCGGCGCCGCGAAGCCGCGCGAGCGCCCCGCGGATCTCCTCGGGACTCGCACGGCTCATGGCAGGCGCCCGTCCTCGTTCTCTCGCGGCTCGCTCGAAGCATGCGCTTCTAGCATCTCGTCCGCCGCGATGGAGCAGCCGCGGGCTTCGGCGCCGGGCTCCCTTCCCAGCACCTCGAAGCCGTCCAGGACTGCGCGCCCGAGATCCGCGGTCTGGATGGCGAGGATGCTCCCCGTATTGGCCAGATCGAGCACCGTCACCGCGCCGATCTCGCCGGGAGGGGCCTCGCGACCGCTCTCCGGGTCGACCAGTCGCACTCGCGCCCAGGGCGGTCCGAGCTTGCGCCGGGGCGTCCCCGGGAGACGCAGCACCGAGTCATAGAACTGGCTGCCGAGCTCGGTCATGCCGTACTGATTGACGATTCTCTCGGAAGGGACGCCGAGGGATCGATGGAGGTTCTCATACAGCAAGTCCTGGGGGAGCTCACGCGAGCGCCCCTTGAACCCCCCCGTCTCCATCACCCGCGAGCCTCCCGGAAGCGCGATCCGGCGCTCTTCGCTCTCCAGCCACTCCAGGAAGTGGAGCAGGGCGAAGGCCGTCCCGCAGAGCACCACCGCCGCGTCGCTCGCCCTCGCCTCTTCGAGTGCCTCGAGCAGGCGAAGCTGCTCGAGCTCGCCTCCCTGCACCAGGAAGCCGCTCTCAGGGTCGCCGCGCCGCTCGAGGATCACGCCGAACATGTGGGAGAGGGACGAGTCGGGCACCTCCAGCGGAGAGGGGGCGAGAATCAGGATTCGCGCCCGCTGCGAGGCACAGCCGAGGTCGGGGAGGACGTGGCGCTCGAAGCTCGGGATCAGGGAGGCCTCATAGATCGCGAGCGTGTCCAGGTGGAGCTCTCCCCGCCGCCGGGTCGAGGTGCCGCTGGTGCGGAACACGTGACACTCGAGCTCGGGGGGAAAGGAGCGCAGCGGCGTCTCCTTGAAGGCGCCGGCGGGAACCGCCGGGATCTCCCGCCAGGAGCTGACCGTCTCCGGGGTGGCTCCCCGAGCCCGGCAGAATCGCGCAAAGGGCTCGCAGCGGCTGAACTGGTGAGCGAAGAGCCGAAGGGCGAGCTCCTCGAAGCGAGCTTCGTCCTCGCGAGCCTCTCTCTCGCCCATCCAGTCGAGGATTCGCCGGTCGAGCTCCGAGCGCGCCGGATCCCCGCTCCTCACCGGATGCACTCCACCAGGATCTCGAGGGCGGCGATCAGCGCACCCTGCTCGATCGAGAGCGGCGGCGTGATGGAGAGGACGGCGCCCTCCTCACCGGAGGGGAGCAGGATGATTCCGCGCGAGAGGGCCGCGGCACAGGCGCGCAGCGCCGTCTCGGGTCGGTCGCATTCGATGCCGATCATGAGCCCGAGCCCGCGGACGTCCGTGACGCGGGCGTCGCCACCGAGCTCGCCTCGCAGGAACGCGAGCGCCGCGGCGCCGCTCTGCGCGGCGTTCTCGACGAGCTTCTCCTCCTCGAGCACTTTGATCGAGGCGAGCGCCGCGGCGCAGCCCGGGGGATGTCCCAGAAAGGTCTGGGTGTGCAGGGCCTCCCCTCTCGAGACCGGCCAGGCGTCCATGACCTGCACCCGACCCAGGCAGGCGGAGATGGGCATCCCCGAGGCCAGCCCCTTCCCGACGCAGAGGAGATCGGGAACCACGCCTTCGTGGTCACAGGCGAACCAGCGCCCGGTGCGTCCGAAACCGGTGTAGATCTCGTCAGCGATCAGCAGCCAGCCTTCCTCGTCGCATCGGCGGCGGAGCTCCCGGAGGAAGCCCCGGGGCGGGACCCTCTCTCCGCCGCGCCCCTGGATCGGCTCCACCAGCACCGCTCCGACCGGATGCGCGAATTGCGCGGCCGCGCGCGCGGCGCCCTCGGCGTCGCCGTATCGAGCGAAGGCCGTGCACCCTGGAAGGCGCCCCTGGAAGGGCTCCTTGAAGAAGAGCCGCCAGGTGGCGTCCAGGGCCCCGAGCCCGAGCCCGTGGTAGGCCCCCTCGAAGGCCACCACGCCGGGGCGGCGAGTGGCGATCATCGCCGTCTTGAGCGCGATCTCCACGGCGTCGCTTCCCGAGGAGCCGAGAACCGCGCGGGCCGGTCCGCCGCCGGGGAAGTGCGCCACCAGGGCTTCCAGCAGCGCCACCTTCACGTCGGGGGGGTGCACGTCGCCCATCGCGTGGAGGAGCCGCTCCGACTGTCGGGAGACCGCTTCGATCACGCGCGGATGCCCGTGCCCCAGATTCGCGACGCCGAATCCCCCTCCCAGATCGACGAAGCGGTTGCCGTCGACATCCCAGACGTTGGCGCCCGAGGCGCGCCGCCAGAAGATCGGCGCGATTGGCTCGAGACAGGTCACGTTCCGGCTCTCGACCCTCGAGAGGCGCGCCGCGAGCTCCCTCGAGCGGGGTCCGGGCACCGCGGTCACGAGCTCCGGGGGCAAGGTCTTGAAGCGCGACACGCGGAAAGTCTAGCCCGCACTTCGCGCCGGCTCGCCACTGCGGCGGGTCTGCACGCCGTATGTCAGACTCGCCGAGATGGCTCCCCACCGATCCCGCCCTCGCTCTCCGGCTCGCGAGCGGCCTGGCTGCCCGCAGCGCGGGGGGTCTGCCCGGACCCATCTCGCGTTCGTCGCACTCGGCTCGAACCTCGGCGACCGGGAGGCCCACCTGCGGCGCGCGCTCCAGGCGCTCCGCGCGACGCGCGGAATCGAGCGGGTCGATGTGTCGCGGATCTACGAGACGGATCCGGTGGGAACGATTCCCCAGGGTCCCTACCTGAACGCGGTTGCGGAGATCGAGACCGGGATCGAGCCTCGGGCCCTGCTCGAGCGCCTGCTCGAGATCGAGGCCGAGGAGGGTCGGATCCGCAGCGGAGCTCGCGGAGAGGCGCGGACGCTCGACCTCGACCTCTTGCTCTTCGCGGACTGCTGCATCGACGAGGAGGCGCTGATTCTTCCCCACCCCCGCATGCACGAGCGGGGTTTCGTGCTCGAGCCGCTCTGCGATCTGGCGCCGCAGCAGGTGCATCCGCGATCGGGAAAGACCGTCGCCGAGCTCGCGGCGCGCCTGCGCGATCCGGCGGCCGTCCGCCCCTGGCGGGGCGCGGGCGCCGATCAGGCGGCGGTGTCGTCGTCGAGAAGCGCGGGGAGGAGGACCAGGGCGGTCCAGCGACCCGGTCCCACGGAGCTCGCGTAGCGGCTTCCGCCGTGCCTCTCGACGATCCGTGCGGCGCTCTCGAGACTCGCGCGTGAGGTCTCGTCGGGGGCGCGCGAAGGGTCGAGAACGCCCTCGGCGATCGAGTCCCAAGGGTCGCGTCCCTCGACGGCGAGGGACAGGCGTATCTCTCGCTCCTTCGGCTCCGCGCTCAAGGAGACGGTGAGCCGGGTCGGACCGCCGGCGTGGTCGGCGGCGTAGTGAACCAGCGAGAGCACCAGGAGCTCGAGGTCGCCCGCGTCACCCTTGACGAGCAGGAGGTCGTCCGGGGCGTCCACCGCGAGCTGGTGCTGGCGTCCCAGCGTGTCGGCGAGCAGGGCTCCGAGCTCCCGCACCAGGCGCACCATGTCGACTTCGCCGGAACCGGATGGGCTGGGCTGGCGCCGGGCCAGAAGCGCCCGGGTGATCCTGGTGCAGCGGCCGAGCTCGTCCAGCATGGCCTGACACGCCTCGACCACCAGAGGGTCGTGCTTGCGGTCCTCCAGCAGCGAGTTCGCCTCCCCGAGCAAGGCGGTGAAGGCGTTGTTGAGCGTGTGAGCTGCACCCATGGTGAGCCGTCGGATGGCCTCGAGCCGTGCGGCCTGCTCCGGGCGCAGGCACCGCTCGCTCGAATCGACCGGTACGTCGCGCGGTTCCACGACCGCGTTATCGGTGGACGGGGGTCGAAATTGAAGATGCTCCCCCCGGCTCCGCGACCTCGCTCGGATGCGGGCTCGTCCCCTCGCACTCGGCGATCCGCAACTCGCCGGCGGTGAGATGGCAGCTCGCCGGCAGCTCGCGGCTCTCCCGGCTCGAGCGCCGTGGGTTGGAATCAAGAAGGCGGCCAGGGTGGCCGATGCTCTGGGGGAGCGGTATCGCAAGCGCGGCGGAGCGGAGCGAGCCGCGCGCGCAGTGAGCCGAAGGCGAACGAAGCTCGAGAAGGGCAGGGAGGCCCGAATGCGACTTGGGTCCGCAGCGAAGGCTCTGGCGGGCGCGCTCGCCGTGATAGGGATGCTGGCTCTCTCGTCTCCCGGGGTCCGGGTGGCGCGGGCGAAGGAAGGCGATCCGGTCTCGTCGGAAGTCTCCCCGGCTCCTCTCCCCGGGGGCAGCGCAGCCGGAGCGAGCCGGGTCGAGGGCGAGGCGGTGCCTCTGCCCAAGGGATCCCCCACGCCGGAAGCGATCGCCGAGCGAATCCGGGCGGAGATGCAGAGCAGCGGCGAGAAGCCCGTGGTGCTGAACGGACGCGGCTACAACTACGCGACTCCGCGCGATCCGCTGCGCGACCTCGGAATCGTGAGGTCCGAGGCCGCGCGCCAGCGAGGAGACTCCCCCGCGAGCCGCTGACGGCGCTACTTTGACACTCCAGGCGCCGCAAGACTAGAATCCCCGCGGGTGCCTGGAGTGGGATGAACCCGAGAGCGACGCTTCGCTTCAGAAGGGCGACGGCTGCTCTTGCCATCGCGTGGGCGCTGCTCGCCTTCGCTGTCGGACTCCACGGCCAGGTGGTGGCCTCGCGCTTCCCGGCCACTCCCTTTACCTGGTCCGCCGCTGCCGGGCACGTGGTGATCCACACCCTCACCCCGAGTGCCGCGGCCGCTGGCCTGGAGGCCCGGGATCGCCTGATCATGGTCGACGGCGAGCCGGTCGGCTGGTGGTTCCGCAGGCCGCACCGTCTCGCGAGCGGGGTGGCGAACACCTACACCGTGCTCAAGCCCGACGGCCGCCAGCTCAGCGCGGCTCTCGAGCCGGCGCCCCCGGACATCCAGACCTTTCTTCCGCAGCGGGTCCTGGATCTCGCCATCCCCCTGGTAGCCGTGGTCTACCTGGCGATCGGCGTCGGGGTGTGGCGCCTCAAACGAGATCGACCCGAACCCTGGGCGCTGCTGCTCTTCTGCGGTGTCGTCGCCGCGCAGCTCTTCCTGACCGGCTCGCACGCCGCGATCGCGGTGGTCCTCAACCTGATGACGATTCCCTTCATCGGCGCGACCGCCTTCCACCTCTTCACCAGCTACCCGATGGAGCCCGGCTGGATCGTGCGGCATCCCGAGATCCGGGTGATTCCCTACGCGCTCGCCACCCTGCTCGCCGCATTCGTCGTCCTCGAGCCCTACCTCGGTGTCCCCGCCGGGATCACCGCTCCCATCGGCACCTTCTTCACCGTGGACCTGTCGCTGGTCTGCATCGGCGTCCTCTTCTACGAGCGCTGGAATCGCTGGCGCGATGCGGCGGTGGACCGCGCGGACGTGATGCTCGCCGGCGGGGCGCTGAGCTTCCTCCCGGTGATCGGCCTGCTGATGGTGCACTACTTCTTCGGCACGCCTTTCTCCTGGTACGTGGCGCTGCTCGGGTTCTTCATGTTCCCGGCCGCCGTCGGCTACGGGATCGTCCGTCAGCAGCTCTTCGAGATCCGGATGGTCGCCAAGAGCTCGGCTGCCTACGGCGCCGCGACTCTCGCCATCACCGGCCTCTTCGCCTTCCTGATCACGTTCACCGATGCGCTGGTGGGGCGCTTCGACGTCGATGCGCGCTCGCCGGCGTTCTCGGTGGCCCTTCTCTTCTTCGCGATCCTTCTCTTCAACCCCTTGCGGGCTCGGATGCAGCGGCTGGTGGACGGCTTCTTCGATCGCGACCGGGCCGCCTACCGGCTGGCGGTTCGCGAGATCTCCGAGGCGATGGTGTCGATGCTCTCGGTGAAGGAGATCGTCGATCGCATCCTGATCGCCGCGACCGATACGATGGGAGTCGAGGGTGCGATGGTCCTGCTCCTCGACGAGAAGAACGAGGTCCTGCGCCCCGAAGCCTTCCGCGGCGGCTGGGACGAGGAGGCGGCGAGCGCCGCCTTTCCCTCCAGCCACCCTCTGTGCCGGCAGCTCTGGATGCGGCGCAGCTCGCTCAGCCGCGGGGACTTCGACGAGGAGGAGGATCCGGAGGTCCGCGAGGCCTGCCGCGACGTCTTCGACACCCTCGACGCGGAGCTGCTGGTGCCGATTCTCTTCGGTGTCGACCTGCTCGGCGTGATCGCGGTGGGGCGCAAGCTGTCCGGGGAGCGCCTCGGCGTGGACGAGCGCGAGCTGCTGCGAACCCTGGCGAACCAGAGCTCGATCGCCATCGAGAACGCCAGGGCCTTCGACGAGATCGCGAAGCTCAACGAGACGCTGGAAGGCCGGGTCGAAGATCGCACCCGGGAGCTGCGCGATACACAGGCTCAGCTCGTCCAGAGCGAGAAGATGCGCTCCCTCGGTCAACTGGTTGCCGGCGTGGCTCACGAGCTCAACAACCCGATCGGATTCGTCCACGCGAACCTCCAGCTTCTGGACGAGTACGTGGAGAAGCTGATGCGTCCCGGCCTGGATCCGGAGAGCCGGGAGCGGAGCCGGGAGGCGATCGGCAAGCTCCTGAGCCGGAGCCGGGAGGGGACCGAGCGGGTCAAGCAGATCGTCGAGGATCTGCGCACCTTCTCCCGCACCGGTCAGGCCGAGCTGCTGGAGGTCTGCGTCAACGACGAGCTGGATCGAACCCTGGTGCTGATCGAGCCGCGGCTCAAGGACGGCATCCGGGTGGTTCGCGAGTACGGGGAGCTGCCCCCGCTGCGCTGCTTCGCCGGCCAGCTGAATCAGGTCTTCATGAACCTGCTGATGAACGCCTGCGATGCGCTCGACGGGAAGGGCGAGATCGTGATTCGCACCCGGTCGGTCGAGGGCGGCGTGCGGATCGAGATCGAGGACGACGGTGCCGGGATGCCCCCGGAGGTGAAGACGCGCATCTTCGATCCCTTCTTCACCACCAAGGATGTCGGCAAGGGAACCGGACTCGGCCTCTACATCTCCCACGGAATCATCGAACGCCATGGCGGCAGCATGTGGGTGGAGTCGGAGCCCCAGCAAGGGTCGACCTTCGTGATCGAGCTCCCGCTGCAGGCCCCCGTGGAGGAAGCGCAGTGAGCCCGACGGTCACGCAGCGGATCCGGCGGGTGACTGCCCTGCTCGCGGTGCTCTGGGCCCTGTCCGCCCTGGTGCTCGCGATCCACGGCCAGTGGACCTCGAGGCGCACCGTCACCCCGCCCATCGAGACCACCGCACTGAGCGGTGTTGCGCTGGTCACCTGGCGCAGCGACGAAGCGGCCCGGGAGGGCGTCAAGGAAGGCGACCGCGTCCTCGAGGTGGAC
>Ga0214473_10008621_pt1 | contig 12053 bp, 11 predicted proteins | sample RVTome_7_FD_203509 | JGI IMG/M metagenome (GOLD analysis project Ga0214473, IMG submission 203509) | Soil microbial communities from uranium-contaminated site in the Upper Colorado River Basin, Wyoming, United States - RVT98D197 | ecosystem: Environmental > Terrestrial > Soil > Contaminated >...
TATGCACCCCTTCCTTGCCGATCGCGAGGATCACCCGGACCAGGTCCGCCGTGCTGGCATGCTCCGTCTCCGCCCCGTTGGCCCTGACCTTGTACGGGGGGCGCCCCAACCCGATAGCGGAGGGGGCCAGCTTCTGCAGTTCGCGAAAATCCGCCGACCCCACCAGTTCGTGGGTGACATCCAGGGAGTGAACCCGTCCATTGGTCTGGACCCGGCAGACGACCTTGCTGGACTCGTGCTCCTCGTCCTCGACGATGTCCATGTTGATCGCGGCCTTGGGATCGGTGAGCGCCATGGCCTTCTTGGCATTGGCCACGACCTTCTTGAGCGCATTTGCGTTCTTGAGGAGGTCGCGGTCCAGGCCAGGCTCGTCCACGAACGCGCGCAGGATGCCCGCTTCGTGCTGCTTTTTGCCGAAGCGGGCCAGGAGGCCCTCGTACGCGATGAGCTTTTTCAGGATGGGCAGCAGGCGCCGGCCGGCCACGTAGGCCTGGCCGCCCTCCAGGTAGACCTCGACGGCCTCGACCGCCAGATCGGCCAGATACTCGTTGAGGGCGTTTTCGTCCTTGAGATACCGCTCCGTCTTGCCCTTCTTGACCTTGAAAAGGGGCGGTTGCGCGATGTAGATGTACCCGCGGTCGATGAGCTCGTGCATCTGCCGGAAGAGAAAGGTCAACAGCAGCGTCCGGATGTGGCTGCCGTCCACGTCGGCGTCGGTCATCAGGATGATCTTGTGGTAGCGGGCGCGGGCGATGTCGAAATCGTCCTTGCCCTTCTCCTGGTCTTCCCGTGCGCGCCCGATGCCGGTCCCGAGCGCTTGGATCAACACGCGGATCTCCTCGCTGGAGACCATCTTGTCGAACCGGGCCTTCTCCACGTTGAGGATTTTGCCCTTGAGGGGCAGGATGGCCTGGAACTTCCGGTCGCGCCCCTGTTTAGCGGAGCCGCCGGCGGACTCGCCCTCCACGATGAATAACTCGCTGTGGGCCGGGTCCTTCTCTGAGCAGTCGGCCAGCTTGCCGGGGAGGGTACCCCCGTCGAGCGCGCTCTTCCGGCGGATCAACTCCTTGGCCTTGCGCGCGGCCTCGCGGGCCCGGGCCGCATCCAGAGACTTGCCGATAATCCGGCGGGCGATGGGGGGATTTTCCTCAAAATAGGCGCCGAGGGCCTCGTTGACGGCCACCTCGACGAGACCCTTGACCTCGCTGTTGCCCAGCTTGGCCTTGGTCTGCCCCTCGAATTGCGGGTTCCGCAGCTTGACGCTGATGACGGCCGTCAGGCCCTCCCGCACGTCATCGCCGGTGAGCGACTCGGTCTCCTTCTTGAGCAGGTCGTGGGCGTTGGCGTAGTTGTTGATGGTCCGCGTGAGCGCCGCCTTGAGGCCCACGAGATGGGTGCCGCCCTCGCGGGTGTTGATGTTGTTGGCGAAGGAAAAGATATTTTCAGCATAGCCGTCGTTGTACTGGAGGGCGACCTCCATGATCATCTCGCTCTTCTCGGAGGCGATAAAGATGGGCTTGTGCAGCGGCGTCTTGGCCTCGTTCAAGTGCTCGACGAACGACACGATCCCGCCCTTGTAGCAGAAGACCTGCTCCTTCTCCTTGCGCTCGTCCTTGAGCGTGATCGCCAGGCCCTTGTTCAGGAAGGCCAGCTCGCGGAGGCGCTGGGCCAGGACGTCGTAGCTGAACTCGACCGACTCGAAGACCTGGGGGTCGGACTTGAAGGTGATTTTGGTGCCGCGTTTCTTCGTCTTGCCGGTCACCTTGAGGGGGGCGGTGGGCTTTCCGCGCTCGTACCGCTGCTCGAAGACCTGGCCGTCCTGCCAGATCTCCATCTCCAGCCACTCCGAGAGCGCGTTGACCACCGAGATGCCGACCCCGTGGAGGCCGCCGGACACGGTATAGGCGCCCTGCTCGAACTTCCCGCCGGCGTGGAGCATGGTCAGGGCCACCTCCGCCGCGGACTTCTTCTGGGTCGGGTGCATGCCCGTCGGAATGCCACGGCCGTTGTCCACCACCGTGACGCTGCTGTCGATGTGGATCGTGACCTCGATCGCCTCCCCGAACCCGGCCATGTGTTCGTCGACGCTGTTGTCCACCACCTCGTAGACCAAGTGGTGGAGGCCGTCCGGTCCGGTGCTCCCGATGTACATCGCGGGCCGCTTGCGGACCGCGTCGAGGCCCTCCAGGACCTTGATCTGCTCGGCCCCGTACGCGTCACTCGGCCCGCTCGGGTTCTTGGTTTCTTCTGCCGCCATACGCCTCCCTTCCGGTTTGCCTACACCTTCATCGGCATGACGACGCACACGAATCCGGGATCTCCCTCCGGCCGCAACAGGCACGGGCTCAACGGGCTCTTCATCTCCAGATGGACGGTCTCGCTGTCCATCGCGGTCAGGGCGTCGAGGAGGTACCGGGCGTTGAACCCGGTCGTCAGGCTCTCTCCGCGATACTGGGCGGGGAGGTCTTCGGTCGCCTCGCCCAGGTCCGGATTGCTCGCATACAGCGTCAGGGTCCCCGCATCCAGCGTCACCTTGACGGCATAGGTCTTGTCCTGGGACAGGACTGCCACGCGCCGGAGCGCCCGTTCGAACGCGCCCCGGTCGACCGCGGCCTTCTTGGCGCTGTCCTTCGGAATGACCTGGAGGTAGTTGGGGTAGGTCCCTTCCATGATCCGAGAGGTCAGGAACAGGCCGCTCTTCTGGAAGGTGACGAGGTTTTTCGTGAACCCGAGCAGGGGTTCGCCCGCCTCTTCCTCCACCAGCCGGCGCATTTCCTGGGCTCCCTTGCGGGGTATGATGGCCTTGATCTCCTTGGGCAGATCCGTCGCCGCGTCCTGGGGCAGGTCGCTCTCGGCCATGGCCAGCCGGTGCCCGTCCGTCCCGACCAGGCGCATCGTGACCTTTTTCTCTGCGGAAATCACCGTGACCAGGAGCCCGTTGAGGATGTACCGCGCGTCGTTGTCCCCCACGGCGAAGATGGTCTTCCGGATCAAGGTCGCAAGCCCGCTGCCGGGGATGGCCACCCGTCCCTCCCGCTCGATCGTCGGGAGCGCGGGGAACTCGGAGGCCGCCAGGCCGACGATTTTAAACTGGCTCTTGCCGGCCTGAATCTGCACCCAGTGGTTCTCCAACGCGGTCAGGGCGATCTCGCCGTCCGGCAGTTCCTTCAGGATCTCATAGAGCTTCCGGGCGGACACCGAGACGCTCCCCGGCTGGATCACCTCGGCCTTGTAGTGCCCCCGGATGCTGATCTCCAGGTCGGTGGCGACCAGTTCGATCCCGTCCTGCTTCGTCTCCAACAGAATATTCGACAGGACCGGCATGGTGTTGCGCTTTTCGACGATTCCCTGGACCCGCTGAAGGCCGGTCAGCAACTCGTCCCTGGCAATCCTGATCTTCATAGGCCCGCCCCCTTCTGTGCGCTCACGCGCCGGTGATCTGGCGCTTCAATTCCTCCAGCGTCCCATGCAAGCTGGGATCGCTCACCTTGGCCTTTTCAATCTGCTTGCACGCATGCATGATCGTGGTGTGATCCTTGCCCCCGAAGTGCCGCGCGATCTCAGGGTAGGACTGCTGCGTGATCTCCCGGCACAGGTACATGGCGATCTGCCGGGGATAGACGAGGACCTTCGTCCGCCGTTTGGACTTCATCTCCGCGACCTTGATGTGAAACCTGGTGGCGACGGCGTCCTGCACCGCATCGAGCGTGATCACGCGCTTGGCTTCGTTGACCAGCTCCTTGAGCACGTTTCGCGCCATCTCGAGCGTAATGGTCTGCCCGGTCAGGGAGGCATAGGCGCCCACCCGGATCAGCGACCCTTCCAGTTCTCGGATGTTCGATTTGATGCTGCCGGCCACGAACTCGGCGACATCGTCCGGGAGCACGATCCCTTCCCGGTCGGCCTTCTCCCGGAGGATCGCGATCCGTGCTTCGAGCGGGTAGGGCTGGATGTCGGCGACCAAGCCCCAGTCAAGCCGCGACCGGAGCCGCTCCTCCATCTCATGGATGTCCTTCGGGTACCGGTCGCTCGAAATCACGATCTGCTTCCGGGCCTCATGGAGGCTGTTGAATGTATGGAAGAACTCTTCCTGGGTCGCCTGTTTCCCGGCGATGAATTGGATGTCGTCCACCAGCAGCATATCGATGTTCCGGTACCGCCGGCGGACATCGACCATCCGGTCGTACCGGATCCCATTGATGACCTCGTTGGTGAACTGTTCCGAGGTCACGTAGGCAATCCGCATATCGGCCCGATCGAGCGCGGCGTTGCCGATGGCCTGCATCAGGTGGGTCTTGCCGAGGCCGACCCCACCGTAGATCAACAGCGGGTTGTAGGCTGTGCCCGGTGTTTCCGCGACCTTCATGCTGGCGGCCCTGGCCAGTTGATTGTTGGGGGCCGCCACAAAATTCGAGAACGTGTACCGGGGATTTAAATTCGCGTGCCTTTTCCCCCGCGATCCTGCGACCCCTGCGGGCCGATCCGGCCCTTCACGGACCACCAGCCTTTCCTTGATGCCCCCGTCGTTCATGGCAAAGACCACGTGAAGGTCAGGCTTCCCGGCCGATTGCCCAATAACCTCCTCCAAAAGCCTATGGTAATGCTCCCTGATGAAGTCGCGAAAAAAGAGGTTTGGAACCCTGATTGTTGCCTCATTTTCGTTTAGATTTCCGAGAGTTATGTCTTTAAACCAGGTATCGAAGACATCCTTGGATACCCGCTCCTTGAGAAGGCCGATGCATGATTGCCATACGGACGTCACATCCATTCCTATGCCCACGTCAGCTCAAACTCCACATGTTTATCCACACTTGTGGATATCCGTCCGCTCCCTGACCTTGACTGCTCACATTGGTCCTCAGGGGAATCCTCTCTCTATCCACTGACCGCCTGTCCGTTATCCTCAGGAAAGTGCGCTATCTGGGGAACTGACATTCCGTGCCCTTGGACCTCAATCCACTCTACACACATCCTCTTCTCCCACTCCATCCTCCGACTCTTTTCTCTTTGACACACAAATAGGACTAGAAGATGAAAAAAATTCTTCGTGGCTGCATTTACCAGGCGATGACCTTGTCAGCCGCAAAGATCATATCTACAAGGCGGGCATATCCGATCTCTCCGTTGGGGGTCCCGCGAGAGGTTGCCGTCAACCGATGGACGGTCGCCCCGGGCAATTCCGGAGATACGTCACCGGGGCTAAGGAAGACCACCACCGGGGGAGGACACCCCATGGATGACTGGGCTGTCAGGGTCTGCAGCGCCAGAGGATCGCGGGCGTCGTGTAAGAGGTGAAGGGTCATGAAAGTTCCCGTTAGAAGACGAGGACGCGTTCCGCAGTCTTCAATGAGGCGGCGATGTCGGTCATGGTCATCGGCTTCGTTACACAGTCAGGGAGATACCGTGATGGGATGACCGCATCAGCGGCGATTCCGAACGGGGTCCCCCACTCGATGAAGACGGGAAGATATCTTTCCAGGGTTTCAGCATCGACGATCTCAGAGTTGTCCTCACACAAGAGGAGGGGAGCCCGATTGCACAAGACCAATGTAAGGTCCTGTCCCTCGTTATGCGATCCCAACCCTAGAGCGATGCGCACAGCCTCGACCGCACGATGATCCTTCGTCGGGTCTGCCCGGATTAGCATGACGATCTTCGGTGAGGAAACAGGCAAGACAGAACACCTCTAGTTGAGCGCCACAAACCGGTCACAGGACGACACAATATTGGAAAGCACGACGAGGCCGCAGTAAGTAGCCATCTCTTCTTTTCTTTCCACCCCATGCTGTTGAGCGCCGTACGCGCAGGCAAACAATTTCAGGCCCGCTGCCCGCAATTCCGGGAAACGGGGATCGTCAACGCCCAGCACCCCCTTGTCGATCAAGTAAAGGTACACCTCCACCCCTGCCTTGAGGGCGGCGTCGGAGAGTTCAATCGCGGTGGTAAGATTAGGGTTTTCAGGGCCTGTGGATACCAGGACGCCGAGTGACCGTTTTTTCATCTTCATCCACAGGATAAAAATCTACACAAGCCGTTGAAACCAAACAACTATTTTTTATCTACCGGAATCTTGATTAATATACCACTTTTGAAGGGAAAGCGTCAAATAAAAAAAGTCCTCGAGGAGGCCGTTAAAGAGGAGAAAGACTAACTAAGTGAAAGTGTGGTCTACGGAGCGGCCAGAAGCGACTTAAATTCCGCCAAAGAGACTGTACGATCCTGACGGGTGGGGAGATAGCGGATGGTCAGGGACGACCCCTCCCGATCAAAGCGCTTGATGGCCCAGAGGATGCCAGCAGCCTCCGCATATTTCAGCTGCCTGCCCACGTTATCGGGGTCAAGGTACGTTTCGATCGGCAGTCCCTCATTGCGGAGGAATTCGGCCTGCGCATGAAGATGCACATCGTTGTCCTCATCACGAAGCAGAAGTACCCGAGGCGCGAGAGTCGAAACCTGTCCTGAGGCACGCTCCTGCTGGATCGCCAGAACCCGTTCAAACCCAATCGAACATCCGACTGCCGGGATCTTCTTCCCAGCGAACATCCCGATCAGATCGTCGTATCGACCGCCGCCGAGGATGGCTGTCTTCGGGCCTTTGTCCATAACGGCTTCGTACACAGGGCCGGTATAGTAATCCATGCCACGGACTAAGGTCGGGTGGAAGATGAGGCGAGAATTTTTGTTGATTTCCCGGACGCTCTTGATGATTTCGTCAAGGTTTTCGCGAATGGCATCTATTTTTTCCCGTATGGCTCCCTCCTCGACCCCGTCAAAGATTTTTTCATAGTGTTCATACCCTGTTCCCTTGCCAAGAAGAATGTTGTGATCCACATTGATCTCAGGCACATGGAGAAGACTCCAAACTTTTCTCCAAGCAACAGAATCCCTTTCCAAAATGTCGCCGAGCTCAGACTCGAACTGAAGTAGTGGAATCTTCTCCCGCTTATCGAGGAGAGTTAAAATAGCTGTTATCTTTTCAGCTGGCACCCCAAAACCTTCCAATAGCAAAGGCAATAGATGCTTGTCGCTGATTCGAAACCAGTATGTGCCAAGGTCCAGTTCTTTGAGCACCCGCTCCATTGCCGTGATGATTTCGACTTCGTAAGCGGGCGAGGCCCCGTTCACCACGTCGATGTCGCATTGATAGAACTCCCGGAAGCGTCCCCTCTGGGGACGATCGGCACGCCAGACGGGCGCGATGTGGTAGCAGCGAAACACCTTGGGGAGCTTTCCCTGGTGGGTCGCGACGAAGCGCGCCAGGGGGACCGTAAGGTCAAAGCGCAGGCCATAATCGGCAACGTCTCCGGTCTCCAGGGCGCGCTCTAGCTTCTCGCCGCGCTTCAGGATCTTGAAGAGGAGTTTTTCGTTTTCTCCCCCCCCTTTTCCAAGCAGGACGGGAAGGTCCTCCATGGCCGGCGTGTCGATCGGGAGGTACCCGTACAGCCGGTACACCGAGCCGATGGTCTCCATGAGGTGCTGGCGTCGAAGGGTATCCAGTGGCAGCCAATCTCGCATCCCGGTGGGAGGGCCGATCGTCATGGCGGGTATCCTAGCCGCTCGACCTGGGCATATCAAGCCGGCAAGTGGAAGGCCTCCTTGATGCCGGTGAGGATGAATTGGACCGCGATGGCCGCCAGGATCAAGCCCATGACGCGCGTGAACACCCGCATCCCGCTCTCTTTCAAATGGCGAGAGATCGCGGCGGCGCTGCGTAAGGCCGCAAAGGCAATGAGCGTGTTCAACGCGATGGCCAGCAGGATGACGGAAAAAGCCGGCAGGGGTGCGGGGGCTTTGGCCGCCTGCCCAGTGAGGGCGATCACGGTGGAGATGGTTCCGGGTCCGCTCAGGAGGGGAATGGCCAGGGGGATGATGGCGATGTCCTGGCGGGACATGCCCTCGGCGTCCTCTTCCGGCGTGTGGCGGACCCGCGCCGGCTTGGCCTCCATCATGTCGAAGGCGATTTTGAGCAGGAGGACCCCGGCCACGATGCGGAAGGCTTCGATGGTGACGCCGAAGAATCGGAAAATGAAATTCCCGAAGACCGCGAAGACGACGAGAACGCCGAAGACGACCAGAACAGCCCGAGTGACCGTCTGGGCCCGTTCGGACTCCGAACTGTGCGGGGTGATGGAGAGAAAAATGGGGACGTTCCCGATCGCATCCAGTGTCACGAAGATCGAGACGAACGCGGTGACGAAAAACGGAAAGAGGAAGTCCATCACCGGCCGGCCGACCGCGCCTTTTCGAGTGCGCTTCTCGGGTCCTCGGTCGAGAGCTTCGCTAATTCCTCGTACAGTTCGCGCTCGCGTTTCCCCACCGCCTTCGGGGCGACGATTGCGAGGCGGACATACAGGTTGCCGCGTCCCCCGTCGCGCCGGACCATCCCTTTTCCGCGGAGGCGCAGGCGCTGGCCTCCCTGACTGCCCGCCGGGATGCGCATGGACACCGGGCCGTCCAGGGTCGGCACGGCCACCTCCGTGCCCAGGACGGCTTCCCAGGGCAATATGGGCAGGTCCAGTTGGAGGTCATCGGGAGCGTTTTCGACAAGGGCAAAGACCGGATGCGGCCGCACGCGAATTTTCAGGAAGAGGTCCCCGGCGCGGGCCGACCGTCCGTGCACGGCGCCCTGGCCCTTCAGGCGGATGCGGTCCCCCTCGTGCAGGCCTCGCGGGAGGGCCACGTCGAGCTCTTTCAGGCGGGGCATGCCGGCCTGGTCACGCGCCGTCAACGTGAAGCGCCGGGTCCCTCCCTGGTTGAGGTCCTCCAGCGACAGCTCGAGCTCGGCCTCCAGGTCGGCACCCCGGCCGACGCCCGCAGCCGTACGGTCTTCCGTCCCCCAGGGAGATTCCCCACCACCAAACGGCCCTCGGCGCGCCCCGAAGATGGCCTCGAAAAAATCGCTGAAGCCGCCGCCGGCATCCGTCCACGTCCGTTCAAACCCGGCGCCCCCGCCCGGTGGAGGCGTAAAGTCCATGCCGTCTTTCCAATGACGGCCGAGGCGGTCATACTTTTTGCGCTTTTCGGGGTCGCTGAGGACTTCGTTGGCCTCATTGATCTCTTTGAACCGCTCCTCGGCGGCCTTTTTCTTCGTGTCGGTGGCCTGCATATCGGGGTGATATTGGCGGGCCAGCTTTCGATACGCGTCCCGGACGGCCTTGTTGGACGCGTCCCGGGAAACCCCCAGGGTCTCGTAGTAATCCTTGAACGTCACGCCCATGGAATTTAGGGTAACCACAGCACGGGCATTTGTCCAGTGGTTTTGCGAGGTTGCCTGCCTGAAGGGCGTCTGCTATAGTGGCCCCCCATGCTGGCGGTCATCACCGGGGGCTCATGCGGCATCGGCGAGGCCTACGCGCGGCAATTAGCCGCCCGCGGCTATGCGCTTTATCTCGTGGCGCGGGATACCGAACGGCTCTCTCAGGTCGCCGGCGAGATCCGCTCCCATCACCGTGTTGCGGTCGAGGAGATCCCCCTTGACCTCGCGCACCCGGATGCGGCCGAGCGGCTCTACGCCGAGGTTCGCCGCCGCCCGGCCCCCGTGGACCTTTTCGTCAACAACGCCGGCTTCGGCTTCGCCGGGGAGTTCGCGGACATGCCGATGCCGCGCGTTCAGGACATGATGACCCTCCATCTCATGACGGTCACCAAATTGATCCGGTTGTTCCTGCCGGAGATGCGCGCGCGGCGGGCAGGAGCCATCATCAACGTGGCCTCGGTCGCCGGCTTGCTCCCGTTGCCGTACCGATCCCTCTATGCTGCGACGAAGGCTTTCATGGTGAACTTGGGCGCGGGACTGGCCGTGGAGGCCTGGCCCCACGGGGTGCTGGTGCAGACCTGCTGCCCTGGATACACGGCGACCGAGTTCCACGCGCGGGCCGGCATCAAGGTGCCGTGGGCCCCGGGAGGATTGCAAACCGCGGACGAGGTGGTGGCGGAGTCCCTGGCCGGCCTGGATCGGCGGCGCGCTTTCGTCGTCACGGGTCGGCGCAATCGCCTGCTGGTTTCCGGCCTGAAGATGCTTCCCCGCCGGCTCGTGCGGTGGGGCGCCGCGCGCAGTCTGAAGCCCTCATGAGAGAACGCCTGGCCCAGGCCGTCGAGCGGGGATTTGAGAAGTTCCTCTGGAACAGCCGATTTGTCGTGCTCCTGGCGGTGATCTCCAGCATGATCTCGTCCATGATTCTCTTCGTCGTCGCCACGGTCGACGTCTTCGAGCTGATCCAAAAGGTGTTCAGGTACATGATGCTGCCGGGGAGCGATCGGACGGCGGACGCCTACGAGGAGTTTCACGGCGATGTGGTCGGGCACATCATCGGGGCCATCGACGATTTCCTGCTGGCCACGGTGCTGTTCATCTTCGCCCTCGGCCTGTATGAATTGTTCATCAGCAAGATCGACGAGGCGGAGCGGGAGGCCACGACGAGCTCGCGCATCCTGGTGATCCACAGCCTCGACGACCTCAAGGATCGGCTGGGCAAGGTCGTCCTGATGATCCTGATCGTGACCTTCTTCAAAAACGTCATCCACACCACCTTCGAGGATCCGCTGAATATTCTCTATCTCGCGGTGGGCATCCTGTTCGTCGCGCTCGCGCTCTATTTCACGCACAAAGGCGGGGAAGCCAAGGGCCAAGGGTCCGAGCACGGATGACTCGACTGTGCTCGTGGGTGGCGGTCGCGGCCGCGCTCATGGCGGCCACCGGCTGTTCGTCCGATCAGCGCCATCCTCTCCATCGGGACAGCCAGCCGGCCGTCACCGGCAATCCCGCCGCCGATCCCACGCTCCCTCCCAGATTCGGCCGTCCCGGCCGTTTCCTGTTCCGCTGCGCCGAGCAGGCCGATCGAGGGTCCGCGGGGTGGGACGTTTATGCGTCCGCACAGGACTTCGATGAGGGGCGACAGAGCTTCTTTCTGAAACGAACGGATTCAACAGGGAAAGAGACTCTCTATCCCTTACACGGGCACTTCCTGGATGGCGGGGCGTCAGGCATCTTCATGGTCCATGACGGCAAGGGGGCACGACAGGGAGACGCCTTCCTCATCGATCAGAGCGTCAACATGGGCGTACTCTTCTTCCGCTTGACCCATGATGGCATCGGAGCGGTCATCGATGTTTTCGCGGAAGAAAGAGCGAGCGAGCCAAGGGGTGTGATCAATACGGAATACGCCTGCCAGTGGGATAAGGGCGTCCGCCTCCTCCCTCCGCAGGCTGAACATGTGCGGATGCAGCCCAACAGCGGAGCGACGCCCCCCAGCCATTGGTTCCGTGAATCCGATAAGACGCTGCTCACGTGCAGCGGGAGAGCGGCCGAGGGCGAGTATCGGTTTGAGCTGCTGGGCTCGAAAATCTGGCCTGGCCATCTCGGGTTTCTCGTCGTGCATGCGCCGGGGACGGACTCGCCGGTCGGGTACAACGTGCATCTGCTGGCCGGCGGTGGCCGGCTGCTGATTCACGCGCACAGCTATCCGCATCGCACGCGCCAGCACCCGCTGGATACCATGGAGGAGACGGAGACCGTGATCGGCGGGCTCCTGCTGGTTAAGACTGAAAACGGGTATACCGGCTGGGCCGGGCTTGCGGGATCAGCCGCCGATCCCTACAACATCTCGTTTTCGCGCGACGCCACGATGGCGGATTACGCGGCGTTGGGTCGAACCGTTGTCCCTTCGCTGCCCGTTACTTGCCGATAAAGCACCGCTCGCCCTGTTTGGTTCGGACGGGCGGATGTAAAATCCGCCCCTACATCGGGTTCGTTTTATCTGCCGTAGGGGAGGGCTTTACGCCCTCCCTCTGCATTCCAATGATTCATCCGATGTAGGGGCGCATGGCTATGCGCCCTCTTTGACTTGGGAGTAACCGCTGATTAGGATAGAAATGTTTCGACCGGTGATATACTGACAGAGTTTCCGAGCTATGCCGATCAGCATACTCAATAGTTAGGCGGACGGAAGCGAGCTTGGCAGATGAGAAAGGAATACGATTTCTCCAGGGGCGTACGCGGGCCAGCATCTCGGACCTCGGGCCAGAAGAGTCGACGGGGCAGCCCTGACCACGGC
>Ga0214473_10008622_pt1 | contig 12053 bp, 14 predicted proteins | sample RVTome_7_FD_203509 | JGI IMG/M metagenome (GOLD analysis project Ga0214473, IMG submission 203509) | Soil microbial communities from uranium-contaminated site in the Upper Colorado River Basin, Wyoming, United States - RVT98D197 | ecosystem: Environmental > Terrestrial > Soil > Contaminated >...
GCGGCCCGGATCGCCCTCCCGCGCCAGGCGCTCGATGGCGGGCCCACCGGGATACCCGAGCTCGAGCAGCGTCGCCACCTTGTCGAAGGCCTCTCCCGCGGCGTCGTCGCGCGTCGCGCCCATGATCTGGTACCGCCCCCACTCGGGGACGTCGACGAGCTGGGTATGGCCGCCCGAGGCGAGCAACGCGACGAAGGGCGGCGCGAGATCCGGGTCCTCGAGCGCCGGCGCGAACAGGTGTCCCTCCATGTGGTGCACGCCGATGAGCGCCCGGTCGCCCGCGTAGGCGAGGGCCTTCGCGTACACGATCCCCACGAGCAGCGCTCCCGCGAGTCCGGGTCCCTGCGTCACGGCGACCGCGTCCACCGCCGAAAGGCCGAGGCCCGCTTCGGCCAGGGCGCGGTCCACCACGGCCGGCAGGGCGCTCAGGTGGGCGCGGCTGGCCAGCTCGGGGACGACGCCCCCGAACACCTGGTGAACGTCCTGCGACAGGATCACGAGGCTGGCGAGCTCGGGCGCGCCGCGGACGCCGCCCGAGCGACCGGCCACCAGCACCGCGGCGGACGTCTCGTCGCATGACGTCTCGATTCCGAGGACGACGTCAGCCACGGCGCGGGGCCCTGGGGGTGGCGGGCGGGGAGCGGGGCGGGCGGCGGCGGAGAACGACGGAGTCGGGCACCGCCCGCGCGATCACGCCCGGCGGGCCGACGACGGTCAGGTGGGCATAGGCGCCGACGATGGCCGCCCCGGGGAGGTGGGCCACGACGCGGAAGCTGTCGCGCGCCAGCCCGGCCACCAGCTCTTCGGGCCCCCGCACCGCCACCGCCACGCGGACCGGCGAGACCTCGAAGCTGGTGAAGCCGCCGGCCCCGGTTTCGACCAGGATGCCGGCGAACGAGCGCTCGATCAGCGCTCCCACATTGCCCGCGATCTCCACGTCCTTCGGCACCACGCGAACGACGCCGAGGACCGACGTGTCGAGCGGAACGGTTCGCGTGAAGGGTCCGGTGACGCCCGAAAGCTGGACCGAGACGGTGCTCACGGAGTCGATGCGCGCCAGGCGGTCCTCGGGGCCGATCAGCTGAGCGATGGCCGGCGTGACCGACAGGCCCCCGTGGAGCACGTATCCCGATTCCGCGACCACGCTGATGCGCGGTACGATCCGGACTTCCTTGCGCTGCACCGCGGACAGCCGCAGCTCGACGTCGCGCGGCACGATGTCGTCCACCCGCACATCCACGCCCTTGGGGATCTGCACGTCGCTGGGCTGGAGCCGGACGAGCCAGACGGAGCCGGCAAGCGTGTCGGGCACCGGGCGGCGGATGACCGGCGGAAACGCGCGGAGTTTGAGCAGCTCGCTGCCGCGGCCGCTGATCTGCACGGCCACGGTGGGGAGCTTGGACGTGAGCGTGCGCCCCGGGGGCATCTCGACGTTGAGCTTGAGTGTCAGAATCTGGCTGGTCGGCTGCTGGGCGGACACCGCGAGGTACAGCATGAGCGACAGGGACAGCGCGACGAGCTTGATGACCCAGTTGCGCGTGATCAGCTGGCCGAGCTTAGTGCGCATCGAGTAGCCGCCGTACGAGTGCGTCCGTCGCTGGCGTATCCCAGTCGGTGCCGCCGATGATCCGCTGCACGATGACGCCGTGCCGGTCGATCACAAAGCTCTCCGGCACGCCGGTGGTCTGGTAGAGGCGCTCGATGGTGGCCGCCCGGTCGTGCAGCACGTCGAACGTGAGACCCAGCTCGCGCACGAAGGCCCGCACGACGGCCGCGCCGTCCCGATCGATGCTCACGGCCACGATCCGGAAGTCCGTGCCCGCCAGGCGCCGGTGCAGCCGCTCCATGGAGGGCATTTCGAGCCGGCAGGGGTGGCACCACGTCGCCCAGACGTTGAGCAGCAGCACCTTGCCGCGGTAGCTCTCCAGCGACGCGGGCCGGGCCGTGGCGAGATCGACGGCCGTGAAGTCGGGCGCCGCCGCCCCGGGCTCGAGCAGGACCCCGTGCGAGCTGAGCTGGAAGGCCAGGACCGCGGTAAACACGAGCGCCAGCACGAGGCCGGCGGCGGCGGTCCAGCGGGGCGGGCCCGAGGCGCTCATACCGTGTCCATGCACCGCCGCCGCAGCTCGCGCACGTCGCGCGCCGGATCACCCCGGCCGAACACCGCGTTGCCGGCCACGAACGTGTCGGCACCCGCGGCGTGCGCCGCGGCAATCGTCTCTGCCGTGATCCCGCCGTCGACCTCGAGGAACGCGCGCGATCCGCGCTCCGACAGCATCGCCCGCGCGCGGCGGATCTTCTCGGTCGAGGCGGGAATGTAGCTCTGCCCCCCGAAGCCGGGGTTGACGGTCATGAGCAGCAGCAGGTCGATGTCGGCGAGCACTGTCTCCGCGAGCGAGAGCGGCGACCCGGGGTTGAGCGCCAGCCCCGCCAGCATGCCCCGCTGCCGCACCGCGTCGAGCTGCCGCTGCGAGTGCCATGTGGCTTCAGGGTGGAACGTGAACACCGACGCACCGGCGTCCGCCATCGGCGCGATGTAGTGCTCCGGTTCGACGACCATCAGGTGCACGTCGATCGGTTTGTCGCTCAGGCGCCGGAGCGCGGCCACCATGTTCGTGCCGAACGTGAGGTTCGGCACAAAGCGGCCGTCCATCACGTCCACGTGCAGCCAATCCGCCTCGCCGTCGAGTACCTGCGCCACCTGGTCGGCGAGGCGCGTGAGGTCCGCACTCAACATGCTCGGCGCGATGCGAATGCCGTTCGTCATTCAGGACTCCTGGCGACGATGATATCCACCACGGTGCCGGCGGCCGCGAGGGTGCCCGCCGCGGGACGCTGGCCGACGACGCTTCCCGGCGACGCATCCGGGGTCCGGCGGCGGGTCGCCGTGCCGAGGCGCAGGCCCTCGAGCTCGAGCCGCGCTCGCGCATCCCCCTGGCCGAGGCCAAGCAGGTCCGGGACCGTGATCGTGGGCTGGCCGCGACTCACGATCAGCTCCACCGCGCCTCCCGGGGCCAGGATCGCGCCGGCTGCCGGACGGGTCTGCATCACCACGCCGCGCGGCGTGGGCGCCTGAACCGACTCGGCCCGGCTCACCGTGAGGCCTGCGGCGGCGAGGAGCCGCTCGGCTACCGGGCCCTCGAACCCCGCCACGTCCGGCACCGGAATCTTGGGCGGACCGGCGCTCACCACCAGGGTCACCTCGGTGTGCTCCGGCGCCACGACCCCGGGGGGCGGATCCTGCCAGATGACCGTTCCCTGGGGGGCGCTGGGGTGCGGCTCGGCGCCTCCCAGCTGCACGCGCAGCCCGGCGTCCTGGAGCTGCGTTTGCGCCTCGGACTGCGTCAACCCGATCAGCCGCGGCACCTGATGGTGGCCCGCCAGCAGTGGCGCCGGGAACAGGATCAGGTAGGCGACGAGGTATCCCGCGACGGCCGCCCCGAGGCCCGCGAGCGCCCAGCGCCCGAGCGCGCGCCGCTCCGACGGAGACAGCAAGCCGCCGGGATCGAGCGACGCGAAGTGCCGCCGGATCCGCATCACGCGGACCTCCGGAGCCGCGCAGCGTACGCGCCGTCGGCACCGTGGCGCTGAGGCAGGCAGCGCAGGTCCCCGCACTCCGTCAGCAGCGCATCCACCACCGAGCCCGTAACCGGCGCGCGGTGGAATGCCGGGTGCCGGGCGAGAAACGCGTTCACCACTTCCTCGTTCTCCTCTGTCTCCAGCGAGCAGGTGGCGTAGACCAGCAGCCCGCCCGGGCGTACGAGCCGCGCGGCGGCCGCGAGGAGCGCCCCCTGCCGGGCGGCGGCGCGCGCCGCGCTTCCCGCGGTCACGCGCCAGCGCGCATCCGGGTGACGCGCCATCGTCCCCGTCGCGGTGCAGGGCGCATCCAAGAACACCGCGTCGACCGACGCGGACCCGAACGGCGCCGCCAGAAGATCAGCCAGAAGCAGCCGAATCGCCACTCCGGCGCGGCGGGTCGTTTCGACGAGGCGCGGGAACCGGTCCCGCCGGACATCCCCGGCCACGACGCGGGCGCCCAGTGTCTCGAGCGTGATCGCCTTCCCCCCCGGCGCGGCGCAGGCGTCGTACACCCGGTGGCCCGGCGGGATCGCGGCGAACCGGCAGACCAGCGCCTGGGCGGCGTCCTGCACGATCCATCCGCCCTCGGCGAATCCGGGAAGCTTGTGTGGGAGCAGCGACCCGGGGGCCGCCTGTCCCCGGGTGACCCGCACTCCGCAGCCAAACGGTGCCTCAGCGATGCTGAGCCCCGCCTGGAGCAGGCGCGCGCGCAGCGTCGCCTGATCCCAACGGGCCGGCTGGAGGACGAGCGACGGCTTGGTGTCGTTCCAGGCCACGAGCGCCTGGGTCTCACGTTCACCGAAGCGTGCCCGCCAACGATCCACCAGCCAAAGCGGATGGGACGAGACGGTTCCTTGCTCCCCGCGCCCCGGGTCTCGGGCCGCCTCGCGCAACGCGCGATTGACGTACCGCGCCCCTCCCTCGCCTGCCGCGTCCCGCGCCAGATCCACGCTGGTCGAGACGGCGGCGTGGGGGGGCACGCGGCTGTGGCGCAGCTGGTAGACGCCGAGACGCAAGATGTCGTGGAGCCGGCGGTCGGCGCGCGCGAGATCGAGTGCCGCGTCCAGCCCCGACTGGCGCCGCAAGACGCCGGCCGCCAACTCGTACGCGAAGCGCCGCTCGCGCTCATCGAGCCCGGCGAAGCAGCGATCGCGCGCGTCGCCGAACGTCGCACCCGATCGCACGGCGGCGAGGACGGCGAGGGCGGCGTGACGCGCCGCGGTGGCGGGCCTAATCCAGCATCCCGTCCGTGGGCGAAGAGGGCAATGCCACGTCCCGCTTCGGCATGCGGCCCGCCCGGAACGCGGCGCGCCCCGCCTCGACGGCGAGGCGCATCGCGTGAGCCATGAGCGCCGGATCGCGTGCCTGCGCGATGGCCGTGTTCATGAGGATGCCGTCGACGCCCTGCTCCATGGTGAGGCAGGCGTCCGACGCGGTCCCGACCCCGGCGTCGACCACGACGGGCACCGCCAGCCGGCGCTTGATGGTGCGCACCCAGAGCGGGTGCAGCAGGCCGAGTCCGCTCCCGATCGGCGAGGCGAGAGGCATCACCGCCGCCGCGCCGGCCGCCTCGAGCCTCAGCGCGGTCACCAGGTCTTCGTTGGTGTACGCCAACACCGTGAAGCCCTCCCGCACGAGCACCTTCGTGGCTTCGAGCAGGCCCTGCACGTCAGGCAGCAGCGTCTCCTCGTCGCCAATCACTTCGAGCTTCACGAATTCGTTGAACCCCGCTTCGCGCCCGAGCCGCGCGTAGCGAATGGCGTCTTCGGCGGTGTAGCAGCCCGCCGTGTTGGCGAGCAGGAAATACCGGCCTGGATCGAGGTGATGGAGCACGCTCTCGGGCCGCCGGCGATCCAGATCGATGCGCCGCACGGCAACCGTGACGATCTCCGCGCCCGACGCTTGGACCGCGCGCACCATCGCGGCCGCGTCCGAATACTTACCCGTGCCCACCATGAGGCGCGAATGAAACGTGCGCCCGCCGATCGTGAAAGGGGTGTCGCGGACGAGATCGACCGCCGTCGCCATCGCTCACCCGCCTCCCACAAAGTGCACAAGCTCGATCGAGTCCCCCGGTCCAATGCGCACATCCCCGAGGCCGGGCCGCCGCACGATCCTGCGGTTGTGCTCGACGACGACGGCGCGGGCATCCAGGTCGAGCGCCGCCAGCAGCCCGAGCAGCGTAGTGCCGTCCGGCACCCCGCGCCGCTCCCCGTTCACGACGATTTCAATGGTTTCCGGCATTGCTGGTCCTCCGCTCACCCGGACCACGCGGCCAGGGTCGCGCGCGCGGCGTCCGCCGGATCGTCGGCGTCCCACAGGGCCCGAATGGCGGCGACGCCGTAGGCGCCCGCGGCCCGCAGCTCGCGCGCGTCCGCCGGCGTCACGCCGCCGATCGCGATGGCCGGCAGGCCGGATCGCGCAATCTCGGCGAAGCGGGCCAGGCCCAACGGCGCCCGGTCCGGATGCGTGGCCGTGGCGAACACGGGCCCGATCACAAGATAGTCGGCTCCGGCCGCCCTTGCGGCCTGCGCCTCGTGGGCGTCGTGCACGGACACGCCGATCCACCAGCCGGGGTTCAGCCGCCGGGCGTCGGCGGGCGTGAGGCTGCGCGCGCCGAGGTGAACGCCGCGGGCGCCTACGGCGAGGGCCACATCCAGGCGATCGTTGACGAACAGAGAAGCCGGCGGATGCGCGGCCAGGCACACGGCGAGCGCGTGGTGCGCCAGCCCCGACAGGCTGCGGCCCCGCGCGTGCAGTGCGATCTGCTCACCGCCCCCCGCCGCCAGCGCCCGGGCGCGGTCGGCGAGGTCGGGCAGCCGGGCCACGCGTTCATCGGTAACGGCGTGCAGCCGGGGCATCGGGCGCTTCAGGAGAACCGTCCCCCCGGCCGGACGCCGCGGCCGCGGATCCAGTCGGCCGCGAGCATCCGCGCCTTGCCGGCGGGCTGCACCTCTTCCACTTCCACCGCGCCGCTCGCGCAGGCGATCTGCAGCCGCTCGTCCGCCGCGAGCACCTCGCCCGGCGCCCCGTTGCCCGCGACCGCCCGCGCCCCGAACAGCTTGACCTCGACGGCGTCCAGCGCCCCCGGGGCCCCAGCCGCGAGCACGGCCCACGCCCCGGGCCGCGGGTCGAGCGCGCGGATGGTCCGCGCGACCACGGCGGCGGGCCGGTCCCAGTAGAGCCGCGCGCTCTCGCGTGTCAGCTTCGGCGCGGAGGTCGCGCGTGCGTGATCCTGGGGCTCGGGGGTGAGCCCATCCTGCTCGAGCAGCATCAGCGCCTCGACCAGGGCCTGGGCGCCCAGCTCGGCGAGCCGCTCGGTCAACTCGCCGGCGGTCTCGTCGGCCGCGACGGGCGTCGCGAGCTGCAGCAGGATCGGGCCCGAATCGAGCCCGGCCTCCACCTGCATGATCGTGACGCCGGTGCTCTCGAGCCCCTGGAGGATGGCCCACGCGATGGGCGCCGCGCCGCGTAGCGCGGGGAGCAGCGACGCGTGGACGTTGACCATGCCGCGCGGCGGCAGCGCGAGCACCTCGGGCGGGAGGATGTGCCCGTAGGCGACCACGACGCCGATGTCGGGGGCGAGCGCGCGCAGCTCTGCCAGGAAGGGGCCTCCGCTCGGGCGGTCCGGCTGGAGCGCGGGAACGCCCTCGGCCTGGGCCACGACCTTGATCGGCGGCGGCACGACTTGGGAGCGCGAGCGGCCCTGGGGCTTGTCGGGCTGGGTCACGACGGCGGCCACGTCGAACCCTTCGCCGAGCAGGGCGCGCAGCGAGGGGACGGCGAACTCGGGGGTGCCGAAGAAGACGACCCGCATTAGAGCTCGCCCGCGGGCTCCGGGGTGACCTCTTTGACGTAGCCCGCCTTGCCCCGGCGCGCCTTCCTCCATTTGGCCAGGAGGAGGCCGCGCTTCACGGCGCTCAGATGGTCCACGAAGAGGATGCCGTCGAGGTGGTCGATCTCGTGTTGCACCGCGCGCGCCTTGAATCCCGAAGCCTCCAGCCGGTATGGCCGGCCGTCGCGGTCGAGCGCTTCGAGGGCGACCGTGAGCGGACGCTCGACGTCGCCGTAGATGTCCGGTATCGACAGGCACCCCTCCTCGGCCGTCTCCACCACCTCGCCCGGGTGCACGATGCGCGGGTTGATGAGGACGAGCGGGGGGGGGTCCTCCTCCCCCACGTCCACCACCGCCACGCGCCAGGGGACGCCGACCTGATTCGCCGCGAGCCCAACCCCCCGCGCCGCGCGCATGGTCTCGAACAGGTCCTCCACCAGCCGGCGCACCTCGTCGTCAACGGCGGGGACGTCGGTCGACCGCTGTCGCAGGATCGGTGAGCCGAGCAGGTGAAGGGGGCGGATCACGTCTTCGCCTCGATCTTCGCCTCCGTCCCGCGATTCGTGATGGCCGCCACGCCGCTGCGGGTCACGATCAGGCGGGACTCACCGCTCCGGATCGTGATCTGATCGTCCTTCACATGAATCACTTCGCCGACGATGCCGCCGCTCGTCACGACCTGGTCGCCGCGTTGCAGCGTCAGCAGGAGCTGTTTGTGTCGGTCCTGTTTCACGCGTTCGGGCCGGATGATGAAGAAGTAAAAGATGCCGATGAACGCGGCGATTTGAAGCAGCAGGACGAACATGCCGCCGCCGGAGCTCTGGCCGGACGGGGCGAACAGCAGGGCCAACAGGGCTCCGGTCATGGGGTCTCCGTCTGAGTGTAGCGGCGGCGCCACTCCTCCGCCCACCGCGTCACGTCATCGCGCCGGACCGCCGCGCGCAGCGCGTCGGCGAGCCGGATGAGAAAGCGGACGTTGTGCAGCGACAGCAGCCTCAGCCCGAGCAGCTCACCGGCCACGAACAGGTGCCGCAGGTAGCCGCGCGAGAACGTCGCGCACGTCTCGCAATCGCAATCGGGATCGAGCGGCCGCGCGTCCTCGCGGAACGCGGCGTTCCGGATGCTCACGGGTCCGTCGGGCGTGAACGCCTGGCCGTTCCGGCCGTTGCGCGTGGGGGCCACGCAGTCGAACAGGTCCACGCCGCGCTCGACCGCCGCGACCAGGTCTTCGGGGAACCCGACCCCCATAAGATAACGGGGGAGTGTGCCGGGCAGGTGGGGCTGCAGGGTTTCCAGCATGTCGTACAGCACGGGCTTGGGCTCGCCCACCGACAGGCCGCCGACCGCGATGCCGGTCCAGTCGGCCAGGGCGACGGTGCGTCGCAGGCATTCCAGCCGCAACCCGGCATGGGCGCCGCCCTGCAGGATGGGCCAGAGAGTCTGTGGGAAGGTGGGAAGGTGGGAAGGTGGGAAGGCTGGAAGGTCAGAAGGCTGGGCACCTTCCAACATTCCAACTTTCCCACCGCCCGCCAGCTCCCGGTGCCTCCCCGCACACCGTTCCAGCCACGCGAGCGTACGGTCCATCGCGTCCCGAGCCACGCCTTCGTCTGCGCCACCCGGCACGACGTGGTCGAACGCCATCGCGATGTCGGCCCCCAGCGCCCACTGGATCTCCATGGCGCGCTCCGGCGTGAGGACGCGGCGCCCGCCGTCCACGTGGCTCTGAAACTCGACACCGGCGTCCGTGACGCGGCGGAAGCCCTCGAGCGAGAAGACTTGAAAGCCGCCCGAGTCCGTGAGCAACGGGCCGTCCCACGCCATGAAGCGGTGCAGGCCTCCGAGCTTCGCGACGACGTCCTCGCCGGGCCGCACGTGGAGATGATAGGTGTTGGCGAGCACCACCCGGGCGCCGACGGCGCGGAGGTCTGCGGGCGAGAGGGTGCGCACTGTGCCTTGCGTCCCCACCGGCATGAAGCAGGGCGTCTCCACGGCGCCGTGGGGGAGCATGAGTGTGCCCGCGCGGGCAGCGCCCGACGTGGCGTCGATCCGGAAGTCGAACACGGAGAGAAAGCTAAGACGACAGACTTCAGACGTCAGCTTTCAGCCGTCAGCCTTCAGCGATCAGTCTGTGGCGAGGTTTGCCTGATTTCTGATGTCTGACGTGTGATGTCTGAAGGCTGATTGCTGACGGCTGATAGCTGAGGAGTGACCGCTCCCCGACATCACACCACAAGCATCGCGTCCCCGTACGAGTAGAACCGGTAGCCCAGCGTCACGGCGTCGCGGTACGCGGACATGACGTGCTCGTACCCTCCGAACGCGCACACCAGCATGAGCAGCGTGGACCGCGGGAGGTGGAAGTTGGTGAGGAGATGGTCCACGGCGCGAAACCGGTACGGGGGGTGAAGGAAGATGGTGGTGTCCCCGGCACCGGACCGAACCGTGCCGTCGGCGTCCGCCACCGTCTCGAGCGTCCGCACCACGGTCGTGCCGACCGCCCATACGCTCCCGCCACCGCCCCGCCGCTCGTTGATCGTGGCGGCGGCGGCATCCGAAACGGCGTACGCCTCGGGGTGCATCACGTGCGCCGCCAGATTCTCCGTCGCCACCGGCTTGAAGGTCCCGGGCCCCACGTGCAGATCCAGCGTCGCGATCGCCACACCGTTCGCTCGCAGCCGCTCCAACATCGCGGGGGTGAAGTGCAACCCGGCCGTCGGGGCGGCGACGCTCCCGTTGTGCTCGGCGTACACCGTCTGGTAGCGCTCCCGATCGTCCGCAGTCGGCGGCCGCCTGATGTATGGGGGCAGGGGTACTTCGCCGTACTTGGCGAGGGTGGCGCGCCCGTCCAGCGCGCCGATGAACCGCACGCGCCGCAACCCTCCGCCCAGCGGCGCGACGATCTGGGCGATGCTGTCCTCGCCGAACGTCACCCGGCGGCCCGCTTTGAGCTTGCCACCCGGGTGGCCGAGCGCCAGCCACGTGCCGTCCGGCTCCTCGCGCACGAGCAGCAGCTCGGCCGGCCCGCCCCGCTCCCGCCGCCCGTGCAGCCGCGCGGCGATCACGCGCGACGCGTTGAGGACCAGCACGTCGGCCGGTGCGATCAGGCTCACGAGGTCCGGAAAGGCGAGATGGCGTACCGCGCCGGTCGCCCGTTCAAGCACCAACAAACGGGAGGCCGCCCGGTCCGCCAGGGGCGTCTGGGCGATGAGTCCCGGGGGGAGGGCGTAGTCGAAGTCGCTGGTGCGCATGGGGGACGCCCTGGGAACGGGAGGCTTCTCGAAGAGAGCACGGAGCACGGAGCAAGAAGCGGGGAGCGGCGAGCGGTCAGAGGCGGCTATCGCAAGCCGCGGTTTGGCTGTCTCCGTCGCCGACTGCTCCGTGCTCCGTGCTCCGTGCTCTTAGCTGTCAAACATCGTCGGCTGCGCCGCCGCCTTCGGAGGCGTGAATCCGAAGTGCCGGTAGGCGCCCGGTGTGGCGATGCGGCCGCGGGGCGTCCGCGCGAGAAAGCCCTGTTGCATCAGGAACGGCTCGTAGACCTCCTCAATGGTCCCGGGGTCCTCGCCTACCGCCGCGGCGACCGTGTTGACGCCCACGGGCCCGCCCTCGAACTGCTCGATGATGACCCGCAGGATCCGGGCGTCCATATCGTCGAGTCCGAACTCATCGACGTCGAGCCGCTTCAACGCATCGGCCGCGACGGAGGCGGTGATCTTGCCCTCGGCGCGCACCTGCGCGAAGTCGCGGACGCGCTTGAGGAGGCGGTTCGCCACGCGGGGCGTGCCCCGGCTGCGCCGAGCGATCTCCGCCACGCCCGCCGCGTCCGCCGGGACGTCCAGAATCCGGGCGGAGCGGGTCACGATCTGCACGAGGTCGTCGGGGGGATAGTAGTGGAGCCGTTCGACCAGTCCGAAGCGGGCGCGCATCGGCGGCGTGAGCAGGCCGAAGCGCGTCGTGGCGCCGATCAGCGTAAACCGCTCGAGCTGCATCGGGATCGTCTGCGCGTGCGGGCCGTCGGCGATTCGGAGGTCGACGTGGAACTCTTCCATGGCCGGGTAGAGGAACTCCTCGAGCGCGGGCCGCAGGCGGTGGATCTCGTCGATGAAGAGGATGTCGCCCGGCTTGAGTGACGAGAGCATCCCCACCAGGTCGCCGGGGCGCTCGAGGACCGGGCCGGACGTTGTGCGGACGCTCACCCCCAGCTCCTTCGCCATGAGGAGCGCGAGGGTGGTCTTGCCGAGGCCCGGTGGCCCGAAGAAGAGGACGTGGTCGAGCGGCTCCTTCCGCCGCTTGGCCGCGTCGATGGCGATCTGCAGGGATTCCTTGACCTTCGCCTGGCCGACGAACTCGTCCAGCCGGGACGGGCGCAGCGCCGCGTCCGACAGCCGCTCGTCGGGGAGGACGTCGGGGGTAGTGATCTTGGCTTGCCGGGTCACGATCCCGCGCTCCTCACGCGGCCTTCTTTCCGGTCGCCCGCGCTCGCCAGAATACGGGCCGGGCGTCGGGTTCGATCTCGTGCTTGGTGTGACACGACAGGCACTCGTCCGTCGCGCGCGCCGCGCCGTCGGGCACCAGCCGGCGGTTGGTCGAGCCGCACCGCGTGCAGATCCATTCAGCCGTCGTGGCCACGGTCAGCGATTCG
>Ga0214473_10008623_pt1 | contig 12051 bp, 11 predicted proteins | sample RVTome_7_FD_203509 | JGI IMG/M metagenome (GOLD analysis project Ga0214473, IMG submission 203509) | Soil microbial communities from uranium-contaminated site in the Upper Colorado River Basin, Wyoming, United States - RVT98D197 | ecosystem: Environmental > Terrestrial > Soil > Contaminated >...
GGGAGGTGCGGGGCGAGGAGGCGCTGGACATGCTGCAGGCCATGAACACGGGCCATGACGGCTCGTTGACCACCGTCCACGCCAATTCTCCCCGGGACGCCATCGGCCGCCTGGAAACGATGGTGGCCCAAACAGGTTTGAATCTGCCGGATAAGGCCGTTCGACGTCAGATCGCCTCGGCCATCGAGGTGGTGATTCAGGCCAGCCGCATGGCAGACGGCACCCGCAAGGTCACTGCGATCTCAGAGCTTACCGGCCTCGAGGGCGAAATGGTCACCATGCAGGATATTTTTGTTTTCCGGAAGACGGGCGTCGGAGACAAGGGGCAGACCTTGGGCCAGTTTACGGCGACCGGCATTCGTCCCAAATTCACCGAGCGGCTGGCCACCGTGGGCATTCGGCTTCCCGCGGAGATGTTTCAAACCAAGGGCGTGTACTGAGCGAGGCGTCTGGCATGCCTATTCTAGTTGCGTTGCTTGTTTTTCTGGTGGTGGTCGGGGCCGTGCTGCTGATCGCCTGGCTTCCCACGAGCAATCCGCAGCAGCAGCAGATTCGTCGCCGCTTGGAAGCCATCGAAAAGGCCAAGCAACGCGGGGGAGGCTCTCCCGAACTGGACCTGCTGCGCGACGAGCTGCTCAGTGGTGTGCCGGCCATCCACCATCTGCTGACGCGGTGGATCGGGCACACGCGGCTGCGCACCTTCATCGCCCAATCGGGCCTGCAGGTACGGCCCGGCAATATCATCCTCTTGAGTGCGGTGCTGGCCCTGGGCGTCTACCTCGTTGTGCAGATGGTTGTTCCCGGCCCGCTCTTCGCTGTTGCGGCAGGTGTGGCCGCTGGCCTGGCGCCCACGGCGTTCCTGGCGTTCAAACGGTTGCGCCGCTTGCGGGAATTCGAACAACACTTTCCCGAGGCCGTTGATTTATTGGGCCGGGCCGTGCGCGCCGGCCACGCCTTCACCACCGGCCTGGAAATGATCGCCAAGGAGTTGCCCGAGCCGGTCTCGACGGAATTTCGTGTGGCCTTCGAGGAACAAAACTTTGGCCTGCCGCTGAAGGACGCCCTGATGAACTTCGCCGAGCGCGTGCCTCTGCTGGACGTGCGATTTTTTGTGGTGGCGCTCATCATCCAGAAGGAAACAGGCGGCAACCTGGCCGAAATTCTGGACAACCTGTCCCACGTGATCCGGGAGCGTTTCAAGATTTATGGCGAGGTCCGCACCAAGACGGCTCACGGGCGAATGACGGCCGGCGTGCTGATGGCTCTGCCGCCCGCGATGATGTTCCTGCTGAACATGATCAACCCGGAGTACATACGGCTGCTCTTCACGGATCCCTGGGGCAACTACATGCTGGCCGGCGCGGCGCTGATGCAGATTTCCGGCTGCGCCATGCTTTGGAAGATTACGCAAATCGAAGTATGACGGCTGAGGCGGAGACGGCAAGATGATTGGCTTCACAGTCCTGCTTACATTTGTGGCCACCGTGGCCGTCTTGGGCGCCCTGGGCTTCGCGCTTTCGGCCGGGAACAAGCATGTCGCAGGACGCCTGGAGAAGCACTGGCGTCCTCGCCAGCCTGTGAGCGCGGCTCGCGCCGGTGAGAAACAAAAGGAGCAATTGGGCCGGGCGCTTGGCGCTCTGGGCAAATTGCTCCCGGCGTCCCCGCAGGGGTCTTCGCGGACGCAACGGATGATGACTCGGGCCGGCTTCCGCCGGCCGGAAGCCGCGCGGGCGCTGGTCGGCGCCAAAATTGCCCTGTGCGCCAGCCTGCTCTCGCTGGTGTACTTCACCGGCCTGTATCGCTCCAGTCAGGCGTCGCTGCTTTTCGCCGGTCTCCTGGGTTTCTTCTTACCGGACCTGTGGCTTCATCGGCGCATTCGGGCCCGGCAGCAGCGGATTCGTGTAGGCCTGGCCGACACCTTGGATCTCCTGGTCATCTGCGTGGAGGCCGGCTTGGGCCTGGATCAGGCCATCCTGCGCGTTTCCCAGGAGTTGAAAATCGCTCATCCCGACCTTAGCCAGGAGTTGGAGTGGGTGAACTTCGAAATGCGTGTGGGTAAGGCTCGCATGGATGCGTTGCGGGGACTGGCTGCGCGCACCGGCGTGGATGACATCAAGTCGCTGGTCGCTACGTTGATCCAGACCGACCGTTTCGGCACCAGCGTGGCCCAGTCGCTGCGAGTCCATGGGGACACCCTGCGCACCAAGCGGCGCCAGCGGGCCGAAGAGCAGGCCGCCAAGACGCCCGTAAAAATGGTGCCCGTTCTGGTGTTTTTTATTTTTCCGGCGTTGTTTGTGGTGATTCTCGGTCCGGCGTTCATCAACCTATCCCGTCAGATTCTGCCGATGCTTTCGAAGTGAGGGCGGGAAGGACGGTGTGGCCGTGGGACCTCAGAGTTGGAGCGCGACAGAACAAAAAGGAGTGAAACCATGGACATGACTACGCTCGTTCGTGTAATCGCAGGTGTATTGGCAGTAGTGATTCTCGGAGTGATCATCTGGCGCCGCCGGAGGGCGTCGAGCGCGGAGTAGCCGGAATTCGGCGGCGGCGGAACTGTTTCAGTATCTCGGCGGTGGGGCGAAACCGTGACGAACAGAACAAGTGTGTACGTCTATAATCGGACCCGGGAAGCGTTCCTTACGCTGGAGGCGGTCGTGGCCGATACCTACCTCCTCCGGCTGGTTGGACTTTTGGGGAAGGCCAAACGCTGGGCGCGGGACGGAGGGGGCCTGTGGATTGTGCCCAGTCGCGGCGTGCACACCATCGGAATGCTTTTTCCGATTGACCTGGTCTTCCTCAACGATCAGAAGGTGGTGGTCCGCGTGGAAGAGTTCGTGCGTCCGTTCAGCATTTCCGGAGTTTGTCTGAAGGCTCGCAGCGTTCTCGAACTGCCTCCCCACACTGTCTTTCGCACCCAGACACAAGTCGGGGATGTCCTGGAAATAGCGCCGCGTAGCCGCTAGCGCATCGATTGGGCGTTCGAACTCTGCCTGTGCGTGATCATCGTTGTTCCGATAGGCTAGGCCAAGGTGTTGGCGAAACGTGGGGACCGGCGGACGAAGCCTCGAACGGGGCGCGACATACGCGGGCGCAGCACCGGAGCCGATTACAGTGACGCGAGGTAGGCCACGATCGCGATCATGTCATCCGCGTTCAGTTTCTCCACCACCGGCTTCATCAGCAGGCTCTGCCGAGCGCCCTGCTGATAGTTATTGAGCTGCCTCATCGAGTAGCTGGCGGTGCGGTCGGCAATCGAGGGTACGTCACCCAGGCCCGTCAGTTCGGTGCCATGACACACCGCGCACGGTATGGTCTTGCCGGCGCCACCGGTGGTGACGAGCTCTTTGCCTCTGGCGATGCTCCCGACAGGCACGTAGGCGACGAATCCCGACCGTGGGTCGCGCAGGCGCTCGGTAGCATCGGGTTTCTCAGGCACCTCGATAATGCGCTGCCCGAGTGGCTCGGTCTGCTCTCCCTCCAAGGGTATGAACAGCCCGGCCGGAGACTGGCGCGTCTTCGGTGCGGTTTCGCTTTCGACCACCCTCACCCACGGCTTCCATTTCATCGATGCATAGTACTCCGCAGCCGCCTTGTTTTCCTCGTCGGTCATGAACCGGGCGATCTGGATCATCTCGTTCATGTTGGCTTTCCTGGGATCGGCGCTCTTGCGGCCGCCGCTCTTCATGAGCGCCATTTGCTGCAGGAAATAATTGACCGGCAGGGCCGTGAGGTGGGCGTTTTCCGGCTTGCCTTGTCCGTTGTGATAGTGGCAGTGAGCGCAGGCGCGTATGCGATCGCTCTCTCGCCCGTGTTGCACGATGGCGGGCGCCGGGGGGTGATCGCCCGGATACCAGTCGGCCGGGTCGTAGTAGGACTGGACCTGCGCGACGGTGAAGGTGCGGTCGGCGCCGGGCAAGCTGAGCTGTATTCCGTCTTCGGGCCAGGGGCGCCCAGGCCGGGCGCAGGCGTGGGGCTTGGTGTCGACCGAGCAGGGAGGCGCAACAGGGTCCGGTCCGGGCGTAACGAAGCCGTACGACCACAAGACAGGAAGCTGGCCGCCGTCCTGGCCCACAAGCACGACCGCCCCCATGCCGAGAGTCACGATCGCGACAATCAACACGGCCGTGTATTTCCTCATCTTGCCTCCACCATGAGCATCGTGGGAAGTCCCGTTCCGGCGGCTGCCCGGACCGTCAGCAACCCAGCGCGGTGATCAGGACTGCTCTCACTGCCGGAAGTCCCCGGGACGTGAATCAGCATGTCCGGTCCAAGATTATCAACTCGCGTCAGCAATGTCACGCGCGGGTGGTCCCGCGGCGTGGTTTCCCCAGCCGTAGTGGCGGCAGGGCGCGGTCGCAAGTTCGGGAAACTTCGCATCGGCAAACGGCGCGGCCTGCCCTGCACCCCTGGTGTTTTTGCAGGTGATAACATGAGGAAGGCGCCTGCCGTGCGGGAAGAAGTACTCTGGCACAGACCTTTCGGCCGGCAAGGTTGAAATCGCGCCAGCGAAGGATGGGTGCATGGTGCCGATGGGACTTGCGTGTAAGATAGGGCCGCATCATGGGAGGGCGGGACGGAGGCTGGCATGAAACGAATCCAGATCATCGAGGATGACCGGGACATCGTTGAGTTGGTGCGTTACAACCTGGCCAACGAGGGCTATGAGGTCCATTCCTCGGCCGACGGGCTTTCCGGGCTGGCGCAGTTGCGCAAGGCTCCGCCCGATCTGTTGCTGCTGGATCTCATGCTGCCGAAGATGCCCGGTCTGGAAATCTGCAAGGAGATCCGGCGTGACCCGTCGCTGAACCGCCTGCCGATACTGATGCTGACGGCGCGGGGTGAGGAGGCGGACCGCGTGGTCGGCCTGGAGATGGGGGCCGACGATTACGTGACCAAACCGTTCAGCCCGCGAGAGCTGGTGGCTCGAGTGAAGGCGCTCTTGCGCCGCGCGGAGCCTTCGAGCGAGGTGGAGCGGCCCATCGAGGTGGGCAAGCTGGCGATTGATCCGTCTTCCTACCGGGTGACGCGGGCGGGCAAGCCGCTGACGCTCAGCACGCTGGAATTCCGGCTGTGCTATTTTCTGGCCGCGCGGCCGAACCGCGTGTTCACGCGCGACCAGTTACTGGACGCGGTGTGGGGCACGGAACGATTCGTCACGCCGCGGAGCGTGGACGTATATGTGCGGCGCCTGCGTGAGAAAATCGAAGAGGACCCGGAACACCCGGCGTATCTGAAGACGGTGCGGGGGGCGGGGTACTTGTTCGAATCGAGCAAGGCGAGCCGGCCGGAATAGGAGCCGGGAGTGAAGCGCGGAACAACACCTCAATCGCTAAAGTCGCTCCAACTTTGTGCAACCTATGCTGCGGCTGATGATTCGGCCGGCCACCCTGCGGCTCTGCTGAGGGCCGGCGGCCCCCGCACACGAGCCACCACCCACAAAGCTTCCCAAGTTTTGACACATTTCCGCGGCGCTAGGGGCGGGGACGGGCGAGGAAATACGGTCGGACAGGAAACCTGATGCGCATCGGACTGGTGTGGCGGTCGGGACTGACGCTGGCGTTTGTGCTGGCGGCGCTGCTGCTGGCCAGGAACGAGCGGTACTGGACGGCGTCGCTGGCGATGGTGGTAATTGCCGGGAGCATGTCGCTATGGACGGCCTGGGGGCTGTCGAGAAGGATCCGGCGGCTGGAGGAGTTTTCGCACCGGGTGGCGGGCGGTGATTTCCGGCCATTCGAAGCGGAAGGACGCGGTGACGAACTGGACGACCTGGCGCGGGCGTTCAACACGACGGCGGCGCGGCTGGCGGAAACGATCCGCGTGCTCAGCGACGAACGCAATCGCGAAGCGGCCATCCTGGGGAGCATGATCGAGGGCGTGGCGGTGATCAGCGCGCGGGAACGCGTGCTTTACTCGAATCGCGCTTTTTCGCAGATCCTGGGACTGGAGGCGATGGCGGTGGAGGACCGGCCATTGATCGAGGTGGTGCGGCACACCGGCCTGCTGGCCGTGATCCGGGAGGCGCTGCAGGGTGAGAAGCAGGAGTCCAGCGAAATCGTAGTGGGGACGGTGCGGCCGCGAAGCTTTGCGGTGACGGCGGCGCCGGTGCGGGCCGGCGGAGCATCGGGGGCGGTGCTGGTGCTGCACGAAATCAGCGAGCTGCGGCGGCTGGAGCGGGTGCGCCAGGATTTTGTGGCCAATGTGTCGCACGAATTTCGCACCCCCCTCACGGCCATCCAAGGATTTGCCGAGACGCTGCTGGGCGGGGCTCTCGAAGACCCGGCGAACCGGCGGCGTTTCGTCGAGATTATCCGCGACCACGCCGCGCGCCTGGCGCGATTGACCGAGGACCTGCTGGAGCTTTCGCGGATTGAGGCGGGCCAGCTGAAGCTGGAATTTCAGCCGGTGTCTGTGCAGCAACTGGTGGAGTCCTGCGCGGAGACGGTAGGCATAAAAGCGGAGGCGAAACAGCTTGCGGTGGAGCTGGTGGTGCCAGAGGGACTGCCGGCCGTTCGCGGAGACGCCAACCGTCTGCAGGAGGTGCTGCAAAACCTGCTGGACAATGCCGTGCAGTACACGCCGCCAGGAGGCCGCATCGCGGCCTCGGCGGCCGTGGCTGACGGCCAGGTCGTCATCACCGTGGCCGACACAGGGATCGGAATTCCCCAGGCCGAACAGAGCCGCATCTTCGAACGATTCTATCGGGTGGACGCGGCGCGGTCGCGGGAGGCCGGAGGCACAGGGCTGGGGCTTTCGATCGCGCGGCACATCGTCGAGGCCCACGGCGGGCGTATCTGGGTGGAAAGCGCAGTGGGCGAGGGCTCCCGGTTCCACTTCAGTATTCCCGTGGCTGGCTGACCAGATTCTCTGAAGGCTCATCCGCACTTCCCCGGCAAACGGATGCATCGCTGGGCGCAATCGTCCCCGATTGACACCGCTGAGCGCCGGTGGGTATGCTGCCGCCATGAGACGGGTGATTTCAGCCGCCGCGCTGGCCCTCCTGCTCACCACTCCCCTGCCTGCGCAAGAGCGCAATGTCGGGGATTTCTTCCGCGACTTCACCGCAGCATGGGTCCGTCAAGACCCCAATCTGGCCAGGAGCACAAGATACTTCAGCGGCGAGGAGCAAAGCCGGCTGGAACGGCAACTGACGCCGGAGACCGACGCATGGAAGCGTGAACGCATCCGGCGCGCCCGGCAAGGTTTGGCGGAACTCCGCCGGTTTGACCGCGCGCGCATGACGGAAACTCAGCGCGTCTCGGCGGAGGTGATGCAGTGGCAATTGGAGACCGTGGTGCAGGAAGAGCCATACCTGGATTTTAGTTTTCCACTGGAGCAGTTTGGCGGCGTAAACGTGCGGCTGGTGAACGGGCTCACGGTGGTGCACCCGCTGCTGGACGAGAAGGACGCGGTCAATTATGTGGCGGCACTGGGGCAAGTCAGCGCGCGGATGGATGAAGGAGTCGCCGAGGCACGGAGGCTGGCGGCCAGGGACATGCTTCCTCCGCGGTTCATTCTTCGCTTGACGATCGAGCAGATGAGGGGATTTATCGCCTCGCCTGCCGCTCAGAATCCGTTTGTAACGGCCTTCGTGGAACGGATGGAGCGGGCGAACTCCGTTAGCGGCGCGAGGCGCGAAGCGTTGCGGGTCGAGGCCGAGCGGATTGTCGGCGCACAGATCTATCCTGCGTGGCGCAGAGGCATTGCCGCCCTGGAACCTCTGGTGGCGCGCGCCACCGAGGATGCGGGCCTGTGGCGATTCGAGCGGGGCGCCGAGGCTTACGCTTACAATCTCCGGCGTTTCACGACCACCAATCTGACGGCCGAGGAAATCCATCAAATCGGGCTGCGCCAGGTGCAGCAGCTCGAGACGGAGATGGACGCGTTGCTGCGGCGCATGGGGCGCTCGGAGGGGTCCATAAACGAACGCATCTCGCGACTGCGTGATGATTTGGGCTACCCGATTACGGAAGATGGGCGGAATCTCATCATGGCGGACGTGGAGGGAATGCTTCGCGACGCGGAGAGGCGCGCGGCCTCATTGTTCGACCGGCGGCCGAAGGCGCCCGTCATCGCGCAGCCGTATGCGCGGTTTCGGGAAGCCAACGCGGCGGCCAGCTACAGCGCGCCGGCGGCCGACGGCTCGCGTCCCGGTACGTTTCAGATTCCGTTGCGGCCGGAGCGCATGACCAAATTCGGCTTGCGCACGCTGGTGTATCACGAGACGGTGCCCGGCCATCATTTTCAGATCGCACTGCAAATGGAAAATGAAGCGCTCCCGCGCTTCCGGCAGTTTCGGGCCCTGGGCGGTATCGCCGCGGTGAGCGAAGGCTGGGCGCTGTATGCGGAGCGGCTGGCAGCGGAATCCGGCTGGTATGGAGACGATTTGGCGGGACTGCTGGGCCAAATGGATGCGGAACTTTTCCGCGCTCGGCGGCTGGTGGTGGATACCGGAATCCACGCCAAGAAGTGGACGCGGCAGCAGGCCATTGACTTCGGGATTGGGGCAAGCGAAGTGGAGCGGTACGTGGTATACGCCGGCCAAGCCTGCTCGTACATGATCGGCGAGCTGAAAATACTGGAGCTTCGCGACAGGGCCAAGAGTGCACTGGGCGATCGGTTTTCCTTCCAAGAGTTCCACAACACCGTTCTGGGTGCCGGGACGGTTCCGCTCGAAGTGCTGGAGCGCCAAGTGGACGCCTACATCCGCTCGGCGACGGGACAGCGGTAGCATCTTCCAGTTAACACCAGCGTTCAATTCCCAATGAGCCGTTGCAGCTCAGGCTGCGGTTGGCCAGGCGTTGTCACAGCGAGCAGAGTCGCATACCGAAAGATTCATGCGCGTGTTACAGCGGCGTAACCTGCGCCGCAGATTCTGGAGGTGCGCGCGGCGTGGCGGGTGTGGACAGCGGGCGCGCTGGGGACGCAAGGATAATGAAGGAAGATGAGGAGGCTGGGATGGCCAGTCCCGCAAGGAGCACACAGGAAGTGCATCTGGACGCGCTGGAGAATTATCTGATCTCGATGGCGCGCACGGTGGAGGTCAGCACCAGCCGGATTTTGGGCGCGCTGCTGGACCGCGGCTCGCCGGAATCGGAACAGACCACGGGACAGGTATTCATGCAGGAGCCGCGAATCAACGAGATGGAGATGGTCATCGACGAGCACGCGGTGCGCTTGCTGCGCGACAGCCGGCTGGCGGAGGGAGAAATCCGCCAGGTGGTGGCGACGCTGAAAATCACCAACGATTTGGAGCGGATGGGAGACCTGGCAGTGGGGCTGGCCGAACGAGTCGTATCGCTGGCGGGGATGCCCGCGGTAAACGAGCCGGCGGAACTGGGGCCCATGGTGACGGCGGTCAGCGCCATGGTAAACAAGAGCCTGGGTGCGCTGACATTTCGCAACGTGGCGCTGGCCAATCAGGTGCTCGAAAGCGACGATTTAGTGGACCGCTACCGCGACTTGATATTTGAGGCGCTGATGACGCGCATCAGCGAACAGCCGTCGCAAGCCGCCCCCAACCTGCAACTGGTGCTGGTCAGCCGCTATCTGGAACGCCTGGCCGACCATGCCACGAACATCGCCGAGGACATAATTTTCTGGGTGCGCGGGCTGGACGTGCGGCACGGGCGGGGGCGAGACGCGGCGATTTCGGGCGCGATTGTTGCGGAGAATTCATAGGCGCTTGATTTTCGCGTCATCCCACCGAGCTAGACTGCCTTCCATAATCCGCTGGTGGGGCGGGCTGCCCTTCGTAGCTCAGGATCAACAAGTACAGCCCGCACCCGTCAGGGCCCTGCGAACCCCAGGGCCTGGCAACACCTTGTTCGGGAGGGCCGGCGTGCCCCTCGCCGGTCCTCCGACACCCCCAAAGTAAAACACGGCTAAGCGGAGCCGGCGGCAGGCCCGGCAGCCAAGTGCGAAGTTCCCTTGCACCCAGGGGCGGCCTTGTGTGATATAACACTCCGCCGTGGAAGCTGATGTAACGGGGAGGGCGAGGCAGGCTGCGGCGTCCCAGGCTGGCCCCGAGCGACCGAGTGATCCTTCCATGTATTGTCCGGTCTGCTCGAGGTGCCTGGAAGCCCGCCGGTGCAAGCTGCAGTGCCCCGAGTGTGGTTATTACCAGTCCTGTTCGGACTACTACTGAGGATGCAACAGGGATTGTGACTACATAAAGATGGCGCGCTCGACCCAGAGCGCAGGGAAGGAGATCCCGCCGTGGCATTGAAGATAAGCAATCGGCAGGTGGATGGCGTAGGAGTGGTGGAACTGGCAGGCCGCATCGTGCTCGGCGAGGAGAGCAACGCCATGCGCGAGCAGATCAAGGGCATGCTGGCCGCAGGCCAAAAGAAGATCGTCCTGAACCTGAATAATGTGACTTACATTGACAGTGCGGGCCTGGGCGCGCTGGTGGCGGCGCATCACAGCGCTCGCACACAAGGGGCTGCGCTAAAGCTGGCGCATCTGGGATCGAAGTTCCAGGAGATCTTGCAGGTGACCAAGCTGCTGACGGTCTTCGAGGTTCATGACACCGAAGCGGCGGCGGTCAAGAGCTTCAGCAGCTAGCTATCGCGGCGGGCCGAAAGGGCGTTGCGCCCCCAGGCCCGGCCGGCGTCCCGCAGCTCGGAAGCGCCGTTACTCCATCCGGTACAGCGTGATTCCGCTGAGCAGTTTCGGATAGAAGTCGGTGGATTTTTGCGGTAACACCTGGCCGGAGAGCGCGATCTCCGTCACCCGTTCAACCCCAATCGAATTCAGCAGGAAGCAGGCTTGGGCCTTGCCTTCATCCACCGCGGCCAAGGCCACGGCGATGTCGCGCTCATAGCTGACGTGCTGTTCGGCCACGGCGGCGGCCGCGGTGATGCCCAGTCCCTTATCCATCAGCAATCGGTGCAACAAAACGACGTCCAATTGGCGCAGCGCCAGCGGCACCTCCGGAAGCAGACCGGCCAGGTCCGCCCCGGGCCGCAGCCGGAGCAGCACGAATGCGCTGCCCGCGTACATCCCGACGGCAGGGGCGCCGGATGCGCTGGCGGCCAGCTCGTGGCGAAACTTCTCGAACGCCTGGGCGCGGCCGGCGCTGTTTTCGAACGGCCAGACCTCTTCATCAAACGTGGACGCCATCTTGCCTCGAAATGCGCCGGGCTCGAAATCGGACAGGCCGGCAACCAGGCGGTGCGTCGGCAGGATCAGCAGACCTTCGCTGCGAGTATTGAAGAACGTCATCATCACTTTTTCGTACGAGGCATTCGGATCGCGGTGTTGCTCTCTGGCTCGGAATTGATCGCGGTAGGCGATGGCGGTTTCGTAGCGATGGTGCCCGTCGGCAATGACTAACTTCTGGTCCGCCATGGCTCGCGTGACGCCGACAAGCACTCCGGCATCGAAGACGGGCCAAAGCCGGTGCACGACATCGTACTCATCGCGCGCCTCGGCGGGGGTGGCGGAGGCCATGGCGGCGTCCAGGAGCGCGTCCACGCGGCGCTGGGGATCGGTGTAGAGCATAAAAAGCTGGCCGGTGTGCGTGCGGGTATGGCGAAGCAGTTCGAGCCGATCGGCCTTGGGGCCGGTCATGGTCTGCTCGTGGCGGAAGACGACTCCGGCACTGTAATCCTCGACGCGACCAAGGGCGATGAAGCCTCTGCGGGTGCGACGCTCGACGCCGCCGGGAACGGTGTACTCCTGGGAATAGACGTAAATGCCGGGGCTGGAGTCGCGCACCAGGACGCCGTCGCGAATCCACGACTGGAGCGCCCGCTCGGCTCGCGTGTAGACGTTATCGCCGGCGGAGTCGGCAGGTGCGGGCTGGCCCTTTTCGACCACGATCAGGTTGTACGCGCTGGTCCGACTGTAGCGCTCCTGCATCGCCGGGGTGATCTTGTCGTAAGGCTGGGTGAGCACATCGGCAAGCCGCACCCGTTTCGAATTATAACGATATGCCTGGAAAGGAAAAATGTCGGCCATGAGCGGATGGGGCGCCCTCCTGGGCGCTCGGCGAAGCAGCGGATTTTAGCAGGCCCCGGGCGCCTCGCCAAACGAAGTTGCGGAAGTGCG
>Ga0214473_10008624_pt1 | contig 12051 bp, 9 predicted proteins | sample RVTome_7_FD_203509 | JGI IMG/M metagenome (GOLD analysis project Ga0214473, IMG submission 203509) | Soil microbial communities from uranium-contaminated site in the Upper Colorado River Basin, Wyoming, United States - RVT98D197 | ecosystem: Environmental > Terrestrial > Soil > Contaminated >...
GCTCGACCCGCTGGGCGAGCAGGTCGGTGCCTGACTCCCCTCGGGTGCTCGTGGCCATGTCGGGCGGGGTCGACTCGTCCGTCGCGGCGGCGCTGCTGGCGGAGGAGGGGGTCGAGACCGTCGGGGTCTGGATGCGCCTGCACGACGTCGCCGATTCCTACAGCGAGTTCAAGAAGAGCTGCTGCTCGCTCGACGCGGCTGATGACGCTCGCCGGGTCGCCGCTCAGCTGGGCATCCCGTTCTACGTGCTCAACCTGGAGCGCGAGTTCGGCGCCGGCGTGCTCCAGCCGTTCCTTGACGCATACCTCGACGGCCGTACGCCCAGCCCGTGCGTCGACTGCAACTCGTACGTCAAGTTCGGCGCCCTCCTGGGCAAGGCGCTGCGCCAGTTCGATTGCGCGGCAGTCGCAACGGGCCACTACGCCCGAGTCGACGCGCACGAGGATGCCGATGCTCCCGGTGGGCGCCGCTACCGCCTGCTGGCCGGTCTCGACGCCGACAAGGACCAGAGCTACTTCCTGTACGGCCTGCGCCAGGACCAGCTGGCCCACACCCGGTTCCCGTTGGGGTCGCTCACCAAGCCCGACGTGCGCGCCGTCGCGCGACGCCACGGCCTGGTCACCGCGGACAAGCCGGAGAGCCAGGAGATCTGCTTTGTCCCTGGCGGCGACTACCGCGCCGCGCTGCGCGACCGCGCCGGCTGGAACGAGACGCCGGGGCCTCTGCTCGACGCGGACGGTGAGCGCGTCGGCGAGCACCGCGGGGCCGCGGCGTACACCATCGGCCAGCGCAGCGGCCTGGGCGTGGCACTGGGCGAGCCGCGCTACGTCAGCGCGATCGACGCCGCCGCGAACGTCGTCACCCTGGGCCGGCGCGAGGACCTGAATCGGCGTGAGTTCGACCTGGCGAGCGTGTCCTTCGTCGGCGGCTCGCTACCAGCAGATGAGTTCCGCACCGCGGTGCGCATCCGCCACCGGGCTGAGCCGGTCGACGGCACGGTCAGTCGGACGCCCGCCGGCTGGCGCGTGCAGCTCGACCGACCCGCGTGGGCGCCGGCGCCGGGTCAGGCGGCCGTCTTCTACAGCGGCGATGAGGTCGTGGGCGGGGGCCGGATCACGCATGCCTGACATCGCGCCCGCGCCGGTCCTGTCGGTGCTGGTCGGCCTGTTCCACACCGGCGTCTACCTGATGGTCCGCGGCACCTATGGGTTGCGCCTCGCCTTCATCGGGCTGGCGGCGATCCTTGGCGCCTATGCCGGCTCAGCGCTGGGGGCGCGGCTGGGCGACCCGCTGGCAATCGGTGACTTCGGGCTCACGTACGCGTCACTGCTGGCCTGGGTGGGCATCCTGGTCATCGCCGCCGCCGGCGTGTTGGCCTCACCGGGACCGGCCAAATGACGGCGGAGAACGTCAACCTCGTCCTCGCTATCGCTGCCGCAGTCGCTCTGGGCGCGATCAGTCTGGCTGCGCTGATCGCGGCGATCTCGCTGTGGCGCATGTCGCGTGACGTGCGCCGTGTCTCGCGCTCAGCCGAAGCGGCGCTGGGCGTGGTCAACACCGAGCTGCCGGCGACGCTCAAGGAGCTGCGCCAGGCGGCGACGAACCTCGATCGCGTCTCGGCCGAGCTCCAGCCACGCGTCGAGCGGGTTGACGAGCTGCTCAACGAGGCTGACGCGAGCCTGCAGTCGCTCCGGGCGACGCTCGAAGCGGCCGAGGACATCGTCCGCGGCCCGGCCGCGGCCCTGGATCGAGCCAAGCGCACGGTCAGCGCCGCCGGTCAGGGGTTGGCTCGGGGCGCCGACGCGCTGCGGCGGAATGTGATCGGCCGCCGTAGCTGACCACAGGCAACAGTTGCGTCGAAAAGCGACGCAACCGACCGGTGATGCCGCGGGAAAGGGCCCAATGACCGTTCGGACCGCTCGAATCGGCGGGGATCAGCTTCGAATCGTGTCGTGCTGGACCGGACGCGCCTGGCCGGCGGTCGTTAGCGTCTGAAAGCGACGCAAACGCGCGTGATACCTAGTCTCCGAGCTCTGCGCGCAGCTCGTCGGCCTCGCGGGTGATGCCAAGTTCGACCATCAGGTCGCGCGCCGCGCGGAGTTTGGCGCGGCCTTCTTCGGTCTGCCCCTGCGCGATCAGGGCGTGTCCCCAGTCACGGTTGACGCGGGCGGTGAACGGCCGCGCGCCCATGTCCTCGAACGACTTCGCCGCCGTGGCGTAGTCGGCCAGCATCTGGGCGTTGTCGCGCTGGTCGGCAGGCTTCTTCGATTCCGTCTCGGCGCGCTTCCAGATGATCGTCGCCTCACCCCACAGATCGCCGATGTCGCGCGCCTCAGCCAGCGCCTGCTCGAAGGTGTGCCCGTGCATGCGGTACTCGCCCATGCTCGCGCCGAGTGAGCGCAGGTACGCGGCGATGGATGGCTTGAAGATGCGTTGCTCGGTCATCTGGGCGATCTGGTCGCCGCGATCAAAGGCGATCTTGGCTGCCGCAAACTGGCCCTGGCGCATGTAGGCGTCGCCGAGCACGAAGTTACTCGCCACGACGCAGGCCGATGCGCCGGCCTCCTCCGCCAGCTGGGTGCACTGCATCGCCAGCGGCACCGCCGCGTCGAGGTCGCCGCGGATCGAGTGCAGTGTCGACTCACCGATCATCGCGTCGACGCGCACGACGACGTCGCCCTGCTCGGCCAGGGCGCGCGACGAGCGCACTGCCTCCTCTGCCTTGGCAAAGTCGCCCAGGCGCGAGTAGCCGAATGCCAGCGCAACCAACGCGAACGACGATCCCACGAAGTCGCGCTTCTGGGCGAGTAGCGGCTGGACTTTCTCGAGCGTCGCCACCCCCTCGCGCATGCGGCCGCTGAAGATCTCGTACAGCCCCACGATCGAGCGCGACAACGCCGCGATCAAGGGGTCGTCGAGCTCCTTGCCGATCTGGTCGACGCGCTCCAACGAGCGTGCCAGCAACGGGTCGCCGAGCGGCCGGCCGCCACGCAGCTGGCGCTCCAGCGCTATGGCCAGGTGGACATCCGCCTCAAGCTTCAGGTCGCCCAGCTGCGCAGCCTGCTGCACGAGCGGTTCGAGCAGCGCCAGAGACTCAGCCTCGCCCAGGAAGGTGAAGCCCGCCTGCGCCCGGCCGAGCTCGATCTCGATCCTCCGTCGACGAACGGACGCGGGATCGGCCGGATCGTAGGGCGGCTGCAGGGCGGAGGCGCGGCCGTACAGCTCGTACGCCTCCGTGATGGCGTTGCGGTCGATGGCGAACTTGGCCGCGGCGGCGAGATAGTCGATCGCCTTGTCGGTCTCGCCCGCCTGCTCGAAGTGGCGCGCCAGCACGGCAGCCATCTCGCCCAGGCGCTCGGGGTACAGCTCCTCGAGCGCCTGGCCCACGACCTGGTGCAGCGCGCGCCGCTCCTGCTTGAGGAGCGACTCGTACGCCGTGTCCTGGAGCAACGCGTGGCGGAAGAGGTACTCCAGTTCCGGCTGGACGGTGGCGAGGCGGATCAGGCCGCGTGCCTCGAGCGTGTCGAGCGCCAGGTCGGTCATGCGCGTGCCGCCTCAGTGGGTGCGGCCTGGTCGAGGACGCGCTCCAGGACGCGCACCTGGAACTGGCGACCGATGACCGCGGCGACGCGCAGGCTGCGCTTGGCGCTTTCCGGCAGCTGGTCGATGCGCGCCAGCAGCAGGCCGTGCAGCGTGTCCGGGATCTCGACGCTGCCGATGGCCTCGGTCGCGGTCCAGTGGTCACCTGCCTGGACGATCGCGCCTCGGCCGATGAGCATGCGGATGACCTCCTCGACGAAGAAGGGATTGCCCTCCGAGCGCGTCAGGATCGCCGTGCGCACGTCTTCGGGGAGCGACTCGATCTCGAGCAGGTTGGCGACCAGCTCGCGGCTCGCCGCATCGTCGAGCGGCTGGAGGCGAATCTCGGTCGCCGCATCGCCGAAGCCGGCCTTGATCTGGCTCACCAGGCGCCAGCCGGGCGCGTCCGTCTCGACGCGGCCCACGAACAGCCCCAGCACGGGCTGTGGGGTCAGCAACGGCACCAGCTGGATCAGGATCTCGACCGACGCCGGGTCGGCCCAGTGGATGTCCTCTGCCACCAGGACGACCGGGCCATGATCGGCGCGGGCGCGCAGGACGCGGGCCATGGCCGACACATAGCGTCCCTGGAGGGTCTCCGGATCGAGCTGGACGCGTTCGGTCTCGGCGGCCGACAACGCCAGGCCAAGCAGGTGCGCCAGGTAGGGCGCCACGTCGGCTGCGTCGGCGCCCAGGAGCTCATCGAGGTGCTGGTCGATCTGTGCGCGGGGCACGTCGGCCGTCTCGCCGCGCGGGATGCCGAGCAGCGACCAGACGAGATCGAAAACGAGGTGGTAAGGCAGGGCGCGGCCGTATGAGACGCAGCGGCCCTCGATCCAGGCCGGCGCGTCCGTGGCATTGGTGTCTGCGCCGATCGCCGCCTTGAGCTCCGCCAGCAGGCGCGACTTGCCCAGGCCGGGCTCGCCGAGGATGACTGCCAGCCGGCCCCGTCCGGCCTGGACCACTTCGAAGAGGTCGGTCAGCGTCTTCAACTCGGCCGCGCGTCCAACCAGCGGGCTCGACAGGCCCACTGCATCGAGCCCGCGCTTGCGGCCCGGCTCGGCCAGCACGGCGAGCACGCGGTACAGGTGGACCGGCTCCGTCTTGCCCTTGACCTGGACGTCGCCCAGGTCCTCGAAGTCGAACGTCACGGCGACGAAGCGCTGTGTCATCGCGCTGATCAGCACCTGGCCCGGCTGTGCCGCGGTCTGGACGCGCGCCGCGACGTTGACCGCGTCGCCCAGCGCCGTGTACTCGTAGCGCAGGTCACTGCCGACGTTGCCGACGATTACCGGCCCGGTGTTGATGCCGGCGCGGATGCGGAAGTCGATGCCGTGCGTTCGCTTGAGCTGCGCGGCGTACTCGTCGATCGCGGCGATCATGTCCAGCCCGGCGCGCACGGCCCGCTCCGGATCATCCTCGTGTGCCACCGGCGTGCCGAAGAAGGCCAGCAGCGCGTCGCCCTGGAGCTGGGCGATGGTGCCCTCGTAGCGGAAGATCGCCTTGCCCATCAGGTCGAAGGCCTCGTTGATGATCTGCGTCCAGTCCTCCGGGTCCATCGACTCGGCGAGCGTCGTCGAGCCGACCACGTCGGCGAAGAGCGCCGTCACGACCTTGCGCTCGCCGGTCAGCTTGGCGGCGCGCATCTTGTCGACCAGCGGTGCAGGCGCGGCAGCAGCGATGCGCGCCAGGCGCGCCGCGGCGGTCGCCTCGTCGCCTTCAGGCGCGAGCGACAGGCCGCAGCTCATGCAGAACCTTGCGTCCGGCGAGACTGCGACTCCACAGCGCGGGCAAGCCTGCCCAACCGAGTCGACCGTCATCGAGGCGACATCTTACGCCGCGCCCAGAGCTTCTCCGTATCGCTCCAAGCGTGCAAAACTGATGCCAGTTGGCACGTGATGGCAGGGTTTGGCCCTATCAGAGTGTTTGGGGATGCGCCGAGATCAAAGTGCGTTGGCCCGCGATGTCTCCGATGGATCTCTCGTTGTGCTGATAGCCATATCCGTGTCGGCTTGCGCAAGTTGGCTCTCGGGGTTTCCCGGAGGCAGCGAAGGCCCCTTCACCATTCTGCGAAATGACGGGCCGCAGCCGTATGTCGTCGCCGTAGCGGAAAGGGACCGAACGCGGTACTACGCGGCCTCTCGCGGCGCGGAGATTGTGATCGATTCCGTTGGCGAGCTGAATCCAGGCCCGGAGACGATTACGTTGTTCGACTTTCGGTGTGCAGCGGTCTGGGAGATACCGTGGAGAAATCTAGGGTGGAAGCTGTGGGATGACGGGGGCACCATTCGTATCACCGGCGACGCCCAGGCGTCCTTTGTACCCGGCAAGCGCGGTTACGTTCACGAGGACATCGGTGCCCACGACAGCTGCGAGGACGCCTCGGCTGAACTCTCTGGAGTCTAGTCGCGGGATCACGACGGAATCACGACGGACTGGTATCCTGACAGCATGGCAGTGGCGTTTGCTGAAGAGGCCTCCCGAATCCGTCGGACGGGACATCTCTCGGATCTCCAGATCGGCCGGGCGGTCGGCGCAGCCCCGAGCACGGTGCGCGACTGGTTCGCCCGCCGCAGCTCGCCCAGCGGCATCCGCGCCGAGCGCGTCGCCGAGCTGGCGGAGATCGTCGACCGCCTGACCCGCGTCATGGATCCCGGCTACATCCCGGTCTGGCTACTGCGGCCCATTGAGGCGCTGGGCAACCGCAAGCCGCTCGACCTGATTGCCGCCGGCCAGGCGCGCCGCGTCGCCCAGATCATCTCCGGGCTCGAGTCACCGGGCGCGATCTAGGAGTCCCGAGCCCTGCCGCTCGAACCCGGGGCATTCGATCCGTCCGGCATCTGGCTTCGGCATGTTCCCTACGACGCCGATCCCCGCACCCGGCCCGTCCCGGCGGCGGACAACCGCTGGCAGCGCGGATCTGTCGTCGATGCCCTCTTCCTCGCGCGCGACGAGGACACGCTCTGGGCCGAGTGGTACCGCCACCTCGCCGAGCGCGGCCTGCCACCGCTGCACGCCCTGCCGCGCGACGTGTGGCGTTTTCGCGTTCCCGCACTGCGTGTTGCCGACCTTAGCGACGCCGACCGGCTGGCCGGGGTAGGCCTCGAGCCGCCGCGACCCGGTCGCGGCACGTGGCGCGCCTTCCAGCGCGTCGGCGAGTCGTTGTGGCGCGACGGCTGGCAGGGCCTGCTCGCGCCCAGCGCCGCGCGGCCTGGGGGCCTCGTGCTGTGCCTGTTCGTCACTGACCCGGCGCACCTGCCGGCCACGCCCCTTCGCCCGCCGCGAACCGTCGCCGAGCCGCCCGCGCCGCCACAGGGGATGCGAACCTGACATAGTTAGGCCATGCCCGAACGGACCCCCGTCTCCGGCGGTGCCTTGATCCCGCCGCTGCCCGCCTCAGAGATCCGCCGGCGCTTCGTCGAGTTCTTCGCGCAGCGCGGCCATGAGGTCGTGCCCAGCGCGTCGCTCGTGCCCGCCGCCGATCCAACGCTGCTCTTCACCAACTCGGGCATGGTCCAGTTCAAGGACGTCCTGACCGGGCGCGAGACCCGCTCGTACAAGCGCGCCGTTGACTACCAGCGCTGCCTGCGCGTGGCCGGCAAGCACAACGACTTCGAGGAGGTCGGCCGGACGACGCGCCATCACACCTTCTTCGAGATGCTCGGCAACTGGAGCTTCGGCGACTACTTCAAGCGCGAAGCGATCGGTTGGGCGAAGGAGCTGCTGACCGAGGTCTACCAGATCCCCTGGGAGCGCCTCGGCGCGACGACGTACAAGGACGACGAGGACGCCCGCCGCTATTGGCGCGAGATCGGCATGCCAGAGGAGCGCATGGCGATCTGGGGCGATGTCGACAAGGGGGACGATCACAACTTCTGGCGCATGGCCGACACGGGGCCGTGCGGGCCGTGCAGCGAGATCCACTTCGATCGTGGCGCGCACCTGTCTGAGGGACCGCACTGCGTGCCCGACCACTCCGAGAACTGCCCGCGCTGGCTGGAGATCTGGAACCTGGTGTTCATGGAGTTCGACCAGCAGCCGGACGGCCCGCGTGTGCCGCTGCCGTTCAAGAGCGTCGACACGGGCATGGGCCTGGAGCGCCTGTCGAGCGTGCTCCAGGGAGTCAACACCAACTACGATACTGACCTGTTCACGCCCATCCATGCCTGGATGCGCGACCTGCTGGGCCACGATCCGGAGAAGTTCCAGGCCGAGCGGTTCAGCTACCAGGTCATCGCCGACCACGTCCGAGCGCTGACCTTCCTCGTCGTCGACGGCATCCGCCCGTCCAACGAGGGTCGTGGCTACGTGATGCGCCGCATCCTGCGCCGCGCGGTGCGCCACGGGCGGCTGCTGGGCCGGCACGAGCCCTTCCTGGCGGAGCTGTCCGGCGTCGTCGTGGAGCGGATGCAGGACGCCTACCCGGAGCTGGCGCCGCGCCGGGCCGAGATCGCCAGCGTCATTGCCGCCGAGGAGCGCCAGTTCGCGCGCACGCTCGATGCCGGCGTCGTCCACTTCGAGGAGGCGCTCATCCCGCTCACGTCAGCGGAGCGCGTGGTGGGCCGCAAGGCAGACGACCTGCCGGCCGATGCGCCGCTGCTGCCGGGCGAGGTCGCCTTCCGCCTGCACGACACCTACGGCTTCCCGATCGACCTGACGGTCGAGCTGGCGGCCGAGTACGGCGTGCGCGTCGATCGCGATGGCTTCGAGCGCGCGCTCGAGGAGCAGCGCCAGCGCTCGCGCGGCGGCAAGAAGGCGGAGCTCGCCGGTCATGCGGAGATGCAGGCGCTGTACGGGCAGGTGAGTGAGCGCACCGGCGCGACCAGGTTCCTGGGCTACGAGACGACGAGCGCGAAGGGCAAGGTGGTCGCCATCCTGCGCGGGGGCACCGACTACCAGGAGCTGGAGGCGATCGCGGAGGCGGAGATGCGCGCGCCGGCCGACGCGGAGGCGGAGATCGTGCTCGACCAGACTCCGTTCTACGCGGAGGGAGGCGGCCAGGTCGGCGACCAGGGCGTGCTCAAGTCGGCGGACGGCGCACTGCTGTTCGACGTGCTGGACACGCAGCGGCCGGTGCCGGGTTTGATCGTGCACCGCGGTCGGTTGCACGGACGCGTCGCGGTGGGGGAGACGCTCAGCGCCGAGGTCGACGCAACCCGCCGGGCACGCACGATGCGCAACCACACCGCGACGCACCTGCTCCATCGCGCGTTGCGCAACACGGTCGGCGAGCGCGCCCGCCAGGCCGGGTCGCTTGTCGCGCCGGACTACCTGCGCTTCGACTTTCCCTTTGAGCGGCCACTGACAGACGACGAGAGGCGGGCGATCGAGTCTGAGGTGCGCGGCGTGGTGCGCGACAACCGGACCGTCACGCCCAACTTCATGAGCATGGCGGAGGCGGTCAGCGCCGGAGCGGACGCGTTCTTCGATGAGAAGTACGGCGAGCAGGTCCGCGTCATGTTTGTCGATGGCTACTCGCGCGAGCTGTGCGGCGGCACCCATTGCTCAGCGACCGGCCAGATCGGCGCGTTTGTGATCACTGGCGAGCGCTCGATCGGCAGCGGCATGCGGCGCATCGAGGCGCTCACCGGCGACGGCGCGGACGCGTACGTTTCGCAACGGCTGGCCATCCTCGATCAGGCTGCCGACGTCGCCGGGGTGAAATCGCTCGACCAGCTGCCGGCGCGCATCACTGAGCTGAAGTCGAAGGGCGGCCGAGTCCAGGGCGTCAGCACGATGCCGGCATCCCAGCTGGCCCAGTTGGCGCAATCGGTCGATGGGACCAGGTTTCTGGCGTACGCGGCGCCGTTCGAGTCGATGAAGGATCTGCAGAGCTTCGCCCGGGCACTGCGCGCCGAGCTGGGCTTGGGCGTGATCGCGCTCGGCCTTGAGGCGGACGAGCCGCAGCTCTTCGTCACGGTGAGCGACGACCTCGTGAAGCGCGGCGTCAGCGCCGGCGCGCTGGTCGGGCACGGCGCGCCAGTGATCGATGGTCGCGGCGGCGGACGAGCGGAGATGGCCCAGGCGCGCGGCACCCGGCGCGACCGGCTGCCGAGCGCGCTGACGGCAATCCGCGAGGCGCTCGAGACGAAGCTGCGCGACGGGACATAGTCGAGTGGCCTTCTGGCGGCGCTTCCTCAAAGGGCCTGAGACGGACAGGCTCGCGGCGTGTACCGCGCTCGACGTCGGCACCGAGTTCGCCAAGGCGCTGGTGTTCGAGATCGGTGAGGACGGGGCGGCAACGGTGCGGGGAGTCGGCCGAAAGCGCCAGGGGCTGTCGCACATGCAGTCGGGCACCGTCGCCGACATCGGCGCGGTGGTCGACAACTGCCAGGTCGCCCTCCAGGAGGCGGAGGAGATGGCCGGCTTCCGCTCGAGCCAGGTCATCATCGGTATCGCCGGTGAGCTGGTGAAGGGCTTCACGACGAGCATCAGCCAGGAGCGCAAGAAGCCAGAGCAGCAGCTCACCGGGCGCGAGCTCGACACCCTGATCGACGGCGTCCAGCGCGAGGCGCTGAAAGAGGCGGAGCGAACGGTCACCTGGGAGACCGGCCTGCCGAATGTCGACATCCGCCTCGTCCACGCCGCGGTCACCGGGGCGACGATCGACGGCTACCAGGTCACGAATCCGGTCGGCTTCCACGGCCGCCACGTGCGCATCAGCATCTTCAATGCCTTCGCGCCACTGATCCATCTGGGTGCGCTGCAGACCGTGGCCGGGATGCTCGATCTGGAGCTGGTGGCGATCGTCGCCGAGCCGTACGCGGTCGCGCGCTGCATGGACGATGAGCAGGTCCAGCAGGCCGGGGCGCTGTTCATCGACGTCGGCGGCGGCACCACGGACGTGGCGCTGGTTCGCCAGGGCGGCATCGAGGGCACGCGCATGTTCGCGCTGGGCGGCCGCGCCTTCACCAAGTCGCTCGCCGATCGCCTGGAGCTGCCCTTCGCCCGGGCGGAGGAGGTCAAGGTCGATTACTCGCGTGGCATCAATGTCGAGCGCCACGAAGAGGTCGCCCAGATCGTCGCCGAGGACGTGGCAGTGTGGCAGGCAGGGGTCGAGCTGGTGCTGGAGGAGTTCGCCAAGACGGGCATGCTGCCGGGGCGCATCTACCTGTGTGGCGGTGGCGCGCGACTGCCCCAGATCAGTGCCGCGCTGCGCGATCCGGAGTTCGCCAAGGCGCTGTCGTTCGCCCGGCCGCCGCAGGTCGAGGCAATCACCGTCAGCGAGGTCGCCCAGGTCACCGATGCCACCGGCCTGCTGGTCGACGAGCAGGACATCCCACCCATGGCGTTGGCCCATCAGGCGCTCGAGATGGCCGCCGCGGAGGCGCCGCTCGACGAGGCGCTGCGGCGCGTGTTGCGCCAGATGAAGGTCTAGGCATGACGACGGTCTACCTGGAGCCGGACGACGAGATCACCACCGCGATCGCCAAGCTGCGCGGGCTGGCTGACGGGGAAGCGGTGCTGATTGTGCCGCCCGGTTCGCGCATCGCCACGTCGCGCATCAACTTCAAGCTGCTCGCGCGGGAAGCCCATGAGCGCCGGCTCAACGTCGCCGCGGTGAGCGACGATCCGGCAGTGCGCGCCCTGGCCATCTCGGCCGGGCTGCCGACTTACGACACTGTCGCCGGCGCAGAGCAGGCGCTGCTCAACTTCCGCGAGCAGGACCGCCAGCTGGCTGAGCGGTTGGGCCGCGAGCCGGACGAATCTGGCGAGCCGCCGCCGTGGTCGTCGACGCGCGCCGCCGACACACGCGTGATGCCCAGCCCGGTGGTGGAGGCACCCGTCGTCGAAGGCCGCTCGGACGGTGTGCGTGCCGGCGAGGGCGTCCGCAGCGCAGACTTTGCCGCCGGCCGCGCCGGAGTCCGTTCGAGTGACACCCAGGTCCTGCCCGCGACCGACCAGCCGGAGGCGCGTCGCCGGCGAAGCCGGCGCGTCCCGGTTGCGCCGCTGCTGGTGGTCGGGCTGCTCGCCGTGCTCGTCGCCGGCGTTGCCTATGGCGCGTACGCCTTCCTGCCGACCGCGACGATCACGCTGGTTCCCGTAACGACCCCGCTGAACCTCGACTCGTTCACGGTCATCGCAGATCCGGGCACTGCCGTCGTCGATCCGGTCGCGGGCACGTTGCCGGCGCAGACGATCGACCTTCCGCTCCACGTGAGCGACACGTTCGACGCGACCGGCGCGCAGGTGCGCGAGACCCGCGCCACGGGGACGGTTCGCTTCCGGAGCGAGAACACGGTGAATACCGTGTCGGTCGCCGAGGGCACGGTCGTGGCGACGCCTGGCGGCATCGAGTTCGAGACGACCGAGGCGGCGACGGTGCCCAAGGCGGACTTCGCGACCAGCACGCCGGGCACGGTCGACGTTCGCGTGCGCGCGGTACGCCCCGGCCCAAGCGGCAACGTCACCGCGGGAGCCATCACAGAGGAGCCGGGCAATCTCTCAGCGCAGCTCGTCAGCGTGCGCAAT
>Ga0214473_10008625_pt1 | contig 12051 bp, 19 predicted proteins | sample RVTome_7_FD_203509 | JGI IMG/M metagenome (GOLD analysis project Ga0214473, IMG submission 203509) | Soil microbial communities from uranium-contaminated site in the Upper Colorado River Basin, Wyoming, United States - RVT98D197 | ecosystem: Environmental > Terrestrial > Soil > Contaminated >...
TCAACGCGAGCAAGGGACGCTCGGCCGTGCTCGCAGCCGCGTCGGCTGACGACCCTTGGGCCTTCAGCTACCAGGTAGTGGCGACCAAGTATTCTGAGAGCCAAGGCGCGACCCTGCAAGCGCGGGCCGAGTATCACTACCGATGGCTTGCGCCAGCCGTCGCCGAGGTGACCAAAGCCATGGGCTGGCCCGCCCCCGCGAACGACACATGGGGAGGTGGGCCCGGGCCCGCGCCCTTTCCCCCTGTGGCCTATCCTGTTGCTTCTCCCGCTCGCCCACCGACCCTTCCGCCGGTGGCTGACCAAGAGGCTCGGCTGATCGTGGCCCTCGGCAACGTGACCGTAGCCCTTGGCACCGTGCATGCCGACTTGGCCGAAGTCCGAAAGGAGCTCGCTCAGCTCCGTTCCGAATTGATCGCCCGCTTCCCGCTTGCCGCCGAGTGAACCGTGGACCCGTTCCTCATCCCCCTGCTCCTGGTCGTCGCCGGCGTAGCCTCGGCGCCGGGGACAGGAGCGCCCGGCGTAGTGCCCACCAGTGGCCCCCCGTCTTCGGGGCGCAGCTCGCCGCTGCCATGGCAGGTGACGCAAGCCGACGTGCTCGAGGCCGTCCGCTCCGGGCGCGCGGAATTCGCATTTGTCGAGCTCCCGGGAGCGCCGGGGGTGTTCGTGACGGCGGACGCACTGAAAGTCGACGGCATACGCGTTCCGGTGACCGCGCGGACCACACAAGCCGTGTGTGACTTCCTCGGTTGCCACCCGACCACGCCCGCGGTGGAAGACATGATCCAAGGCGCCGCAACCGTGCCGGTAGTGCCGCCGACCGAGGATTGGCGCACCATGCAAACCGAAGCCGCGGTGCGCCACTTCAATTCGCGGATTGACGAGCAAGTAGCTGGGCGCGCAGGCCTGGTGTCCTGCGTCGGCAAGAGCTGGGTGCTCTCGAATGCCGAGCTCGACCACCCGGGCCGCGCCGTGAACTACGGCATGTTTCGCCCCGATGGGCCGTACAACTCGGTCTCGGGGCGCTTCCGACTCTGGCAGCAGCCGAGCTGGGCCCATAACCCCGACCATTGGGACTACTCGCAAACCTGCCGCCTCGTCAGGCTCGACCCCGGCGCCGTGCTCCCAGCGCACGAGCCGCTCCGGGTCCAAAGGCTATGGGTGTAGGCCGTGGCGTTCGAGCACTGGCACAAGGCCTGGTACACGGTGGCCCGTGTGAACACCGAGACCGGCAGCCGGCGCTACTCGCCGTGGTTTTGGGGAACCTATTGGGACGCCCACCGGCAAGCCTTCGCGGGGTCGAATATCGCGAGCCCTACAAGGTTCGAAATTTTGCGATGGGACGGCAGGCGCGCGGTGGACGCCGCAGGAGTCACCGACGCTGGTGCGCCGCCGGCCCGGCCCGCCCTTTCGGTGCCGGCGTTCATCGCCCAAGCGGCGCGGCCACCGGGGGAGACGGCGGGGGTCGGTGACTGGTGGCAGCGGTTCTCTAGGGGTTGGGGAAGGAACTGGTGGCGCCGATGAAGCCTGACCAGATCGTGGGCACGGCCATCGCGATCGCCTTGGGCGGCCTGGTCCTCGCGTGGCTCAATGCCCCCGCCAAAGCCGAGCCTGCGCCGGGCCCTGCGCCGGGGCCGAGCGCACCGCCGCTCGGAAAGCCGAAACCGATTCCGATTCCGATGCCCGCCGGGCCCGAGCCCGACATGGTCGCCGGCCGCTGGTACCTGGTGACGGTGACGACCGCGGGGCCCATCTCGGACCAGAGCATTGCAGCGCGCGTCGGCGCCGCCGTCGTGGGCGCCGAGGTCGGCAAATGGTGGCGCATCAATGACCAAACCTTTGCATTCACGCTGCGACCGCTGGCGACCATCCCGGGAGCGGCAGTCGGAGCAGTGAAGACCGGCGGAAACGTCCAAATCGAAGAGGTGAACGCATGGGACGACGGACCAAGCTAGTGGCGCTCGGAGTGTGGGCCGCGATGGTGGTGATCTCCGTCGCCTGCCAGCACATCATGCCGGCGGGAATGCCGAGCGTGACAACCTGCCCGGGGTACTTGTGCGAGGGCTTCATGTCGCCCGACCTGCCGGGCGCCGAGGTGATGGTTTGCGCGCGGGACTCCAAATGGATCCCTTCCTTCCTCGACTTCCTCGGCCTGGGCAAGGTCGCGGCCCCGGCGCCCGCCGCGCGCGCGGCCGCATCCGCCGAAGGCACGCCGCCGTCCCGAGGACCAGCAGGCGCGCGGTGGGTGAGTGTTGGCCCGGTCGGTCTCGACGGCGCTCCGCTCGACGCCGGACCGGACGCGAAAGCGGGGCCATGAGTGGAGGCATTTTCAGCCGTCTGGCCGCAATTGCTCGGAAACGCTGGGGCGCTGGCGCTGGCGATTCTGGCGCTAGGGACACTCTGGCGGAAACTCCAAGCGAGCGAAGCCGAGTGCCTCAAATGCCGCCAAGAGATGACCGAACGGCTCGAGACCGAGCATCGTGCCCACCTTGCGGGCATTCGTGCGATGGCCGACGAGACGAGAGTCGCGGCCCTCGAAATGTCACGAGCGATCGACCGGCTGAAGCTGACGAGTGGCAGGAGCCGACCGGGATCGTGATGGATCAAGCGCAAACCGCCCGGGTGGTCATGAAAGCCCAAGCCGAAAGGGCCCGCAGGCTATGAGGCGAGCGCATGCCGAGTCCGAGCTCCTGGTCCTGGTGGCCGTGCTGGCTGTCCTAGTGATGGCCACGGCCGCCATCCTTTCCCCGAACCCCCGGCCCACTGTGGCCTCCTGACCCGAGGGCAACCATGCACCCTGCCTATTTACCAGCGACCGGCAACGGTCTCTTTCTGAACCCGAGGATCCCCCCATGTCCCACAAGGTCCGAAATGCCAAAGGCCGATTCGTCAAGGGTCACGCCAAGCCCCGAACTACCCGCAAGCGAAAGACCGCCAAGCGCCGAACCACCAAGCGCCCGGCCAAGCGTCGCCGCACGGACAAAGCGCACAAGAGCAAAGCGCACACGGTAACGATCCGGGTAGTTCACGTCCGCGGGTAGCGCCGTGGCTGGGGAGCGCGAAGCCGCCCGCCTCGCGGCCGACGTCGCGAGGGACAAGCTCGCCCGAGTCCGGGCGGGGGTGAAGACCGCCCGGCGCCGATGGCAGAAAGCCCGCCGCGCCGTCAGCGCCGGATACCGCCGAGCGAGGCCCAAAGCGCGAGCGCGCTGGAAGGCCTACAAGGCCCGCGAGCGCGAGCGCATCAGGACCACGGTCGAGGCCTGGAAACTCGACCTAAGGGCACGCTGGCGCGCGCGCCGAACACACATCGACGAGCTCGGGGCAAAAGGGGTGGCCCGGGCTCGCCTGGTGGCCGAGCACGAGCGTTTGCGAGCCAGGGAGCTGGCGCTGCACCGCCGGCAGGTCGAGCACGTTTGGCGGGCCCACAAGGCCAGGGAAAGGGTGGGGGAGAGTGACGACACCGTGCGCCAGGACCTCGGAGCCCACCATCCCGAGCTGGTGATTGTGTTCAACCGAAACCGCCAAAAATTCAAGGGCGGCCGGGGCATGAGCCGGACCGAACGGGTGCTGCACTGGGCGCACGACAACCCGGCCGAGGTGATGGCCTTGACGAGCCACCACGCCGAGGTCGAGGTACGCCGGGCCATCCGCGAGCACGAGAAGGCCGAGCGCGCCGCTCACCGCGAGCACAAGCCGCGCAAGGCCACGCCACGCGTACGCCAAGCACGAACGGCCGTGGCCGACGTGCCGTTCTGACCGGGGGCCGCAACCCCAAAGCCTGCGCGGCCGTTCAGTGCCGGCGCGGCCCGGTGCAGCCGCTGAACGGGCGCCCCCTATTTGCCCTTGACTATTCCGGCCACCCTGCCGTCAAATGGGTCGGGCGCCCAAATCGCGAAACCCGGGCGCCCGACGGAGTAACAATGGGAAAGCTTGCATGGATCGGCCTCGGCTGTCTAGTCCTGGGCTGCGGTGGCGGAGACTTCGACGCTGGTGCTCGGGTAGCAAGCGCTGGCGCTGGTGGACTAGTAGGGGAGGCGGGAGCCGCAGGTAGTCCAGCGGCGGGAAGCCCAAATGCCGGGGCTGGGGGTTCGGGTGGAATAGGAGAATGCGAGCCGGCAACCCGGCCGCGCTCTTGCGAGCCGCCCGACTGTGGCGATTCCGCGGTGCTCTGCGCGAGCCCAAACACCTGGTTTTGCATTCCGCGGCGGGGGTGCGTGACTTTCGAAAGCGAACACTCGTGCTGCATTGTCGACACGACGGCGGGACCGGTCTGTAACCACGTGTGGACCGACGCAATAGCGGGCGAGGACTGTTGCGCCGCCGTCTGCGCCGCCGCCGGGGTGGGTTCGTGAGTGGGCTAAGCCGCGCCGAGCACTACTTGGCCATCTGGGAACCGTTGAGCGTCGGACGCGACCTCGAGCCGAAACAGCTGATCAACGACTGCCGGATCCTGTTAGCTGACCTCGAGCGCGAAGAGCTGGAATTCCGCCTCCGCGCCGAAAAGAACCGCGAACGCCTGCGCGCGCTCAGCGACCGGGCAAAAGACGTGCTCGACGAAACCGCCCCGTGGAAGGCAGGCGGGGTGGGTTCGTGATCTGCGAGGACTGCGACGGACGCCGCGCCGTGCCGAACTGCTCGAACCCTGCGCACCGGGCAATCACGCCGCCTGGTTTCGCGCGAGCCTTCTGCGAGGCCAACCCCTGAACACCCACCCAGCACCCCACATGCACCCCCGTTCAGCCTTCTGCCACCATGCTCACGGTGCGAGCCGTCCAGTAACCACTGAACCGCCGCCACTGAACATCCCACCAGTGCCCAAATGCGACCCTGAAAACTTGACACCCCTGGAAGGATGCGCCGGGGCGCGCGTCCAGTTTCGGGCTTTCAAGACTGAACATTTGCCCACCGAGCGGACCGACCTTCTCACCGCCCCGACCGATTCGACCCTAAACCCAACCCAAATCACTGGAACCATTCGCAAAAGGACATACTGATGAACGAAAGGGATCATGGCGCCCTTATCCTCGCACCTGAGGCGCCCAGCGGAAATGAAGCCTCGCACTCTTGTTTACCAAAACCCGAGTGCGAGACCGGTGCCGGACCGTCCGGGCCGGAAAACAGAAATTCAGCACCGGACAAGCGTTCAGTACTGCACGCCTTTTCAGTACTGCTGGAAGCGCAGCAAGGGGAGGTGCCTAGCTGGCTGCGGGACTGGCTTTGCGCTGTCGAGTGGGAGCCGCTTGCCGGCGTGCCTTCGAGGTTGATGGCCCAGTTGCGAGCCGAGCTGGCCGCTCTGCCCGCTCCGCCTCCCTCCGAACCTTCTCCCACCCTAAATCACCTGTGCCAATTGGCCCAGGCGGTCGAGGCTGAGCGATCGGTGGTGGTAGAGCAGGCACTACGCACGGGGCAGGGGCAAGAGGGGAGCGCCCTGCTCGAGTTCTCGAGCGCGGCAGCCGAGCTCTGCGCCGCGGTCCGGGAGTTGCACCGAGCGCCCGACCCCGAGCTCCTGGCCGCCGGTGGCCGCTGGAGGTGCTCCCAGGACTTCCACGAACAGCAGCGTCTGGGCGATGGTGTCGTTGCCTATGCGCCACGCGTCGGACTCGAGCTGAAGGGGAAGTGGACTGAGCAGGCCATGCGGCTCGCGCGCGGATGTGCCGCCGACCTCGAGACCGTTCTACGTGGCGTGATCAAAAACGAGGAGCTGCCGAGGCCCGAGGATGTGCGAGCGCTCCGGCTTGCCATTCACAACTACCTGAGCTGGGAGCTCCGGAGCGAACGGCGAGCCACGGTGCCCTGGGAGCTCGCCAGTCGCCTTTGCTGCGCCGCCGGCACCGTAGCCAATTGGCTCACCGGCGAACCCTCGCGAAGCCCGGACCCTGATCTCCTGTCGGTGCTCGGGGACCGGATCGACTTTGAGGGCGCGTGGCGGTTCTGCCAAGAGCTCGATGGCCTCGCCGAATCCTGGTCCACGCGCAAAACGCTCGGGCTCTCCCAGGACGAACAAGCGGGATTGATGACCGCCGCCGTCGAGCTTCGAGACCTCCTGAACCAGACCATCATCCGCCGCGAGCCGAGCCTTGACCCGCGCGAGCGCCAAGTGCCCCGCGCCGAAGGCGCACTGGAAGAATTGGACAATCTAGCCGAGAGCTGGCTGAACCACGCGACCATTTGCAACCGCGCGGGAGCCGGGGAGTCAGCCGAGCTTCTGACGAGCGCAGCGCTCGCGGTACGCGACATTCTGAGCGACGCGAGGCGAACATGATCCGCCGCGCGCGCCGTCACAACGCCGCGACCCTCCTGGTGCACGGTACCCGCTACGAATCGACCCAGACGATCTGCGGGCGTGCCTGGGGTTCGCTCGACCACCGAACCGAGAGCTTTGCGTTCATTCGCGGCCCGAAGCAGCACGGCCGCGGCTCGGTGAACTGCCCCGACTGCCTGCGCCGACTCGACCAGGCGCTGGACGCTATTGCTTCCACGGTACATGCCGAAGCCTTGCGAGCTGAGCGTCCGTCGGGGGAATCATGAGAACCCCCGACGAAATGGCGACAATGGCGATCGCCGCAGTAAGAGCAATGAAACCAGAGGCAGACGCCCAGGGAGTTGGGATCGTGTTGCTACTAGTAGCGCTCGACCACCAGCCGAGCCTGGCTATGGGAATCGCCACCAGCATCCGCCCGAGCGAGGCTGCGGAACTCGCCGGGGAAGCTGCCGGACACTTTCTGAACATGCCGGATCCGGCGCCCATCAAATCGCTCGGAGTGGACTCATGAGCTCGGTTGAAACGACCTGCCGCTTCTGCGGCAAGAAGATCCGCTGGGTCACCATCGAACCGAGTGGCAAGCCGATGCCGGTCGATGCTCAGCCGATGGCCATTTGCATTCTGAAGCAGCCGGCGGACGGCTGGAAACTGAACCGCCGCCCCTGGGCCCGCGTGGTCTACTGCTGGATGCCTCACTTCGGGTCCTGCCCGAGCTACCCGCGCCGGAGCTCGCCCAAGCGAGCCGAAGAGGACTACCAGGCCTCCTCGCAAACCGACCTCGGCCTAGACCAGGACCGAGAACGGGAGCGGCACCCATGAACAAATTTCGAGACCGAGCGAGTGAGTCGCACTGGCGCCGTGCGGTAGAGGTGGCATTTCGCGTGCTGATGGTTGAGGGAGAGCCGCCCATCAGTGCGGCCGAGCTAGTCGCGTGCACGTTCCCGCCCCGCGTGCTCGAACACGGACGAGCCCACCTGACCCGAGTCAGGTTTTTCGAGCTCCGGCGCGCGCTATGCCGTCGCCTGCTATTTCTCGGATGGTCGGGAGCCGAGCTCCGTTCGACATGCCGATTCGACCATGACCTGGTGCGCGCCGTCGCGCGTGAGGGCCACCCCGAGCCGATGAACTACGAACCCCTACCAAGCGAGACCCAATGCTGATTTTCCCCAAGTTCCTGAACCACCTGTCGGACACAGCGGCACGCAAAACCCAGAGCGGTGACCCTGTCAAAATCGAGCTTCTCGGCTGCCAGAGGGCCAAGCCGCCGCTCGGCTGGAAAGTGAGCTTTTCGCTCGGTGACGTAATTGTCGCCCTGAATCTCCCGAGCGACGCCTTCGGCCATGCCGATGCAATGTTCCTGCTCGAGTCGCTGGCGAGTGCCATCCGAAAGGACCCGCCCGACCAGCTGGCGCTGGTTGGCATGACCCGAGCGGATCCGAGGTTCGTGGAGGGGGCAGCTCCGAAGCAAACCGGCCTCGGGCTACCCGACCCGAACGAAGGGCGCCGCCCACCTCCCCCGCTGACTCCGCCACCGGCCGTAGGCGCGGCAGGCGGTGAGCTGAAGCCCCCGCGAGGACGAAAGCCCAAGCCGGGCTGGTGTCGGTTCCGCGTGGTCGGGAGCGACCCGAAAACGGAGGTGCTTATTGACGCCCTGGGCCTGCTCGCCAAGTGGGAGCAAGGCGGGGAACCGAATGATACCTACACCGGCGAAGAGTTCCTCGGGCCGTGGTCGCCTGGTGAGGCCAAGAGCACGGCCGAGTGCACGCGCCCCGCCTACGCCGGCACGCTGAACACCACCAACCATGCCCTATGGCTCTGCGACGGCGACCAGTATCTACCGGGAAAGGGCCAATGGGTGCACGTGGAAGCGCTAGGCAGAAACCCGGACAGCCTGGGACAGGAGCCGCTGGGAAGCCCCAAGGCTCCGCCGCCAGAGTTCGGAAAAGCGCGAGAGCGAGTGCTGCCTACGCCCGGATGTTGCGTCTGCGGCTGGCCGATGATCCCGAACTGGGAGGACCCGCAGCCGGTCAAGTGCGAAGAATGCGACCTCGCCGGCCGAGGCCCCAAAGTAGCGATGCACGAGATCGGACTTCGCTCCCTGAACGAAGATGGGAGCCGCCCGGACACCGAGCCCCCGCCAGAAGGCGCCGAAGAGCCGCCCGCGACGGACCCCCCGCCGCCGTTTGACGAGCTGGGCACGGCCGCCTGTCGATCGTGCGCATTCTTCGTCGAAGAGCTCGACGGAGATCCAGCCGAGTGCTTGCACCATGCGCACGCCCCAAACCGCTTTTCGCGTCCCTGCTCCGACCGACGGCCATCGCGCGGAAAGTGAACCCGTGGCCGCAAGAAAGAAGTTCCAGCGCCTACGTGACGGCCGGTGCCGGTTCCAGTACGTGGACCCGCTAACTGGCCGCCGGGGGACGTTCGTGGGGACCGAAGCAGAGTGCGAGGCCAAGCACGCGACTCTGGGCTACGTCCGGGGGCAGAAGCGGCTCGGGGTGAGTGCCATCGAGCTCCGAGCCCGAGAGCCATCGAGTCAGGACCGCCGGACCCTGAACGATCTGTTTAGGGTCTTCGTCCGGCGCGCGACGGCCGCGAGCGCGCGCGTCTATTTGAACCATTGGCAGGTCCGCATCGCCCCCGCCTTGGGCAAGCTTTGCGCCTGGGAGCTCTTGCCCGACATTCTCTACGAGTGGGCCGGAAAGCTCGCCGACGCGTACGCACCGAACACCATCAAAGCGTCAGCCGAGCTCGTGCTGATGGTGGCGAAAACCGCACGCTTGCCCAATCGCCCCTGGGAAGGGTTCCGGCTCCGCCGGGCGACGCCGCGCCGCCAGCGCCGCGCTCTGGCGTCCGTGACCGAGCTCGACGCGGTGCTGATGCAAGCCCGCGACGAGGACCAGCAGCACTGGCAGAAGGGCGAGGAAGCCTTTCTCGGCTGCTCGGTCCTGGTGGCGACGCTGACCGGGCTCCGCAACGCCGAGCTTGCCGGCCTGTCGTGGCGTGACCTCAGGCTCGACGCCGAGGGGTCGCCGCCGCTCATCACGATCGCGCGCCAAGCCCCACGCAATTGGCACCTTGACAGGGCCGGCAAGCCGAACGGAAAGACCGAGCCGGACAGCCCGACCAAGGGGCGGAGAATCGACACCCTAGCGCTACACCAGGACGCCGCGAAGGCCCTTCGGATGCACCGAGAACAGCTCCAAAAGGCCGGCATGTACGACGCGCGCGGCCCGGTCTTTCCCGACGAGCACGGTTTTTGGAGAACATCCGGCTCGGTGATCCGGCCCGAAAAGGTAGCCGAGCTGGTGCGAAAAGCCGGCCTGCCCTATGAGTCGTTCACGACGCACGAGCTCCGACACACCTATTGCACCCTTCAGGCCATGTATGCGTTGAGGCACGGGACGGGAGACGCCGTCGACCTTCAGCGCAAGATGCGGCACGCCAACGTGGCAACCACTTACGGCTACATCCAGAGCGTGGGAGTGGGGATCACACCCTCGGCCATTCCGGCGCTTTCGGTCCAAATGGTGCCGGCGATTAGCGCCACAGAAGCAGAAAACGAGCCTCCGGAGCTGGGTACGCTGGACCGAAAAGCTTTGATCCGCGGGCTTGAGCAACTTCGCGGCCTCCGTTCCGGCAATGTTCGGGCGCCAGGAGCGATAGTAAAGACCAAAAAGCCAACACTTCGCGAAATAGCCGACGGCGTGCTAGCGCTGCCGAGCCAAGACCGAGAGCCCCTGCCGGACGATGTGCGAGAGCTGGCGCGGTCCGCCTACCAGCGCGCCTACCGCAGGGCGATCGGGCGGAAGAAGAGCCCAGAGGCCGCCCGCATAGCGGGAAGACGAGCGCAAAACATGCTCCTGATGGGCTGGGCGCGTGCGCTAGGCAAGGGCCGGGACCGCCAAGCCCGCGCCCTGCCGGCCCACGAGCCCCAAGCCTGAACAGCCGAGCAGCGGAATTACGATTTACCTGAACAGCTGTTGAGCATTTGCCTTGAAAGCGTCCAAGCTTTCTGGGATAGCTTTCTCGGTAGCTCGGGCGTCCGGAAGGCCTCCAAATCATCCCTTCGCATCGGTAAATATGGACAGTCCGAACGCCCGAGCGCCGCAAATCGATGCGCGAGCTGGCGATCGAACTAGAGTTAGAGGCTGAACCGGTGATCAGCAATACCCGGCACTCCGTCGTCATGTCCGTCCGGGACCGGAGAGAGCGTACCGGGATGATGCTCCGGCTAACCCCGCAAGGTTTTGAGCGCCTGTTGGCCGAGGGAAATGCTCTACGCGACGAGCCTGGCCAGGACCGGAGGCGCTTCACGCTGGCCGCGGATCTAGAGGTGTCCCGATGAATCAAGAACCAGAGCCCGAAGAGCACCCACTTTTCCCGGTCGAGGGAGACGAAGAGATCCCCGAAATCAATACCGTCATCGTGACCCGCCTGAACCGTACCTCAGGCAAATACGAGTATTGCCGGAGAGACTTCCCGGCGACGGCGCTCACGTCGCTAGACGAGCTCTACGAGTCCTTCGGGGGCGGTACCTACCGGCTCTTCGGGCGCGGCCGTCAGCCGGGCAACCCCGACTCGAGGCCGAACGCGCGCATCCGCGCTCAAGCGGACTACGACTTGCCGGGCCCGTCGAAACCACTGAACGAAGACGAACCTTCAGGATCCCCGCGGGCGGTAGGCCCTGCACCTGTCGCGCCGCCCGCGGGGGACCTGGGCTTGGGACAGGCCGGCGGGATTCTGACTCTGCTGCTGGGCATGATGAATAACCAGCACGCCGCCGCGATGGCCGCGCAAAAGCACAGTTCCGACATCCTGTTGGCCATGATGAACAACAGCCGGGGCGACGGAGACAAGCTGATCACCGTGCTGCAAACCCTGAACCAGAACCACGCCGAGCAAATGGCCAAACTCTACTCGGTCATGTTGCAGGCCAAGGGCGGAGAGGGAGGGAGCGTAGATGGTGCGCTATCGGCCATCCAAACCGGAATCGACCTTGCCAAGGGTGCGCAGCCCGAGCCAGGCGGAAGCGAGCCGAACGAGCTAGGCTCGGTCGTGCAAGGCCTGATGGCAGCCGTCGAGCTCTCCAAAATGAGTGGCGGCGCGCCCCCCGCCATTCCCCCGAACGGCGGAGTTGGCGGTGCCTAGGACGCGCATCGAGTCCCGCTGGCAGCCGGGGCCTCGGGGCCGTGAACCACACCAGCCATTACCGGACGTCGCGCTCTCCGGAGCCGAGAAGGTCAAGTGGGACTTCCTGCGCACCGCATGGCGCGAAGATTCACGTCTGCCCGAAGTCCAGATGATCGCCAAGGGGCTACTACTTGGGTGCTTCAAAAACTGGCATCGGTTCGCGAAGATGGCCCTCGCATACGCCCGCGACGGAGTGCGCTATGAGGGGGACACGCCGAGGACGGGTGGCGAGGACATAGCCGGATTCACGCGCCCCGGGACCATTGCCGATGACTTGATCCGCGGGAGCGACGATTGTGACCTGAAAGCCCGGCTCTTCGTGGCGCTTCTGAGAGCCGTGGGGCTTGAGGCCGAGATGCTGCCGGTCGTCGAATTGAGTGCTGCGGGCCCGGTGCTCGCGCACGTCCGAGGCAGCGTGGTCATCAACGGCAAGTCCTACACCGGCGAGCCGTCGCTAGCGCGTGCAAGGCTCGGTGAAGTCCCGGCCGACGTGCCGCGCGAGCAGAGCGACGGAAAGTGGGCGCGCTGATGAGAGGCGTTGAGCATTACGTCACTGTGACCCAAGGTGGGCCCGGCGGGTCCCCATTGAAGCCGCCA
>Ga0214473_10008626_pt1 | contig 12050 bp, 10 predicted proteins | sample RVTome_7_FD_203509 | JGI IMG/M metagenome (GOLD analysis project Ga0214473, IMG submission 203509) | Soil microbial communities from uranium-contaminated site in the Upper Colorado River Basin, Wyoming, United States - RVT98D197 | ecosystem: Environmental > Terrestrial > Soil > Contaminated >...
ATGCTCTTGATGCTTTTTTTGCACCGTTTAGGTTCAGGTATAGCCGGCAGGCAACGGCAGCGGGTAATAAGTGGGCATAGCGCTTGCTCATGGTCCGGAAGTCTTGCGGGGCTTTTCTGCAAAGGCGGCATCCAGCATCCGGGTCGCCGTCCACCACCTGTCGGGGGCGTCCAAAAGCACCAAAAGGGACTGGCTGCCGTCGCGCTCCGCCAGGGCGATCAGGCATTTCCCGGCCCTGCGAGTGAAACCGGTTTTCACCCCCACGGCTCCGGGATAGCGACCGATCAGTTCGTTTTTGTTTTGAAAACTGAAGGTCTTTTTCCCGCCCGTGGTGTGGATCTCTGCCCCTACCAGGGAAACCATCTTGGCAAAGACCGGGTTTTTAAGGGCGGTCTCTGCCAGGGCAGCGAGGTCGTGAGCGGTGGAATAGAGTTCCGGGTGGTCGTGGCCGCAGGCATTAGTGAAATGGGTATTGGCGAGCCCAAGCTCCCGGGCCCGGGCATTCATCAGGTTCACAAAGCTCGCCTCACTGCCGGAAATGTGTGCCGCCAGGGCATGGCAGGCATCGTTTGCGGAGCCGAGGAGGGCGGCCGCGAGCAGATCAATCACATAGAATCGATCTCCGGGCTGAAGACCCAGCCGGGTGCCCGTCTCTCTGCCGGCCTTGTGCGGAACCGTGACCACATCCTCAACCCCGGCTTTTTCAAGCACCAGCAGAGCGGTCATGATCTTTGTCAGGCTTGCGGGGGCCAGGGGGAGATCGGGGCGGTGAGCCCAAAGCTCAGTTCCATTAACGATAACCAGGTATGAAGAGGCAGCCCGCGGGAACGGATCTGCCGCGAGCACCGTTCCCGCGCAATTTAAAAAAAAGAATATCGCCACAGAAGGAAAAAAGATCTTTTGAAGCATAGTTGCCCTTTCTATCTGCAATCGTAATTTAGTCGTAAGATTTTTTCAAGAGGATCGATTTCGTATTCCTTGACCTTCCTCCGGTTCCCTCTTACGGTATATTCTGCTGGTGTCACTTCTCATTGACAGCCACGTGCCCTCGTGATAGAAGATTTAAGCCATCCAAGCTATTATTGCTGTATCGGGTCAAGGGTGGATTCCTTACACTGAGGAAGACAAGATCATCCTGCATGACTTTTCCCGCCACCGGCAAATCTCAGGACAGGACAAGTTCAAACAGGATCCGCTGTAGATTTCAGGAGGGAGTGGATGCGCCACTCCCCATGGGAAAGTGGAGAGTCGAATAATGGCTGAGCTAACGGTGAAGGAGATTCAAACACTCAACTATGAGAGACCGGCAATACAGAAGGGGTATGCGAACCAGACCCTGTATGTGGACCTGGCGGCTTCGCAAATCTCCATCAAGCCCGTGAGTGAGCAGATGAAGGAGATCTTTGTGGGGGGAAAGGGTTTTGACCTCTGGTTCCTCTGGAATGCGGTCAAAGGCAGCACGCGATGGAGTGACCCTGAAAACGCCCTCTGCATCGCCTCTGGCCCTCTGGGTGGAACACCCCTTTATCCGGGATCCGGCAAAAGCATCGTGACCGCGATCTCTCCCACCACGGGTTCCGTAATGGACTCCAACGTGGGGGGTTACTTCGGTCCTTATCTCAAGTTCTCGGGCTTTGATGCCCTCGAAATCCAGGGGAAGACGCAGGTGCCCACGGTGATCTTGATCGACGGCATCAGCCAGCAGATCCGAATCTTAGAGGTGACCGGGCTCCCCTCGGAGGCCCATGAGATCTCAGAACTCCTGACGCACCACTTTGGCCGAGGAAAGCCCAGGAATATTTCTGTCGTCTCTACAGGACCCGCGGCGAAACACACCCTCATCGGGTGCCTCAACTTTTCCTGGTATGACGCGAAAAGGTCAAAGACCCGGCTTAAACAGGCAGGGCGGGGAGGCATGGGAACTGTATTTGCAGACAAGGGCCTACAGGCGATTGTCGCCCGGTGGGATACGGTGACGGCTGCTACCAACAACCCCGTGGACGAGGCGACCCTGAAGAAGGTGGCCAGACTCCACTCCCAGGAGATCGTAGACCAGGACCCCAAACAGAATCAGATGTCCCTCGTCGGCACCGCCCATCTGGTGACCATCATGAATGACTACGATCTTCTGCCCACCCACAACTTCCGGTACGGGCAGCACCCCGAGGCCCCCAAATTGGGCATGGAGGTCTACCGGGCTCTCTTTGACAAAGGTTACGATGGGTGCTGGATGGGCTGCACTCTGGCCTGCTCCCACGGGGTGAAGGACTTTGTGCCCGCCACCGGTCCCAAAACGGGGAGAAAGGTCTTTGTGGATGGGCCGGAGTACGAGACGATCGCCGGATGCGGCTCAAACCTGGGCATCTTTGATCCTCTCCATGTCGTGGAGATGAACTTCTACTGCGATACCTACGGGTTGGATGCAATCTCCACAGGGACCAGCATTGCCTTTGCCATGGAGTGCTTTGAGTTGGGCCTGATCAATAAGGTACACACCGGCGGGATGGACCTCTCTTTCGGCAGCCGGGCGAGCGCCCTGGAACTGCTCCATCAGATGGCCAGAGGGGAAGGGTTCGGCAAAGTCGTGGGCCAGGGAGTACGCAGGATGAAGGAGATATTTTTCAAAGAATACGGCGCGGACCGGGCCATTATGGAGGACATCGGCATGGAGGCCAAGGGCCTCGAGTTCTCCGAATACATGAGCAAGGAGTCTCTCGCCCAGCAGGGAGGTTACGGCCTGGCCCTCAAAGGACCCCAGCACGATGAGGCCTGGCTCATTTTCGTGGACATGGTGCACAACTTCATGCCCACCTTTGAGCAGAAGGCGGAGGCGCTCCACTGGTTCCCGCTGTGGCGCACGTGGTTCGGCCTCTGCGGCCTCTGCAAGCTGCCGTGGAATGACATCGTGCCGGCCGACAACAAACAAACCCAAGAACCGGCCAAAGTGATGCGACATGTGGAGTGGTACACTCAATACTTCGGTGCGGTGACGGGCAGAAAGGTGGAGCTGGCCGACCTCATCACCATGAGCGAACGGGTCTACAACTTCCAGAGAGTTCTCTGCCTGAAGATGGGGTTTGGCCGGCGGGAGCACGATGCCATCCCGTACCGGGCCATGGGTCCCGTGACGGTAGAAGAATATCATTCCAGGCAAGAGCGCTACGACAAGCAGTTGAAAGAGATCTATCGGATAGACATCGAGGGAAAGGACGCCGCAGAGAAGGTGAAGATCCTCCGGAAGCTTAGGGAAGAGCGGTACGAGCAGCTCAAAGATGCGGTATACGAGCGCCGGGGGTGGACAAAAGCCGGTATTCCCACCCTGGATACGGTAAAGCGGTTAGGTATCGACTTCCCGGAGGTCCGGGAAGTGTTAAAGGCCCATGGGGTTGCCTGATGGTGCGAATCGGAAATCGAGAATTAGCCTGGCGCGAAGGCATGACGGTTGCCGACCTCCTGGCGGAATTAGAGGACCCTTACCCTTATGCCGTAGCGCGGATCGGCGACCGGCTCATCTCCGGTCCCGACTTCGACAAGGCCACAGTTCCCAATGACTCCGAAGTATTCCTGATCCCTTTGATTGCCGGGGGATAAGGGCACCGCAAAAGGCAAGTCCGAGCGAGCTTCCGTATATCCCGCCTGCATGAAACTGTCCACCTGCGATTCGCCGTCGTAATTGGACCCCACCTCTACCCCTGATGGTCCGATGTTACCGTCTTATTGCCCTCATGGTTGCCCTCTTTATTAATACAAACGAAATAAATAAAGTTACATCACCCCCTCCCTAACCCTCCCCCCTTGAGGGGGAGGGTATGAAAAATTTGGAATATACCCCCTCACCCTACCCTCTCCCGCCAGGGGAGAGGGGAAACATAATGAAACAAAAAAAAGAATTTCCCTCCCCCTTGAGGGGGGAGGGAAAGGGTGGGGGTGATATAAGAGATTTTTTCACGGCTTCGCGCAGGGGAGGGTGGGGGGTAAAATGAATTATTTCGTTTGCATTAGCACTGAGGATCGCGCACTAGGCAAGCCTAATTAAGCCGATCGATCTCTTGATCTGGACATTCCATCATAAACGGTTCCAGGACCCTCAGGGAAGATCCGGAAGATCGGTTTAGATATTGTTTTGATTAAAGTTTTGATCAAAAAGAGACGACAGAGATAGAAGATCAAGGCGTCGGTGAAAAATCAAAAAAGGCTTAACCTCGCAGATAATGAAATGGACAGGACCGAAAACATATAATCTGACTTTCTTGGCCATGAAGCCAATTCTCCTGCTGATCCTCACGGTGCTCATTCTCGCCCTTGTTTGCCCGGGTTCTGCCTGCGCTTCCTTCTGGGATCTATGGCAACCGGAAGAAAAGAAGCCCCCCCTACAGGAAGAAAGGAAGCCTCCCAAAGTTGAAGAAAAGAGTTCCCCCAGGCCGTCGGAAAGGATTATCAGGGAATCCAAGGCGAAGCCCGTCACTCCCGAGAAGCTGGGGATGGAGGTGCAAGGCATCGCCAACGAGCTCGAGTATTACAAAAAAGAGATTGAGTCCAAGAAAAAGGAGAGGGAGAACCTTGTCAAACAGATCCGGGCAAAATCCAATTCCGGGCAGACCGCGGGGCTTACCGATGAAACGGCCAAACTGAGCAAGGAAATTGAAAAGATCAATGGCGATATCCGGGGCAAGCAGGAGATCGTGAAGGATTTGGAGAGAGAACTCCTGGGCCTTGAAAAAAGGCTACGCGTCCTGTACCTGAGCTATCTCTACCGGTTTCTCCTGGTCATCGGGATCTTCTTTGCCGCCTATCTCCTCAACCGGGCGAACCGGGGATTGCTTCGCCGTATGCCCCTGGAGGAATCGAGGCGGCTGGTGATCGAGCGGCTGGTCCGCATCATCCTCTTTGTTTCCGGGTCGATTCTGGCGATTTTCGTCGGCTTGGAAAACCTTGCCCATGTGGCTGCCGTCCTGGGTTTGGCCCTCGCCGGTTTGGCCATTGCTCTGTCCGATGTGTTTCTCAGCTTTATCGCGTGGGTCATGCTCGTGTTTACCCGACAGATCAAGGTAGGCGACTTTGTCGAAACCGGCGGGATCAGCGGAAAGGTCCTGGAAATCAGCATCCTGAAGTCCACCATCTTGGAGTACAAGGATTTTCAAGAGACCGGGCGGGTTATTTTTTTCGGCAATAACCTGCTGTTCAAGCAGCCTCTGTTCAATTACAGCTGGGGCAATAATTACGTCTGGGATAAGGTCGATGTCTGCCTCAGCCATCAAAGCGATTGGAGAAGCGGGTACAATTTGCTCCTCGAATTGCTCAATCATAAAACGATCGACTCCCCGGCGAGAGACGGGATGGAGAACCCGGAGGATTCCCCGAAGAAAAAATGCACCATTCCGGATCCCAAGCCGGTAATTCAAACGAGCATAGACAGCAAAGGAATCCTCCTTTCGCTGCAGTATCCGAGCGATATCGAAAATTTCGTAAGGAAACGCAACGAAGTCACGGAGGCGATTTTGAATGCCTTCTCCAAGGACAAGAATATAACCTTTGCCTGAGGAGGATTAAGCCTGCCCGCGTCGGATTCCGTTCCCTATACCGCACAGCTGTCAGGAATTCACTTTGATGAAAGCCGGTGACTTGCGGAATGCCCTCGGATATTCTCTGGAATGGGTAAAAATTATCGGAAGCTTCTGTTCCAACGTACGTTATAATGGGTACAAGAAATCTTCCCAGCACGGGAGAAATATGCGCAATATCGCATGGATTCTGTTTGTTTTGGCGGCGGTCACCCTATTTCCATTCCACCCGGTTGAAGGGGGAGCGGCAGAGGTTACCCTGATCCACACCAGCAATGTAACGGGACACCTGTTTCCCTGCCCCTCCTGAGGGGATAAAATTCAGGGCGGTCTGGCCCGGAGGGTGGCTTGGGTTGAAAAAATTCGAGCGGCGGGAACCCCGGCTCTGGTCGTGGATTCGGGAGATCTCTTTTTTACGGCCAGGGCCAAAAGCGATCCTGAAAAGGCCCTGGCGAAGGCCCGCCTGATCGGCCGGGCGTACCGGCGCATGGCCGCCGCAGCCGTGAACGTGGGTGATTTAGATTTGCTTCAAGGGTTAGATTTTCTGCGGCAGGAAGCTTCTCAGGGCGTTCCCCTGATTTCGGCCAACTTGCTGGATCCGTCGAGCAAGACGCCGATCTTTGATCCTTACGTAATGCAACAAGTTTCCGGGATCCAGATCGCTTTTTTCGGGGTTCTCTCGCCAAATTTCCAGCCGGAAATCGCCGATCGCATTCCGAAGAGGGTCGGTGAACACATCTTCATAAAGGATCCTGTCGAGACGGCCCGGGAGATGGTCCTGAAGTTGCGCGATAAAGTCGACATGATCGTGCTTCTCTCTGACCTGGGGAGTCACCGGGACCACGAGCTGGTCAAATCCGTCCCCGGGATTCACTTCGTCTTCGGCGGGCATGAAGGGCTCGGCCTTGCCCAGCCGAAGCGAGAAGGAAAAACATACATGTTTCAGTCTTATGCGAAAGGGATGTTCGTGGGCAAGTTGCGCCTCGCCATAAAAAATCCAGGTCTTCCTTTCCAGGATGAAGGCGGGGTCAGTCGCATACAGGAGCAGATTCGCAATCTGGATCGGCATCTTCAAGCCCTGCAGAAGCAGCAAGCCGATCAACCCGGCCAGCAACTGGCCCAAAGGATTCAATGGATAAATCAGCAAAAGGCCAAGTTCCAGGAAGAGCTCAGGCAACTTTCGGGCGCGCAATCCCAAGAGAACCATTTTCTCTGGACGTTGGTGTCACTGAATCCGTCCCTTCGAGAGGATGAAGATACGAAAGGGTGGATCCAAGAGGCGGGAATTGACCAGGATTAGGGATGACCATCATGCTCCTGCCGCGGCTTCCGCTACGGGTGGACCCTTCTTGCCCAGTTTCTCCCCATTCCCGGCGCGATACGCCACTTCGGCAAGGTTTCATCGGCTATTTTAATCCGTTGTCTCCGGAGGGAAAGGGCGTCCAGCACTCTTCAAGCAGGGCGCAGGACATGGATAAATGGGCTTGACAATGTCGAAAAGGAAATTGACAATCGGTCGGCTGGGTGGTACATTCATTGGGTATTCAAGAGCGACCGGATTGCAAAGGGGACCGGCTATGTCCTTCACACGAAGGGCTTTTTTTTATCTTCTGCTCATTTCTTTTTTTGCCCCCGCTTGCGCCACCGTGAAACCCGTCGCACCTTCCCGCCAAGACTATTATCCACCGGGTTCAAAAGGCGACGCGTACTATCATTTCCTACTCGCGCAGCTTTACCAGCAATCGGGCAATACGGACCGGGCAGCCAATGAATACCAGCAGGCTCTGGAGAAAGAGGAGAACTCCGCCTATCTGCACATCCATTTAGCCGCCCTCTACCTCAAAAAAGGCCTTCCAGAAAAGGCGCTCCATGAGGGCGAAGAGGCCCTTCGCTCGGACCCGAAGAACGTTCCGGCCCGTTTACTCCTCGGGGGTCTCTACCTTTCCCTCAACCAGCGCGAAAAGGCCATCCAGGCTTACCAGGAGACGATTCAGATCGACCCCCAAAATCAAGAGGCCCGACTCTTTCTGGGAACCCTGTATGCCGAGCGGAAGAATTATGATGAGGCCGTCGATCATCTGAAGGCCCTGGTGGACATCGATCCCCGGTCATTGATGGGCCACTACTACCTCGCTCGAGTCTATGCCGAAATGAAACGCTTCGATGAAGCGAAGAGCCATTACCAGACGGCCCTGTCGATCCGGCCCCACTTCGAACCGGCGCTGCTGGATTTGGCCCTTATCTATGAGCTCCAGCAGGAGCCCGAGAAGGCCATTCAGATTTACAATGATGTCCTGGCCTTCAATCCTTCCAACGCGGAGGCCCACGATCGTCTGGGTCAAGTCTACATTCGCCAGAAGAAGCTCAGCGAAGCATTGAACGAGTTCCAGGCGGTGGAAAAGCTGACCATTAATAATTCCGAGGTCCGCACGAAGATCGGCTTGATTTATTTCGAGCAAGGCCGGCTCGAGGAGGCGATCGCCCAGTTTGTCCTGGTCCTCTCCTCCCAGCCGGATAACGACCGCGTGCGCTATTACCTGGGCACGGCCTACGAAGAGAAAAAGGAATTTGACCGCGCCCTGGAGGAATTCAAACGCCTCCCCCCCACTTCTCCATTATACGTTGACTGTCAGATTCACCTGGCCTACGTCTACGAGAAACAGAACAAGATCGATGAAGCGATCCTGGCGTTAAAGGAGGCCATCAAGGCGAAACCCGGGGAAGCGGACCTGTACCGGTTTTTAGCCTCTCTTTATGAGAAACTTAACCAGTTCGAAGAGGGGATCCGGCTGCTCAAGATCGCTGCGGAAATCGCCCCCAAAGACGAGAAGATTTTTTTCAACCTGGGCGCGCTTTATGACAAGGCGGGGGATTGGCAGGAGGGCCTCCGTCAGATGCGTAAAGTCCTGCAGATCGACGCCAACCACGCCCAGGCCCTGAACTATATCGGCTATACTTACGCCGACAAGGGCATCAACCTGGACGAAGCGGAGAATTTGGTCAAGCGGGCCTTAGAGTTAAAGCCGGATGACGGGTACATTACCGATAGCCTGGGCTGGGTCTATTTCAAAAAAGGGGAGTTGGAGAAAGCCTTGACCGAGATGGAAAAAGCCCAGCGCTTGGCCCCGGATGACCCGGTGATCGCCGAGCATCTGGGAGATGTCTATGCCCAAAGCAATCTAGTGGACAAGGCCCTGCGGATGTATGAGCTGGCCCTGAAATTGGACCCCAAGAAAACGGATTTGAAGGAAAAGATCAAGAAGTTACAGAACAAGAAGAAACGCCGATGAAGAAAGGGATTTTCCTCCTGGCGCTCGTCCTCTCCGTAAGCGGCTGTGCCACGATTCCCGTCCTTCCCCCGCAACCTCCCCCGGCTGAAGATCTTCTGAAGCAAGTCGAGGCACGCCTGCAAGTTCTGCGGGGGCTGAAAGGCCTGGCCCGGGTGAAGGTCTCTTCGACGGGCAAGAACTTTCAGGCCCGGGAGGTCCTTTTCGTCCAGCGGCCCGCTTTCCTTCGCCTCGAAACTTTAGGGCCCCTGGGTACCCCGCAACTCTATTGGGTCACCGATGGCCGGGAGCTGAGCCTTTATGACCCGGGAGAAAACCGGTATTATCGCGGCCCGGCAACGGCCAGCCGTCTCTCATCGGCCCTGCCCGTTGTGCTGGAGCCCGAAGAGGTTGTGGCTTTTCTCCTGGGGGGACTCCCGCTGATCGATCCCGAGACCTCTTTCCTCCGGGCCGATCGAGAGAAGGGTCTCTGGATTTTGGACCTTGTTTCTCCGGCCCGGGGAGAGCGCCAGAGCCTTTGGGTCCATCCCCAGTCTTTCCAAATTCTTCGCGCCGAAAGCCGCCGCCCCGGCTCATCCCGCTGCCTGATTTTTTCGGACTTCCGCCAGGTTCAGGGCATCTTTTTTCCGAAGAGAATTCAGCTCACTTCGTTGGAGCCCAAAGGCGAGATCTCCGTGGAGTACGAGGAGGTGGAATTGAACCCGGGTTGGAAAAATGAGGATTTCCGACTTCCTGTACCCCGGGGGGCCCCGGTCATTCCTCTGGAATGACTCATCCCCATCATTCCTGTCCTTGCGGAGAGCTGAAGGCGGATCGCGGAATGCGCGGAGATTAGATTTCTTTGAGTTTCTTGGTGGCTCTTCTGGCTTGATCGGATTTGGGAAAGCGTTTGATGACTTCTTTAAAGATCAGCTTGGCGTTGGTGGGATCATCCATCTCCAGGAAGGCCATCCCCTGGCGAAACAGGGCATCGGGAACCTTATTCCCCTTGGGGTAATTCTTGATGACCTCGTCGAATTCCAAGATGGCTTCGTCATACTTCTTTTCGGAAAAATAACATTCCCCCAGCCAGTAGTGGGCGTTCTCAGCCAATTTTGACTTTGGGTAGACTTCCAAGAATCTCTTGAATTCCCCCTTCGCCCCGGCGATATCTCCCTTTTTGAAGAGCTCCGATGCCTTGTTGTAAGCTTCTTCCGGGGCGGGAACAGGCTTTTTCCCGGGTTTCTCCAGCTCTATTTTGGCTTCCGGCCGTGCCTTGGGAGGCTCTCCCTTGGCCGGGGAAGCGACCGGGGTTTTTTCTCCCTCCACCCCCTCCCCCGCTTTTGCCGTCTTGGTTTCCTGAATCGCTAATTTCTTTTCGAATTCTTCCGAACTTTGGTTCAGAGCCGCGATTCGCTTGTCCAGCTCTTCGAGTTTCCCCTGGTAGCTCTCCTTGAGGGTTTTGGTCTCCCCGAAGGTCTTTTGAGCGAAATACTTACTCTCTTCAAACCGGCCCGTTAGGTTTTGTACGTCCATCTGGAGTTTGTCCAGCCGAGCCCCCAGGTCCGCCTGGTAGCGGCGCATGGGTTGGCTGCCGGTCTCCAGCTCCTTCTCAAAAAGGCCGATCCGGGTTCGGGTTTCGGCGTTCAGCGTCCCCACCTGTTGTTGGAGGTCATCGGATTTCTTCCCCAAGCCGTCTAGCTTCCCGGAGAGATTTTTTATCTCCGTGTTGAGGTCGTAAAAGTTCCGCTGCATGGCCAGCAGTTCCTTCGTCATGTTATTGGTATCCCGCTGGAGAGTTTCCACGTCGCTTTGGGTGGCGCACCCTGAGAGGGCTAAAAAAACAGGGAAGATCAGGAAGGTCAGAAAGGGCCTCAATTTACGGCTCATAGATCGGGCGTATAAAAAGGGAGCTCTCCCCGTTTGCCGGGAAGAGCTCCTGGGAATGGGTTCGCGTTTATTTGCTCTGAAGGAATTCATCCCGCCGATTCTTGGAGCGGTTCGCTTCATCGGCGTTGGGGACCATCGGGCGCTCTTCTCCGTAACTGATGGTGGAGATCCGAGCGGCATTCACACCCAGTCCCTCCAAGTACTTTTTGGCGCTGTTCGCCCGCCGCTCACCGAGAGCGAGGTTGTACTCCGGGGTACCGATATCACAGGTATGTCCTTCAATTTGAATCCTGGCTCCCCGATCTTTGGACAGCCACCCGGCGACCTTCTCCAAATTCTCTTTCGAACGGGTGGAGAGGTTGTAATCATCAAAAGCAAACTGGATCCGGAGTCCTTTCAGGTCGGGGGGAGGGATTTTTTCCACCACGGGCGCTGCCTCCACTTTGGGCGGGGGCGGAGCGGGGGCCGGAGCCTCTGGCTTGGCCTCTTCTCGGGGCGGGGGCGGAGCGGGAGCGGGAACGGGGGCCGGAGCCTCTTCCTTCTTGGCCTCGACCACTGGCTTGGCCGCCGCCTCCTCCTTCACGACTTGTTTCTTGGCACAACCGGTGGCGATGAAAGCGATGGCGACGAAGGCGATGAGAACGACCAGCCATACCGAAGATTTTTTTAACATTCCTTTCTCCTCCTTTTTAGAAATTTATTCTTGAAACGAAACCCTTTGGGGCTTCGCCTCATTCCTTAATTCGTGGGGACCAATTAGGATATGTATCACTTCCCCTCTGAAATGTCAACCGTTTTATTCTCGTTCCCTCAGCGTCCATCAAATAGATATGCGAGCCGCCCTCCCGGGTGGAGCTAAAGACCAGATGCCGCCCGTCGGGTGACCAGGAGGGGGTTTCACACCGATTCAGGTTGGCCGTTAAAATCCGGAGGTCCGAACCATTGGGCTGGACGGTACAGATGTTGTGATTCCCATCCAATAAGGCATCGAACGCAATGCGCTCGCCCCGGGGAGACCAGGCCGGATGGGTATTATAATTCCCCTCAAAGGTCAAACGCTGAACGTTTTCGCCGTTCGCATCCATGACGTAGATCTGGGGACTCCCCCCCCGATTGGAGACGAAAGCGATCTTTTTCCCATCGGGGGACCAGGTCGGGGAGACGTCGATGGCTGGATGATCGGTGAGCCGGCGGAGTGGCGAACCGTCCAGTTGCAGGGTGTAGATTTCCGGATTGCCATCCCCATCCTTGCTCAGGGTGAGAGCCAAGCGCTGACCGTCGGGCGACCAGGCGGGAGAGATGTTCAGCCCGGGGAAGTGAGCAACCCGACGTT
>Ga0214473_10008627_pt1 | contig 12049 bp, 11 predicted proteins | sample RVTome_7_FD_203509 | JGI IMG/M metagenome (GOLD analysis project Ga0214473, IMG submission 203509) | Soil microbial communities from uranium-contaminated site in the Upper Colorado River Basin, Wyoming, United States - RVT98D197 | ecosystem: Environmental > Terrestrial > Soil > Contaminated >...
CCGTGAAGATCTACACGAAGACGGGCGACGGGGGCGAGACGTCGCTGCTCGGCGGCCGGAGGGTGAGCAAGGACCATCGGCGGGTCGCAGCGTACGGCGAGGTCGACGAGCTCTGTGCCCTGCTGGGGGTCGTGAAGGCGCACTCGGACGACAAGGCCCTTTGCGGCCTGCTCCAGGAAATCCAGCGCGATCTGTTCGCAATCGGCGCCCAACTGGCCGACCCGAAGGCGGCGATCGGCTCGAAGAAGGCGAAGGCCGCCGTCAGCGCGGCAAACGTCGAGCGCCTCGAAGCGGCGATCGACAAGCGCGAGGCCGAGCTGCCGGCCCTGGACGCGTTCGTGCTCCCCGGCGGATCCGAGCCGGGCTCGCTGCTCCACCTCGCGCGCACCGTGTGCCGGCGTGCCGAGCGCAGCGTCGTTTCTCTCGCGCGCGCACACGCGGTCGCCCCGCTGCTGCTCGCCTACCTGAACCGGCTCTCGGACCTGCTCTTCGTGCTGGCCCGCCACGAGAACCAGCGGAGCGCCAAGCCCGAGGAGCGCTGGTGAGGCTGCGGGCGGCCGTGCGCGACGAGCTGGCGCGGCGTGGGATCGAGCCAACCGCGAACGACACGCTCGCCTCGCTTCGGGAGCGCTTGAACGACGCGTACCTCGAGGACGTGCGCCGGCTCAAACAGCGCCAGCGCGCCGGCGAGATACCGCGGCGCGAGTATGCGGGTCACGCCCAGGCGCTGAAGCAGAGCTACCCGCTGCTCGGCGTGCCGCTCGAGCTGTGGGAGGACGGTCCGGTGGAAGCGGAGGTGAGACGATGACCCACGCACGCATTCTCGCGACGGCGGCCGCCGTGAGCATCGCGCTCGGAGCGGCGCCGCTCGGCGCGCAGCACGACGTGCAGGCGATGCACGCTGGGCAGGAGGCGCCGGCGACCACGGTCCCCGCGACTCCGGCCGACGAGAGGCTGCCGCCGTCCGAGGAGCGCGCCAAGGCGGCGCTCGTCTCTTCGCCACGCCACGGCGAGTACGTGGACATCAAGCTGCCGGGAAGCGCTCAGGCCATCCGGACCTTCGTGGTGTATCCGGAGCGGAAGGACAAGGCGCCGGTCGTAATCGTGATCCACGAGATCTTCGGTCTCTCCGACTGGATCCGCGGCGTCGCGGACCAGCTCGCCGAGGACGGCTTCATCGCCGTCGCGCCCGATCTGATCTCGGGCAAAGGACCTGGAGGCGGAGGCACGGATTCGGTAGCCGACCGCGACGCCGTGGTCGCCCTGATCCGAGGGCTGGCGCCGGAGGAAGTCAAGGCCCGCCTCGACGCGGTGCGGGAGCATGCCGTGAAGCTGCCGGCCGCGAACGGAAAGAGCGCGACGCTGGGGTTCTGCTGGGGTGGCGCACGCAGCTTCGCCTATGCCGCGACCCAGCCCGCGCTCGACGCGGCCGTCGTCTACTACGGCTCGGCCCCCGAGGCCGCGCAGCTTGGCTCGATCCGTGCGCCGGTCCTGGGTCTCTACGGCGAGGACGACGCCCGCGTCAACGCCACGATCGAGCCCACCGCGGCGGAGATGAAGCGCCTGGGCAAACCTTACGAGGTGGAGATCTATCCCGGCGCCGGCCACGGCTTCCTGCGCAACCAATCCGCGCGGGACGGCGCCAATCTCGCGGCGACGCAGAAGGCCTGGCCACGCACGTTGGCCTTCCTGCGCGAGCACGTGGGCGGCTGACCTCCCTGTCCCCACTCCGCGGACCGGACGCTCACTTCGGTGGCTTGGGGGTCTTCTCGGTGCGCTCGGGTCGCGGCCGGCGGCCAGCATCGGATCAGGCATCCACTCATTGCATGGCATCGAAGACTGCGGCGTGGGCTTGCAACAGGCGCTTCTCTGTTGCCGCATCCGGCCTCGTCGAATCTGCCCCGAGCTCGAAGGTTCCGCCGAGAATGATGCCATCTTTCCGGGGCACCATGTAGTAGAAGTCGCCGTGATACAGCGTGTAGTCCACGTCGGGCTGCGGGGGCAGCACGCAGAGCTGACCCCGCGCCGGCTGGAGGGCCTGGTCGTCGACCAGCGTGCGGGCGCCCAGGCCGGTGCAGTTGAAGACCGTTCGCTCGGCAAGCTGCGCCACATCCTCGAGCGTGGCGAACCGGCGCACCACGGTCCGCCCTCCAGCGGCCCGGAAGTCGTCCATCAGCGCGCGGAGGTAGATCGGCGGCTCGATCACGAGGTCCCGCCGCGCGGTCACTTGCCGGGCGGCAAATGGATGATCGCGCTTCGCCAGCTCCACCGATGCACCGCCGACCACCCTCACGTGGACTCGCGTCTCGAGGTCCGGCGGGGATGCCGCAGCGGTCCCATCACTGAGCGCGTAGGCGTCCATCCAGCGGACGCCGTAGCGCTCGCCAACGAGCCGCTGCAGGGCGTGATACGAGGTACGCAACGCGACTTCGAGCGCGCCACCGAAGGCGTCGTTCGCGTGCTCGGGCGCAATCACGTGGGATGGATAGAACGTCGCTGCCGACGCGTTAGACGTGGTGTGGGGGGTGAAGGCGGCGGCGTAGATCGTGACGCTGAAGCCCTGCCGCTGCAGCAGCAACGCGGTGGAGAGTCCCACGACGCCACCGCCGATCACCGCCACCGCATCGCCTGGCGCGCGTCCCGTGAGGAGTCCGACCGCCGCGTTCGCGGTGCCCCACGAGAGCGTCATGCCCGCGCCACCGTGCCCGTAGTGATGGATCAGCTGCTTCCCGTGCAGGTTCTCGGCGTCAAGCCGGTAGCCGGCGGCGCGGTAGGGACGCAGGCCGGCGCTGGAGCGGATCACGCTCCCGGGATCGGTCGCCACCGGGACGAAGCGGCGCCGCCCGCGGTGACGCCCCGCCGTGCGCTCCACCACGTAGGCGCCCCGGTGCCCGCACCCTGCAACCGTCGCTGCCGCGAGCGCCGGGAGCGCCAGACGCTCGAGCCACTCCCGGCGGGTGAGCGATAACGGCGTCACCGAAGCCCTTGCCATGACCGCCCTCCTCGGTTGTCGGATGAGTGCACGTACCTGACGACTTGCGTCACCCTCGGGCAGCTCCGCCGGCGATTCACCGCCCGTCTGCCGCGCCACTCCGTCATGGCACGTGCGACGATCGCTCCGCAGCCCACGGCGACGATGCCATATGCCATCCGCGGCCCGCAGCGCGAGCGCTCCGATCGTCGAGGTGGGGTTGACGTCTGCCCCGGTGGTGAAGGAACTCCCCACGACATGGAAATTCGGCCCGTCGTGCGCCTGGTTTCACGCGTTCGCTACCGATCGCTCCGGACGGTGGCCCATCCGTGCGGTTCCCACCCACTCAACCCCACCGCCGAGCATGCGCGAGTGCGGGGGGGGGGGACTTGGGAGCCCCGCAAGACCGATCCAGCCTCCTCGATATGGCGTTGCCTACCTTGGCGGAACACTACGCCCCTTGTGGAGCCAGCGTCAAGATCGTGGAGGTGGCTATCGCGGGAGGTGGCTAGCGATAGCGAGCGTCCTCATACCGCCAAGAACGACCTGAGAGGGGCGGACACCCCCTCAGGGTCGGCAGTAACCTCTGGGTTGCTAGACTCGGAGGCTGCCATGGCCGACTACGCCACTCGATTGCGGGACCACGTGGCGCTCAAGGTCCGGTCTATCGATCGGATCTTCCTGCAGGCCTACGTGCCAAAGCTCCAGTCGGTGGGCCAGGTATGCATCTTCCTTCGATGGCAGCGAGGGATGCGCATCCCCTCGTCGGCGGCGTTCGGAAAGATCGGCGAGCAGTACGTGGGGGACATCGCGCGATTTGCGGAGCAGAACAGCATCCCCATGGTCCGTTTCGAGAAGGGCGAGAGCAAGGAGGATAAGGTCTGCCCAATGCTCCAGGAAGCCGCCCGAGACGGAGGAGACGGCCGCGTGGTCCTGATCGGTGTTGCGCAAGAGAAGGCGTCGGCTTGGCGGTCTTGGAAGGCGAAGGGCCAGGAGAAGGCCGCGCATCCCCACATGGAGTGGGGACGGCAGATGACGCACGTGAACCACTACTACTTCTACGTCTGGGACCCAGAGTGGGGGCCGGCCTTCTGGAAGACCAACGCTTACGCCCCCTTCCCAATCTGGCTCTGGCTGAACGGGCATGAGTGGGCATGAGTGGGCGAAGCGGCAGATGGAGAAAGCGGATGTCGCGTACGAGGCGCTCGACAACGGATTACTCTCCTGCGCGGATCCGGTCTACCTACAGAAGCGCTGCGATCAACTCGGCACTGGTGCCGTACGGGACTTCTTCTGGCGTTGGTACGGGCGCCTCCCGTCGCCATTCACGACCAGCGATCTCAACGCGGGGTACGTGTACGACCTCGCGTTCCGCCAGTTCGAGGTCTCCGATACGGTGATCTCCGACCGACCGCAGGCGGGTCGGGCGTGGTTCGAGGGCGTCATTCGCGACCATCTGGACATCGGTCGCCCCGATCAGGTAACCCTACTATTCCAAAGACGAATCAACCGACGCACCCCGGGATCGTTTCGTACGCGAGTCATCACGAAGGGCGTGGAGCCGATCCTGACCTGCTACTACAAGTCCTCGCGTTTGAAGCAGTACTTCAAGGAGGGCCGCGGCCTGCGTACCGAACTGGTCATCTGCGATACCCACGACTTCGGTATCGGGCGAAGCATACGCGCCAAGAACTGGAATGCCCTACGGGCTGTTGGTGAATCCGCCAACCGGCGACTCTGCGACGCCGAGGCGCAAGACGCGATGCCGGCTCCCGACGTGGTCACCTTTCAGAACGTGACCCGACCGTCGAAGGCACAAGACGGTCTCTATACCTCCGGGCTGCGTTTCGGCGACCCACGTGTGGTAGCGGTGCTGGCCGCACTGGTTGGATTCTGCAACCTGATCGAGGGCTTCACGAACCGACAGCTCGTGGTGCGTGCCCGCGAGTTGCTCGGGGCACCCTACGGCACGCGCCAAGCCACGTATGACCTGCGCCGCCTCAAACGAAAGGGACTCATCCGCCGGCTCCGCAAGAAGCACCGCTACGAACTGACGGCCGTGGGCCGTGGCGTCGCGGTGCTCTTCACTAAGACCTACGGCCGAGTACTCGCGCCCGGCCTGGCCCTGCTTGACCCCGCCCTCCCCGACGAGATTGCCGCTCGGAGTCCCCTCGCGGTGACGTGGCGGACCCTGAACCGCGTGCTTGAGGACTTCGCCGACAAGAGCCTTGTCGCGGCCTGACCGAGAACTTGACCGAACTGTGAACCTTCGGTCCGCCTAGGACGGACTAGCTCTGGCGGTCTTCAGCTGCTTGCCCGTGTCGGCGATATGGTCGCCGTTCGGGGTCGGCGGCGAAGGCCTCGGGCAGCAGCTTGAGCGCGACGTCGCGGCCGAGCCTCGGGTCGACGCGCCCGGCTCCCGCTTCTCATGGACTGGTCCATGGATCGAGAGTCGGGACACCGGTAGGTGTGAAGTCGGCCACGTTTCGCGTGACGACGGTCATGCCGTGCACGAGCGCCGTCGCCGCCATGAGCCCGTCACGCAGGGGGCGAGGATCCGGCACATGGAGGCGTGCGCTGCGCTGGGCGACGGCGGTATCGACGACCAGGATGCGGCCGGCGAAGGCAGGCAGGACGTGACCGTTGAGCCACGCTCGAAACACAGCCCCTTGCGACGGGTCGCGGCGTTCAGCCAGCAGGACCCCGATCTCCAGCTCCTGGACGGCAATTACCGACAAATAGAGATCAGCAGCATCGACGCTGTCGGCCCAGGCGGCAACGTGACGATCCGCCCTGCCCAGGCGGACTTTCCGCAGCTCGGACACGACGTTGGTGTCGAGCAGATACATCAGGAAAGGTCCCCCGGTCGTGCGAGGTCGCGCGAGAGCGGGATGTCGAGCTCGAGGTCTTCGGTGCCGGGCATCGCCAGCAGGTCGGCGATCTTGCTTCGCCCGCCGGTGATCCTCTTGTACTCATCGAACGTCAGCAGCACATGGGCCGGTCGGCCACGATCCGTGATGATCACCGGACCGGCCTCCGCCGCTTTCTTGGCCTTGCTGGCGTCCTGATTGAACTGGCGGCTCGACAGGGTCGTGATCGGCATGGTCCACCTCCACACGGGCAATGTAGGTACGTTACCACAACCACTCGTTAATTGTAGGTATATACCTACGAAGACTCCCGGAGACGCCAAGATCGATGCTTCCGCTGCCCTTCCCCTCGAGCGCTCCCGGAACAGGAGCGTTCCGTCGGAATCAGCCTGAGCCTTCGAGAGCTTCGGCCACGACACGCAGCCGCGAGCCGCACGACGGGGAGGGGATCCGGGCAGTCGGCGTCTCATTCGCGCGGAGGGCAAGGTTCTCCGCTCGAGGCGGCCCATGCTCACGGTGGCGTCGCCCGTGAACCGCCCGCTGCCACGGCGACTAAGGTGACCGCGAGGTGGAGTCGTCCCCGTGGCTCGTCACCTCTTCCGGAGGCCGCTCGCCGGGTACGCGGTTGGCGTATGGGTATAGAAGTGGGTGCGATGCTTGCCGGCGTCGGGGATATGGTCGGCCAGACGGGCCAGCCACTCCAAGGGGTCCATGGCCTCGAGGTTTCGGCCGAGCGAGGGATTCATGCGGGATTCCGCCGATCAGGGCTTCTTCCCCGCCAGGCGGCGCTCGAAGAAGTCGGCCGCGGCCTCGAAGGCCGAGAGCCAGCGCGCGTGCACCAGGAAGTCGTGGACCTCGTCCGGGAAGACGAGTGACTCGAACACGACGCCGTTCGCGCGCAGCGCCTCCGCCAGGTCCACGGTCTCGCCGAAGGGCACGTTGCGGTCGTCGTCGCCGTGGATCAGCAGCACCGGCGAGCGCCAGTCCTTGACCGAGGCCATGGGCGAGGACTCGAAGGCGAGCCGGGCGACTTCCGGGCGCTCGCGCGGGTCGTAGCCCGGAGCGAAGTTGCGGATCACCACGTTCCAGTCGTGGACGCCGTGGATGTCGACCCCCGCCGCGAACAGGTGCGAGGCGCGGGAGAGGCCGAGCGCCGTCAGGTAGCCGCCGTACGATCCGCCCCAGAGGCCGATGCGCTCGGGGTCGACGTCGGGCCTGCTGCGCAGGTAGAGGCCGGCGCCCAGCACGTCCTGGAATTCGCTGGCACCGCGCGCGCCGTAGTTCAGGGCCTCGCGCAACTCCATGCCGTAGCCGATTCCGCTCCGATAGTTCACCGAGAGCACGACGTAGCCGCGGCTGGCCAGGTACTGATTGAAGGCGTACGTGTTGTGGTAGTACTCCATGTAGTGCCAGCCGAGGAGCATCTGGCGCCGCGAGCCGCCGTGCAGGAACAGCACGCCGGGCCGGCGCTCCCCCGCTTTCAGCCCCCGCGGCAGGAAGAGCTGGCCGTGGATCTTCAGGCCGTCCGCGGCCGAGAAAACGACGGGCTGGGGCTCCACGAGGTCCTTCGCCGGGAAGCTCGCGGGGATCGCCTCGCCCGCCAGGTCACGCGCCGGCGCCCCTCCTACGACGATGGCCGGCCGTCCCGGCAGCCGTGCGTCCGCCCGCAGGAGTGCGATCGCCTTGCCGTCGCTGGTCGCCACGGGCGACCACTCGAGGCCGGTCTCGCTGCTGATCGCCGCCGGGCGTCCACCCGCCGCCGGCACACGCCACACATGCCGGCGGTCGATGTCGTCCTGGTTCGACGAGTACAGGACCTCGCGCCGCTCGGCCGAGAGCGCGACGTGCTCGACCTCGAACGCGCCCGGCGTCAATAGCACGGCCGCTCCACCTGCCGCAGGAACCGAGTACAGGTGGGTCCAGCCGTCGGCTTCCCACGGGAACACCAGGCGGTCGTCGGCCGCCCAGAGGAGCTGGCTCGGGCTGTCGACGCCACGGAACGCGCTGCCCACGCCCTCCTTGGACCGCCACACCTCGCGGCCGCGGCCCGTCGTCGCGTCGGCGACGCGGATCGACCAGGGCGTGCCGGCGCGCTCGGGAACGAACGGGATCGCCTTCGGCGATGCCGGCAGCCGCAGCCACGCCACGGAGCGGGCGTCCGGCGACCAGACGGGACTGATGTCCTGGTCGACGCTGGGATCGAGCCAGCACAGCGCTTTCGCGTCCGCGTCGTAGACACCCACGAACGAGTGCGCACCGCGGTCGCTCACGAACGCCAGGCGCGACCCGTCGGGCGACCAGCGCAGCGTGTGCTCACCGCCGCGGGCCTGGACGAGGAGCGACGGCTCGGCGCCGCCGGTAAGCGGAACGGACCAGACGTCGCCTGCTTTGAGGAAAGCGACGCGCTCGCCTTTGGGCGACACTGCCGGCGCGCTGCCCTCAGCGAGCTTGCGGGACTCCCCGCCGGCTACAGCGACGACGTGGATCGCCTGTGAGACGCCGGCAGGGTCCGAGAGCGGGTTCGGGCGCTCGCCGGCGCGGTTCGGGTCGCCGCCACGAACGTAGAGGATCTGAACGCCGTCCGGCGTCCAGGTGAGCGCCGAGATCTCCTGGCCGTCGTCCGCTGTGTACGCGGTGAGCCGGCGCGCCTTGTACTCCGGCGGCTCGGCGAGCCAGATGTCGCGTGCGCCCTCCTGCTTCAGGATCCAGGCCAAACGCCCCCCGGCCGGCGCTGCCGTCAGCTCCGAGGCGAACGGCGCGGACATGACGTCGCGCACGCCGAATGGCGCGTGTTGCGCCTTCGATGAAGCGGCCCCAGACGCCGCGAGCACCCCGACGATCAGCCGGCCGATGGCTCTGGCACGGTCCATTGCGATCTCCCTCCTGGAAGCCCGCCGATTCTAGCCGCCTTCCGGGACCGATTGACGCCTCCGGCCCTGGCGCGGGCCGGCCCTGCTCGAATATCCTCCAGCAATCGCCGATGTTGGTCCCCGAACTGCCCCCCGCCGCGCCGCGGCGGATGACTCCCGCGCTGCGCCCCCTCGGGCGGGCCGTGCTGTCTTTGATGGGATGGCGCTTCGAGGGCAACTTCCCGGATCAGCCGAAGTGCGTGATCGCCGTCGCGCCCCATACTTCGAACTGGGACTTCGTGATCGGCCTGGCCACCATGTTCGCGCTGGGCCTCGGCGCCCGCTTCATCGGGAAGCACACGCTCTTCAAGGGGCTGCTGGGCGCCTTCATGCACCGGGTGGGTGGCATCCCGGTGGACCGGCATCGGCCGGGTGACCTGATCGAACGCACGGTCGAGGCCTTCAGGGGCGAGCAGAAGCTCTACCTCGCGATCGCGCCCGAGGGCACCCGGGGCCGGGTGGAACGCTGGAAGAGCGGCTTTCACCGAATCGCGCGCGCCGCGGGCGTGCCGATCGTGCCGGTCGCCTTCGACTGGAGCCGGCGCACCGTCGTGATCATGCCGCCTTTCGAGCCGGCCGAGTCGTGGGAAGAGGACGAGCCGCGCCTGCTCGCGCTGTTCCGGCCCGAGATGGCGAAGCGGCCCGAGGGTTTCTGGGCGCCGCTGCCGTGAGCGCCGCTCGGTCGGGAGCGTGGTCCCCGCAGAGGAGGATCTGATGTCCCGCCGCACGCTGTTCCTGCTCCCGTTCCTGGCGGCGACGGTCGGCCTCGGCGGCGCGCTCCACGCGGCGCCCTCTCCTCGCGGGGGGGAAGCCCGCCGGCCCAACGTCGTGCTCTTGCTCGCCGACGATCTCGGCTACGGGGACCTGGGCAGCTATGGGCACCATGTCCTCAAGACCCCGTCCCTCGACCGCTTGGCGCGCGAGGGCCTGCGCCTCACCTCCTACTACGCCCCCTCACCCCTGTGCTCGCCCTCGCGGGCCTCGCTGCTCACGGGCCGGATCCACTTCCGGACGGGCATCGAAAGCTGGATCCCGCCCGAGAGCGACGTGCAGCTCGGGCCGCGGGAGCTGACGCTCGCGACACTCCTCAAGCGGGCCGGCTACCAGACGTTCCTCGCGGGCAAGTGGCATCTGAATGGCGGGCTCGACGTGAGGGGCCACACGCAGCCGCAGGACCATGGCTTCGACCACTGGCTTGCTCTCCATGCCTGGGCGATTCCGCACCACGGCAATCCCACGAACTTCTTCCGCAACGGCAAGCCTCTCGGAGAGGTCCGCGGTTACGCCGCCCAGATCGTGGTGGACGAGGCCCTCGGGTGGCTCGAGACACGCCGCGAGGACGCGCCCTTCTTCCTCTATCTCCCGTTCGTCGAGCCACACGGCACCATCGCGAGCCCGGAGTTCTTCGACGCGCTCTACTCCGGCTTCACGACCGGCAAGCCCGACCCGATGCCCAACCTCAACCGGCCGCCCGACAACGTCGCCGCGCGGGGGCCAGGCGAGTACTTCGCGAACGTGACGCACCTCGACTACCAGGTGGGCCGGCTGCTCGAACGGCTCGACCAGCTCGGCTTGCGCGAGAACACGCTCGTGGTCTTCACGAGCGACAACGGGCCGGTCACCACGGACTGGCGCCACTGGTACGAGGTGAACCTCTACGGAAGCACCGGTGGCCTGCGCGGGCGCAAGGCCGATCTCTACGAGGGCGGGATCCGCGTGCCGGCGATCGTGCGCTGGCCGCCTGAAGTGGCGCCAGGGAGCGTCTCCGACGTGCCCGTCTCCGGCCTGGATCTGCTGCCGACCTTGGCGGCGGTCGCGGGTTTCCCGGTCCCGGCCGACCGGCCGATCGACGGCGAAGACGTCTCGAGCGTCCTGCGCGGAGAGCCCTTCACGCGGGGGCGGCCGCTCTACTGGGAGTTCGACGACGATCAGGGCTTCCACTTCGCGCTGCGCGACGGCGACTGGAAGCTCCTCGCCGACCGCTCGCTGACGCGGCTGCGCCTCCACGACCTGGCCGCGGACCGCTTCGAGGTCAACGACCAGGCGGCGAGCAAGCCCGACGTCGTGGCAAACCTGCTCGGGAAGCTGAAGGCCATTCGCGCCAGCGTCGAGAGCGATCCCCTGAAGCCGCGTCGCGCCGAGCGCTGAGCGGCCGCCCCACTCCCCGATGACCTGGATCGACCCTCTTCGCGTGCCGCCCTTCGAGGTCGCAATAAAGGTTACCCTCCCGCCCGCACGGCCTCGAACACCCGCATCGCGATCTCCCGGCTGACCCCCTCGCGGAGCGACCCGCAGGGGACGAGGAGCGCGCGGCCGTCCTCCAGGTAGACCACGACCTCCCAGCGCTCCCGCGATTCGTAGTCCTCCGGAGCCGACGGCCCCGGGAGGCTGGCGCCGCCCCGGACGAACGACCCGATCACACCGCCGTTCAGCATCACGCGCGCGCCGACGATGGCGTTCCTGGCGGCATGCTGTGCACCCCAATGGAAGCCCCCTGCGTCCTCGAGGAAGAGCAACAGGTCGTCCGCGAGCGGAATCTCCGCCACGACGCGCCGGCCGCGGCCTTCTTCGGCGCGTTGCGACGCCTCCCGCGAGAGCTTGGCCCAGCGCAGACCCATGGCGAGGCGAAACAGGCTCCACAGGAAGACGATGAGCAGGGCGGCAGCGAGGACCTGGAGCAGCATGGATGTCGGCCGGGAGCGACCTCCGGGCTAGAATCCCTCGTCCCGCGCCGGCGCGGGCGCGGATCAGGGGGATTCTAAGGGCAGACCGATGCGGGCAGTGATCTTCGACTTCGACGGCGTGCTCGTAAACAGCGAGCCCCTGCATTTCCGCGCGCTGCGGGACTGCCTGAGGCCCGAAGGGATCGAGATCGACGAGGTCGAGTACCAGCGGAACTACCTCGCCTACGACGACCGCGAGTCGATCCGCATCGCGCTCGAACGGCACGGCGTGGCGTGGGACGGCGAGCGGATGGAGTCCCTGGCCCTGCGCAAGGCTGCGCTGTTCGAGGTGCTGCTGCGCGAGGTGCCGTTCTTCCCGGGCGCCAAGGAGCTGGTCGGCGACCTCGCCGGGAAAGTGCTGCTCGCCATCGCCTCGGGCGCGCGCCACGAAGAGATCGAGAGGATGCTCGAGGCCGGCGGCATCCGCGACGCGTTCGCCGCGATCGTGGGGGCCGACGACGTCGCCCGGAGCAAACCGAGCCCTGAGCCCTACCTCGCCGCGCTCGAGCGCCTGCGTCGCGTGTCACCGGGACTGCAGCCGGCCGATTGCGTGGCCCTCGAGGATTCGATGCCCGG
>Ga0214473_10008628_pt1 | contig 12047 bp, 4 predicted proteins | sample RVTome_7_FD_203509 | JGI IMG/M metagenome (GOLD analysis project Ga0214473, IMG submission 203509) | Soil microbial communities from uranium-contaminated site in the Upper Colorado River Basin, Wyoming, United States - RVT98D197 | ecosystem: Environmental > Terrestrial > Soil > Contaminated >...
TATAGAGTGAGAAAAAGCGAGGATTGGTGCCCGAACTGGCATGGGCGGTATGCTGCCACTCATCCAATGCGGGCAGCATGCAGTGTCCGCATCCAAGGATTGGGTTGGCCGGATCAGCATAGGATGTGTTCCAGGCATAATCCGGGTTATCTCCGGTAGGATAACGATTTAGGGTGATGGTGATGCCCTCCGCCGGCGGCATCACACTTGCCCAGCCGACTTTATAATCCGGAAACCAGGCAGTAATCGTCACTGTTATCCCCTCATTCATGCCTTCCAGTAGAAACTCACCATTGGCGTCCGCATAAGTCAGATTATCCGTGGTTTGCACCCGCACCCAGGCGCCGACGGCGGGTTGCCCATCTAGGCGGAGCACCTTTCCGCTGACCGAGGCAGTGGGGATAGCTGCCATGACAGCGAACTCCGCAGCTGCCAGTAGCAGCAGCGCCAATCCCACCACTGCCAGCAGGATAGGGAAGAGCAGGGCGAATTTCCCGAGGCGCATACCATCCTCCTAACGCACGATCACCGGTAGGAACAGCACGGAACTGAGCGGCTCCGGTAGGGGACTCTCGACGTATACCTGCTGCCCCTGAATGGTGATGGTGTTAGCGCGCTGGACATCTTCAGCACCCCGCTGACCGGTGAGCAGAATATCAATGGCGAAAGTGTCGGACAGACCCGCCACCATTTCTCCGCGGGCGGTCAGATCCAGATTGGGGAAGTCCTGCGCCAGGGCGGCAGGATCGAATACGAACTGGTAGGTATTTCCGTGGATGCTCGCCTGCCTGTGGTCAAGGATAAAACCGGGCATGCGGATGGTGTAGTCGACGGCAACGTCGGTCAGCCCGGGAGGCACCTGTCCGGTGATGGTGATGGGGGTCACCTGATCGTTGAAGTGCAGGTAGCCCGGCTGCGGGCTGGTGATGTTCAGGCGGGGGACGTCTTCTTGGACGACGTAGAACCAGTAGCGCCCGTCCTGGCTGCCAAGCACGTCGCCGCGCGGGAATGGTGGGATGGTGTGCCCGCCTGAGCAATAGCCATCATGCCACACAGAGATATCCACCGACCACAAACCCGGTTCGTTGACCTCGAGGTCATCCGCCGGATCATAGAAGTAGCCGATGGAATTGGCCTGTCCGCCACCAAAGTACTGGGCGCCGTTGGGCGCGGTGACGGTGACTGCGATCTGGCTGTTCAGTGTTGGGTTAATATGCCCAGCGAAGCGGAAGGTATCACCCAGGATCAGAATGGCTCCCGGCTGCACGCCGGTGGGCAGGATGAAAATGTCGATATTCTCACCCTGAAGGGTCATGATCGGACCACCCTCGGTGGTCCAACCGCCGTTGCCGGTCCCGGCATAGGGCGGCATGACCCGGCTGCCCAACGGGTCGGTGTCCGGTAGGAAGACCCAGCTGGAGGCATAACCCAGGTATTCGCTGTGCCCACTCGCTAGATCGTGAAAGACGACCCCTAGAAACTGATACTTGAAATCATTCTGGATATCGCCCAGAATGCCGGCCCCCAGCTGATCGTCGTAAGTGGTATCCAAGCGCCAATAAGCTAGCACGTTGTCTTCTGCCACGTATTCGCGCACGCGCACACCGGGACGCTGCGAATATTCGTAGGAATACGCCACCTGGTCCAGCTCATCCAAGAAAATCTTCGGCGGGCGGCCTGAATCGGTGCTGAAAAAGATGGGGATCTCGCCGCGGTCAAAGCGGGTTTGCGGGTCATTGGGAGGTACGGCTTCGAGCTTCATGCGTTGGAAGCGCTGCCACAACAGATCCGTCCAGACTCCTCCGGTGAGGTCCTGCAAGCCAGCGTTGAGGATCAGTGAATCGCCGTAAACACCGTCTTCGAAGCGGCTCCAGATGATGTCCCCAGCGAAATAAGGGGCATGCAGGTGGGAAACGCTGCCCTCCGGAAGGGTGACATCGCGCATGCCGACGAACCAGGCCATGTCGGGATGTGTACCGACGTCATAGCCGCGCCGCCCGTGGGCAACCAGCTGCGTTTCAGCAGGGGGCGTCATCACCACACCGCCCCAGGTCATGGCTCCTATGTAGAGCTTTCCGGAGGGGTCTGTATAACGGGCGGTGAGGTCCACACGGTACTCACCGGGCTGCGACCAGACCAGGGGTGGGGCTTGCGGACTGTAGAAGCCGAAGGGATTGGCCTGTCCCTGGACACGCTGACTCAGCACCTGGGTGGTCTTCCAGCCATCATAGAAGCGGACCTGCAAATCCACCTGAGCCGGAAGACGCGGGTATACCTGCAGGCTGGGGTTGAAGGCGTCGCCCACTGCCAGCGGCGCGCCGGGTAGTACGCCGGGATCAATATCCAGCGGGTGTGCGACCCACACCTCATAGGTGCCGCCGCCAATGTAATTATTGCCCCAGATGTCCTGGATCATGCCGGTCATGGTGATGACATGCAGCCCGTACTGGTCGAAAATGAAGTCGAACGTATCAGAGCCGGTCTGCAGGGCATAGAAATCATCGGGCTGCTGGGTACCGATATTGTGATCGCTGCCAGCGGTGGTGCTGGGGGTGCGGCTGAAGGCTTGCATGAAGGGCTCAGGCCCCAGGATGACGACCTGCCCATCAGGCTTACACACCCGCACGTACAGCTCGCCACCGGGTAGTGTAAAGGGGATCAGCGGCGGACCAGGCTGCTTGCGGTCAGCGTAGGAGATTATAGGCAGGAAGGGCTCCAGTGTGTAGATGATCGGCTCGCCGGTGCGCTCGTCGTAGGGAGGCAGGTAGTACACGTCACCCTGAGTAAGAATCTCCGTTACCAGGCCAAAATGCTGCTGGTCTTCCAGCGCCCCGATACCGCGCTGCCCCTGGACCCAATTGTTGGTCAGCAGGCGCCATACGAGGCGGGGTTGAGCAATTTCGCCGACGGTGACGGGCGGAAGCGAGGCTTCGTAAGAGGCTCCTTGGAAGGTGCCAACCTCGGAAGCCAGCCAGGCTGTGCTGATGGGCACCACCGGCGGGGCGACTACGAATTGTGGAAAACTCACAATCGGACGGTAGAAGCCGGGCGGCATGTCCATAACGACAAATGTGAAATTTAAATCCCCTTCCAGGGCATGCTCGCCGGCGTGCCGCCAGTTCTCAACCTGCATAGGCTGGTTCAAACCCAGGTCGCTTAACGCCATCATCTCGATTGGCAGCCCGCTGGGAGTCAGGACATTGGACAGGAAGCGGTCCTTGTGCGCTATCTGCTGACCGGTTGTATCAAACAGCATGCGGAGCTGAATGTCGCCGGAGACCTGCACTCCGGATATGTTGGTGGAGACGGTTATAGCGGGGCTGTAGATGCTCAGCGTGCTAGTGACGGAGTAGGAGCCGTCGCCCAGCGGCTGCAATACACCCTGGATGGCAAAGGCTGCTCCCACATAATCGCGGGTGGTAGGTGCTAGGTCGACATATTTGTTGACTGCTCCTACGGCCGCGAAGGGCAACTCGCCGGGGGTATCGGATGGAGCGGGAGGAATATAAAGGATAGCGCCAGGGAACAGAGTGACCTTGCCGCCCGGGAGACCGTTGCTCAAGCCATACCACTCCGGACCGGCAGGTCCATACTTGACCAGCAAGTTGGTACCCGGTGGAGCATAGATACGGGCGCTGAAGCTGCCGTCAGCTTCAGAGGTAGTGTAGGCTTGGTGCATGCTGTTGAGGTTGTTTAGAAAGACCATGCTCAGTGGGGCGACCGAACCCGAGGTGCCGGTCACGCTGATCTCTCCCAAGTCGTCGGGCGGGCCCAAGCTGATCCCGGAAACGTCGGGGGGGTCAACCGGCAACAGGGGCACGGAATGGGTGTTGAGCGGAACATCTTGGGTCAGGTCGCCACCCCGCAGATCCAGCGGCACAAAGGTAGAGAAATATCCTTCTGGGAGCTGGTAAAACTTGATCCAGATAATATCGATGGGAAGCACCGCCTGAAAGCGTTGGGAGGCAGCGTCCCAATCCAGCTCGTACCAATACAACGGTATGGGTTCGGTCGCCAGGGGAAGCACCTGTTGAAGGATGCCGGTCGTGATGGGCTGACCCCCGCTACCCACCGGCAGTACGCTGAGCAAACTGCCAGCCAGGAGAGTGAAATCCAGGGTGGTGTCCGAGTCTAGACCTTCGGCGCTGTAATTGAGCTGAGCCAGGCGGCTGGCAAGCGGTGGGCGAAGCTTGAAAATGATAGGGTGACCAATGGCGATGACGGTGACGCTGTAGAAGCCGCTGGGTTCAGAGATAACCGTCTGCCAGCCGGAGCCCGGTGAAAACACCTGCAGGCTGACGCCTGCCACAGGCCCGCCGGGGCCGCGCACGGTGCCGGAGATGGTGATGGAACCTGCAATCTGAGGGGAAGACTCTATTGGCGCGATCTCTCCAGTCTGGTCGCTTTGGGCAGCGGCGGTAAGGAAGATGGAAAAACAGCGTGCACTGAAGAACAGGGCGCACAGCACAGCCAGCGGGATTAAACGGACGGCAATCTTACGCATGACAGACCTCCTCAGGGTGGATAGGGCAGGGCGAATAAAAAGGCGATCAAATCCTGGAACTGTGCAATTGATAAAATATCACTCAGGTCGTGCTCGCTGTCCGGCGAGGGACGGGTGAGGGCATCCAGTAGGCTGAAGGCGCTGCCATCGTGGAAGTATGGCGCACTGGCATATAAGCCGCGCAGGGAGGGCGTATCGAACGCAGGACCGATACGCTCATCGGGAGTGGCAGTACCCACGTCGTGGGGGGTTAAATCAGTATACAGCGGGGGCGGGTGGCAGGTCACGCAACCAAGGGTAGGGTCGTTGAACAACCCCTGCCCGCGCAGCTCGGAGGGGCTGAGTGGCTCGCCGTAGGCGTGATTGGGGCTAAGCAGCGCTGCCAGGGAATCCAGGTAAGCCGCCAGGCTGTCCAGATCGTAGGAGCGCCCCTGGTTGGGCGGGCTATGGACGCAGTCAGGCGGATCCAGCGAGCAGTTCATGTCGCCTGAAAGCAGACCGGCACCGAAGTTTTCCTTGCGGTTGGCGAACTCCGCATCAGCGGACTCGTCCCATTCGCCGGACCAGCGCAGGGGGTAGGTCTCGATCATGCCGCCTAGGCTGGTGGTGTTGCGCGGCCCAGCAAAGCCGAAAAACCAGGTGCGCCCGTCCTGCTCTCCTTCATAGTGGCAGGTGTTGCAGCTGACCCACTGGGAGCGCGACATACGCGGGTCGTCGGAGGAGAAAAACAGGCGTTTGCCATTGAGTAGGGTGGGCGGCAGGGGTAACTCGGTGACGGGGATGAGGGCGGTGACGGTGAAGGCAGCTGTGTCGATGACCGATAGACTGCCCGCCAGGGTGTTGTTAACGTAAACTAGGCTGCCGTCGGGCGAGATCAGGATGCCGCGCGGATTGTCGCTGACCTCGATGTGTGCCAGCCGCTGGCGGGAGAGCAGGTCGATGACGGTCAGATCGTTACTGGCAGCATTCAACACCCACAATTGCGAACCATCGGGGCTGAAGGCAGCGTCGAAGGGCAGCCCTACGCCCGGTGGATCAAATGCGCCCAGGTCGTACTGCTGCCCGACTAGGTGCTGACGGGTTGGTAGGTCGATCAGGGATAGCACAGGAAAGACGGTAGAGTCGAAGGTGAGCGCCCGGTTTCCGGTGTTGGCGCGGGTATGGGGTACCACGGCTAGATCCCCGTTGGGGGAGATGACGATGGACTGAACCAAGTTGCTGTCAGGCCACAGCGAGATGGCATCCAGAGCAGCGCTCCCCGAGCAGTGAATGGAGGGCACGATGGGAGTTGAAGGAGACGCTTTACCCAGCAGCCCACCGGTTGGCAGGCTGACGCCCGTGATAGGCAGGCGGTATAAAAGCGGCAGATAGGCGCTGAAAGGCTGGAAGGTGATGATGGTGATGGTATTGGTGAATAGGTGGGTAAGGTACAGGCTGTGCCCATCGCTGGAAAGCGCCATACCGCTGGGACGGTCCGGGACGGTGTACAGGGCAGCCCGTTGAAACGTCGTGGTGTCCCAGGCAGAGAGGCGGCTGGCGCCCTGTTCGGCGACGTATAGGCAGCCGCCGTTGGGGCTTACAAGCAAGCCATACGGCTGACGCCCGGTGCGCACTTGAGTGATGACCTGAGTGGAAGCCAGGTCAATCACGCTGAACGAGTCACTCCCGCGGTTCGCCACGTACGCCCGGTTTCCAGCGTCGTCCACGGCGACGGTGCGCGGTTCTAGCCCGACGGGGATTTCCGCCAGCAGCGAGCGGGTAGCGGTATCCACCAGGCTGAGTGAGTTCGAGTCGGGATTGACTACCAGCAGGGTACTGCCATCCGGAGTGAGGGCAATACAAGAACTGGATTGTTTGGAAGCAATATCAACAGGATAATCAGACAAATCTTGGGATGCAGACGTCGTGGGAATATGATTCGTATGTATTCCAACAATGAGCATGATCACCAAGCCCACCCACCAGGGTAAAAACCGGGTAATATCGTGGCCTTTTCTGAACCCCATGTTTTCCCTCTACCCTGCGCAGGATTTTCTATCTACGCAGGACATTCATCACCAATCTGTCCTCCACTATCCCCGAATGACTGCGCGCCGTTTGGAGATATTTTTACTATAGCATATGTTAATCACAAAAGCAATCACCTCGCATGTCTCTTGGATGCTTGCCAAACGAGTACATTGGTTCTTTATTGGTAAGGTTGTCAACTGTCTTGGATTTTTGCGACCAATGGACTGCATGCTATTAGTTGCGAAAATCTACCAAAATCTGCAAAAAAGAAGTTGGAAAGGGCAGGATTAATATCGACCAATGATAGGATTAATCCTTTATCCAACTTATTAAGAATTAAGTAATCCAAGTCTGGATATAAACGTTGATTCAACTCTTTAATTATACGTTGACCACGATCTTAGTTTTTATCACCAACTCCAACCCCATAACCTCCAAATGTAGGCTTGTTAAACAAAATCACCCACTGCTGGGGGTTTACAGGTGGACCTGGCGGGACTCGAACCCGCGTCTTCTTCAGTGCGATAGATGAGCAGGTATGGGCAAAGAGGAAAAAAGCCGTCTATTACGTCTAGGATGTACCAAAATCACCATACTGTTCTAGCATATCTGTTCCCAAATTGCACACGAAGTGTACCCGATATGCATCGGTATGAAGCAAGGAAAGGCGATCCGTAGCCCTGTCCTGAGGGGGATAAATCATAAACCTTCAGAGTCACTTTTCTTGATTCTAACAATTGTAATAGACTACACGGTCAGGCGTGCAGTACAGTACAACGGCAAGTGGGAGGTTGCGAGGAAATAGGAATAGCATGGGCAAGATTAGGATATCCCATTATATTTTTTCTATCGTTCTCTCTATCCAAATACCCATTCTCCATGCATTAGGGCAGTATTTATCAACATGAACAGGATTGCACTAAAGATAATGCTCTTGGTGTAATCGTGTTCAACCTGCACTGGTAGGAATCCTTCTTGGTATACAATTCTGTATTTCTCAAGAAGTTCAGGATGCTCTTCGTCTATCGGGATCAGCCACATTTTTGTTATCTGTGGTTTTAATATCACCATTATTGCGGCATTATTTACCTTTTTATTCAGCCGTTTATTGGGCAGGCGCAGGGGTGCAATTGTCTCAGCTATTGGAATTATCTTTTATACCCTCCTGGTGGGTGCCAACGCAGCAGTCTTACGCGCCGCCTTCCTTGGGTTACTCACCCTGTTTGGTCACTCGCTTGGTCGTCGACAATTGGGTCTGAACAGTCTTGCCTTTGCAGCCGCCTTCCTGTCCATCTTCACCCCCACCGTTCTTTGGGATGTCAGCTTCCAATTATCGTTTGCTGCCACGCTCGGCATTATGCTGTATGCCGAACCCTTCACTGAATGGTTTATCAATTTCACGGCGCGTTTTATGCCCCGCGATCGAGCCATCCGCCTGGCGGGTCCGGTAGGGGGATATTTCCTGCTCACCCTGGCTGCCCAACTCACTACCCTGCCGCTCATGATTTATTACTTCAAGCGCATCTCATTCACCTCCCTGATCGCCAACCCGCTCATTCTCCCTGCCCAACCTCCGCTCATGGTCCTGGGTGGGTTGGCTGTCCTCGCCGGGATGCTCTTTCTGCCATTGGGTCAGCTGCTTGCCTGGGCTGCCTGGCCTTTTACCGCTTATACCATTCGTGTAGTGGAATGGCTTTCCACCATTCCCTATGGCTCCATGCCTTTAGGACAAATCGTCTTCCCCTTCATTCTTCTCTTCTATGTCGTGCTTTTTACGATCACTTTTGCCCGCTCCCGTCTCTCCAGTCTGGCTCAGCAGCTTACGCCAGCCATCCCCCTATCTCTTCTGGTAATAACTACCGTGCTGGTGTGGAAAGCTGCCTTCTACGCCCCGGATGGGCTACTGCATATAACAGTCCTGGATGTGGGTACGGGTGATGCCGTCCTCCTCCAATCTCCAACTGGTCGGTCTGTTCTGATCAATGGTGGACCCAGCATGATCAAGCTATCCGATGCCCTTGGCAGGCGACTGCCACCGTTTCAACGCGCGCTGGATTGGCTGGTGGTGGCGGATATTGACAATGAAGACCTGGCAGGGATTTCCAGGAACCTGGAGCGCTTCCCACCAGCAAACGTGCTATGGGCAGGTAACACTTATGGCACCCGTTCCGCGACTGACCTCTGGACGGAACTCACCTCGATGTCTATTCCCATCACGCGTATGCAGCCTGGGCAGGTCCTTGACCTGGGTTCAGGCGCTTTATTGAAAGTCCTCTCCATAGACCCCCGTGGTGCAGTCCTGCTCCTGGAATGGGATAATTTCGGTTTCCTTCTCCCCATGGGCATGGATTTCGATGCCCTTGAAAACCTTCAGCGAGACTCGGCTATGCGCAATATTTCAGCGATACTTTTAGCCGAGTCAGGCTATGCACCGCTCAACCCACCCGAATTAATATCCTACTTGCATCCCCAGCTGGTAGTGCTCAGCGTGGCACCGGCGGATAAAACCGGTACACCTTCGCCTGAGACGCTGGAGGCACTGAAAGGTTATAACCTGCTTCGGACTGATTTGAACGGATGGATCGAGATTACTACAGATGGAAAGCAGATATGGGTGGAGGTGGAGAGGTAATGATATAAGGCTGTATTATCTCTAGCACCTCAGGTTAAGGCACCCAAAATTCAACATAATTTTTTTGCGCTCCGCCGGGCTCTTCCATTTCTACGGGCCAGGATAAATCTTCACCGTCTAAGTCACTGAGTACCAGGACTGCCGTAAAATCCTCGGTAGAATAATCGTAGAAAAGAAAAGTATTTGAGTCCAACCAGGTGATGAATCCGACAAAGTATCCAGAAGGATAGGGTTCATTGTGGATCTTCAAGCGTTCATCAGTGCTGATGTCTGCGATGACGTCGTAACCGCAGGCGCACCCAGAATCCCCGACTAGGTAGGTGTAATGGCGGGAATCTGGCGACCACTGCGTAAACATCATTTCAGACATCCCGAATCCATCCGCTTTTGTGTTTAGGTTTTGAAGGATTGACCCAGTTTGATCCAATACGCCAATCGTGTCGTTCGTGGAGTAAGCGATTTTTTCCAAATCTGGAGAGAATGCAATTGAATCAAGTTCAGCCGTTATGCTTGCAATCTCCACTGGATCTGACCCGTCCACACCTGCCCTCCAAATAGTTACCGGGGCCGGCACGGTATAGTCCTGAGATTGACTAGCATTACTGGATGGAAGTGCGACAAAAAACCCGGATGAATCCTGCATCCATTCGATATCGGGAAGCCAGGATCCCAAGTATTCAAAGAAAGGTAAAGTCATTTTATTGATCGTTTCCTGGCTGTCCGAGTCGAACAAAGTCACACCGGATTGATTCGCTACGGTATATTTGCTGCCATCCGGGGAGAAACTGACGAATCCACCCTCTCCCTCGGGCAGGAATTCACCGAATTCGCCGGTTTCCACATCCACCCACATCAAGGGGTCGAATACTGGTCCGTCGCCAAGCGATTCATATGGAAAGAACAGGAGCCGATTTCCATTTGGGATCCAGGTCATCATTAGAAATAAAACGCCAGATGTTTCTCCTAACTTGATATCTGATGGCAGATTTTCGGTGCCAACCAGCTTTTTAGCCCCCGAGCCGTCCATCTTGGCAGTCCATAACTCACCGACCTCTTGATCATTTTCGATGAATATGAAAAAGGTCGATTTTCCATCAGGAGAGAACGGATCTCCAACTAACCCCCCGTTTCCTGCCAATTTTTCTTCGCCAGCAAGCCGGTTCAGGTCGTTCCCATCTGAGTTCACAGACCATAACTCCACACCAGTATCCAGACTTGTCCGAGCGAAAATTATCTGACTGCCGTCGGGGGAAATTCTCACTGAATTGATGTCTCCCATATCGGCTATAACATGAGCATCAGCGTCCCAATCCTTAATCCACAGTTTTCCCTGGCTATTAAACACAAATTTCCAGGCAACGATTAGCGGCGAGATCGGCATAGCTGTGGGGCTAGGCGTGTTGGTGACGGTGGCTGATGGCGACAGCAGCGGAGTTAGGGTGGCGGTTGCGATCTTAGTAGCTATCGGTGGCACAATTGTTTCGGTGGGGGCCGGTGATGCGATGGTGGCGACTGTCGCTGTACTTTGTTCCAGCGAGGGGCTACAGGCGGATAATATCAAGACCGAAATCAAGACAGAGATCAAACCTATCCTTTTAATCATTTTAAACCTCTGCTGCGCTCCTGGTTGTGGCCTCATTGGGGCGTTTCTCAGGAAAAGTTGCTAGGATACTTGGGCTACTTAAAGTTCGTTCACAAAATCCGCTTGCGCGAGATGGCGCTGCTTCATTCGTTGGTGGCTACGCTTGTTGCTCCTTGAAACTGTTAAAGAGCCTTTATTGATTTGATCGCTATACCGCCATACGAAAGTCATTGGAAGGTCTAAAGCTCGGGAGACAATATGTAAAAACCAATGAAAACAAAGACCAGGGGTAACTAATAGGATTCTTGGGAAATTATCTACCAACAAAAGAGAGTAATCATAGGTTTTGTAATTTATTTAAGATGTCTTTATAATAACGAAGAAATGAATAATGTCAATTTAATGAATTTTTTCACAATACAATATATCGGTTGCGAATTAGCACGGAAAAAGCCAAAGGTAATGGTTCCGGCTTATTGCGCTTAGTTTAGATCACATCTACCGAACAGCCAGGAAGACTGCGTTCAATCCTGCCCAGCTTTTGAAACCGCGCTTGCTTTTATTGCAAACTCACTATTTCCTATTATGCGTGATTTTGGTATTAGTAGTTCTTAAGCGAGCACGTCAATTCAAAACCCACATATAGGTTGGTTCTTAATCTGTGGTTTTAATATCACCATCATTGCGGGCATGTTCTCCTTTCTGTTCAGCTGTCTGCTGGGTGAGCGCCGTGGTGCCCTTTTATCCGCCATTGGGATCATCTTCTACACCCTACTGGTGGGCGCTAACCCTTCAGCTGTGCGTTAACCCCTCCGCGACACCGTCCAAAACAGCTGGATCGAGCTCACCGCCGATGGCACGCAGATGTGGGTACCGGCTGAGAAGCAGTTTGTTGCCTTCTCCTGTTCCAGAGTAGAAAATCCTGATTGCCAATCATCATTTATTCGTGTACACTGTATGAAGTAACAATGGTAGGAGGTCATCATGGATATAAAAATATTTCCAATTCCAATGATGTTTGATACGATGTATGCCATCAGGGGCGAGGGTGTCATCCTGATCGATGGCGGAGACCCCCAGAAGATGGAGAATTTTAAGCGTGGGATCGAAAAAGCTTCGATCAAGCCGGAAGAAATTAAGCTCATCCTTCTGACCCATGGGCACTGGGACCATATTGGCTCTGCCAAAGAGATACAAGCTTTGACCGGTGCTAAGGTTCTCTTGCACCACAAGGATATGCATTTTTTGGATGAAGACCATCCATCTCAGCCTCCCGGTTTTACCCTGTGGGGTAAGATGATCATCGCGGGGTTAAAACT
>Ga0214473_10008629_pt1 | contig 12046 bp, 6 predicted proteins | sample RVTome_7_FD_203509 | JGI IMG/M metagenome (GOLD analysis project Ga0214473, IMG submission 203509) | Soil microbial communities from uranium-contaminated site in the Upper Colorado River Basin, Wyoming, United States - RVT98D197 | ecosystem: Environmental > Terrestrial > Soil > Contaminated >...
CGTGGTCAAGCTGCTCTATACGTCGATCCGCGACCTGATGGGCGCTTTCGTGGGAGACAAGAAGAGCTTCGACAAGCCCGTAATGGTGGATCTAACGCCCGAGCAGGGCATCAAGGTGTTGGGCTTCCTGACGTGCACGAGCTTCGACGACCCCAAGCTGACGAGCTACGTCGCCGTCTACGTGCCCCAGTCCTACAATTTCGCCGGCAACCTGCTGGTCGTGCCCCGGTCGCGCGTGCAGCCCATCGACGCCGACGGCGCCCAGTTCATGGCCTTCATCGTCTCCGGCGGCGTCGCGCAGATGAACGCCGCGCGCACGGTTCTCGACGGCACGCTGCCCCTGAGCGGATGAACCGCGATTGTCGGCCCCCGAGCTCGGGACTGAACGGGTGCCTTGCCAAGCCCCGGCTCGCCGGCGACGATCTCCGCCCCATGGCTACCTTGCGCATCTGCCTGGTCTGCCCCGTCGCGCTCGCGGCCGCCTGCGGAGGCGCTCCCCGGCCACAAGCCGATCCGAATCCTGGCACCACGCCGCCGAGCAACGTGGTCGCCACGATCGGGGACATCGAGCCCGCGGCCGAGGTCACGGCCATGGCCTTCGCCTGCGACCCCGACATGACCGAGGCCTGTAACGGGCTCGACGACGACTGTGACGGGCGCATCGACGACGGCTGCGGCTACGGGACCGCCCAGGTGCACGTGGTCGCGGCCTGGAACAGCGACATCGATCTTCAGCTCGTCCTCGCTGACGCGGCCGGGACGGAGGTGTCGGGAACGCGACTCGATCAGGACGGCCGGGGCGCCTGCGACGCCGGTGGCGCTCATCCCCAGATCGAGAGCCTGATCTGGGACGCGCCGGCGCCCGGGAGCTACCGCGTGGTCGGCCGGCTCGTCGATCGCTGCGGCGCGTCCGAGGACGCGGTGACCACCCTGAGCGTGAGCATCGCCCTGGCGGGGACCGTGCTCGGTCCCTTCAACCGATCCCTGCCCGAGATGGCAGACGCGGAAGTGGTCGGGTTCGAGCTGCGGTGACCCCCCGGGCCACGGGCCGGCGGGTACCGCTGACCCCCCGCTGACCCCACCGCTTCGTGGCGCTCCACGCCCCGAGCCTGTATCATTCCGCGTTGATGACCTGGCTTCGCCTGGCTCCCTTCGCGGTGGTCCTGCTCGGCGCCTCGGCCGGAGGCTGCGGGGGGGATCCCAACGCTGTGGATCTGGTCATCAGCTTCGAAACGCCGGAGCTCAAGCGGTTGTCCACGGTCGTCCGGTTGAGCGTGCTGGCCGACGGCTGCGGGGGCACGGACGAGATCTACGCCGCGGACGTCGCGGTGGCTGGCACCTCCATGCCCGCCCAACCGGACACCTTTCCCAAGGGATCCTACGGGTTCCGCGCCGAGGCGCGCGACTCCTTCTGCAACGTCGTGGCGGTCACCTGCGTCGACGTGCCGCTTCCGATCGACGGTGAACGCCTCGAGATCGTGCTCTACGAGGGCACGGGCAGCGGCTCGGCATGTGTGGGCCTCGAGATGTGCGTGAGCGGCCGTTGCATCACGATCCAGCCGGACGGCGGCCCCGACACGGGCCCGGTGTCCTGCATGGGCGAGGGCATGGCGTGCGGCGGCGGGGCCGGAAGCTGCCACGGGGGGAGCTGCTGCTTCGGGTGCTGGGACGGCACGGTTTGTCAGCCCGGCGGCGCCCCGCGCGCCTGCGGCATCGGCGGCGAGACGTGCGCCGCTTGCGACCCCGGCGACCCCTGCACCGGCGGGATCTGCGAGGACGCGAGCGCCACGGGCCAGTTCTACCTGACCGCCAAGGGTTCCGGCATGCGCACGTCCATGGGCCTGTACTACTCCGTCGGTGACAACGGACACATGCAGCAGCCCACGCCGCGTGACATGACCAACGCCCAGACCTTCTCGCAATACACGGGCACGCTGCGCTTCGTCGACATCGCCGGGACCCAGATCGCATCCGCCGGGATCACACCCGAGGGGCACCTCTACACCTGGGGCGAGAACCTCCTGGGTGCGCTGGGCCGCGGCGCGACTCCCGACCTGGTCAGCTCCACACCCGAGCGCCTCGTGATCATCGGCGACGAGCTGTACACCGACGTCTCCGGCGGGGACTACCACTTCTGCGCGATCCGGGACGAGGGCAGCCTCTGGTGCTGGGGCGACAACCGGCGGGGCCAGCTGGGCAGCGGCTCGAGCCTCATGTCCTCGAACCGGCCCGTGCAGGTCACGCCCGGGTCGATCTGGTCGCGCGTCGCCCCCGCCGAGAGCCAGCACACCTGCGCCATCCGGAGCGACGCCACGCTCTGGTGTTGGGGCAACAACGACAGCGCCCAGCTCGCCCGGCCCGCTACGACGGCGACGGCGAACGCGCCCGTGCAGATCGACGGCCAGTGGCTCACCGCCGCCGCGGGCGTCTATCACACCTGCGGTGTCAAGCTCGACGGCACGCTCTGGTGCTGGGGAGCCATGCCCATCGCACCGGCCGTGGAGAACGCCGCACAGCTCGGCCTCGGCGATCGCGACGGGCGGGAGACGCCGACGCAGGTGGGCACGCGCGTCGGCTGGCGCGCGGTCACGGCCGGCCTGAACCACACTTGCGGGATCCTCCGCCTGACCGACGGCTCGGTCAGCGCCCTGTGCTGGGGCCTCGGGATCTGGGGACAGCTCGGGCAGGGGAGCCAGGGTGACGAGCTCATGCCGACCACGGTCATGGGAGGCACCGGCTGGGAGTCCATCGCCGCCGGATGGAGCCACACCTGCGGCGTGCGGGCCGGGCGCTTCTACTGCTGGGGCAGCGACTGCGACGCCAGGCTCGGGGACGGAGCCATGTGCCCGCCGGAGACCATGGGCTGCGGCATGATGGCGATGTGCAGCGTGACGGTGCCCACCGAGGTCGTCACCAACCCACCGTAGACCGCCTTCGGACCGGCAAGGACGGCGGCCGATAGACCGCTAAAGTCGAGGCTAGAAGCCGGCTTCGCCTTCCGGACACCCCTCCCGCAACGGATCGCCGCCGTCTGCTGCGAACGTCTCCGGACAGAGGTCGAATCGGTCGGGCACGCCGTCGCGATCGCGATCCGCCAGGGGACATCCCTCGTGGTCCCGGTCCGGGAAGGGCCACATCGTCTCGGAGGGGCACTCGTCGGCGGGATCCACGAGCCCGTCGCCGTCCCGATCGCGGGCCGGGCAGCCGGGCCGTTCGGGATCGGTGTAGCGCCCCACGGCCTCCTGGGGACACAGATCGTCGTAGTCCGCGATGCCGTCCAGATCGTCGTCGGGCACGTCGAAGCCGAGCCGTATCTCGGGCAGGAAAGCCAGCTCCGCGCCCGCCACGAGCAGGATCGGATCGCTCAGGCCAGGGTCGGCGAACCAGAACATGCGCACATAGGGCCCGAGGCCGAGCAGGTGATGGATCGTGAACTGGTAGCCCAGGCCCCAATTGGCGCCGTGGGCGATGATGTCGCCGGAGCGTCCGTACACATGGTGGGCGTCCACCCAGCCATCGCCCGGCACGGCGTCCACCAGCGCGGTCCAGTGCCACCGGACGCCCAGCTCGGAGCCGAACCAGAACACGGAGCTCTCCGCGGAGTTGCCCGGCGCCAGTACGAAGAGCGAGGCACCGCCGTGAATGCCGAGCGACACGAGGAGATTGAATTCCACGTGCACGCCCCCGCCTGCGCCGAAGGAGAAGGCGTCCTGTCCCAAGCGGTCCAGGTTGCGCAGGGCGATCAGCTCGATGTCGGGGCTGACCCGCTCGAGAAACTCCCGATCGCGCCTCCGCCCCTCGCCCTCCTGCGCGGCGGAGGGCAGCGCCACGAAGAGCACGATCGCCGCAGCGAGCGCCGCGCGGACGTAGGCACCGCTCACGGCGCGCCCCGACGGCGCCTCTGCCCAGGCTCTGGCGGAAGCTCCGCGACCGCGCCCTCGAGGGCGGGCAGCTGCGCCTCCGTCACCGCCCGTCGCAAGACGGGCAGCGCATTTCGGAAATACGTGGCATCTGCGTAGGTCGTGTCGAGGCGATGGCCCCACCGGTCCATGCCGCTCACGGTCACCGTCCCGTCCTCGTTCACGACCACGCGCAGATCTGGAGCGGTGTGAACCTCGGCGGCGGCCTCGGCCTCGGGCGCCTCGGCGGGCTCGGCGGGGACCGCCTTGGCGGGCGCGCGGGTGCGCGACGACGGGGACTGCTGCGAGCTGCGTGCGTTTTCGTGGTCCGAACAACTACATCCGGCTACAAGGACCACCACGGCGACGAGCAAGAATCGGGCAGGCATGGGTTCGCTTCGACCTCCAAAGAGCGGGTGCCTCTTGGGATGATCGGCCTTCTTGGGGTATCGTCAACCTATTGCGACACTGGCGAGCGCCACCGTCAATGGGGTACATCGTGCTCGGCTTCGATTTCTGTCTGACAACGAGCCGCCGTAATAGCTTGCGCGCTCTAGCGCTCGTGCTCGCCGTCGTCGCGGTGGCGGTGTCGGGCTGTGCGACGTCGGAGTGTCCGCCCGGCGGAGGCGGGAGCCTGTTCTGCCTCGACCCCGGCCCTGGGGCGACGGACGCCAACTGCGACGGTCCCGGCTGCGGCGTGTGCGTGCAAGATGCGCCGTGCGACACGGGCGATCCCTGCCGCCTGGGCACCTCCGACTGCACAGGGGGCATCACCTCGTGCGTGCCCGGCGATTACGCGCCGGCCGGTACGTCCTGCGGCGACGGGCTCGGATGCGACGGGATGGGCGCGTGCTCCATCTGCGTCGAGGGCGCGCTGTGCCCCACCGGCAACCCGTGCACGAGCGGCGTCGTGACGTGCAGCCCGACGGGCGATTCGTTCTGCTTCGCAAGCGATGACCTGCCGCCGGGAGCGCCGTGCGGTGCGTCCGGAACCTGCAATCCGGGCGGCATGTGCAGCGAGTGCATCGATGGATCCGTGTGCGCGACGGGCGATCCCTGCACGTCGGGCACGGTGGATTGCCCGACGCCGGGCGTCACAGAGTGCATCTCCGCGGCGGGCCTCCCGCCGGGCACGAGGTGCGCGGAGGGCCTGGCGTGCAGCGCGACGGGCTCCTGCGACGTGTGCATCGACGGTGCCATCTGCAGCACGGGCAATCCGTGCACGACCGGTGCGACGAGCTGCGGCTCGGGCTCGCCCGTGTGCACCGATTCAGGCACGGTTCCGGCCGGCTCGACCTGCGGCACGGTCGGACAGTGCAGCGTGACCGGCACGTGCAGCGAGTGCATCGATGGCTCTGCGTGTGCGACGGGCAACCCGTGCACGTCGGGCACCATGGACTGTCCCGTGGGCGCCTCGGGCACCTGCCTGGGCACCACGGACCTGCCAGCGGGCACGCGCTGCCGCGAGGGTCTCGCGTGCGACGGCGGGGGAATGTGCACCATGTGCGTTCCGGGCGACCGCTGCACCACCGGCGCCTGCGAGGACGGCCGCACCGAGTGCGTCGGCGGAGTACCCACATGCCGGGCCATCGGACCCGCTGCGCCGGGCGCGGTGTGCCGGGTCGCCGCGGGGCCGTGCGATCTGGGCGAGAGGTGCGATGGCACCACGGCTGCCTGTCCGGCCGACATCTTCGCGCCCTCGGGCACGGTCTGTCCCGGGGGTCTGTGCAACGGCTCCGGGACCTGCGTGCCCGACTGCACCGAGGGAGGCGAGTGCCGCACGGCCAATCCCTGCGAGGTGGGCACATGGACCTGTGGCGGTCCGTCACCGGTCTGCGTGGCGACCGGACCGGCGGTCGCGGGCACGTCGTGCCGCCGCGCGCGAGGCGAGTGCGACATCCCCGAGGTGTGCGACGGGACGAGCCTGCTCTGCCCGACCGACAGCATCGCGCCCGCCAACACGATGTGCGCGGGCGGGAGCTGCAGCTCCACGGGCGTGTGCATCACCGGCTGCATCGCGGGCGCCTCCTGCAGCGTGGCCGGTGCCTGCGAGGTAGGCCAGATCGACTGCAGCTCGGGCCGCTCCACATGCGTTGCCTCCGGTCCCGCGCCCTCGGGCACGGTGTGCCGCAGCGCCGCTGGCTTGTGCGACGTGCAGGAGACCTGCGACGGCGTCGGCACCGCGTGCCCGATGGACGTCCCCGCGGCGTCGGGCACTCCCTGCGGCATGGACCTCTACTGCGACGGGCTCGGAACGGCCATGTCGAACTGCGTGCCCTGCAGCGCGGGTGCACCGTGCGGTACGGGCAACCCCTGCCAGCTCGGGACCACGGACTGCAGCATGGCGATGCCCACGTGCATCGGGGCCGGACCGGCGGCCGTGGGCACCATGTGTCGCATGGCGGCAGGCCCCTGCGATGTGACCGAGAGTTGCAACGGCGTCAGCACGATGTGCCCGGTCGATGCGATGCAACCGGCGAGCATGGTCTGCCGTGCGGTCGCCGGCGGTTGCGACGTGCCAGAGAGCTGCGACGGCGCGACGCCGGCATGCCCGGCGGACGCCATGGTTCCCACGGGCACCGTGTGCCGCGCCTCGACTGCGACCTGCGACAGACAGGAGACCTGCAGCGGGGTCTCCTTCGCCTGCCCGGCCGATGTGCTCGAGCCGGTGGGCATCGTGTGCCGCCCCGGTGTGGACACGTGCGATCGGTCGGAGCAGTGCACCGGGTCGAGCCCGACCTGCCCCGCCGATGTGCTGTCGCCCGCGGGCACCGTGTGCCGCGCTGCCATCGACGTGTGCGACGCGGCCGAGAACTGCACGGGCGCCGTGGCGGCTTGCCCGGCGGACGTCATGCGACCGGGGGGCACGGTCTGCCGAGCCGACACGGGCAACTGTGACGTGCCCGAGACTTGCGACGGCGCCGTGGCAACCTGTCCGGCGGACGCCTTCGAGCCCCCGGGAACCACATGCCCCGGCGGTGTCTGCGACGGCGCCAACATGTGCGTGGCCTGCGTGATGGGCGCGCCCTGCGCGACCGGCAACCCGTGCGCCCTCGGCGTGCTCGACTGCACGATGGGGATGCCGGTCTGCACCGTGACGGGGCCGGCACCGGCCAGCACCTCGTGCCGTGCAGCGGCCGACACGTGCGACGCCGAGGAGTTCTGCGACGGCGCGACGACGATGTGCCCCGCGGACGTGATGCAGCCTGGGGGCGCCGTCTGTCGCGCTACGGCCGGCGGCTGCGACATCGCCGAGACGTGCGACGGCGCGACGATAGCCTGCCCGGCGGACACCTTCGTCGCGGTCGGCACTGAGTGCAGGGCCTCGATCGACTTCTGCGATGTGGCCGAGAGCTGCACCGGCACCGGGGCGCTTTGCCCGGTCGACCGATTCACTGCGGCTGGCACCGAGTGCCGTGCGACGGCGGGCGGATGCGACGTGGCCGAGAACTGCACCGGCTCCTCGGCCGTGTGTCCGGTGAACGGGTTCGTGACCGGCGGCACCGTGTGCCGCGCCGGTTCGGACCTGTGCGATGCCGCCGAGACTTGCCCTGGCACCGGAGCCGCGTGTCCGGCAGACGTGCTCACGCCGGCAGGCACGGTGTGCCGGGCTCCGGCCGATTTCTGCGACGCACCGGAGACGTGCACGGGCGCCGTGGCCGCCTGCCCAGCGGATATCATGCAGCCGGCAGGCACGGTCTGCCGGGCTCCGGCCGGGATCTGTGACGTGCAGGAGGTGTGTGACGGCGCCACCATCGCCTGCCCCGGCGACAGCTTCGTGATGGTCGGCACCGAGTGCCGGGCGATTGCCGGCATCTGCGACGTGGCCGAGAGTTGCACCGGCTCGGGCGCCCTTTGCCCGACGGACAACTTCGTCGCTTCGTCGACCGAGTGCCGCGCCTCTGCCGGCGTGTGCGACGTGGCCGAGAACTGCACCGGCTCGAGCGCGCCCTGCCCGGTCAACGGCTTCGTCGCCATGGGCACGGTGTGCCGTGCCTCGCCGGATCTATGCGACGCCGCGGAAACCTGCACCGGATCCTCCGCGCCTTGCCCCGTGGACATATTTGCGCCCGCGGGGACACTGTGCCGCGCCGCGGCCGACCTGTGCGACGCGGTCGAGAACTGCACGGGGACCGGACCGTCCTGCCCCGCGAACGCGATGCTAGCCTCCGGCACCGTCTGCCGGGCCACGGCGGGCACCTGCGACATCGCCGAGACCTGTGACGGGGCCACGATCCCGTGTCCCTCGGACACTTTCGTCACAGGCGGCACCGAGTGCCGGGCGATTGCCGGCATCTGCGACGTGGCCGAGAGTTGCACCGGCTCGGGCCCACTGTGCCCCGGTGACGGCTTCGTCGCCCCGGCCACCCTGTGCCGCGCCTCCGCGGGCGTGTGCGACGTGATCGAGAACTGCACGGGCACGGGCGCGCTTTGCCCCGTTGATGGCTTCGTCGCCATGGGCACCGTGTGCCGGGCCTCGCCGGATCTGTGCGACGTGGCGGAGGCCTGCACCGGATCGGGACCGCTGTGCCCCGTGGATGCGTTCACGCCCGCCGGCACGGTCTGCCGCGCCGCGAGCGACCTGTGCGACGCGGACGAGAACTGCACGGGCTCGGGCCCCTCCTGTCCGGCCGACGCAGTGCGCCCATCGGGGTCGCTGTGTCGCGCCACGGCCGGAACCTGCGACGTGCAGGAGACGTGCGACGGCGCCACCAAGCCGTGCCCGACCGACATCTTCGTGATGGGCGGCACGCTGTGCCGGGGGTCGGCGGGCGTGTGCGACGTCATTGAGAACTGCCCCGGAACCGGACCCCTGTGCCCGACCGACAACTTCGTGGCCGGCGGCACCCTATGCAGGGGCTCCGCAGGGATCTGCGACGTGATCGAGAACTGCACGGGAACGGGGCCTCTGTGCCCGAGCGACGGATTCGTGTCGAGCGCCATGCAGTGCCGGGCCTCGGCAGGCATCTGCGACGTAGCCGAGAACTGCACGGGCTCGGGGCCGCTCTGCCCGACTGACAACTTCACTTCGGGCGGCACCGAGTGCCGGGCCTCGAGCGATCTGTGTGACGTGAGCGAGGCCTGCACGGGCGGGAGCGCCCTGTGCCCGCCCGATGGCGTGGCCTCCTCCGGAACCGTGTGCCGGGGCGTGGCCGACGTGTGCGATCTACAGGAAGTGTGCGATGGGTCGACGAAGCCCTGCCCCGTCAACACCTTCCGACCTTCGAGCTTCGTGTGCCGCGCCACCGCAGGCATCTGCGACGTGCCGGAGAACTGCACGGGCTCGGGCGCGGGCTGTCCGCCGGACAATTTCGTTCCGGGCGGCCTGGGCTGCCGCGCCTCCGCGGGGATTTGTGACGTGCAGGAAGACTGCACCGGCTCCGGTCCCCTCTGCCCGGTCGACTCGTTCAGGCCCCCCTCCACGTCCTGCCGCTCTCCGGCCCAGCCCTGCGACGCCGAGGAGTTCTGCACCGGTGGATCGGCATTGTGCCCCGGTGACGCCTGCAGGCCCGACGGGTTCATCCCGACGGGCTGCCCGGGCGTCCCGAACGTGAGTGGCTACAGGTGCCAGAGCTGCGGCTGCGCGATCAACTCCTGCAACTCGCCCTTCTGGGACGTGGACGGCGTGTACGGCAACGGCTGCGAGTGCGCCGACGACACCGCGGGCAACGCGTGCTCGTCGGCCACGGGCCTGGGCACGATCAACCAAGGCGGCTCGACCAGCTACTCCGGCAACATCATGCCCGGCCAGGCCGACTGGTTCACCGTGGCCTTCCCGGACGGAAGCCGCCCCGGGGCAGGTACGCCCACCGTCACGCTCACCGGGGCGGGAGCCGCCAACTTCCGCCTCGAGCTGCGGCAGGCCTGCGGAGCGTTCTACAACTGCGACGAGGGCGGCTCGTCGTCGAGCCACGGGAGTTGGAGCTTCCGCGACACGGCCTCGAACTACACCAACCCCGTGGCCTGGCCCACGACCACGAACTTCAGGGTGACCCGCGTCTCCGCGCCATCGGTGTGCGGAGACACGACCTATCAGGTGACGGTCACCCGCCCCTGATCACCCGCGCGACTGCCCCGGCGCCGACCCAAGACCGGACCCCGGCCCAAAGTCCCAACCACAGGCGTTTTTCCCGCCAATCCCCCCGCCCGTGACGAGTGCCTCGACTCCACGCGTTCTCACGCCCCTCCGCGGCTCTCGGACCCCGGCGGCGGCCCGTTCCGGCCTGCCTGAGCCCTCGCAGTCGACGGGGCGGGACCGCCCGAGCGCCGAGGTTTCGTCGATCGCGCCGAAATCTGGCATACTTGCCAGGGGTCCCCTCTTGCCCCCCCCCGAGGTCATGCCGCGTATCGTTCAGACCCTCTTGCTGGGAGCCGTGGTTCTCATGGCTCCCCGCGTCGCGTTCGCGCATCCCATGCTCGACGAGGCTGAACACCTCTTCGACGAGGCGCAATTCGACGAGGCCGTGGCCGCGTACGAGCGGGCGGAGGGTGCCAGCAACCTCACCCGTGAAGACCTCGTCCGCCTCTACGCTGGCCGAGCCCTGGTGCACCATACGCGGGGTGACAGTCAATCGCTCGAGCTCGACCTGTTCCGCCTGGCCACGCTCGAGCCGGACCACCGGTTCCCGGCCCATATCCCCCCCCTCGTGAGGGAGGCTTTCGAGCGCGTGCGCGCGCAGAACAACGTCACGGAGCCCGTCGCGGTGAGCGTGCAAGCGAACTCGGCTCCGGGAGGCGTTCGCGTGGAGGGGCGAGTCGAGCGGGACCTCGCGGCGATCGTCCAGGAGGTCCGCGTGGGAATGCGCACGCCCGGACGCGAATGGACGGTGCGGGTCAACGCCCCCCTCGAGATGCCCATTACCTCGGACCAGACCGTCGAGTACTTCGCCGAGGCCGTGGGACCGGGAGGCGCGGTCATCGCCCACACAGGGTCCCAGGTGCGGCCCCGGAGCTCCACGGTCGACGAGCTCGTCCATCCCGTCGAGGTCATTCCCGACGACGATGACGACGACGACGACAGCGGAGGCGTTCCGCTGTGGCCCTTCATCGTGGGCGGCGTAACCTTGGCGGCGGCGGGTGCGGTCCTGCTCGTGATCCTGTTGTCCGGCACCAGCGACCAGACGGACCTCCAGTGCTGCGAGGTGCCGTGAGCCCATGAGCAATCCCTCCCGCCCCGACCCCGCAGCGAAGCAGGCCACCGGTGGCCTGGACGGGTCGGATCCGGCGGTCCTCGGCCGCTACCGGCTGATCTCGAAGATCGCGTCCGGGGGCATGGCCACGGTGTTCCTCGCGACGGCCTCGGGCCCCGGCGGGTTCGAGAAGGTCTTTGCGCTGAAGCGGATCCATCCCCACTTGGCCGACGAGAGCGATTTCGTCGACATGTTCCTCGACGAAGCGCGTATCGCGTCGCGCATCCATCACTCCAACGTCTGCCAGGTCTTCGATTTCGGCGAGGCCGACGGGACGTACTACCTGGCGATGGAGTACCTGCTCGGCGAGTCGCTGGCGCGCATCGCCAAGACCGTGCGCCGCAGCAAGGTCGACTTCGACGACAGCCGCCACGTGATGCTGTGCGTCAAGGTCGTGGCCGACGCGTGCGAGGGCCTGCACGCCGCGCACGAGCTCAAGGCCCGCGACGGGCAATCCCTCGGCGTCGTCCACCGCGACGTGTCGCCGCAGAACCTGTTCATCACCTACGACGGGAACGTCAAGGTCGTCGACTTCGGCATCGCGCGTGCGTCGGATCGCGTGCATCACACCGCAGCCGGACAGGTCAAGGGCAAGTTCAGCTACATGGCCCCCGAGCAGGCGCGCGGAAAGGACATGGACCGGCGTGCCGACGTGTGGGCGCTCGGTGTCGTGCTCTGGGAAATGATGACGCTGCGCCGCCTGTTCCGCCGAGAGAGCACGGTGGAGACGCTCGCGTCGATGCTCAACGATCCGATTCCGCCGCCCTCCACGCATCGCCCGGACATCGCGCCCGAGCTCGACGCCATCGTCCTCAAGGCGCTCGAGCGGGACATGGATCGGCGCTACGCCACGGCGCGGGATTTGGGTCGAGACTTGGTGCGGTTCGCTGGGTCCACGGGACTGCCCGCGGGTATGGCCGACCTGGCCGACTGGATGGAGCGGCTCTTCCCCGGCGG
>Ga0214473_10008630_pt1 | contig 12046 bp, 13 predicted proteins | sample RVTome_7_FD_203509 | JGI IMG/M metagenome (GOLD analysis project Ga0214473, IMG submission 203509) | Soil microbial communities from uranium-contaminated site in the Upper Colorado River Basin, Wyoming, United States - RVT98D197 | ecosystem: Environmental > Terrestrial > Soil > Contaminated >...
GCCCTTCCGTTCCCGATGGTATCGCCCGGGGTCTGACCGGCACCCGTGACAATAGCCACCTTGCCTTGCAGACGCTTATCCATTTTTATTGCAACTCGCTTTGAGGTAAAATGAGTATATGAAAATGGCTATAGTGTGTCAACAAAGATTACCGTGAAGTACATTTTATCGCACTGCCCCACGCTCAACATGGAGTCTTACTCTACACTCAACGGTGGCTATTAGCTGATATCGAGGCATTATCCCTGACGCGCGCCGCCATCAAAAAAGAAACGATACGCAACTAGTTGTAATTAAATATATTTTATAGTAGCTCGTCGATTGTGAGATCGCAGACCGTCTATGGACTTTTATGACCATCCATAAATAATCAATAAATTTATAGAAAATTTAAGCAAATTTCTGTTGACACGTGGTGGCAAAGCTGCCTATGATGGCAGCGTTTTGGGATCAAAATCGGCCTAACCACAGGTGAAAAATGCAAATAAGCGAACTTGCCGAGCGCACAGGCGTCCCAAAAGAGACCATTCATTATTACCTCCGCGAAGGGGTGTTGCGGAGACCTCATAAAAAAGGGAAAAACAGGACGGATTATAATGCGAGTTATGTGGAGCAGATCCATATCATAAAAAAACTTCAGGAAAATTACTTCCTGCCTCTCTCCGTCATTAAAAAAATCATCAAGGAACAGAAAAGACAATCCCTCTTCGAAAAATCATCCTTTCAATTGTTGCATGAATACTTCAAGCCCCTTGAGAGGCTCCTTACCAGCGAGATTACTGGCAGTGAGACCTTTGAGGAGTCAACAGGACTCTCAAACAAATGGCTCGCCAAAATGGAGGAATGGAAGGTTATCACGGCTAAAATCAAGAACGGACAGCCGGTTTATTCCCAGGATGATTTCATCATCGGCAAATTGCTCGTGGATATGGACCGCCTCGGCTTTGGTCCCAAGGATGGTTATGATCCCGAAAACATAAAGCGTATTTCCGATTTTATTCGGAACTATGTGCAGACCTCCCAGAAGGACTACTACCAATCCGGCCCGGGACGAGAGCTTTTAAAAAAAGAGATGACTGAAAAAGAAGTCAAAATTATAGAGATGATGAGCCTCTTTTTCTATCATCTGTACCGGAAGCTGGTGCGGGAAGAGTTCGAGTACTTACGCCGTTCTGTGACAGAAGAAGGCGCGCTGAAATGTACTGTTTCCGACCCTGCGCTGTGACTCTTTTTTTGGTTTCCATGTTTGCGTGGGGCAGAGGTGGCAACAAGGACGATATAGATGTACGGGAGATTCCTAGAGAGAGGGGGTGATGATGGCGTTCAGACAGAGGGTCTTGGGTATCTCTTCCGCATTAACCCTAACCGTTGAGAAGCCTACCAGGAGGGAGGTAGAGATGAAGGTGAATAAGAGAGTATTTTTGGCGATTATCGTTTTATGCTGTCTCTTATTATTGGGGCTGCCGCAGGCCAGAGCGGTCAATGCCGCATTCGATGTAAACAAGATGTCGGATATGTCCGACTTCGATCCCAACAACCCCGTAATTCCCACCGGCGATACCATCAAGATCGCCGTGGTGGCCTCATTTTCCGGGCCAGCTGCGGTAGTTGGACAGATATACTGGATCTCTGTCCTGTGGGTGGCCCATGACATCAACAAGCGGGGCGGCATCCTCGTAGACGGCAAGAGGAAGCTCGTCCAGTTGATTAAGGCGGACCACCAGTCCAAGGTCGATGTCTGCAAGAAGGTATGCGAGCGGATGGTCTTGCAGGAGAAAGTCCATGTGCTCTGGGGTACCGACGGAAGCCATTTGATGAAGGTCATCAACCAGGTGGCCAATAAATATAAGGTCATTGCCTTATGTGCCGCCTCACTCTCCGATGATCTCTATGATGCCCAGAACTTTTCTCGTTATTCCTTCATGACGTCGTTTTCGACCGAGCAGATAGGCCGTGCCTTTGCCTATTATTACGGCCAGATACGCAAGAAGGAGAAAAAGTTCTACATCCTCTGCCAGGATTACCTCTTTGGCCACCAGATGGCTGAGGGGTTCAAGAAGGGACTGCAGGAATATTATCCTGAGGCCAAGATCGTAGGAGAGGATTACCATCGGCTCTTTTTAACCGACTTTGCCCCCTACCTGACGAAGATCAAGGCCTCTGGCGCCGAGGTCATCTATACCGGCGACTGGATCCCAGATGCGGCCAACCTGCTCAAGCAGGCGAGGCAGATGGGCATTAAGCTTCCCTTTGCCAATACCTTTATGGATGAACCCAATTTTCTCCACGCGGTGGGGGTTAAGGGGACAAACGGGCTCGTCCATGTGAGTCAGTATGGCGTCGAGGGAGGGGCATTCAAGACACCCGAACAGATCAAGTACTATAGGGCGTGGAATGACCTGTGGAAAGCCGGAAAATGGGCGGCGCCTTACAACTCCAGGCTGTACGAGCATGGTACGGGAAACATCGGCTCATACCGCGCGCAGACCTACTGGCTCCTGAGCGTCATCGAGAGGGCCGGCAGTACAAAAGCCAAAAAGATCATCAAGGTCTTTGAGGGGGATACCTATCAATTCCCCAACTTAAAAATATGGGAGATGAGGGCGTGCGACCACAAGGCGATTCAGGATATCCATATTGAACTCTATGTGCCGCCGGCGGAACAGAGGCAGTCCTTTAACATCCCCCCCTATTACTGGTTCCAGGGGTGTTCCGTGACAGGACCATCGTTCAAGATACCCAAGGAGAAAGTCCTGCCCAAGGCGGATCCGAAGCTGTGTAAGTAGAGAGGGTCATAGTCCGTTGCCATGTGCGATTGGATAAAGGCAATGGACAGAATCTAAAATCCCCCTCATGGTTCACCTTCGTTGTGCAGCGGAGGCGAGCCATGAGGGGTGATGAAATCGGAGAGTGCCTCAAGGAAATGAAGCGTGGCGGTTTGGAGCGCATGAAGGGTGCGCCAGGTCGCGCTTGAGGCACTCTCGTGATAGGAGGGCAAGCAGATGGATTCAACGACGGCGATGTATGTTTCTCAGGGCATACATGGGCTCGCTTATGGGATGGTGCTCTTTCTGGTGGCATCCGGGCTCACGCTGATCTTCGGCATGATGGGGATTCTGAACGTCGCCCATACCGCCTTCTTTATGCTGGCGGCCTATTTTTGTTACCAGGTTGTGGCCTGGACAGGCAATTTCTGGCTGGGGTTGTTCCTGGCGCCGATTGCTACGGCAGTTGTCGGGGTTCTGGTGGAACGGTTTCTCTTGAGAAAAATCCACGCCTTGGGACTTCTTTTTGAATTGACCCTGACCATAGGGGTCATGTTCGTCATCATGGAGGGTGTCAAGGTCTTTTGGGGAACCGAGAATCTTCCGCTGCCCGTTCCCCCGCTGCTCGAAGGTCTCGCAAATATCGGGGGGATGGAGTACCCCATCTATCGGCTTTTCATCATCGGCCTGTCTCTCGTGGTCTTAGGTTTTCTGTCCTTTATCCTTTATAAGACCCGCATGGGCATGGTGGTGCGCGCGGCGGTTTCCGATGCGGACATGGTCAATGCACTGGGGATCAATGTCCCCCATCTCTTCATGTTTGTCTTTGGGATCGGTACCTGGATGGCCGGGCTGGCCGGGGTGGCTATCGCCCCCATATTGACGGTGTTTCCTGGGCTGGCCGACCAGATGGGGATGGATGCATTTATCGTCGTGATTGTGGGGGGGTTCGGGAGCCTGGGAGGGGCCCTCATGGTCGCCCTTATATCCGGGTTTCTCTCTTCTTACGGCGTTCAGTTCGTATCCCAGCTTGCACCGGTCTTGATGTTCATCTTCATGGCCGTTGTCCTTGCCATTAAACCCATGGGTCTTTTTGGAGAGAGGGAAGGATGAAGAAGAGAGTCAAAGGGATTGTATGGGGTGTCGTACTCGTCATTCTGGTCTTGTACCCATGGCTTTTCGGCATCTATTTTACTAACGTCCTCGTGACATGCGCCATCTTTGCCCTGTTTGCCGTCAGCTACAACCTGCTGCTGGGCTATACAGGTCTTTTCAGTTTTGGACATGCCATGTTCTTCGGCGCAGGAGGCTATGCCACGGCCCTTGCCCTGACCCATATCGAAGGCTGCCCCCTGCTGGTGGCGCTCCTGTTCGGTTTTTTTGGGGCGGTCGCCCTCGCCCTGCTCCTCTCCCCCATAGTGGCCAGGCTCGCCCATTCCGCCTTTGCCATGTTGCACCTGGCCTTCAGCATGCTCTTGTATACCCTCGCCCTGAAATTGAGGGGGATCACAGGCGGTGAGGACGGGATCGGGGGGTTTCCCATACCGCCCTTTCATATCCCCGGAATCGTTTCCGTTGACATGACCGATCCGTTGCATTTTTATTACTTTGCCATGGCGGTCCTGGGCGGCAGTCTTTGGATTGCGTGGTTTTTGACTAAGACGCCTTTCGGACAAATCATGGTCAGTGTACGGGATAATGCCAAGCGGGTTGATTACCTGGGGTTCAAGGTGCCTCATACCAAGGCGATCATCTATGCACTCTCCTGCGGCTTTGCCGGGATCGCCGGTTCCATCTACGCGATGTTTCAGGACCTCATCTCTGCTTCCGCCCTCGGCATCGCGCAATCCTTTGCACCCATCGTGATGACCATGGTCGGTGGTGTTATCGCTTTTTCCGGCCCTATCTGGGGTGCTGCCATATTCGCGCTGATCGAGGAACTGACCACCCGGTATACGGAGCAGGTGCAGCTGGTGGAGGGATTGGTCCTCATTATCGTAATCCTCTTTTTCCCCGGGGGATTTGTACATTTGTTAGCGGTTGTTAAGGGGAAATGGTTAGAATTTATGAGAGGAAAAGGGTCAGGATTCATCAAGGGGACATGGTTCGGCAAGAAGTGAGGAAAGAAAGCAATGGAGGGAAATTCATGAATATCCTCGAGACAAAGGGACTCTATCACGATTTCAATAGGTTGGAGGTGCTCTTCGATATCAACCTGAAGATAAAGCAGGGGGAGCGGCACGCCATCATCGGACCCAACGGCGCCGGCAAGACGACCCTGTTCAACGTCATCACGGGTACCTACTCGCCGAGCCGGGGGGCAATCTTTTTCAAGGGAGAGGAGGTCACCGGCTGCAAGCCCCACCAGATGGTACGCCGCGGTATGGGGCGTTCCTTTCAGATCACCAGCACCTTTAACCGGCTGACAGCCTTTCAGAATATCCGTATGGGGGTTTTATCCAGCCGAGGCATTCGCTTCAATCTGTTCCGCAAGGTAGACAAGATGCACGATGTTACCAGAGAAACGGACGAGTTCCTCAAGCGGGTCAACCTCCATGATGAGCGGCACCTGCCTGCAAGTGCTTTATCCTACGGGAAACATCGTTGTCTGGAGATCAGCATGGCCTTGGCCACGGATCCGGATGTGGTCATGCTTGACGAGCCCACGGCGGGTATGTCCAAGGATGAAACCCGTTATGCCATTGAGCTGATCAGACAGCTCACCGAGCGCAAGACCGCGGTTATCATCGAGCATGACATGGATGTGGTCTTCTCCTTGGCGGATCGTATCACCGTTCTCCACCTCGGATCAATCCTGGCGAGCGGTCCGCCGGATGAGATCAGGAAGAACAAGGCGGTCAAAGATGCCTACTTAGGGGAGATGGAGGGATAGAAGATGCTCCTTGAGGTCAAGGATCTGCATACCTACTACGGTTACAGCCATGTATTGCAGGGTATGTCCCTGGCAGTCGAGCAGGGGGAGTGCGTGGCGCTGCTGGGTCGAAACGGCATGGGAAAGAGCACGACGCTCAAGAGCATCATGGGCCTGGTCAAACCGAGATCGGGAGCGGTGCTCTACAAAGGCGAGGATGTTGCGGGACATCCCCCCTACAAGGTAGCCAAGGCCGGTATCGGTTACGTGCCGGAGGAGCGGCGAATCTTTCCCACGTTGACGGTGCTGGAGAACCTGGCCATGGGTATTAAGAGAGGGAAGATAGATAAAGGGAATCCGCATGTCTGGACGGTGGAGCGGGTTTTTGAACAGTTCCCGGCCTTGAAAGAGCGGCAGGGAAGCAAAGGTGCTCTTCTCTCGGGCGGCGAACAGCAGATGTTGGCCATCGGCCGATCTCTGATGGGTAATCCCGAGCTCCTCTTGGTGGATGAACCGACAGAAGGCCTGGCCCCTTTGCTCGTCATGGAGGTCCGGGACATGCTTGAGAATATCAAAAAGACCGGCGTCGCCATTCTCCTCGTCGAGCATAATCTCAAGGTGGCCATGTCTCTGGCTCAGCGCCTCTATATCATGAAAAAAGCAGAGGTGGCCTTTGCGGGGACTGTTCAAGAGCTCGATGCCCGTCCTGACATCAGGGAAAAGTATCTTGAGGTATCATAGGTGTCCCCAGGGGACCAACGGCCCCACGGGAACGAAGTGCCCCAAGGGGACCAACGGCCCCAAGGGGACGAAGTGGCATGATTGCCGCGACACCATATGGGGAAGTCCTGCAAATCAGGATGTGCCGCTATCCCGATTTCCCCACGGGAACCTGGGTCTGCGCCTATCTTGTCGACGGCCTGCTGGTTGACACCGGTCCAGCCCATACGGCAGCGGAACTGGTCCATTTCTTAGATGGCAAGGCGGTAAAAGCCGCAGTCAATACGCATTTTCACGAAGACCATATATCTGCCAATAAATTCCTCCAAGATGCGTATGGAATTGATATCTACGCCCACCCGTTGGCTATAGACACGATAAATAAATCCCCCACACTCTATCCTTACCAGGAGGAGGTATGGGGTTTTCCCGTGCCCAGTGTGGTAAAGCCTCTCGGCGATCATATTGATACAGAGCGCCATCGATTTGAAGTGATACCGACCCCGGGGCATGATCGTGACCACATCTGCTTATTCGAGCGAAATAACGGCTGGCTCTTTACGGGCGATCTCTACGTAACGACAAAACCAGTGGTCTGCCGTCCCAATGACGACATGTGGCAGATTATAGCAGACCTCAAAACAATAGAGGCACTGAATGCACGAATCATCTTTCCAGCCCCTACCCATGTGGTGAAGGATCCTGCGCAAAAACTGAGCACGTTGATAACCTACCTCGAAGAAGTGGGTACCAGGGTCGAAGGGCTTTACACCAAGGGCATGGAGATCGAGCACATCAGGCAAGAGGTCTTTGGCGAGGAGGGTCTTATTGCGGAAATGACGCAACAGCAGTTTTCTTCCCTCAACCTCGTAAAATCGTTTCTAAAAAATCGCCGCTAGGTAATTGCGGAAATTTTCACAATTTCCACGGCGCGCCGCGTCATTATTAAGAGGAGAACATCCAAACAGATGTCTGCAGGTACGAAATAAGCTCTTTATCCTTGACATTATCTTAATCTTGTTATAAAGAAGACATTTCGCGCTCGGCTTCAGGCGGGCTACTGAAAAATAAGGAAAGAAGGAACGAAATGGCACGAAAGTTTGCATTTATGATTCATCCCAGGATCATCGACGATTTCGGCCGCCGTGTCGGCAAGGTGCTCAGAATCGGTGAAGAGCTGGGCATGAAGATCACTCCTAAACGACCATCGAATTGGATACTCAAGCATTTGCGAGGAAGAATGGGCTACACGCTCTGCTCCCATTTTGATGTCTTTGGCGGGAAAGCAGAAGGGTATATCGTCGCTGTTCTTTTGACCGGTAGGCAGATGAAAGAGTTGGACCGTCATTTGGTGGAACGGCGCATCATCGACGCTGTCCTGTTTACTCAGGATGCATTAGGCGCAGAACGCATTGGTTTGGGTGTCTATACCGCGCCGATGACCCGGAATGGTCTGGCGGTCGTAAAGCATCCCGGCATTAAGGCCAATATCACGCACGGCGATGCCTTGTCGGCGGCAAGCACCGTTCCCATTGTGAAAGAGTGTGCCCGGCTTAAGGGCATTGACATTGCTCATGCAACCCTTGCGGTGGTCGGGGGCTATGGTATTGTAGGCAGAGCCGCCGCTCTCCTGCTATCTGAGCTTAATCCGCGTGCGATGATCCTTACCGGTCATAACCACAACAAGCTTGCGGCTGTCAGCAAGGAATTGAGTCACTGCTTTCAGGGCGAGATCGTCTGTTCTGCAGAGAATTCCATAATCAGGAAAGCGGACATAGTGATCTTGACAGTTACCTCCGATCGCTACATTGTTGGTCCAACGGACCTTAAGGAAAACGCCGTCGTCGTGGATATGGCCCAGCCCCACAACATGAGCCAGGAGGTCTGCAACCAGAGGCCTGACGTGCTCCGCGTTGATGGGGGCTATATGTCAATAGCCGACATCAATCTCCGGTTCAAGATGGGTCCACCGCGCGGCACCACCTTTGCCTGCCTGACCGAAACCATAATCAGCACCCTTTCCGGCGACCAGGATCACCACGTGGGCCCGGTAGACATGGCATTTGCCCGGAGCATCATGCCTCTTGCGAAAAGCCTCGGATTCGACGTGGCGCCTCTCACCAACTTTTCTCGTTCCATCTATCCCGACTTCCAATTCCAGAAGGCGGCAGATACAGGACCCCTAAAACAAAGGAGGGATGAATCACGTTTTTTAGGTGAGGAGAGGGTGTTGGACTTTGACAATTGACATACTGAGCCTCAGACAAAATGCACACGCCTAATTTCTGCAAAGAGTCTTGTTGTTTCTATTCCGAAGACACCATCGTTAATTATTGATACGGCAGACATCAACAGGTAAAGAAGGAATCGAGGGGTAGCCCGCGAGCAGTATTACTGCGACATTCGTGTGCCTTCGAGTCTTATGTCGTCTCGCCTGTTATGGCAGCGTCTCTATGCTGCGCGAGAAAACGAACACCGAGGGTCTAACTGCATTCTCCTGCAGGTTCCCTGACAAACTTTACCAAGTCTCGACCTTCGTGAGCTCAAACTCCACATTTCCCACAGAGGGGAGTTTCAGGTGCATGGCGACGGGAAACCTCCTTTCATCATCGGTATACCATATCTTTATGGTCCCCTCCTTATCCCCAAGGCTGCTGAAGGAGACCTTGGATTCTAGTGATGTAGTCTTCACGGTACCGTAGAGCGGGGTTTCTATCTCGCCTTTGGCTACACCAAAGGTTACCTCTTTCAGTTTGATGCCGTCATATATCCGCATCACAATCTTCTGCCCATTCACCACCTCCGGTTCCAAAAAGAACTTGAGGAAAACGGATAACGGATCATAGGTTTTGGGCGGGACTGATATCTCCTGCACATTAGGAGGTGCCACACGTTCAACAATTACCTTGTAACTGGCGGGATCAAAGGTGAGGATATCGGTGTAGCGCTTTTTCTTAGAAAAGATCCCCTTTTGATCAACTTCTTTTATGTACCGGCACGGCTCTAAACCGGCCTCTTTGATATACGAGGTAAAGCGGTTGTGCATTCGAAAAACGGGGCGGACGACGCCCTTGCTATCTATGGTAGCCTTCACCACGCGAAAAGAGCCGTCGCGCTCTATGGAGAGAGAGGCCTTGATAACGGTAGCGCCCAGCTTATGGGCCTGATAGTAGAATCGTATCCCGTTCCCCGACCAAGCAGTGCGGGCCATGGCAGAGGGGACGATCAGGACAAGTAAGAGATAAAGGAGGGGGAAGATGCTTACTCTATTCATTGCTCTCCCGCTTCTTCCCTTTTATCTCATCAGCAAATTTTTTCCAGTGACCTCTCACCATTCGTTCCGGAAAGGAGGAATGTTTTAAGTAGGGGAGGGAGTTTTCTTTAAATGAGGCCAACAGCTTTTGTATAGTTGCGTCCTTTTCAGCCTCCCTTACCCCTATCCGGGTGAGTTCTCGGTGATATGGCACCTCAGATCTCAAGGCCTCCTTTGCCTCCCGCTCATAAGGGTTGGTGGGGATGATTGCCTGGAGATAATCTGATGCCACCTTCACCGTACCCTCGATGACTACCTTGAGATTCCAGAAGTCCGCATAGTAATTAGAGCTCTCGTCCGTTACCTTGAGCAGAAGGCCGTTATCCAAGGTCAACTCTTTGAGCAGACTTTCCACAATCCTCTTCCTCACACAAACCAACTATTATATCCGCTCTGCCGACGTAAAGGCAAGGAATAAACCACCATATTCCCCAAGGCTTTCTTTTCTGTATTCTTGTGTTTTATGATACTATACAATACCGAGAATAATCTCCGAGCGGGTACAGGTATTCCCCATATTTTCGTCAGGAGGTGTGTAGCGTGGAGATGTTGGCGACAACACGACGTATCTTTAAAAGAGTACTATACAAGGGTATCCTTTTGCTCTTCATCATTATTTTTATGACGACTTTATTTCCGCTGCGGTCCGTAGCAGAAGAAGACCCCTGCGCTGCAATGGGCATGTATATTAGGAATATGACCACAATTGATGTGTGGTATACACGCAATGGCGGACCATGCACCTTTTGGCCAGACGATCACATCATTATGCTAAAACCCGGTGAGACAATCGTTATTTATCGGGACATGACCTGCAAGACGGCATATTGTTCCCGGAATCCAACGTATGATGATTACAAGGTCCTTGATGCCAATCATAATTGCCGGGTGAGAATCCTCCCTGATTGTACCCTTTCGGACATGTAATCTTCGTCGCTTTCAAGCGGGGTTCGTGGGTAAAAGTAAAAGATAGATCAGGCCTCAAAAGGGTGTTATCAATGCCGCCATCTATTTCATTGCGGGGCTGCTGTATGCGGTTTAGTGCTTCGGCTCAAAGAGGTGCTTGTTTCGCTCCCTGTCCTCTTGCGTCAAGAGGTCTCCCAGCAAACTTTCAATGGTATCCCGTGAGTAACGCATCCGCATGCGCGCCTCAATATCCAGGAGATCCATGAGGTCATATTTCTTGTAATCTAAAATCAGACCGTATTTGTTTTTTATCCTCTCGGCTACCTGTGCCAATTCGGCAATCGACGGTATCTCTTTTTCGTCTGCAACGACCCTCTGTATTCGCCCCTTTTCCGGCGCCTTCACGCTTGCTTCGCCCCTGAAAAGTACTAGTGCCTGCTCGGCGGCAAAGCGGACGTAGGGGAGGGGGTCCGCTTTGGCAACCTCTTCCAAGAAGGGGATGGCCTTTTTGTCTCCTATCCTCCCGAGGGATGCGCAGGCATTGATCCTCACTAAGGGGTTTGCATTCTTCAGTCCGCCGATAATCAAATTGACTGCCTCGTCACCCTTGATCTGCTCCAAGGCTGCCAGGGCATTCACCCGTACAAACTCATCGGCATCGTTCAGTCTTTCCCCCAGGGGCTTTACCGCCCGGTAGTCTCCGATCTCACCCAAGGCCTTTGTCGCCTCCCGGCGTACCCCTTCATCATCATCCCGCAATGCCAGGAGCAAGGGCTCCACCCCCCTGGCGTCCTTAGCCTTTCCTAATTGCTCGGCCGCATTCCTGCGGATGGGGGGGTTGTCTGCCTGCAGGTCTCTGATCAGCTCCTCTACCCCCTTTTTTTCTTGTACTAAGGCATGAGCGGGGAAAAAGAAGAGGAAGATGAGCATAAGGAAAAGCCCTTTGACTAATACCCTCTGGTTGTTCTTTTCCCTCTGCATGATTTCTTCATCTCGCCCTTGAACCAATGTACCGATCTTATGGGTTCAGCTGTTTAGAAAGAAAAATTTCTTGCCTTATTTATACTCCGATTAAGTGCTTTCTGCAAGAGGAGCTGCACCCGTTTATGAGAGGGGTTGCACTTGCTTTTTCATGCGGCCCGTGATACTAAAGAAAAAGACCCCCAAAAGGTGTTCTTTCAAGGAGCAAGGCGATGAAGGTCAAAAAAAGAATGGCAAAAAAGTTGGTGACAACGAGAAAAGATGCCACCGTCGCCGATGCCATCAACCTCATGAAGAAACACTCCATCCGTCACCTGCCGGTCGTCGAGGATGGTGAGATGCTCGGCTGGGTGACTGAGAGAGATATCCGCGAGGCCTATATCGCCTCCCTGATCGAGCAAGTATCTATTGGGGATATCATGATCAAGGATCCCATTACTATTTCGCCGGAGGCCAACCTTGAGGAGGCGGCTGAGCTCCTCTATCGTC
>Ga0214473_10008632_pt1 | contig 12046 bp, 9 predicted proteins | sample RVTome_7_FD_203509 | JGI IMG/M metagenome (GOLD analysis project Ga0214473, IMG submission 203509) | Soil microbial communities from uranium-contaminated site in the Upper Colorado River Basin, Wyoming, United States - RVT98D197 | ecosystem: Environmental > Terrestrial > Soil > Contaminated >...
CGGCTCGACCCGGTCGCCTCGGATGGGTGGAGGGAAGGAAGCGCTGCGCGAAGGGCACGAAGGGCTCGCCGACCTGCCAGACCCGCGGCCGCTCGCCCGGATCGATGTTGCAGAAGAGGCGCAGCATCCCGCGGCCCTGCGTCGGGTAGCCGTAGGCCGAGTCGATGTGCAGCGCCTGCGTCGAGCGGCGCCCGTGCGGCCGGTAGGTGATCCGGTCGCGCGCCAGGGAGGCCTGGTAGCGGGGGAACAAGCTCGCGATCAGCTCTCCGGCCCAGCTGCCGAAGCGCGCCATCATCGCCTGAACGTCCGGCACCGCGGCGGCGCTCACCCGCGCGCGCACGTACCTCCCGCCGACCGAGGCGAAGTGCGCGCGCTTGATCTTCCCGCGCCACGGCTCGTAGATGATGGTCGGTCGCCCGTTGCGCGTCTCCTCCTCCTGGACCCCTTCCAGCATGCTCCGCGTGTCCGAGATCACCTCGCGCTCGCGCTCCGTGAGCTCGAAGCCGCGCCCGTGCAGCAGCACCACGCCGCCACCCTCGAGCGCGTCGAGCGCGTCGCGCCGCACGCCGGGGGAGGAGAGATCCGCGCTCGGATCGAGCTCGAGCACCTGGACGGTGGGACCGTCGCTCGAAACCTGGGTCATCGGGTTGCCCCCTCTTCGAAACCGCCATCGCGAGAGTGCTCCAGTGCGGATCCGGAGGCGCCTCCGGCTACGCGACGGAGGTGGAAGGCTAGCAGCTCCCCGAAGCGCGAGTTGCCCAGCGGCTCGTGGTAGCAGCGCTCGACGATGTCGACGTCAGGCCCGCCGTTGCCCTCGATCAGGACCGGTCCCTCCTGGAGCAGGGCGATGTCCCAGCCGATCACGATGCGATCGGCGAAGGCCGCGTGGGCCCGCCTCGCGAGCTCGAGCGTCTCCGGCCACCACGGAAGCCTACGGCCGAAGATCTTGGCGTGCGTGTCGGGATGGGTCTCGCACCACCCGACGTCCGGGCGCAGACCGATGTCGGTCGCCCGGCCCAACACACCCGTGCGCAGGTCGACCGGCGCGGCGATCCCGCCCGCGTGGAAGTTGTCGACGGTCGCATCGGATCCCAGCGCCATCCGCAGCACGGCGTGCGTCGCCTCGAACTCGCCGCGCTCGTTCTCGATCGTGAGCACGCGCACCGTCGACAGCGCGCCGTTGGCGAGATCCGCGATCTCCGGGTCGTTCACGAGGCGCGGCTGCACGATGCAGGGCCTCGAGAGGGAGAGCTTCCGGATGTGCGCGAGGAGCTCCGCGTGGCCGAGAACGGTTCCACGTCCGTCGCGATAGCGCCCGTCTGCCTCGAAGCTCCAGCGCTGCGCGCCGGAGCCGCCGCGCCCGCTCATCGGCTTGACGAACAGGTCCGCGTCGGGGAGCCGCGGCTCGCGCGCCCCTGCCGGCTGGAGCTCGGGAGGGAACTCGCCCCGGTCGGCCGCGAGCAGCACCGGAGCCGTCGGGATGCCCCAATCCCGGCACCAGCTGGCGAACTTGAGCTTGTCTGCGAGGGGCGTGCGCTGCCCCCCTTGATTGCGCTTCACGAAACGGAAGAGGCCACCCTTGGTCTCGAAGCGGTGGAGGTACTCCCTGGCCCGCAAGCGCGCGGCGTCGTCGTAGAGCTCGAAGATGTAGTACCAGGGAGGCAGTACGTCGTATCCGCCCGCGAGGCGCAGTTGCTCGAGAACCTGGCGGATCCGCGACTTGCCCGTCCGCCGCGCGATGGCGGCGCCGTTGAGCCAGGTGAACCACGCCATCGTCCCCACGCTGGCAACCGGCCACAGCAGGAGGACGGCGAGCAGGCGCAGGCGCGCCCAGGCACCGCGCTCGCGCCAGATCTCGCGACAGTAGAATCGGTGCAGGAACGACGCGGACGAGCCGTCGCCGGGCAGGAAGCTCCACAGCAGCCCGGGAGGCGGAGCGTAGAGGATCTTCATCCGGTAGCGACGGTGACCGCGCTTTTCGTTGAGAAGCCGCGAGAGGATCCGGAATGCCGCGCTGGCACGCCCCCCCGGTCGACCGAAGCTCCGCTGCAGCTGACCGATGTCGGCGCGAAGTACCTCGGCGATCCGCGGCCCCGGCTCGCCGTGCGGGTCGGGGCTGGTCCACCTCTTCATTGCGACCTCGCTCGCCATGCGAAGTCTAGGATTGATGGCGGAGATCGGCCATGTCGGCGAAGCGTCTGCTCGCCTGCACTATGGCATTGCGCCACGGGGCTCTGCCTGGTTGCTCCGGGTCGTCCCGACGACCTAGCCCACATTTCTCACCAGAACGCTAGAGTCCCGCTCGCGGGGTGGCGGCTCCCGGACCACTCCGCTCGCTGGCGGACCACGTGCGTCCGTCGAGGAGAGCGATGAGCGCGGCTGCCCTTCCTCTGGCGGGCGCGAAGCACCGGCCGCCGGGGCACACGCTCTACCGCTACGTGGCCCGGGAGGCGCTCTGGCCGACGATCTTCGCGCTCGTCGGCCTCACGGTCGTCGTCCTCACGACCCACGTGCTCCAGTACTCCGAGCTCGTGATCAACCGCGGCGTCGAAGCGAGCTCGGTGACGACCATCCTCTTCTACGAGGCCGTTCCGGTTGCGGCGCGCATGCTCCCCTTCGCCGTCCTCGTGGGTGCTCTCTTCGGACTCGGTCGCATGGGCGCCGATCGTGAGATCCTGGCGCTCGAGTCCTGCGGGATCGCGCCGGCGCGGCTCACCTGGCCGGTCGTGGCGCTCGCGAGCACGGGCACGCTGGTGGCGCTCGGGATGGGGCTCGAGGCCACGCCGTGGGCGAGCCGCAGCCTCGATCGGCTCCTCGAGGCGATCGGACGCGAGAAGCCGTGGGCGAACCTCCAGCCGGGCAGCGTCCAACGCTTCGGAGTCTGGCAGCTCGAGGCGCGCGAGATCTCCGAGAACGGCGACGAGCTGCGCGGGGTGATGCTGTGGACCCCCGAGATCGGGGAGACGGTCTTCGCCCAGCGTGGACGCCTCGCGCCCGCGGGCGAGGACGTCGACGTCGTCCTCGAGGAAGGGGCGGTGCTGCTCTCGCGCGATCGCGGCGTCGACCTGCTGCGCTTCGCGACCCTCGAGACCAAGCTTGCCGCCGGCGAGATCCTGGAGCGGGACGAACGCGAGCGGGTGCTCTCGCTCTCGCTCGACGAGCTCTCCGCCGAGGCGCGCGCCTTCGTCCCAGCGGAGGGTCGCCGCCTCTCGCCGGCGGAGCTGGAGCGCCAGCGGCGCTTCGCCTACCCCGTCGCGACGCTCGTCTTCGGGTTCCTCGCGGTCCCGCTCTTCCTGACCCGCGCCCACGCCACGCGCTCCGCCGGCGCGGTGATGGGCCTGCTCTGCACGCTCGCGTACTACGGTCTCGTCCAGCTCTCCGAGGGCCTGGTCCAGGCAGGCACGATCGGCCCGCGTGTCGCCGCGTGGATCCCGAACGCAGCGCTCGCGGCGCTCGCCTCCGGCCTGCTCTTCCGCGCGCTCCGGCGGCGGGTACTCGACAGGCCCTTCGAGCGGGGCGTCGCCTTCTGGGCGCGCGACCGCCGGGCGCCCGCCGGCGCGGACGCCCGACCGCTGCGCGAGCCGCGCCTGCACCGCCACGCCCTCGTCCGCTACGTCGCCACCCGCTACCTCCAGGTCACCGCGCTCACTTTCTCGGCGCTCTTCTCCGCCTATCTCCTGATTGACGTGATGGACCGGCTCGAGTGGTTCGCCGAGCACGGAGCGACGGGCATCGAGGCGCTGCGCTACTACGGGGCACGCGTTCCGCTGCTCGCCTCGCGCGCCGTGCCGCTGGCGATCCTCTTCGCCACGTCGCTCACGGTAAGCCTGCTCGCCGCCGAGGGCGAGCTGCTCGGGATGCGGACTTGCGGAATTCCCGCGCTACGCGCGCTACTGCCGGTCCTCGTCATCGCGGCCCTCGTGGCACCGCTCTACTTCGTCTTCAACAACACCGTGCTGCCGCGCACCAACGCGCTCGCCGACCAGCTCAAGCGTACGGAGATCCGAGCCAGGACCACGAGCAGGGCCCCGCGCAACGTCTGGCATCGCTCGGGGAACACGGTGCTCCAGGCCAATCACTTCGACGCGGAGCGCGGCGTCGGCCAGAACGTCACGATCTACTGGCTGGGGAGCGACGAGCTCCCGGTCGCGCGCACCGACGCGGCATCGATGCACCACATCGGGCGGGGAAACTGGCGGCTCGTCGCTCCCTCGGGGATCGAGGTCGAGAACGGCACGGCGCACCGCGTGGAGCCCCGCCGCTACGTGGAGCTCGGCGAGTCGATCGCGACGGAGGTCGACACCCGGCAGATGAGTGCGGCCCGGATCGCCCGTGAGGCCGAGGAGACCGAGGCCGCCGGCTTCGACGCCAGCACGCTTCGCGTCGACTACCACGCCAAGCTCGCCGAGCCCTTCTCCTGCATCGTGCTGCCCGCGGCGGTGCTCTTCTTCGCGGCAACGGGGCCGCCCTTCCCCGGTCCCGCCCAGACCCTGCTGGTGAGCGGCGTGATCGGCGTCGTGTACATCCTGTTCACCGCGGTCGCGACCTCGATGGGCCACGGGGGGCGCATCCCGCCGGCGCTCGGCGGCTGGGCGCCGCTCGCGGTCTTCGCGCTCGTCGCGGCCTTGTTCGGCCGGCGCATGTGGCGCCGGCACTAGGCAGTCGACGCGACGGTCAGCGGCGACGCAGCGGCGTCTCGACGGCGCGACCAGTCCTGGGGCGGTCTCCTAGCCCCGGATCGTGATCGCCGCGTTCGAGATGATCGCGGCGTCGCGCTCTTTCGACTTCGCCTGGATCAGGATCTTGTCGCCCTCGCGCCAGTACGAGGTCAGGTAGGTCTCGCCGGGGAAGGCCACGCCGGCGAAGCGCGCCTGGTAGCGCGCGACCTTCGTGACGTCGCCGCCGAGCACGTGGTCCACGACCGCCTTGCACACGATCCCGTAGGAGCACAGGCCGTGAATGATCGGGCGGTCGAAGCCCGCCAGCTTCGCGAACTCGGGGTCCGCGTGCAGCGGGTTCTTGTCGCCCGAGAGGCGGTAGATCAGCGCCTGCTGGGGCAGCGTGCGCCGCTCGATCACGCCGTCGGGCGCGCGCGCGGGCGCTTCGTTCCCGGCCTTCGGCCCGGACTCGCCGCCGAAGCCGCCCTCGCCGCGCAGGAAGAGCCCGAAGCGGTTCGTGAAGAGCGGGCGGCCCGACTCGTCGCTGCTCGCGACCTCGAGCACGCACAGGCAGGCCTTCCCCTTGTCCCAGAGCTCCGCGACCTTGCCGCGGTTCGTGATCGTGGCCTCGGGCGGGATCGGCTGGTGGATCTGCAGGTCCTGCTCGCCGTGCAGCAGCATCGCGAAGTTGAACTTGAGGCCCGGCACGTTCCCGAGGCCGCCCATCGCCCCGAAGGTCGGGATCACGCCGAAGCTCGGCAGCACCTTCAGGTTCTTCTCGTAGCAGTACTCGAGCTCGTTCTTGTCGGTGGCCGGGTTCCCCGCGCCGACGCCGAGGTGGTACAGGATCACCTGGTCCCGGGTGTAGCTGTACTTGCCCTCGCCGAGCTCGCGGCCAAGTGCCTGCTTGGGATCGATCGGCATCTGCGTTTACCCCTGCTGTGCCTTGAGGGCCTCGGCGATCGCCTGCATCTCGCCCGCGATGCTGTCCGGGATCGTGTGGCCCTCGGTGTTGCGGATCGCGGGAAGGTTCGCGGCGATCTCCTCGGGCGAGGGGATCTGGCCCTTGCGCGCCGTCCAGCCCTTGCCGAGACCGATGAAGATCCGGGCGTAGCGCCCGCCTCCCACGTCGAAGATCTCGTGCGTGAGCTGGCACTGCTCCGAGACGAGGTAGGCGACGAGGGGCGTCACGAAGTTCGGATCGAGCGCCGCGGCCATGGGACCGAGCAGGCTCTCGGTGAGCCGTGTCTTCGCGATCGGCGCGATCACGTTGCACTTGATGTTGTTCTTCGCACCCTCGACGGCCAGCACGTTCGAGAGCCCGACGAGGCCCATCTTGGCGGCCCCGTAGTTCGTCTGGCCGAAGTTGCCGAAGATGCCGGCGCCCGACGCCGTGAACACGAAGCGCCCGTAACTGTGCTCCTTCATCACGCGGAAGGCCGGCTGCGAGACGTAGAAGGCGCCTTTCAGGTGGACATCGATCACCACCTCGAGGTCCTTCGGCTCGAGCTTCGCGAAGGACTTGTCGCGCAGGATGCCAGCGTTGTTGATCACGATGTCGAGCTTGCCGAAGTTGTCGACGGCGGCTTGGACGATCGCCTCGCCGCCCTGGGGCGTCGAGACGGAGTCGTAGTTCGCGACCGCCTTGCCGCCCTTCTCGGTGATCTCCTTCACCGTCTGGTCGGCCATCGACGAGCCGCCGCCCGTGCCGTCGGCGGAGCCGCCGAGGTCGTTCACCACGACGCTCGCGCCGCGGGAGGAGAGCATCAGGGCGTAGGTCTTGCCGAGGCCGCCGCCGGCCCCGGTGATCACGGCGACGCGGCCGTCGTAACGGATCTCGCTCATCGGGAGGACTCCTTCGTCGTGGGGCGAGCATGATAGCAACCCGCGGCCGACGGGCTCGGGGGCAAGGCGGCCGAGCTACCTCCGATAGCGGCGGCCCTGGACCGCGCCGACCAAGCGCCGGAAGGCGCTCCGGGGCACGGCCCCCGAGGCCGCCGCGAGCAGCTTGTATCCCACCCCCGGCACGCAGACGAGCTCCCCCCGCGCGAGCGATGCAAGCGATGCCTCGACGACCGACTCGGGGGTCAGCCAGGCGAAGCTGGGGACGGTCGCGGGGTCGACCCCCGCCCGCTCCTGGAAGCGCGTACGGGTGAAGCCGGGGCAGAGCGCCTGCACGCGAACGCCCGTCCCCCGCAGCTCCTCGGCGAGCGCCTCGGTCAGGCTGTTCACGAAGGCCTTGGTGGCGCCGTAGGTCGCGGTGAAGGGATAGGGCCCGATCCCGGCGAGCGAGGAGACGTTGATCACGGCGCCGCGCCCGCGCGGGAGCATCGACGCGACGGCGGCGTGCGTGAGGCGCGTGAGTGCGATGACGTTCAGGCGGATCTGCTGCTCCTCGCGCTCGACGTCCTGCTCGGCGAAGGCGCCCGCGGTGCCGACGCCCGCGTTGTTCACGACGAGGTCGAAGGCCCGCCCGGATCGCACGCGCTCCTCGACCCGGCGCAGGTCCGCGTCCGCGGTGAGGTCGGCGGTCAGGCACTCGACCGCGGCCCCGCTCTCGCTCCGCAGCTCCTCGGCGAGGGACTCGAGCGCGTCGGAGCTGCGGGCCACGAGCACGAGGTCGTGCGCGTCGCGCGCGAGCTGCCGGGCGAAGGCCTCGCCGATTCCCGACGAGGCCCCGGTCACGAGGGCGAGGCGGCGGTCGCGTTCCGGCACGGGAGCTCCTCCTGCGGGGCGCGCCCCGGATGCGCCGCAACCGGAAGGGCCCGAGCGGCGACACGGTAAGCTAGGAGCCGGAGCCATGCCCGCCGACTTCGCACGCACCCTCGCCGAGCACGGCGTCGCCCCGCTTCGGCGGGTCGCCGCCACGACGCTCCAGGTGAACGTGGGGCGGCGCTGCGACCTCGCCTGCCACCATTGCCACGTGGAGGCCGGGCCGAAGCGCACGGAGGCTATGAGCCGCGAGACCGCGGATCGCGTCCTCGAGCTCCTCGCGAGGAGCCCCGGGCTCGCGACCCTCGACTTGACGGGCGGGGCTCCGGAGCTCCACGACGTCTTCCGCCCGCTCGTCGTCGGGGCCAGGGCGCTCGGCCGCTCCGTCATCGACCGCTGCAACCTGACGACCCTCGCGCTCCCCGGCCAGGAGGACACCGCGGAGTTCCTCGCCAGCCACGGCGTCCGGATCGTGGCCTCCCTCCCCTGCACCACCCCCGGCAACGTCGACGCGCAGCGCGGCCGCGGCGTCTTCGAGCGCAGCATCGAGGCGCTGCGGAGCCTGAACGCCCTCGGCTACGGCCGCGCCGGCTCCGGGCTGAGCCTCGACCTCGTCTACAACCCGCTCGGCCCCTCGCTCCCGCCGCCGCAGGCCGAGCTCGAGGCGCGCTACCGCGAGGATCTGCGCTCGCTCTTCGGGGTCGAGTTCGACCGTCTCCTCACGCTCACCAACATGCCGATCAAGCGCTTCGCCCACGCGCTCGAGCGCGATGGGCGCCTCGAGGAGTACCTCTCGCTGCTCGTGAACCACTTCAACCCGGCCACGGTCTCGGGGCTCATGTGCCGCGACACGGTCTCGGTGGGCTTCGACGGCGCGCTCTACGACTGCGACTTCAACCAGATGCTCGAGCTCCCGCTCGGCGCGCGCGCTCGCAGCGTCTTCGACGTCGAGTCGCTCGAGGGGCTCTCCGGCGAGCCGGTCGCGACCGCGTCCCACTGCTTTGGCTGCACGGCCGGAACGGGATCGAGCTGCGGGGGGAGCCTGGCATAGTGGAGTCGGCGCGGCCGCAGGCGGAGCTGGCGAGGCGCGGGCGCGGAATCGTCCGCCTCCTCGCCGTCGCGGCGGCGCTCGCGGCGCTGCTGCTGCTCGGTCGCCTCGCGGGCGGCGCGATCCCGCGCTTTGCGAGCTGGGTGGAAGGCCTGGGCCTCCTCGGGCCGGCGGTCTTCATCGCGGGCTACGCGGCGGCGGTGGTGGCCTTCGCCCCGGCCTCGCTCTTGACGCTCGCCGCGGGCGCGATCTTCGGCGTGCTCGAGGGAACCGTCTACGTCTTCGTGGCGGCGAGCCTCGGCGCCTGCCTCGCCTTCCTCGTGGCGCGCCACGGGGCGCGCGCGCTCGTCGAGCGCCGCATCGCGGGCGACCGCCGCTTCGCCGCCATCGACCGCGCCATCGGGGAACAAGGGCGACGGATCGTCTTCCTGCTGCGCCTCTCGCCCGCGTTCCCGTTCAACCTGCTGAACTACGCGCTGGGGCTCACCCGCGTCCGCTTCGCCGACTACGCTGTGGCCTGCCTCGGCATGCTGCCCGGCACGCTCGCCTACGTCTACTCGGGGAGCCTCCTCGGCGACGTCGCCGCGGCGGCCGGCGGGGCCGCGCCCGAGCGGGGCCCCGCGCAGCAGGCGCTCTTCGCGGCGGGGCTCGTGGCGACGATCGCGGTTACCGCGGTCGTGACGCGGATCGCGCGGCGGGCCCTGGCCGAGGCCACTGCCGAGGAGGAGGCCCACGCGTGAAGCCGCCCGAGATCCAGCCGCAGGACGAGCACAACCGGGCGCTCCTCGCGCACGTGCACCCCTCCGACTGGGTGAACCCCGAGCCGCGCGGTCGCTACAACCTCGTCGTGATCGGCGCCGGCACCGCCGGCCTCGTCACGGCCGCGGTCGCGGCCGGGCTCGGCGCGCGCGTGGCGCTCGTCGAGCGTCACCTGATGGGGGGAGACTGCCTGAACGTCGGCTGCGTGCCCTCGAAGAGCGTGATCCGCGCCTCGCGTTTCGCCGCCGAGGCGCGCCGCGCCGCCGCCCTGCTCGGGCTCCCGGCGCTTTGCTCCGCCGAGATCGACTTCGCGGCCGCGATGGAGCGCATGCGCCGGATCCGCGCGCGCATCGCCTCCGAGGACTCGGCGCGGCGCTACCGCGACGAGCTCGGGGTCGACGTCCATCTCGGGGAAGGCCGCTTCGTCGACGGCGAGAGCATCCTGGTCGCGGACCGGCGTCTGCGCTTCCGCAAGGCCGTGATCGCGACCGGCGCCCGCGCGACGGCGCCGCCGATCGAGGGCTTGTCCGAGGTCGGCTACCGCACCAACGAGACGATCTTCGAGCTCGTGGCGCGCCCGCACCGGCTCGGCGTGATCGGCGCCGGGCCGATCGGCTGCGAGCTCGCGCAGGCCTTCCGCAGGCTCGGCTGCGAGGTCGTGCTCTTCGACCAGGCGCCCCAGATCCTCGCGCGCGAGGACGCGGACGCGGCCGCGATCGTGCAGGAGCGCTTCGTCCGGGAGGGCATCCGGCTCGTGCTCGAAGCCAGGCTCGAGAAGGCGCTGCGGCGCGGCGGCGAGAAGGTCCTCCGGGTCTCGCACGCGGGCGGCTCCGAGGAGATCGCGGTCGACGAGATCCTGGTCGGCGCCGGCCGCGCGCCGAACGTCGAGGGTCTCGGCCTCGAGGCGGCGGGCGTCGACTTCGACCCGCGCCGGGGCGTGCGGGTCGACGATCACCTACGGACGACGAACCGCAGGGTCTACGCCGCGGGCGACGTCTGCATGGACTGGAAGTTCACGCACGCGGCCGATGCCGCGGCGAAGATCGTGGTGCAGAACGCCCTCTTCTTCCCGAGCAAGCGGCTCTCCTCGCTCGTGATGCCCTGGTGCACCTACACCGACCCCGAGGTCGCTCACGTGGGCCTGGGTGAGCGGGAGGCCGCCGCGCGCGGCGTCGCGGTCGACGTCCACCGCGTGCCGCTCCACGAGGTGAACCGGGCCGTCACCGACGGCGAGGAGGAGGGCTTCGTGAAGATCCTCGTGCGCCGCGGCAGCGACCGCATCGTCGGGGCCACGATCGTGGCCGCGCACGCCGGGGAGACGATCAGCGAGCTCACGCTCGCGATCGTCGCGAAGCTCGGGCTCGGGACCCTCCTCGGCGTGATCCACCCCTACCCGACCCAGGCCGAGGGCATCAAGCGCGCCGCCGCGGCCCACGCCCGCTCGCGCCTCACGCCGCGCCTGGCCCGGCTCCTCTCGGGCTGGATGGCGCTGCGCCGCTGAGGCACGCTCCGACCCGATGTCGCTGCTGCGCTTCCTCGGAGGGCGGACACCGGCGCGCGACGCCGGGGGCGAGACGGAGACGGTGCGCCGCATCGCCGCCCGGCTCGAAGCCCTCCCCGCCGAGCGGGCCCGCCACCTCGCCGCCTTCGCCTACGTGCTCGCGCGCGTGGCGCACTCGGACCTCGAGATCGAGGCGGCCGAGTCCGCGGAGATGGAGCGGCTCGTGGCGGAGCTCGGGGGGCTCCCCGGGGCCGAGGCGGCGCTCGTGGTCGAGATCGCGAAGAGCCAGGCACGCCTGCTCGGGGGCACCGAGAACTACATGGTGACGCGGGAGTTCCGCCGCAGCGCCACGCCCGAGCAGCGCGCGCGCCTGCTCGAGTGCGTCTACGCCGTGGCGGCGGCCGACGGCACCATCTCGTCCGTCGAGAACGTGGAGTGCGGCCGGATCGCCGACGAGCTCGGCTTCACACGCGAGGAGGCCCTCGCCGTGCGCAGCGCCTTCCGCGACAAGCTCTCAGTGCTGAAGCGGCCGGCCCAATGAGGCTTCGCTCGCCTGTGGCTCGCTGCGCGGCGGCTGCGCCGCCTTGCTCTGGGCCCCATCGGCGCTCGCCGCCATCCTCCGGTTCGTAGTAGTCTGTCCTGCGTGACCGGACAGCACCTCGCACGCCTCGTCTGCGCGCTCGCGCTGGCGGGGGATCTCGCCGCCGGGGCCTCCGTCGCGTGGGCGCAGGATCTCTTCGTCGTAAGCCAGGGGAACCAGCGGGTTCTCCAGTACGCCGGCAGCGACGGCTCCTTCGTGCGCACCCTGGTCGAGCGGATCAGCGTGGGCTTCCAGAATCCCGGCGGCATGGCGCTGCACCCGGCGGGCGCGGAGCTCTACGTGTCGAGCACCGGAACCGGCGAGCTCTGGCGCTACTCCCTCGCGAGCGGCCTGGCGATCGTGCCTCCCGCGGCCGCGGGGCTGATCCAGCCGGGAGGGCTCGCCTTCGACGCGGCGGGCACCACCCTCTACTTCCTCGCCAGCGCCGGTCCGCTGAGCACGGGCACCGACGCGATCCGGAGTCTCACCCTCGGCTCCGGAACGGTCGCGACGCTCGCGACCGACGCGACCGCCAGCTTCGCGGCGCTCGCGCTGAGCGGCTCGCTGCTCTTCGCGAGCGATGCGCTGAACGGAACGATCGTGAGCTTCCCGACGTCGGGGGGAAGCGGCACGCCGGTGATTCTGGGGCTCGTCTCTCCGGGGGCCCTCCTCTTCGGCTCGCCGACGCAGCTGCTGGTCGCGGAGTCGGGCGCGAACCGCGTCGTCGAGTACGTCCTCGTCGGGTCGTCGTGGTCGTTCGCGCGGGAGGTGCTCCCCGCGAGCGCCGG
>Ga0214473_10008633_pt1 | contig 12045 bp, 9 predicted proteins | sample RVTome_7_FD_203509 | JGI IMG/M metagenome (GOLD analysis project Ga0214473, IMG submission 203509) | Soil microbial communities from uranium-contaminated site in the Upper Colorado River Basin, Wyoming, United States - RVT98D197 | ecosystem: Environmental > Terrestrial > Soil > Contaminated >...
CCTGGCCGGAGTGAAAGATGACGAGCTTTTCGGGTATTATATCACGGAAGACGAGGGATTGCCTGTGTACGTATTCCCCATAAGCAAATTTCTACGTTACAGCATACCTTTTCGGCCGCCCGATGAAACGATCAAGTATCTGAAAAATCTTTACGACAAAAAGGGCGACATCGTGGTGGTTTACGCCGACGACGGCGAGAAGTTCGGCGTCTGGCCCGATACCTATGCGACGTGCTATAACGAACGATGGCTGGAACGTTTTTTTCATCTGTTAACGGAGAATATCGGCTGGATAAAGCCGATGTTTTTCTCGGAGGTTATAGCCGAGGCGCCGGCGCTGGGCAGGGTCTATCTCCCGACATCGTCGTACGCCGAAATGGGACAATGGTCGCTGCCGGCCGAGGGATTTAAGGAATATGAAGAGATCGAGGAAAAGCTGAAATCGGAAAGCTCGTGGGAAAAATACGGTTATCTGATCAGGGGCGGATTCTGGCGGAATTTCCTCTCGAAATATCCCGAAGCGAACAACATGCACAAGAAAATGATTCACCTGACATATTCTATTCGGGAAGCGGCGGAAAAGAAAGCGGTGTCAGATGACGTCTTAAAACAGGCCATCGATCTAAAATGGCAGGGGCAGTGCAATTGCCCTTATTGGCACGGCGTTTTCGGAGGGCTTTATCTGAATCATCTGCGACACGCGACCTACTCGAGATTTCTGAAGGCCGAGGCATTGCTCGAGGGGGGAAAGGATGAGAAATTCCTGGAATACGAGGTTTTCGACTTTGATTTTGACGGCCAGGACGAGGCGGTTCTAAGGAATCGTTATCTGAATCTTTATATATCGGCGGCGTACGGCGGCTCGATTTTTGAACTCGATTATAAGCCGGCATTTATGAATTTGCTCGATACCATGACGCGCAGGCAAGAGGGATATCACGGCAAAATTACGGAAGCATCCGACGCGAATAATTATTCGCGCGGGGGATCGATACATGATCGAGTGGAGGCCAAAGAGGCGGGTCTGGAGAAATATCTGGTCTATGACTGGCATCGTCGATTGAGCCTGCTCGATCATTTCATGAAGTCAGGCACCGTCCCTGATGAATTCGCGTTCAATAAATATGTCGAATGCGGGAATTTCATCAACCAGCCGTATACCGCCGAGCTTTTAAAAAAGAAAAACAAGCTGCAGATGATATTGCACCGGGACGGACGGGTCTGGATAGACAAGGTCTGGGCGCCTATTTTTCTGATCAAGGTCATCACATTGCTTCCAGATACCCCTGGTTTCGACGTTGTCTACAGAATCGAAAACAGGTCGGAATCGCGGCTGGAGTCGTTATTCGGTATTGAAACGGCCTGGGCGCTGTTGGCCGGGAATTCCCCGGACAGGTATTATCATGTCAACGGCAACCGGCCTGAGATTTCCAATATGCTTTCCCGGGGGGTTATTGCCGATTCGGAATCGATGGGCATCCGCGACGAGGCTTTCGGGTACGATATTCTGTTACAGGCGGACCGTAAACTGGATTGGTGGCGTTTTCCCATAGAGACTATCAGCCTTTCGGAGGGGGGATTCGAACGGAATTATCAACAATCGACAGTCGTTCCGGTAGTCGGGCTGGATCTATTGCCGGGGAGCAGTTTCGATCTGAAACTCTCCATAAAGATAGAAAAAATATAGAACCGATTAAATCTCCCCTGAATCGACGTCGGGCCATTCCCCGGAGATATTTTCGTCTCTTACCGCGCTTTTAAGTTTACGCAGAAGCGATTTATAATGGCTTCCCTTCCAGTAATATCGTCCGCAGACAGGGCAACGATAGATAGCGCTCTGGGATTTGAGAATGAATGGGAAGACCGAGTCGGAGAGTGTTTTTTTATCCACGCTTCGGCTCAGGCTGTTGCATCTGGAGCATCGCGCGAACAGCAGGTCCGTTTTTATAATCAGGTACAGGTCTTTGATTACCATCGATAGCTGGTTTAAGGGGTTATCGTCCTTAAGGAACAAAACGCCGTAAGGATGAGATTTCGCGGCGAGTTTATTATCGCGGGTGAGGAGGCATCTATTTTCACCGGCGGCCAGGCGGAGCAGCGCGGCGTCATCGATCTTTTCGTAAAAGAGAGTATCGAATCCGAGGATTCGGAGGTACGCGGCGAGCCTGCCGAGGTTATCGTCGCAGATGAATTTCATATTGGGAAAGCTAATATTTCCATCGGCGGCAGGTCAATAGGTTAAGGCCGGCCGGGTACAGGTTTTTTCCTTGACTATATTTCGACAGGGGTTATTATTTAGGTCTTGTTTGAAGATACGGGGGTGTAGCTCAGTGGTAGAGCATCTGCCTTTTAAGCAGGTGGTCGATGGTTCAATCCCATCCACCCTCATATTGGAAAGCGCGGTTCGGCGCCTTTAGCTCAGCTTGGTAGAGCAGCTGACTCTTAATCAGCGGGTCGCAGGTTCGAGTCCTGCAAGGCGCAGTGTGATATTTCACAACGGGTTAAGAAACTGCCTTCCCACCGATTTTTATCGAGTCAACGGCTCTCAAAGAACTGTAATTCCAATTAAAAGATTAACCGAATAAAGTCAAGTCGTAAGAATCTCTATTTATCGTGCTTCTTCCGGTAATCGCGTAACGCCAGGGCAATGACCTCGCTTAAGCTCTGCCGCTGGCTCCTGGCCCAGTTGTAGGGCTCAAAATCGATAGGTTTCACGTAAATATTTACCGGGTCGCCAGGGTAATTATCCGTACTCTCGAATCGGTGGAATTATTTTTGCCGGAATATTGTTAATTATCATGCTTAAATGAAGATGCAATCGAAATAATAGACTCCCGGCGATATTTTGCTGTCGACAGTTCACGGGCCGTAGGTCTGATCGAGGGCAATACGAATATGACGCGCAAGCTAAAGTATCGGGGCGATTTCCATAATAACGAGATCGAAAAGGTCAAACACTATTTCACGAGCAGGTATCCCGGGCGGGCCGGCATATCGAAGTCGGTTTTCCGTATCAAAGAGAATCAACGTCTTTCGCTACTCAAAGAATGGTTTCCGCGGCACCGCGAGATAAGCCTTCTGGATATCGGATGCGGGGACGGTGTGTTTTTATCAAATGTCCTTGACGGAACATTGAAGCTTATAAAAATAGAGGATCTGGTGCCGGATAATATCAAGCTGGCAGGCTGTCGTCTGGCGGATAAAACAGAAACGCTGGACACGGAAGTCATCGATTCGTATAGTGTCAACGACAAGAAGCAATATGATATAGTTCTGGCAATCGGTATTTTCGATTATTATTGCGATTGGCCCGGCTTATTGGAGTCGCTCATGAGTCGTACAAAAGGCATATTGATCGCGGATTTTCCCAAATCGGGAACGTTTCATTCGATGGCGCGGCGAATCTGGCTTGGACTTAATCATATCAAATTAAATACGATCAGCGGGCCGGGGCTGGATAGGTTTTTGAGATCGCTGGGGATGAATTTCGAGGTTAAGGAGCTTGATTTGAACTGGATGGTGAAAATCGGCAACTCGGAGCCTCAATCGAGGGATCAAACTGCCGCGGGAAATTCCTCATCGGGTGGAGATTCAAGATGATAATCGGGGCTAAATCGTATGATATTGTTCTGGCCCGACCGGGTCTTTCTCAAAAAACCGACAGGCATTGGAGCTCCGAACCACCGTTGGGGCTGGCCTATATCGCCGCGACGGCTCGGGAGGAGGGACTGAGGGTGGCTGTCATTGACGCCAAGGCGCTCGGTCATTCCTCCTCCGAATCCACTGTAAAAATGATAAGAGAATATAGCCCTGATATTCTGGGGATCTCGGCCATGACCAATGAATACAGCCAGGCCGGGGAAATCGCCGGGCTATTGAAATCGGCGAACGAACGATGCATTGTCATAGTCGGGGGCGCCCACGCGAACGCGCTGCCTTCAGAGACACTCGCCGATTCTTCCGACATTGATTTCGCTTTTGCGGGAGAAGGGGATCGACTTTTCACGAGGGAAAATGTCAATAATATCCTATCGGGCGCAAACCTGGACCGGATACGCGGTCTATATGGAAGGGGGGATAACAAATCGGCGGAGTCCGGATTCTCGCCGGCGTTCAGAGAGGCTATTGACGATCTGCCTTTTCCCGCCTGGGATCTTTTCCCTCGGCGCAAGAAGTATCCGGTCATGACCGAACGAGGATGTCCGTGCAGATGTGTATTTTGCAGCCATAATTCCTCTCAAAGAATACGAAGACGCCCTGTCGAACAGGTAATTGAGGAGATTAAATGGCTGCATAAGGATTTTCAGCCCGACCTGATTAATATCGAGGACGAGACGTTCGGGTCGAATCAACCGAGAACCATCGAATTTCTGGCCCGGCTAGTGGAATTCAATAAAAGCGCGAGGGTTGAATTCAAAGCTCAGACGCGCGTCAACTGCGCCTCCCCGTCGATGCTGGAGTTGATGAAAAAGGCGGGCTTCAGATATGTCGAATTCGGCGTCGAATCAGGCGACCCCGAAGTTTTAAAAAATTGCGGAAAAGGGATCAACCCGGAACAAATAGAGAAGGCAGTCGGGTTGGCCCGCATGGCGGGATTAAAAGTGTGGCTCAAATTTATTATCGGGCTTCCCGGCGAATCGGTAAGCACTGTTCGCAGGACTATTGAACTGGCCGTTAAGCTTAATCCCGATAGGATGTCCGTGGCGAAAATAGTGGCTTATCCCGGCAGCGATATTTATAGGTGGGCTGTCAACGGGGAAAACGGCTACAGGATGATAACGAATGACTGGAGACGTTTCGACAAATACCTGTCCAGTTCCGTCGAGCTCGAGGGGTTTCCGGAAAGAACGATGCGCAGACTTCAATTTCAGATGTATTTCGAAACGTATATCAGAAATTCCAGATTTCTGGATTTCGCGAGATTGATTCTCAAGAACCGTTCCTTTATCGTTCCGCTGCTCAAAAGACCCGGGCGAAGTTCATAGACCTGGCCGCCCCTATGGCGATTTCAGCGATATGAAACTATTATTTATACGTCAGAATTACCCGCCGGAGCGCGGTCCGTTCAGGCATACGCGCGACCTGGCGGCTGATATGGCATCGAGAGGTTATGAAGTAACTGTCGTTACCGCGCTTCCAAACTACCCTTTCGGAAAAGCGTATTCCGGTTATGGAAGATTCTGGCCCGATATCCGGAATGAGGATGGCGTAAAAGTGGTCAGGCTGCCGGTGGTGATGGCGGCGAATCGATTCCCCGCTTTTAGAATTGCGAGCTTTGTATCATTCGTAATTTCATCATTTATCTGGCTTTTCTTCAGCGATCGCCACGACGTTATCATAGCCACGGTTCCCCCGGCGACTGTAGCTCCTCTCGGATATACGCTCTCGAAAATCAAGAAGATTCCTGTTATCATGTCTCTTTATGATATTGAGCCTTTGAGATCCTTTGATCTACGCGGCAAGGCGAAAATTCCTGGAGCCAGGTATATAATAAGAATTTTCATGAGGCTGTACGATAAGGCTGATAGAATAGTGGTTCCTGTCATGAATGAATATCGAATCCTCGTTGGGCACGGCGTGAATCCCACAAAAATCGAAATTATCACGCACGGGGTCGATATTGACAAATTCCTGGCGTCGTCGTTAGCAAACCAGACGCACAAACTCGCTAAGATTCCCGGAAGGAAGATATTTCTTTATCTGGGGACTATCGGTGTCGCGCACGACCTGGAATCGATATTATATCTGTTTTCGGATCACTCCATTAGAGATTTGCCAGTAGAGCTTTTAATCATAGGCGACGGGGAGCGCGCCCCGGAATGCAGGAAGATAATCCGCGAAAATAATCTTGATAATGTAAAGATATTCCCGTCAATACCCCATGAACAGGTACCGTCCGTTTTGGTGCAGGCCGATGTTCTGGTTATCTCCCTGGCTCGAGGGTTAAAGGTTCACGGCGCGAAATTGTTCGACTGTCTGGCCGCGGGAAAACCGGTTTTAGCAAACGATTCGGGTGTTATTAAAGATATTATTAAGAGTATCGGTAACGGATGGTTTTTTGATAGAGATAATCCCGAAAGTCTGTATACCGCCCTAACCGATATTATACGACGTCCTGAACGGGAATTGGCTGAAATGGGATTAAAAGGCCGCGAATACGCTAAGATTCACTTTAACGCCAAAGAAAAGCATGACCGCTGGGAGCAGCTTTTTCTCGAGATCGCGGGGGAAAAAGGCCGGCGGAATCGGTGATTCGGGATAGATCTGATTTATTACTGTCGGGCAATTATCGGAGCGGGTGTCAAGATCGATTTCAGCCTTCCGTAATCCGATTTATTACAGAAATGGTCGTATTATCACTCGCCGGGTATCGCGCGGCTGCCGTCACTTTCCCAGCTTCAACGAACTGATGAGGTAGCCGGATACAAAACCAAGCAGCGTCATCGAAAGAACCAGGACGATTAGCGAGAGATTAAACTCCCAGAAAAGCAGGGTCACCGTAACGGTTTGAGTGTTCTGCAGCATGATGATTATCGCGAGAATGATGGCAATCACGAGGATTATTTTTTTGGGTTCCATCTGGCCCTCCGTTTCATGTCCTTATTAAGGCAAGTCGGCTGTCCCCTGTGATTAATAAAGCCGGTGGATTATAGGGGTCATTTTTGGTTTCCGCCGCTGTTTTTCATGGAAAGGGAAATCCGTCGGCGCTCCAGGTCAACACTCAACACGGTCACGGTCACCGGCTGGTGGACCTTGACCAGTCCGGATGGATCGGGAACATAGCGGTCGGCCAGTTCGCTTTTGTGCACCAGGCCGTCATGATGCACTCCGATATCGACAAAGGCCCCGAAAGCGGTGACGTTGGTGATCATGCCCTGCAATTTCATCCCCGGTTTCAAATCTTCCATGGTCTTGATCGACGGGTTGAATCTGATCGGCTCGTGGCGTTGGCGGGGATCGCGTCCCGGCCGGGCCAGTTCTTCCATAATATCCTGAAGAGTAGGGAGGCCGACCGTTTCCGATACATACCTGTTCAAATCGATATTATCTCTCCAATCCCCGTTCCTCATGAGATCTTTGACGTGGCGTTTGAGGTCCCTCGCCATAGCTTCCACAATATGGTAGCTTTCGGGATGCACGCCGCTGGAGTCAAGTGGGTTCCGGGAGTCCGGGATTCGCAGAAAACCGGCGGCCTGCTCGAATGCCTTAGGGCCGAATCTGGGAACTTTCTTTAGATCCTCGCGCAATTTGAAAGGACCGTTTTCGTTTCTGTAGGCGACAATATTTTCGGCCAGGCGACGACCCAACCCGGACACATAGGTAAGAAGCTGAACGCTTGCCGTGTTGACGTCCACCCCGACACTGTTGACGCAGCTCAAAACGGTATCGTCGAGACCCCGCTTGAGTTCCGCCTGATCGACATCATGCTGGTACTGACCTATGCCAATGGATTTGGGATCGATCTTGACAAGTTCCGCCAGCGGGTCTGTCAGGCGACGACCGATGGAGACGGCGCCGCGGACGGTGATATCACGGTCGGGAAATTCTTCCCTTGCGGCATCGGAGGCTGAATAAACCGACGCGCCGGACTCGTCGACCATCTCCACCGATATATCTTTGGGAAGATCGAGCTCTCTTAGAAACGACTCGGTTTCCCGTCCAGCGGTGCCGTTACCGATGGCGATCACCTCGATTTCGAATTGCTTGCAGAGTCTTTTTATCTCGATACCGGCCATTTTTTTCTCGTTCTCCGAATTGTGAGGGAAAATCGCAGTATTGTATTTGAGATTTCCCCGGTTATCCAGACAGACCACCTTGCATCCGGTTCTGAAACCGGGATCGATTGCCAGGATAGTTTTTCTGCCCAGAGGAGGGGCCATCAGAAGTCCCCGGAGGTTGGCGGTAAATATTCTGATAGCTTCTTTGTCGGCTCTTTTTTTCAATACATCGAAAAACTCGGTCTCCATGGCCGGGGCGATCAGGCGGCTGAAACTATCCGCGACTGCCTGACGCGTCTGTTCCGACGCCGGGTTATTGCCGCTGACAAACATTGTTTCGAGTATTAACAGAGCATCGTCCCGGGGAACAATAATGCTCGACAAGAGGATCGATTCGGCCTGGCCGCGACGAATGGCCAGAATCCTGTGCGACGGCGCTGTCCTTATCGGTTCTTCCCAATCGAAATAGTCGGCGAACCGCGATCCCTCTTCCTCTTTATCTTCCAGCGCTTTCGATTTCATCCTGCCCTCGTCGAAATAAAGTTGGCGAAGTCTCGTCCGGGCATCGGCATCCTCGCTGACCCAGCCGGCAATAATGTCCCTGGCTCCGGCAATGGCCTCCTCGACAGTATTGACCTCTTTTTGGTGGTTCAGGAAATTTGCGGCCTCGGTTTCGGGATCTATGTCATCCTGCGCAAAAAGAAGCTCGGCCAGAGGTTCCAGCCCGCGTTCTACGGCGATTGCGGCCCGGGTACGCCGCTTGGGGCGGAAGGGGAGATATAAATCCTCGAGGACGGTCATTGTCCCGGCGCCGAGAATTTTCTCCTTCAGCTCGCCGGTGAGCAGATCTCTCTCCTCAAGCGATTTCAAGATCGCCTCGCGCCTTTTATCCAACTCCCTCAATTGCGCCACCCGGTCGCGAATGGCGGTAACGGCGACCTCATCGAGGCTCCCCGTGGTCTCCTTGCGATAACGGGCGATAAAAGGGATAGTGGCGTCATCGTCGAGAAGGGCCACAGCCGCCTGCACCTGTAGCGGCTTCAATCTCAATTCGGCCGCGATTTTCTCTACATGAATCGAATTCATCGTCTCTCCGTTCGGCCGATAAAGATACGATTATCGAAGACATAAATAAACCTCAAATTCGCGCGACGATTTTAGGAGCAGTCGTCGATACCCTATTGACATATTAGCGAAAATCCCGCAAATTCGGATTTGATATGGGGCTTGTATCCGGATAGGAAACAGAATTCGGGAGAGGGAAAGATGAAATCGATCAAGAGAGCGTTGATTTACGGTTTTCTGCTCTGGATGATCCCGTTCGCGGTCGCCTTTTTGGTCTATCCGATCAGGGAAAACCACTATCCGTTTTTCGAAACGATAATGCCGGTGACGCTGACTTTCTGCGTTGTGATTTTCGCGGTTCTATACATGAAAAATCTCGATGGCGGCTATGTCGCGGAGGGGTGGAAGCTGGGGATTATCTGGTTTTTCATGAGTTTGGCAATCGATCTTCTCATGTTCATGTGGGGGCCCATGAAGATGTCGTTTGCCGATTACATGATGGATATCGGCCTGACATATCTTATATTTCCGATCGTGACCGTCGGGTTTGGCGCGGTTATGCGAAAAAAGTAGTTTTTCGGCGGGAGAATTCCGGCGGATGAATCTCTTGATAGTCGGCTCGGTCGCCACGGATACAATAGAGACTCCGTTTGGCAAGGTTGAAAACGCGCTCGGGGGCTCGGCGACCTACGCGTCGGTGGCCAGCTCCTATTTCGCCAGGCCGGCTATTGTCGGAGTAGTCGGCAATGATTTCGATAAAAGACATATTAATCTGCTCAAACGTCGAGGAATCGATCTGGAGGGGCTGCAGATAGATAAATCCGGCAAAACGTTCCACTGGTCGGGCTATTACGAGGGCGACATGAATCAGGCTCACACCACGACGACCCATCTGAACGTGTTCGAATCGTTCAAGCCCCAGATACCGGAATCGTATCGAAGAGCGCCCTATATTTTGCTCGGGAATATCCATCCGGGGCTGCAGCTCGACGTGCTGGCACAGGTGAGGGGCCATCATCTGACCCTCTGCGATACCATGAATTTCTGGATCTCGTCCGAACCGAGGCTGCTGGAGAGGGTTTTCCGCAGGGTGGATATTGTATGTATCAACGACGGCGAGGCTCGTCAGTTCTGCGGCACGGATTCTCTGCCGCAAGCGGCCAGGGAGTTATTGAAGTTCGGCCCCAGGCGGGTGATAATCAAAAAGGGGGCGCATGGAGTTTTGCTATTCGGCAAAAAGAGTTTCTTCGCCTTACCGGCTATCCCCTTAAAGACTGTCAAAGATCCGACGGGGGCGGGCGATTCATTCGCGGGCGGGGCGATAGGATATCTGGCTAAATCGGGCAAGACGGGCGAGGCCGCGTTCCGCAGGGCGATGGTGGCCGGCACGGTGATGGCGTCGTTTTGCGTGCAGGATTTCAGCCTGAAGAAAACAAGCAGGCTGACCAAAAGCATGATCAACAAGCGGGCGGCCATGCTCATAGAATCTACCAAGATCCCGAATTTTAGAATATAGGGATTTGCAAATAACGGGAGATTTTTCCTCGACAAAGATCGGAGTCGGCTATGTGTCGGTCGAAAATCAAATGGAATTTAACTTTGATCTTATCTGTTTTTCTGTTGACGATTATTCTATCGTCAACCGCCTTCGGGCAGGAGGAAACCGGTAATGTCGGCGGTCTGGTCGTGCCTGACCAGAATTCGACGCAGATTCTCACTCTCAAGGACGGTTCGACTATTATGGGACGGATAACGGAAGTACGAGAGGATGAGATCGTTTTCCAGTCGGATATAGGCGAGATGACCATCGCGAAATCGAAGATCGAAAGGGTCAGGCTGGTTTCCCGAGATTCCATGAAGCATGGAAAATACTGGTTCGACAATCCCAATACGACCAGGCTTTATTTCGCGCCCACGGCCCGCATGCTTAAAAAGGGCGAGGGATATTTCTCTGATTATTGGATCTTTTTCCCCGGTATCGCCTACGGTTTTTCCGATAATTTCACGTTCGGCGGCGGGATGTCGTTATTCCCGGGTGTCGATCTCGGCAATCAGGTTTTTTATTTTACGCCGAAAATGGGCTTGAAAACGTCCCATAATTCCAATTTCGCCGCCGGAGCCTTGATTATAGCGATACCGGAGATTGATGATGAAAGTCCCCTGGTGGGTATCTTATACGGTGTCGGGACGCTCGGCAAACCCGATGGCAGTTTGACAGCCGGGCTCGGTTACGGGTTTATGGACGACGAGCTGGCCGATAAGCCGATGTTCATGATCGGCGGGGAAAAACGGCTTTCCCGACGGGTGTCATTTGTCAGCGAGAACTGGATTTTCCCCGGCGCCGATTTTCCTGTTGTCTCGTACGGTTTCCGTTTCTTCGGCGAAGGGATAAGCGTCGATTTAGCCCTGTTCAACGCTCTCGGGGAAGAGGGATTCTTCCCGGGATTGCCCTGGATCGATTTCGTCTTTAATTTCGGGGATTGATCCTTTCGAATCGCCCCGGGCTGTTCTGGAAACCGCCGTGTCAGTTCGGGAGTATATTAATATGGCTGATTGACCGCAATCGTGCCGATGATTATATTGAATCGACCGTTCTTTGAAAACATGGGGGCGACAGGTTTCGACGGGATAACTGATGCCTAACCTGCGCGCCGAGGTCTCCGGTAACCTCGCAAAACAATCGGAAACACTTTAAGTGCCAACGACTATTCGTACGCACTGGCCGCCTAACTAATAGTTAGGTAGCCCGTCCTACCCGGGTTCGCTCATCGGTCCGGGATAGGGCGTCGATTAGATGAGATAGTGTCGCGGATTGCCTCCGACCGCGACGCGAAACTTAAGGGGGCTGGGCGGGAAGGCAGCCCGACGATTGGCGGCCTTCTTGCCGAGATCAAAGATTCGCCTACGCGCGTAGATGGTTATCCGGAGGTATCTTCGGACGGGGGTTCGATTCCCCCCGCCTCCACGTTTATAAGTGATTAAATGATAATAAGTTATATTTAGGATGGGGGTATTATCCCCCCGTCTCTTATATTCATCATTGGCATTTCCTTGGGTAACTTAGGGTAAGCTATCCCTTGTTCGGGCACCATTTGGACACCCGGCAAGTCAATTCCAGGGCCGAAAAGACGCTATCCGCAATGGCATGACTTATGCGGATATTATTTTCTTTTTCCGCTATTATTTCTTCGACCTTCGGCTTTCATTGATATCCTGATTCGCTTACTGAGGTTAAGAAAATTATGCTTGACAATGGGGGGGG
>Ga0214473_10008634_pt1 | contig 12044 bp, 9 predicted proteins | sample RVTome_7_FD_203509 | JGI IMG/M metagenome (GOLD analysis project Ga0214473, IMG submission 203509) | Soil microbial communities from uranium-contaminated site in the Upper Colorado River Basin, Wyoming, United States - RVT98D197 | ecosystem: Environmental > Terrestrial > Soil > Contaminated >...
GCGAGATTCTGCCATTGACCAACACCAGCGGCACGTTGCGTGCCTTGGTCTCTAGCAGCAGGTTCGGCCAAATCTCAGATTCGACGAATACCGCGAGATCCGGGTGCCAATGGTCGAGGAAGCGTTGCACGTAAGCCTGATTGTCGAGCGGCAAATATTGATGCATTGCCCGTGCAGGCAGCCTCGCACGCGCCAATTGAGCCGAGGTGACGGTTCCCGTAGTGAGCAGCACGCTCAAATCCGGATGCTCGTTGCCGATTGCCTCGATCACCGGGAGCACGGCATTGGTCTCGCCGACGCTTGCCGCATGGAACCAAGCGATAAATCCGGAAGGGCGAGCGATGCTGGCGAGCCCATAGCGCTCGGGCCACCTATGCCGCTCTTCTTTGCCGAACCGCGTGCGCCAAGCAAGCATCAACGGCGCCAGCGGCGCCGCGATTTGCGTGAACGCGCGATAGGCAGCCAGCGTCAGCCCCGGCTTCGTGTCTGCGGCCTGCTGATCGGACAAGGGATCTTTGACTCCGGCGATAGCATAGGCGCGGGAGGTTGCTTGCGCGAGCGCTTGTTCGATCCTGACCCTGGCCGCCTCGATTTCCGCCTCATCGGCGTCTGGCGCCACCTGGATCGGCTCGCCGACGACGACGCCAAGCGTCGAGAAGGGCAGGTTGATGGTGAACCGGCTCCAATTGTTGAGCGTGAAAAAATGGCGTGTCGCCATGGCGCAAGGCACGACCGGGCGCCCCGAATGCTTGGCGAGCGTGGCAATACCGGTCCCGGCCCGCCGCGCCGGCCCGGGCGGCACGTCGGCTGTCATCGCCACGGTGGCGCCTTCCTCGATGGCCCTGAGCGCCTCCCGCAGCGCTCGGGCGCCGCCGCGGTCCCGCCGTCTCGCGCCCGCGCCCGCGCCCCTGATCATACTCATGCCGAAACGCTCCAAGGTGGCGGCCACGAGGTCGGCGTCGCCATGACGGGCCACCATGCAACGGACATCGGCCGGGCGCTCGGGCTTGATCTTAGGCAACATCGAGAACTGCCCGTGCCACATAGCGAGGATCTGAGGATGCTGTGAAAACAGCTTGCCGTCCGTATCGGTGGGCTCGCGCACGACCTTGGCGGTCGCATAGACGAAGCGGATGTAGGCCGCGCCAAGCGCGCCGCCGATGGCCAAGAGGGCCGGGGATGAGAGCAGCCTGGGGGCCATACCGACTTAAAACAACTTCGTTATTTGCCGGCCATCGCCACGGCTTCGGTGCCGTGCTCGTGGGGCTCATGAGGGTGGATGCCGGCGATGCCGAACTGCGTGCGGTGGAGCCGCGTGTAAAGGCCGCCTTTGGCGACGAGCTCTTCGTGCCGGCCGATCTCGACGATGTGGCCTTGATCCAGCACGCAGATGAGGTCCGCCTTCTTCACCGTCGAGAGACGATGCGCGATCATCAACACGGTGCGGCCGCGCATCAGTTCTTCGAGCGCGCGTTGCACCTTCGCTTCGGCTTCGGAATCGAGCGAGCTGGTCGGCTCGTCGAGCAAAAGGATCGGGGCGTCCTTGTAGAGAGCTCGCGCGATGGCGATGCGCTGGCGTTCGCCGCCGGAGAGCAGGCCGCCGGCCTCGCCCACGCGCGTGTCGTAGCCCTTGGGGAGGGCGGTGATGAATTCGTGCGCTGCGGCGGCCTTCGCCGCGTTCACGATCTGCTCATCGTCCATGGCTTTCGAGCCATAGCCGATATTGGCGCGGATCGTGTCGTCGAACAGCACCGGGTCTTGCGTGACGAGCGCGATGGCGTCGCGCAAGCTCGCGATGGTGACGTGCGCGATGTCCTGGCCGTCGATGATGACTTTGCCCTTGTCGGGATCGAAGAAGCGCAGCGCGAGATTGACGAGCGTGCTCTTTCCCGAGCCCGATGGCCCGACCAGCGCCACGGTGCGTCCGGGCGGCACGGTGAGGCTCACGCCGTCAAGCACGCTGTTCTCCGGGTCGTAGGAGAACGAAATATCGCGGAACTCGATCTCGCCCTTATCCAAGGCCAGAGGCTTGGCGTCCGCGGCCTCCGTGAGGCTCACTTCGAAGTCGATAATGCCGAGCACCCGGCTTGCGGCCGCGATGCCTTCCTGTAGCTGCGTCTGCAAGGTCGCGGCGCTCTTCAGCGGCGCATAGAGCAGCAACGCCGCCGTCATGAAGCCCATGAAATGACCAAGCGTGAGATCGCCTCTAATCCCCTTGGTGCCGGCGAAATAAATCGCTAGCGCGAAGCCGAGCCCGGTCAGGAGCTCGATCGATGGACTCGACAGCGCCCGCGCGCGGGTGCCGCGCATGGTGAATTCGAGCGCACGATTGATGGTGGAGGCGGCGCGCTTCTCCTCCCGGTCTTCTTGCCGGTAGGCGCGCACGATACGCATGCCGCGAAGCGTCTGCGTGATCAGCGCCGAAAGGTCGCCGGTTTCCTGCAGCGACTTCGTCGTCGATTTCCGCATCTTGCGCCGCTGGCGCCCGAGCATGAACCAGGCGATCGGCATGAAGATCAAGATCAGCACGGCAAAGCGTGGATCCATGTAGAACATGGTGGCGACGAGGATGATGACTTTCAGATAATTCTCGCCGAGCGTCACCAGCGAACGGCTCGCCGTCTGCCGGATGAGATTGGAGTCGTTGAGGAAGCCGGAAAGCAGCCTACCGGAATGTACGGTCTGGATCCAGCTCAGATCAGCGCGCGCGAGCTGCGCGAACATGGCGATGCGCAAATCGGCGACAAACCGGTGTCCGAGATAAGCGACGGTGACGTCGGCCACATATTCGGAGATGGCCTTGACGATGGTCACGATCACGATGCCGGCGACCACGACATAGATCATCTCCTGATTCTTGGCGACGAACACGTCGTCGGCGGTCTTCTGGATCAGGAAGGGGATGGCGCCGGTCGTCGCCGCGGTCAGGATCATGGCGAGGCTCGCCAGCAGCAAGAGCCCTAGCCTCGGGCGCAAATGCTCGTGCCAGATGCGTGCGAGGATCTCCCAAGTCGTGTAATGGGCTTGGAGCTCGTCGGCGCCCCTGGTAATGGCGCTTGCATCGCTGAAAAGTTGGTCTTTCAAGCGCTTCCCTCTGAATTCCGGCGCTTCTCGCGCCACCGGCGCAAAGGCTGGCCATCTTCTAGCACGCCGCGTCGGCGGGCTCTAAGGCGAAAAAACTATTGAATTTAGCCAGTTGCCGGGGGGCATCGGGCCGGAACATCGGCCCTCATGGCCCCACGGCAATCACCCTTTGGGACCCTTCTCCTCCGGATCGAGCAATCGGTGCAAATGCACGATGAAATACCGCATATGCGCGTCGTCCACGGTCCGATGCGCGGCGTCCTTCCAGGCGTCGTAAGCTTCCGCATAATTGGGATAGATGCCGACAATATCGAGTTTCCTCAAATCGGCGAAATCGTTTTTGTCGAGCGACGTCAGCTCCCCACCGAAGACGAGATGAAGAAGTTGTTTCGTCTTCCCCCTGTCGGCCATGCGAGCCCCCGTCCTGAATTTGCATCGATACTTTGCCGGAGGCGACGCTAGCGGTCTATGCGGCTTGTGCGCTCGATGAGATGGGCGTGCAGGCCGGTCGGCGCCGCGACGAGGCTTGGGAAGCGAGGCACCGCGCGATTATAGATCATGCGCTCGCCGCGATGATCCGTAACCGTTCCGCCGGCCTCCTCGACGATGAGCACGCCCGCGGCAAGGTCCCACTCTGCCTTCGCCGAAAGCGAGATCGTCGCGTCGGCGCGGCCGCAAGCGACCAGCGCCAGCCGATACGCGACGGAATTGACCCAAGCCGTCTCGACCTCTGGCCAGGGCTCGGTCCAAATTTTCTTTTTGAACAAGCCGCCGCTCGCGATCAGATGTGCGCCTATGAGGCCCTCTTGTCCGCTGACATGGATCGGCCTCCCATTGAGGAAAGCGCCCTGGCCCTTGATGGCGTGAAAGAATTCTTGCCGCGACGGATTGTAGACGACGCCGATCACGGGCGCCGAGTCCTCGACCAGCGCCGCCGAGACCGTCCATTCCGGAATATGTCGCAAGAAGGCATTGGTGCCGTCGATCGGATCGATCATCCAAACGCGGGAATGCGAGAGGCGCTTGGCGGTGTCCTCTGATTCTTCCGACAACCAGCCATAATTGGGCCGCGCGCCCTCAAGCTCACGTCGGAGCAGAGCATCGACAGCAAGGTCCGCCTCGCTCACCTCGGAGCCGTCGTGCTTCCTCTGCACGTCAATCTCTTGCCGGAAGTAGGACAGGGCTAGCGCCCCTGCATCTCTTACCGCGTTCTTAAGCAGGGCATAGTCCGCGTCCAGCGATGGCGCGGATTCTTTGTGTTTCAAGGCTGTCATCTTCTGGGAAGAATCTCTAAACCATAGCTACAATTGTGCACCGCAAACCGCTTGTTAACAACGTCCATTAAGCGGTTTTGAAAGCTTCCCTGGCAGATTGGACGCAATAAAGGCTGCCTCAAGGCAAGCCAAAGGGGAAGCTAACAGTAAGGCGTCAACCGGGCCTCGGAGCTAAGCTCCGGGGCCCGATGCTTTTTGGGCGCTGCCGGCGTCGTCTATTTCAAATGCTGCCTCAAAGCGTCGCGGCGAGAAACATGTCGAGCACGATGGCGGCGAAAACGATCAGTCCGAACTCGCGATTCGAACGGAACCGCTTCAGGCAATTCTCCGCATCGTCGATATCGAGTGTCACCACCTGCCAGACGAGCTGGGCGCCGGCTGCAAGCATGCCGAGCAGGAACATTGTCTCTGCTCCCGCGGCGACACCCGCAATCGTGATCGCGGACCACGCAAGAGAATAAAACAGAACCAGCCAGCCGCGCGTCGTGCGCCCGAACTTGAGCGCGGTCGATTTCATGCCGAGCAGCGCGTCGTCCTCGCGATCTTGATGCGCGTAGATCGTATCGTAGCCGATCGTCCAGGCGATAGCGCCGAGATAGAGGATGAACGCGGGCCAGCCGAGCCGTCCTTGCACCGCGGCGAAGCCGAGCAGTGCGCCCCAATTGAAGGCGAGCCCGAGCACAGCCTGCGGCCAGAAGCTGTACCGCTTGACGAAAGGATAGAGCGCAACGATGGGCAGCACTGCGAGCCCGAGCAGGGCGGTGAAGCTGTTGAAGCTTAAGAGCACCGCGAGTCCGATCAAAGACAAGGCCCCCATGAAGATCGACGCTTGCCGCAAGGTGACTGCGCCGCTCGGAAGCGGCCGCGATCTTGTCCGCGCCACGGATCCATCGATCTCGCGATCGACGATGTCGTTATAGGTGCAGCCTGCGCCGCGCATGACGATGGCGCCGAGGGCAAAAAGGAGGAGAATGGTTAGATCGGGATAGGCGGCTCCTGTGCCGCGATAGGCGAGCGCCACCGACCAGAAGCAGGGAAGGACGAGGAGCCAGATCCCGATCGGTCGGTCGATTCGTGCCAGTCTGAGGTAAGGCAGGATTGAAAACGGCGCGAAGCGGTCGGCGATGTTCTTAGGCTCCGCGTCCGCGATGATTTTCCCTTGTGATGCGGGGCGGGACATGTGTTCTGCTTGCACCTTGCTGGTTGGTCCGAATCCTTGCGCCATGACGTCCAAACTCACCAGACTCTTCGTTGCCGCGCCACTCACCTCTGGGGGACAGATTGCCCTCGATCCCGCACAGGCGCACTACCTCATCAATGTCATGCGATGCAAGCCCGGTGACGAAGTCCTTGTGTTTAACGGCATAGACGGTGAATGGCGCGCAAGTCTAGCTGCCAGCGGCCGGAAATCCGCGAACCTCAATCTCATTAAGCAGGAACAGCTTCAAACTGAAGGCCCGGATTTGCATTATCTATTCGCGCCGCTGAAACGTGCACGCCTCGATTACATGGTGCAAAAGGCGACCGAGCTCGGCGTGAGCCGCTTAGTTCCCGTGCTCACGCGCCGCACCATGGCCGAGCGCATCAACGAGGCGCGGCTTCGCGCCAATGCCATTGAGGCGGCCGAGCAGTGCGGCATTTTGCGCGTGCCGGAGATCGAGCGCCCGGAAAAACTGCCGAAGCTGCTCGAGACTTGGGACCAGAATCGCCTCCTCGTTTTCGCCGACGAGCAGGCGCCAACCAGTTCGCCGCTCGAGGCGCTCATTTCAAGAAAGCGCGGGCCTTTGGCTGTCTTGATCGGCCCTGAGGGCGGATTCGAAGCAGATGAGCGCGCGCTTCTCCTGCAACAGCCTTTCGTTGTGCCGATTTCGCTGGGTCCTCGCATCATGCGCGCCGATACGGCCGCCGTCGCGGCGCTGTCACTCGTCAATGCTGTGTTAGGCGATTGGGTCTAGCTCTTGCCAGGCGCTTCAAGGGAGCGCCATAAAGGCCGCGCTTCGCATGAATTGAATTGTGGCCGGATCGGCGAAGCGACCCTGCACCTGGCTTGGCAGATCATTCTCTTAAAGCGGAGTTCGTCTCATGTCGACGCGGGTAGGGGACGCGGAAACCCCGATCATCGCTTCTCGCGACGAACTCGTCGCGGAGCTTGAAGCTGGCATCAAGCCGGACAGCGATTGGCGCATCGGCACCGAGCACGAAAAATTCTGCTTCTACAAGAAAGACTATTCGCCGGTGCCGTACGAGGGCGAGCGGGGGATTGCCGCCTTGTTGACCGGCCTGCAACAGCGTTGCGGTGAACCGGTCTTGGAGCAGGGCAACATTATCGCGTTGCAGAGACAGGACTGTTCGAAAGGCGGCGTCATCAGTCTGGAGCCAGGCGGTCAGCTCGAGTTGTCGGGTCCGCCGCTGGAGAACGTGCATCAGACCTACGAAGAAACCCGTCGGCATCTCATTGAGGTGAAGGAGGTTGGCGGCGAGCTCGGCATCGGATTTTTGGGATTGGGCTTCTCCCCGAAATGGACTCTCGCCGAGACGCCGATCATGCCCAAGGAGCGCTACCAGATCATGGCGCGCTATATGCCGAAAGTGGGCAAGCTCGGCCTCAACATGATGTTTCGCACCGCGACCGTGCAGGTCAATCTCGATTTCAGCAGCGAGGCCGACATGGTCAAGAAACTTCGCGTCGGGTTGGCGCTGCAGCCGATCGCGACCGCGATCTTCGCCAACTCGCCCTTCACCGAGGGTAAGCCCAACGGCTTCCAGTCCTACCGCGCCGAGATCTGGCGTGACACCGATCCCAATCGGACCGGCTCACTGCCCTTCGCTTTCGAGGACGGCATGGGCTTCGAGCGCTATGTCGATTATGCGCTCGATGTGCCGATGTATTTCGTTTATCGCGACGGCCGATACATCGATGTTGCCGGCGCGTCGTTCCGCGATTTTCTCACCGGCAAATTGGCGGCGCTCCCCGGCGAGCGTCCGACGCTGGAGGATTGGCGCGATCACCTCACCACGCTCTTCCCCGATGTGAGATTGAAGCGCTTCCTGGAAATGCGCGGCGCCGACGCAGGAAATTTGTCGGCGCTCTGGGCGCTGCCCGCGCTCTGGGTCGGACTCCTCTACGACCAGGACACGCTCGACGCGGCCTACGCGCTCATCAAGGATTGGACAATGTCGGAGCGCCAAGCCTTGCGTGATTCCGTTCCGCGTCTTGGCCTCTCGACACCTTTCCGCAAGTCGAGCGTGCTCGATATCGCGCGGCAAGTGGTCTTTCTCGCCGAGACCGGCCTTAAGCGCCGGAAACGCCTCGACCTCAACGGTAATGACGAGAGCCTTGCGCTTCTGCCGCTGATTGAATTTTTGGAACAGGGCCGCTCGCCGGCCGACCTCTTACTTGCCGACTATGCGAACGATTGGAACGGCAACATCGACAGAGTGTTCGAGGCCCGCGCGCTTTAACGCCTCTCGAGAACTTGACCCTTTTCGATCAGATAAGGCCTCGCCGCATGCGCCGCTGCGACCCTTGAAAAGCTTGTCGCCAGTAACCATCTTCGACGCAAGTAACCGTCTCTCCTGCTACCCTGCACGGGTGAGACGCTAGTCCGTCCCCCGACGGATGTATCGGCGGCAGATGCTCCTTTTCTGCCGCCGATTTTTTTTGCGCTGAAGCTATTTGAGTGCGGCCAGGGCCTGGTCGAAGCCTTGCAGCGAGATGGGGATGCCAATCCCGGCCTCGGGCGTATCGAAGATGATAAACATCGCGGTGCCCCCGCCTTTCATCTTCTTGATGACTTCGTCCTGAAGCACGACCTCGGCGATGCAGCCTTTGCGGCTGCATTTCAGAAAGGGCGCATTGCCCACATCTTGATTGTTGATCTTGAGGCCGAGGCCGGTGGGTAACAAAACGCCGAGCGGGACGACGACGCGCAACAGCTTCTTGTCCTCGCTGGCGGCCTTATAGAACAGCACGGTAAGGCCGACATTCGGTCTGTCCTCGGCCGTGACGCTCTGTACCAGAGCGCATTTCTCTTCCTTGGCGCCTGCTGGCGTGCGGCAGCTCACTTGCCAAGCGCCGTGCGTTGCGCGCACCTCGCTCCCGGGCCCAGTCTCGACGGCCGCAGTATCGGGCGATGCCCCTTGTGCCTCGACGGAGCCTACGGCGCCAAGCGCGAGCAGTAGCCCAATGCTCAACGAGATGAAGGAGCGCCCTTTTCGAAGCCATCTGTTTCGCGGTTGGATCATCGGTTGATTTTCAAGCGCACCAGGCCAAGCACGAATCGCGCGCGCCAACACTAATCCGCGGGCACACCGCTTGAAAGTGTCGATCGGCGCTATGGAAAACCGCCATCGCCGAGCATTGGGGCCAAAGTTCGACCTCCTAGCTAAATAGCCCGGAAGTCATGGGTTTTACTGCACTCCGAGCGTGCATATGCCGCAGGATCGTCGCAAATCATCAGTGTTGCCAATTGAAAGCCTTTATGATTTGAACAGGGAAAAGAGCATCCAAAATCGTATATCGCGCGGTTTGAATGCGAGAATTATAAGCTGGGGGCGACGCCGGGACCGCGATCATGCTTTCGCGCCCCTTTGCCTTGGCCGGATCGATGATGAGCCCCATTTGGGCTCGGCACGGGGACGATCGAACCCATCGCCGCATCCAATGATGCCGGCGGGGGGCTCGGGGCGCAGGAGTGGGAGCGACGTAATGGCTTTTTTTGACCGAACACTGAAGATTTTTGCAAGTGTGACCAGCCTCGTCTGGAGCACCTCGGCCTTTGCCGGCGATGGACAGCCCTCGCCCTGGCAGATGGGCTTCCAGAAAGCCAATTCGCCGATCATGGAACAGATCACGTCGTTCCACGACTTCGTCAATATCATCATCGTCGTGATCGCGCTCTTCGTTCTCGGGCTTCTCGTCTATGTGATGGTCAGGTTTAACGAGCGCCGCAATCCGACGCCCTCGCGCACCACGCATAACACGCCGATCGAAATCGCCTGGACCGTGATCCCGATTCTGATCCTGGTTGCGATCGCGATCCCTTCGTTCCGTCTGCTCTTCGCTCAATACGACTTTCCGAAGGCCGACCTCACCATCACGGCGACGGGACATCAGTGGTATTGGACCTATGACTATCCCGACCACGGCGTCCATTTCGATTCCCTCATGGTGCAGGAAGCCGATCTTAAAGAAGGCCAGCCGCGGCTCCTCGCCACCGATCATGACGTGGTCGTGCCGGTGAACAAGAATGTCATCGTGCAGCTGAAGTCGACCGACGTGATCCACGACTGGGCGGTGCCGTCCTTCGGCGTCAAGCTCGACGCCGTTCCGGGCCGTTTACAGAAGACCTGGTTCCGTGCCGAACGCACCGGCATGTTCTACGGACAATGCTCTGAGCTTTGCGGCCGCAATCACGCTTTCATGCCGATCTCGGTCCGCGTCGTCACCGACGAGGAGTTCGCCGAGTGGCTCGCCAAAACCAAGCCCGCCGCATCCATCGAGGGCGCCGGCAAAGTAGCTACGGCCCAGGACTAGGGGCCTACGCTTAGGACCAAAACCGAGAAGAAGAAGATTAGAGGGTAAGGAAGACTGCCATGGCTAAGAAAACCGCTCATGCCGAGACCGCCCACGCCCATGACGGGCACCCATATGGTTTGACGCGTTGGCTGTTTTCCACCAACCACAAAGACATCGGCACGATGTACCTCATCCTTGCGATGATCGGCGGCATTGTTGGCGGTTTGCTTTCCATCGGCATGCGCGCGGAGCTGATGCAGCCTGGCATGCAGATCTTCAACAACCCAGAAATGTTCAACGTCTTCGTCACGGCTCACGGCCTCATCATGGTGTTCTTCATGGTGATGCCCTCGACCATGGGCGGCTTCGGCAACTGGATGGTGCCGCTGATGATCGGTGCGCCTGATATGGCCTTCCCGCGCATGAACAACATTTCGTTCTGGCTGCTAGCGGCCGCCTTCACTCTCTTGGTCACGTCGCTGTTCGTTCCCGGTCCTCCCGGTACCAACGGCGTCGCTGGTGGCTGGACCATCTATGCGCCGCTCTCCACCAGCGGCACGCCCGGACCGGCCATGGATTTCGGTATCCTTGCACTGCACCTTGCCGGTGCTTCCTCGATCCTTGGCGCCATTAACTTCATCACCACCATCTTCAACATGCGCGCGCCTGGCATGACGCTGCACAAGATGCCGCTGTTCGTGTGGTCGGTGCTGATCACGGCCTTCCTGCTTCTGCTGTCGCTACCGGTGCTCGCCGGCGCTATCACCATGCTGCTCACCGACCGCAATTTCGGCACGGCGTTCTTCGATAGCGCACATGGCGGCGATCCGGTCCTCTGGCAGCACCTGTTCTGGTTCTTCGGTCACCCGGAAGTGTACATCCTCATCGTTCCGGGCTTCGGCATCGTCAGCCAGATCGTCGCGACCTTCTCCAAGAAGCCGATCTTCGGCTATCTCGGCATGGCCTATGCCATGGTCGCCATCGGGGTGATCGGTTTCGTCGTCTGGGCCCATCACATGTATGCGGCGGGCATCAACGTGAACACGCAAGCCTATTTCGTGTTCGCCACCATGGTCATCGCGGTTCCCACCGGCATCAAGATCTTCTCGTGGATCGCCACGATGTGGGGCGGCTCGCTCAGCTTCAAGGCCCCGATGCTATGGGCTCTCGGCTTCATCTTCTTGTTTACCGTCGGCGGTGTCACCGGTGTGGTGCTGTCCAATGCCGGCGTCGACCGCTCGTTCCACGACACCTATTACGTTGTGGCGCATTTCCACTACACTATGTCGATCGGTGCGTTGTTCTCGATCTTCGCCGCCTGGTACTACTGGTTCCCCAAGATGTGGGGCTACATGTACAATGAGGCGTTGGCCAAATTGCATTTCTGGCTGATGTTCATTGGCGTCAACGTGACCTTCTTCCCGCAGCATTTCTTGGGCCTGGCCGGCATGCCGCGCCGTTACGCCGACTATCCGGATGCCTTCGCTGGCTGGAACATGGTCTCATCGATCGGCTCCTACATTTCCTTCGCTGGCCTGATCGTGTTCTTTGTTGGACTCATCTACGCCTTCTCGCGGAAGCAGCATGCCGCAGCCAATCCTTGGGGCGTGGGCGCAACGACGCTCGAATGGACGCTGCCGTCTCCGCCGCCCTTCCACACCTGGGAGACGCTGCCGCGCGTCAAATGAGATGCGGGGCGCGGGTTTGCGGAAACGGCACGATGACGAGAGTGAGTGAGGCATGGCCGAATTCGCCAATCCCATAGCGGCTGGAGCGATCGAAGCCGAGACTGGCGGCGACGTCGCCGACTATTTCGAGCTGATGAAGCCGCGGGTGATGTTTCTCGTGGTCTTCACCGCTCTGGTCGGCCTCGTCGCGGCGCCCGGCACCATGCACCCGGTGCTCGCCATCGCCGCCCTGATGTGTATCGCGGTCGGCGCCGGCGCGGCCGGCGCGCTGAATATGTGGTACGACGCCGACATCGACGCCCGCATGACACGGACGGCGGCGCGGCCCATTCCGCGCGGTCACGTATCGGCGGAGGAGGCCAAGGTCTTCGGCGCGGTGTTTGCCGTGGGCTCGGTGATTTGCCTCGGCCTGATGATCAATTTGCTCGCAGGCGCATTGCTTGCGCTCACCATCGCCTTCTACGTTTTTGTCTACACCAT